>Ga0209066_10001708_pt1 | contig 28403 bp, 28 predicted proteins | sample All_14_2_FD_187198 | JGI IMG/M metagenome (GOLD analysis project Ga0209066, IMG submission 187198) | Freshwater microbial communities in response to fracking from Pennsylvania, USA - Allegheny Zone_MetaG_DW_15 (SPAdes) (version 2) ...
GAAGGCCATGCCTGCCGTTGACAGTGATCGGAGCGCGCGCCGCTCTGTTGCGACCCGAACTCCGTGCGTGGGTTCTGAGCGCGCCTGCCTGCGAGCGACGCAATAGCAGCCGGCGACACGCCCCGACCGCGACGGCGGTGCAGGTTCGGTCACCGTAATCAGTTCAGGCTGCGCGACGCTCGTAGCGATGATGCAGGCCGCCGACCTGTGGAAAGGCGACAACGATGCCGGCAGAGGGCGGCTGTACAGGCCGAGGCTCGGGGCAATCCTTGCCGAGCGAGAGATGCGGGCGGCTTCGGTGGTGATACTCAAAGTATGCCGACAGCACACGGCGCAGGTGATGCTCATCGGAGACGATGACGTGATCGAGACATTCGCGGCGGATCGAGGCAATGATGCGCTCGACATAGGCATTCTGCCACGGCGATCGCGGCGCGGTGACGACCTGCTCGATAGCCATCGCCTGAACACGATCGCGGAAGGTCTGCCCATATGACGCGTCTCGGTCTCGCAGCAGAAAGCGAGGCGCGGTGTCCCAGGGGAAGGCCTCGGTGATCTGGCGGGCCAGCCAGGCCTGTGTGGGATTCGGGGTGACATCGAAGTGGATGACTTTTCTTCGCTCGTGGCCGAGGACGACCAGGGCGTAGAGCAGCTGAAACGTCGCCGTGACGACAACGAACATGTCGATGGCGGCGGTGTCATGCATGTGATTGTGCAGAAACGATCGCCAGGTCGGGGAGGGGACCGTGGGCCGCCACGGCAGGTATCTGCCAACCGTGGCCTGGCTGACCTCGATGCCGAGCTTGAGCAACTCGCCATGGATGCGGGGAGCGCCCCAAAGCGGGTTTGCCCGGCTCATCTGGCGGATCAGTTCACGGATCTCGCGGTTCATACGGGGCCGTCCCAGGTGGCGTGACCGCCGCCGCCAGTAGAGGCGGAAGCCTTTTGCCATTGGACGACGGTTGCCGGTTTGACCAGCACCATGGCGTCGAGGACCTGCGGCCAGAGCCGGTAAAGCCACGCCCACAGCAACCGGTCGGCGGAGAAAAGCCGAGGCGGGCCGGGGCGCTGCCGGTGCAGGACGGTCAACTGATACCGCAGGGCGACGAGCTTGAGTTCCAGCGCGGCACGGCTGCGCACCCGGAACGAGAGCTGGGAACCAAGGGCGGACAGAAGCGTGAGCATGCTGACGACGGTATGACTGCGGCGCCGGAAACTCTATGCTTGCTTAGCTTTTCGGAGTTTTGAGCAAGGACAAGGCTCCGAAGCGCAATCGTAGAGTATCAGCCTACTCGATCCCGCCCCTTGCGCCAGTGGATGGAGTATTCGGTATGGACACCGATCGCACGACCATCGTGATCGCCCACCGCCTCTCGACCGTGCGCGATACCGACCTGATCGTGCTACTCGACGAGGGCCGCGTTACCGAATCCGGCACGCACGGCGAGTTGGTCGCGCGCGGCGGCCTCTATGCACGCCTGGTCTCCCGCCAACTCGCGTCGGTATATGCGCCGGCCGCGCAGTGACGGGAAGCACAGTAACGGAGAGAGATCAGTCGAGGTTGAAGGGCGTGGCGCCGCCCACGCCATCGGGCACGGCGCGGGATTCCTCGTGGATCCAGTCGCGGAACAACTCGACCTTCTGCTTGCGAACGTTCTTCGGATAGACGAGGCACCAGGCACGCTCGCGCGGAATCTTGAGGTCGAAGGGCGCGATCAGCCGGCCGCGCAACAGGTCTTCCTCGACGAACGGCCCCCACGCCATCGCGACGCCCCAGCGGTGGCACGCCGCCTCGGCCGCCAACGCATAGGAATCGAACTTCGGCCCGTCCTCGACATCGGCGCGCTTCACGCCCGCAGCGGTGAGCCAGATCCGCCAGTCGCTGAGTGAATTCAACACGTGAAGCAGCTTGAATCGCCGCAAGTCGGCGGGCATGCGCAATCCCTCCTCGTCGCGCAGCGCGGGATGCATGACGGGAAACATACTGGCGCGGAACAGTGGCTCGAACTGCAGGTGCGCAGCCTCGCCGTCGAGACGGATCGCGACGTCGATTTCGTCATACAGTGCTTCGAGAGCTCGCGGAGCGGTCAGCAACTTGATCCGCATAGCCGGATAGCGTGCCTGGAATCTGGGCAATCGCGGCATCAGCCATCGAAGCGCAAAATTCGGCAGCGCGCTGATCGTCAGCACGGTGTCTGCGTCAATGCCCTTCAGCCGCTCCGTGCTTTCACGCAGACGATCGAACGCCTCGCGCACCGTCGGCAGATAGAGTTCGCCTTTCTCTGTGAGGACCAGCGCATTGTTGAGACGACGAAAGAGTCGGAAGCCGATCCAGTCTTCGAGAACCTTCACCTGATGACTGACCGCCGTCTGCGTCACGTTCAGCTCTTCCGCTGCGCGAGTGAAGCTGCAGGTTCGTGCAGCGGCCTCGAAGGCACGTAGCGCCTTCAGCGGTGGCAATCGCAACTGCATGGCAGGATCGAATAAAAATCAGGCTTCAATGAGGTTGGGCAGGGCTAAAGCAATGTTCTTGGACCACCATCGCGCTTGTGACCAAATGAGACAAGCCGAAAGCACCGGCTGCACTGGAAGAAGCAAGACGTAAACAGAAGGAGGAAGCTTAATGGGCCGCACATTCGCATTGGCAATGGTATTTCTCAGTTTCGCCCTTTCGACGGCGAAGGCCGACATGAAGGAACTCGAAGCCAAGGCCGCCGCCGAAAAGGAAATCACCTGGTACGTGAGCTATCCCAGCGCGGAGGATGCCGAGCTCACGGCGCGCCTCTTCATGCAACGCTATCCGGCGATCAAGGTGAATGTCGTCCGCGCGACCGCGCAGGTCATCTACCAGCGTCTGCAGCAGGACATCAAAAACGGCGTGCGCAATTGCGACGTCTTTGAGACGACCGACGTCGGCCACTATGTCGACCTGAAGAAGCGCAAGCTCGTCGCCAAGTACACTCCGGAAGCGTCGAAGGATCTCTATCCCGACTTCCGCGACCTTGATCCCGAAGGATACTTCCACATCATCGGCTCGAGCATGATGACGCTGATGTACAACACCAAGCTGGTGAAGGCCGATGACGCTCCGAAGAGCTGGAAGGATCTCCTAGATCCGAAGTGGAAGGGCAAGGTCTCGACCGGCAGCCCGGCCTACAGCGGCTTCCTGGGCGTCTGGGTCGTCTACATGAAGCAACTCTACGGCTGGGAGTATCTCGACAAGTTCAAGGCCAACAATCCGCTGATTGGCCGCTCAAGCATCGACCCAACCACCCATCTCAATTCCGGCGAACGCCAGGTCGCCGGCGGCCCGGCGGCCATCGTCGAGCAGCTCAAGGCCAAGGGTGCGCCGCTGGAGATCGTTTATCCGACGGACGGCTCTCTCCTGATGTTTGGCGTGGCAGGCATCCTCGCCAACGCGCCGCACCCGAATGCCGCGCGTCTCTGGATGGAGTTCCGCATCGGCAAGGAATCGAACCAAATCGGCATCGACCGCGGCGGCGAGTCGCTTCGTCCCGACGGCGTCATTCCCGCCGGCCGCACCGAGTTCCGCGCGGTGAAGTACTACCGCCCGAAGGTGGACGAGCTGGTCAAAGGCGTGCCGGAAGCGATCGAAAGGTGGCGCGACACGTTCGGCGGCTGAGAGTGGAACCGAACACACGATGAGCGATATTACCCTGAAGCCGGCCCCCGCTCCGCGGGGCCGGCTCGCCAACCTTGCCCCCCTCGAGCCCGGCCGGCTGCTCTGGTTCGGCCTGGCCGCGGTGATGATCTTCCTGGTGGTCTATCCGCTATGGCAGATCGTGTCCGTCAGCCTGCACGACAGCGACGGAAACTTCACTTTCGAGAATTACGCGAAGGCGTTCGGCCGCGCGCGGTACATCCAGTCTTTTACCAACAGCCTCTGGCTCGGCGTCTGCGCCTGCGTGCTCAGCCTCTGCTTCGCCGTGCCGATCTCCTGGGGCCTCGCGCGTACCGACATGCCGGGGAAGCGCTTCGTCTGGCTGGGCGTGATCGGCGCCTATGTCATGCCACCCTTCATGGGCGCGATCGGCTGGATCCTGCTGGCTGGCCCCAACGCCGGCTGGCTGAACCGCATCTTCCGCAGCCTGAGCGGCATGGATGTGGCTCTCTTCGACATCTACACCTTCTCCGGCCTCGTCTTTGTCGTGGCGCTCTACAGCTTCCCCCTAGTGTTCGTCTTCGTGAACGCCGCGCTCGAACTGGTCTCCTCGGAGATGGAGGACGCTGGCGCGATCCTCGGCGCCAGCATCTGGCATGTCGCCCGCCGCATCACCATTCCGATCGTATTGCCGACCATCATCGGCGCAGGAATCATCGTGTTCCTCGAAGCCGTGTCGCTGTTCGGCGCGCCCGCCTTGCTGGGGACGCCCGCCCGCATCTCGGTAGTGACGACGACGCTTTTCGAATTCTTCAGCAACCCCGTGCGTGTCGAGGTGGCGGCTGCCTATTCGATGCCGCTGCTGCTAATCACCGTAATCCTCTTTCTTCTTCAGTATTGGGTGATCCGCCGGCGCGGCTATGTCACCCAGACCGGCAAGGGTGGTGAACGGCGGATGATGAAGCTCGGCCCCTGGCGCTGGGCGGTCTTCGCCTATGGCTTCGGGGTCATCTTCCTCGCCGTGATCCTGCCGCTGATAATCATCGTACAGGCAGCACTTTCCAAGGCGTGGGGCCAAGGCTTCTCGTTCGACAATCTCACTTTGAACAATTTCCGCTACATCCTGTTCGAGCATTCGACGGCGGGTCAGACGGTCATCAACAGCGCGATGTTCAGCTTCTGGACAGCGACGCTGGCGGTCACGCTCACGCTGCTGATCGCCTATATCGTCAACCGCAAGCTCGTCCCCTTCTCGAGCGTGCTGGGCTTCCTCGCGGTGACGCCGTTCGTCATCCCCGGCATCGTGCTGGCCATCGGCTTCTATGCCGCCTACGCCCCGCCGCCGCTGGCACTCTACGGCACCGGACTAATCATGGTGCTGTCCTTCACGACACGCTTCATGCCGGTGGCCTACATCAATGCCGCGTCGGGCATGCGCAGCCTCCATCCCGAGATGGAGGAGGCCGTTCGCATCCTGGGCGGCTCGCGCATGACCGCCATTCGCCGCGTCATCGCCCCGCTTCTCAAACGCAGCCTCGCGGGCGCCTGGCTGATCGTCTTCATAGGCGCCACGCGCGAACTGTCGACTGCGATCTTCCTCTACGTCGGCGCCACCCGGACAATGTCGATCATGATCTACGATCTGAGCGAGGAGGGTCGCTTCGAGCATCTCTCCGCGCTCGGCCTGGTCCTGGTCGTCGCTACCATGGCCTTTGTGGCGATCGGCTTCCGCGTCGTCGGGCGCGACTTCATGCTGAAACGGTCCTGATATGATCAAGCTATCGCTGAAAAACCTGTCGCGGACCTTCGGCGCCTTCAAGGCCGTCGATGATGTGAGCCTCGATCTCGCCGACGGCGAATTCGTGTCGCTGCTGGGCCCTTCGGGCTGCGGCAAGACGACGACGTTGCGCATGATCGCGGGCTTCATCCCGCCCAGCGCCGGGACGATCGAGATGAACGGCCGGGCGCTTTCGAATCCCGCCAGCGTCGTGCCACCCGAGAAGCGGCAGATGTCGATGATTTTCCAGTCCTACGCGATCTGGCCGAACATGACAGTGGCAGAGAACGTCGGCTTTGGTCTCGGCGTCCGCAAGCTGCCGCGCGCCGAGATCGAAGCCCGCGTCAAACGCATTCTCGAAGTGGTGCACCTAGGGACGCTGGCCGGCCGCTATCCGTCGGAACTCTCGGGCGGCCAGCAGCAACGCGTGGCGCTGGCACGCGCCATTGTGGTCGAGCCGCAGGTGCTGCTGCTCGACGAGCCGCTGTCCAACCTCGATGCCAGCTTGCGCGAGGAGATGCGTTTCGAGATCCGCCGCCTGCACAACGAATTCAAGATCACGTCCGTCTATGTGACTCACGACCAGTCCGAGGCCATGGTCACGTCCGACCGCATCGTGGTGATGAACCAGGGACGGATCGAGCAAGCCTCCACGCCGGTCGATCTCTACGGCAATCCCAAGACCCGCTTCGTCGCGAGCTTCATCGGCAAGACCAACCTGATTGACGCAAAACGCGAGAACGGCAACGTCGTCTTCACCGGCGGCGCCTGGCCTTTGGCCGCCTTCGGCTCGACGCCACCCGGCCAGAACTTCCAGCTCTCGATCCGGCCGCACGACGTGAGTCTTGGCCGCGAGGTGCCGCCCGGCGCCTTCGCCTTCAAGGGTCGGATCGCCGAGCGCGCCTATCTGGGCGATGTTTGGGACTATGCCGTGGCGGTCGATGGCGGCCAGCTTCAGCTCAGGGTCACGACCACGCCGCGCGACATGTTCGAGGTCGGCGACACAGTCTATTGCGCTGTGGATCCTAGCATCGTGGCCATGGTTGAATAGCGCCTGACCAATTTGAAATTGGTCAGACTCAAGATTAATGATGTTGTGACTTTGGTAATTTGAGTCAGAAGGTAATGTTGTTCATCCCTTTCCTGACGGAGGGCCACATGCCGCTCGATAGCCAGACAACCACTCCTTGGATTCAACCGACCGGCGGCGCGCTGGGTGCAGACGTGCACGGCGTCGACCTCTTGCGCGACATCGACCGCGCGACGTACGAGGTTCTGGCTGATGCCTGGGCCAAGCACCTGGTGCTGCGTTTCTCCGGCCAGAAGCTTAGTGATGACGATCTGATGCGCTTCAGCCGCAACTGGGGCGAACTCGACCGCACGCCGGTCGGCACCGCCGGCCAGAAGGTGAATGGCGTCGCCGCGAATGCTGTCGAGTGGATCGCCGTGATCTCGAACGTGAAAGTCGAGGGCAAGCCGATCGGCGGCCTCGGCGCCTACGAATCGGTGTGGCACACCGACATGTCGTACAATCCGCTGCCGCCGCGCGCGAGCCTCCTCTACGCCCTCGAGTGCCCGCCTTCGGGCGGCGACACCGGCTTCTGCAACATGGAGCTGGCCTACGAGAGCCTTCCCGCCGATCTCAAGAAGGCCATCCAGGGCAAGACCTGCACGCACGATTCGAGCCGCAACTCGGCCGGGGAGCTGCGCCGCGGCGCCAAGGAGACGACCGACCCGCGCGAGACTCCCGGCGCCCACCATCCGCTGGTGCGCAAGCATCCCGTGACCGGCCGCAGCGCTCTGTTCCTCGGCCGTCGCGTCGGCGCCTATATCCAGGGCCTGCCCGTCGAGGAGAGCGAGACCCTGCTGAACGCGCTGTGGGCCCATGCCAGCCAGCCGCAGTTCGCCTGGTATCAGCGCTGGCGCATGGGCGATCTCATGATGTGGGACAATCGCAATGTCATGCATCGCCGCGATTCCTTCGACGACACGGCGCGCCGCCTCATGCACCGCACCCAGATCGTCGGCGAACCGGTGCTCGCCGGATGAGCACCCGGATCGAGGCCGTCGAGATCTACCGCACCGAGGTACCGCTCACCGTCCCGTACAAGGTGTCGAAGTGGACCTTCACGGCCTTCGATCCGCTGATCGCGTCGATCCGTACCGGCGACGGCCGCATCGGCTGGGGTGAAGCGACAATCACTAAAGGCTATGCCGTCGACGAGACGCCGCAGACCGGCTGGGCCTTCCTCCAGTCCTGGGGTGAACGCCTCGTTGGCCACGACCTCAAGGAGGCGCACGCGCTGCTCGAGCCCGAGATCCATGCCAACTCGCACGCAGCCTCGATCCTGATCACCGCTCTCGAGATGATCGAGCGCAGCCCGTTGCTTGAGATCAAAGCTCCCGCCGTCGTACCGCTCCTCGTGCCCATCAACGCGATGGACCGGGACAAGGTCGGCGCAGAGGTCGAAGCCTTAATCAACGAGGGATTCGGGACGCTGAAAGTAAAGGTCGGCTTCGACGTCGAGGCCGACCTGGTACGCGTCGCCGCCATCCAGCACGCCCTGAACGGCAAGGCAACGATCCGCCTCGACGCCAACCAGGCCTTCTCGGTCGAGCAGGGAAAGCGTTTTGCCACCGCACTCGATCCAACGGGCATCGAACTGTTCGAACAGCCCTGCGACAAGGCCGACTGGGCGGCCAATGCCGCCGTGGCCGCCGTCTCGACCGTACCTGTGATGCTAGACGAATCGATCTACGGCATTCCGGAGATCGAGCGCGCCGCCAAGGTCGCGGGCGTCGGCTTCGTGAAGGTGAAGCTGAAGAAGCTTGGAAGTCTCGTGCACCTGGAAGCGGCGCTAAAGCGCATTGCCGAGCTGGGCCTGACGCCTGTTCTCGGCGACGGCACGGCAACCGACATCTCCTGCTGGATGGAGGCTACGGTCGCGCGCACTACAATTCGCAACGCCGGCGAGAACAACGGCTTCCTGAAGCTCACCGCTCCCGTTTTCAAGAACCCGCTACCCTTCTCGCGCGGCGCCATTCAGTTGCCGGCCGGCTGGTGGCCGGAAATCGACGAACCTTACCTGCGCAAGGCCGCCACCGGGACCGCGCTCTACCGATGAACGGAAATCCCATGAAGCGCGAACTGCATATCAACCTGTTCGTCCAGAGCCGCGGCCATCACGAGGCTTCGTGGCGTCATCCCGACGCATCGCCCTACGCCTTGAGCGACATCGCCTACTACCGCGACGTCGCGCAGCGGGCGGAAGCCGGCCTGTTCGATTCGATCTTCCTCGCCGACACGCTGGCCCTTATGGATACGGTGGGACATGCTGCCAGCAACTGGCTGGAGCCGATCACCGCCCTAGGCGCGCTGGCCATGACGACCGAGCGCATCGGCCTGATCGCCACGGCGTCGACCACCTACACCGAGCCGTTCAACCTCGCCCGCCAGTTCGCGTCACTCGACCACATCACCGGCGGTCGGGTCGGCTGGAACATCGTAACCTCGTGGCTGGCCCCCGCGGCACGCAACTTCGGCGGCACCAGCCTAGTGAGCCACGACGAGCGCTACGAGCGTGGCGAGGAATTCGTGCAGGTAGCGAAGGCGCTGTGGGACAGCTGGGCCGACGATGCAGTGCTCGACGATCGCGCCAGCGGCCAGTATGCGCGGGCCGATCGCATCAAGCCGATAAATCACGAGGGCAAGTACTATCGCGTGGCCGGACCGCTCAACATGCCGCGCGGTCCGCAGGGTCGGCCGGTGTTCGTGCAGGCGGGCTCATCGGAAACTGGCCGTCGCTTCGCCGCGCGCCACGCCGAGGCGGTGTTCACCGCCCAGATGGAAAAGAAGACGGCGCAGGCTTTCTACGCCGACCTCAAGGCGCTGGTGGTGGCGGAAGGCCGCGCACCCGACCAGGCGCTGGTCCTTCCCGGCCTCAGCCCGGTGATCGCATCGACCGAGGCCGAGGCCCTGCGCATGGCGCGGGGCATGAACGATCTCACCGACCCGGAGGTCGGCCGCAAGCGTCTGAGCGGTCGCTTCGGCGGACACGACTTCTCGCACCTGCCGCTCGACAAGCCGTTGGCGCCGGAGGATTTCCCCGATCCCGGCACGGTGCAGGCGGCGCGCAGCCGCACCGAGGTGATCGTTGGCCTGGTGAAGCGGGAGAAATTCACGCTGCGCCAGTTGCTCGCCTACCTGGCAGGCGCACGCGGCCATTTCACGACGGCGGGCACGCCCGAACAGATCGCCGACTTGATCGAGGACTGGTTCACCGACGGCGCGGCCGACGGCTTCAACCTCATGCCGCCCCTGCTGCCGTCGATGCTCGATGTCTTCGTCGCCGAGGTGATCCCGCTGCTGCAGCGACGCGGCCTGTTCCGCACCGCCTATACCGGCCGCACCCTACGTGAGCATTTCGGCCTCGCCCGCCCGGCCACCGCGTTCTGATCCGGCGAATTGTGCATTATTGTGAATTTTGCATGCCCCGTGTGATGGTGGAGCGATGGCCCAACCGCTCGATAATACCAACCGACAGAACTCATGACAGTTGAGCCCATCGCCGGCTTGTGATGGATGCGATCCTTTTGGGGGTGGCGAGCAGGTCTGTCCAAGCTTTGCAGCAGGCATCGACGATAGCGTCGTAGGTGTCGTGGATGCGTAGCGCGAGGTTGTTCTTGCGCAGGTACTCCCAGACGTTCTCTATCGGATTGAGTTCGGGTGAGTAGGGCGGCAGGCAGAGAAGCGTGACGTTGTCTGGCGGATCCAGAGCGTGGCTGGTGTGCCATCCGGCGCCGTCGAGCACGAGGATGGCATGGGCTCCGGGAGCCACCGCGCGGCCGATCTCCTCGAGATGGAGGTTCATGGCTTCACTATCGGCATAGGTGTCCTTGCTCAAAAAGCGATTCGGCCATGGAATCGGTTTGCCGATGATGGCCTCGGTTGATGATGTTTGGTGATAGAAGAGCCCGCCGCTCGCTCGCGGTGAGGACTCCACACGTTTGTTCTGAGCGCGCCTGCATCCGAGCGATCAAATGGCCGACGGCGACGGCGGCCGTCATCGCGGCGGCCTTGCAGGTTCGGTCACCGTAATCAGATCAGGCTGCGAGGCGCTCGTAGCGATGGTGCCAGCCGGGACGTTGCCGGCGCAGGACGGTCACCTGATGTCGCAGGGCGACGAGTTCGAGTTCCAACGCGGCGCGGCTGCGCACCCGGAACGAGAGCAGGAAACCGAGGGCGGACAGGAGCGTGATCATGCCGATGACGGTATGGCCGTGGCACAAGAAACGCTACACTTGCTCGGTGGTTTCGACTTTTGAGCAGGCACAGGCCCGCGGCATGCAACAAGCCGCACTTCGAGGCCTGACAAATGACCCCACCCGATCATCGCCGGCGCCGTTAAGAAACCTCTTGCATCGACGGGGGCATCCACACGTGTCTCACAGGTGCTGACGCCGGACACGCCGCCTGGTGTTGCGCCAGCTTGCCGCCGTCTGCGCCCGGCCGCCCAATAGAGCGTAGCGCCCCGCTACTTCTTCTTCTCGATGTTCCAGAAGACGGTCACTGGCGCCTCCATGTTGCCCGTCACGTTCTTGCGCCGCGCCATCGGCTGCTGGAACTGTCCGAGCGGGATCGTGACACCCTCGCTGATGATGCGCATCTGCACCTTCTCGGCGATTTCCATCTGTTTCTTGGGGTCGCTTTCACGAACGAAAGCGGCGCGAAGTTGCTCGATCTCCGGATCGAGCGGCCAGCCGAACTGGGCGCGATCGCCGCTGGCCTCCGCATAGTGGTTGTTGACCGGATCGAGCAGCAGCACGGCCGTGGTCGCGGTCATGGCGATGTTCCAGCCGCCTTCCGCAATCGGGATCTTCTTGGCGCGCCGGCCGACCAGCGTCTGCCAGTCCATGGACTGCATGTCGACCGTGAAGCCGCCGCGTTCGAGCAGGTTCTTGGCCACCGGCGCCAGGTTGGTGAGCACGGCGAGGTCGGTCGACTGCAGCAGCACGACCGGCGTGCCGTCGTAGCCTAATTCCTTCAGCAGCTTCTTCGACTCCTCGAAGCGCGACTCGAACATCCCGTCCATGCCGACCGAGGTCTCCAGCGGTCCGCCGCAGCTAAACATAGCCTTGCACTTCTTGTAGTAGCGCGGGTCGCCGATGACGGCCCGCAGGAAATCCTCTTGATTGAGCGTGAGCGCGGCGGCTCGACGATAGCGGACGTCGTTGAACGGCGGCTGCTTCCAGTTGAAGCGAAAGATGTAGGTGCTGCCGAGCGAGTCGGGGATGATGACCTCGACATTCTTGTTCTTTTCCAGCACCGGCAACAGGTCGTGCGCAGGTGCCTCGATCATGTCGATCTCGTCCTGTTCCAGAGCGTTGATGGCCGTCTGCGTGTCGGGGATCGACACCCATTCGACGCGATCGAGCTTGGCGACCTTGCCGCCGGCCAGGCCGGAGGGCGGCTCGGCGCGCGGCTTGTAGTCGGGATTGCGGACATAGACGGCCCTCTCGCCGGGCTTCCATTCGTCCTTCTTAAAGATGAACGGTCCGGAGCCCGTGGTGTCGGATATCTGCTGGCTGAGCGGCGTCTCGGCGACCCGTTGGGGCATGATGAACAGCGGCACCGAGGCCGGCTTGGCGAGCGCCTTCAGCATCAGCCCGAACGGCTCCTTGAGCACGATCTGGAAAGTCCGGTCGTCGATCGCCTTCATCTCGTTCGTTGACTTGGCGAGCAAGCCGCCCAGCGTGTCCTTGTCGGTCCAGCGCTTGATCGATTGCAGCACGTCGGCGGTGGTCACCGGCTTGCCGTCCTGCCACTTGAGTCCGTCGCGCAGCTTGAAGATCCAGACGAGCTTGTCGTCGCTCACTGTCCAGCTGTCGACCATCTGCGGCTGCGGCTGCAGCTTGCCGTCGAGCGCGAACAGCGTGTCGTAGATCATGTAGCCGTGATTGCGCACGATGTAAGCCGTGGTCCACACCGGGTCGAGGATCTTGAGATCCGAGTGCATGACAACGCGTAGCGTCTTGTCGGACTGCGCTATCGCGGGCGCGGCGATCAGCAGCGCCATCGCGCCGACCAGGCAATGGCGCGACAACGACGTCGCGAAACTGCGCGCGCAAGCGGGAACTGACTTGGTCGAAGCGAGTGTTCGTTCCATGTGCGTTTCCTTGATTGTCTGTTTTTATCTTGATCTGCCTGTCGACGCATGCAGCTTGTATTATCGAAGCACAGGCGCAATGCTGGGCCAACAATATTGCGTTGGCCCTGGCCAAATTATTTGGAGGCTGATTTCCTGCCGTTACCGCCATGCAATTGCTACCAGCCGGGAACGCCTTAGCCTTTCGACGCGGGCCGTTCAGGTTTGGACGTGCTGCACGGTGCTGGAGCCATCCGCGATGGCCATCTGGCTCACCTCCTAGGGAAGGTTGAATAAGCGAGGAGTTTGGCGAAGGATGCGAGAGCGCCGTCGGCTCGCGGTCCGTGACCTGCCTCTCCAGGACCTCCGGAGTGAAATAGGCCAGCAGCAACCTGTTGCTGACGAACCGGTCAAACGCCTTTTTGAGGCGTCACGACGTGAAAGGGAGACGCTGGCAAGACCGCCCCGAACATGTTCGCAGGTCTACGCTCTACGACGCCGAGAGAGTCTGTTCCCAGGTCCTTTCCCTCCGCCATATTGACGTCCGCAGCCTTCCACCAGCGTCCGCAGAACGCTGATAAAGTAGGCGTCAGGCCGCTGAAAGCATCCGCAGGCGTACGCTCTTGACCGCCTGTCCTTGCTCAAAATTCCGTCCGCCCATGGAATCGGTATTCCGATGAAGGCCATGCCTGCCGTTGACAGTGATCGGAGCGCGCGCCGCTCTGTTGCGACCCGAACTCCGTGCGTGGGTTCTGAGCGCGCCTGCCTGCGAGCGACGCAATAGCAGCCGGCGACACGCCCCGACGGCGACGGCGGTGCAGGTTCGGTCACCGCAAACGGTTCAGGCTGCGCGCCGCTCGTAGCGATGGTGCAGGCCGCCGACCTGTGGAAAGGCGACAACGATCCCGGCAGAGGGCGGCTGTACAGGACGAGGCTCGGGGCAATCCTTGCCGAGCGAGACATGCGTGCGGGTTCGGTGGTGATACTCAAAGTATGCCGACAGCACACGGCGCAGGTGACGCTCATCGAGGGTGACGACGTGATCGAGAAATTCGCGACGGATCGAGCCGGTGATGCGTTCGACATAGGCGTTCTGCCACGGTGATCGCGGCGCGGTATCCTAGGGGACGTGACCGCCGCCGCTAGGGAACCGAGGGCGGACAAGAGGATGAGCATGCCGATGACGGTATGACTGCGGCGCCAAAAACTCTATGCTTTCTCGGCTTTTTGGAGTGTTGAGTACGCACAGCTAGCGCGTCAGCGCATGTGTTCCCAGAGATCGCGCTCTTCTTCGTGGCGGCCATATTCGACCCCCTTGAAGTCGCCGCGCGACACGACGCCCAGGATCTTTCCGTCCTTCACCAGCGGCACGTGCCGGAAGCCGCCGTCCCACATCAGCCGCAGCGCGCCGATGGCGGTGCGGTCGGGCGACATGGTGATGGGATTGGCCGTCATGACGGTGCGCAGCGGGGTCGTCGCCGCCTCGAGACCCTCGGCCAGAACGCGGCACACCGCATCGCGCCCGGTGAAGATGCCCGCCAGCCGGCCATCTTCCTTGGTCACCAAGACCGATCCTGCCCCAGTCTCTCGCATCTGCTGGCTGGCTTCCTTGACGGTCGCCGTCTCGACCATCGTGAGCGGCCGCTGGTCCAGAACGATGTCGCCAAGCTTTCGCATCTGACCTCCTGACGCCGGCGGGGAGCCGGACACGTTTACGTATGTGTGACGGTGGCATGACAGCGGCGTCATGCGTTTGACCAAGGTCAAGATCGTGCCCCGAGGCGTGGTGTAGCTGACGGTTGGTCAGTACGACGATCCTGAGCGAGCGCCGGATCGATCAGGCGGCCACGACGGGCAGGCTGACGATGGGATCATCGCCGACGGGAGCGATGCTTTCCAGAGTGATGTAACGGGCGCGCTGGACGGCCCACTCATCGCTCTGCTCGAGCAGGATGGCGCCGACGAGACGGGTAATGGCAGCTTCGTTGGGGAAGATGCCGACAACCTCGGTGCGGCGCTTGATCTCGCCATTGAGGCGTTCCAACGGGTTGGTGGAGTGCAGCTTGGCCCGGTGCTGAGGCGGGAAGCTCATGTAGGCCAGCACGTCGGGCTCAGCCTCGTCCTTGAGAGCTGCGAGCTTGGGGACCTTGGGTCTGAGCGGTCGGCGACGCGGCGCCACTGTTGCTTGGCGGCCTTGGCATCGTCCTGGGCGAAGGCGGTGGCGATGAATGCCGAGACGACGCGCCGGCCGCTGCGGCCGGCATGGGCCAGGGCGTTGACGCACGTGCCGTTCCGCGGCACCGGCCCTTTGGTGACCGACCTGCTGGGCGGCCACATCAAGCTCGGCATGTCGAGCATCACCAGCGTCGCGCCGCAGATCGCGGCCGGGAAGCTCAAACCCTATGCAATGGCCTCTCTCGAGCACTCCTCGGTCGTGCCTAGCATTCCGACCTTCAAGGAGCTAGGGCGGGCGATGTCGACGGCACGATCGTCTACACGCTGCTGGCTCCCGCCGGCACGCCACCGGCGCCAGTCGCCCGGTTGAATCAGGCGCTGAACGCGGCCGTGGCGACGCCGCAGCAGAAGGAAGATCTCGCAAAGCGCGGCTTGGTCGCGATGGGCGGCACGCCGGAGCAGCTGGCCGACTGGCTCAAGTTGCAGGAGCAAATCTGGGTACCGGTGCTTCAGGCCGCCGGCATCAAGCCGGAATAGCGAGAAGGGCTCCGCATCTCTGGTCCCGATATTGATCCAGGTCAAAGCGCAGGCTCACATTTCAGTCGATGTGCTATTGCGAAAGTAAGCTGGACAGGGAGCCATTCATGACCTTTCGGCATACGCGATGACGAACGCAGCAGCCGCGTCCGCGCCGTCCAAAGTGCTCGTCGCGACGGACCTGTCCGCGCGATCCGATCGCGCGGTCGAGCGGGCCGTCCTCCTGGCGAAGGTGACGGGTTCAGCCCTCACGATCCTTCACGTGGTCGACGCGGAACTTCCGCGGCGGACGGCCGATCGGCTGGTCGATGAGGCCCGCGAGTTGATTGGCGAACATGTCGCAGCACTGAAAGGCGCCGAAGCGATGGCGCCTGACATCAAGGTCGTGCTCGGCACGGACTACAAAGAGATTGAGGACGTCGCCCTGAAATCCGGGTGCGAACTCATCGTTCTCGGCGTTCACCGCAACGAGACACGTGATCTCTTCCGTGGCACTACGGCGGAGCGCGTCATTCGGAGCCGCGCGTGCCAGGTCCTGATGGTCAAGGCGAGACCGCAATCCGACTATCGCCGCATCATGGTGGCGGTCGATTTCTCCGATTGCTCGCGGCGCGCCATCGAGTTCGCAGTGAAGTTATTCCCGAATGCGGAGTTTCACCTCGTCCATGCGTTCGATGTCCCCTTCAAGGCGTTCCTGAGGAGCGAGGATACGCGTCAAGAAGTGTCGAGGAGCCATGAGGAAGAGATGGAGCGGTTCGTCAACGGGGATTTCCCAGCGCTTCTTCCTCTCCTGCAGGCAGTGCCCGCTCGCGTGTTTCCAGTCCAGAAACAGGGGCCCGTCCGCGACGTGATCGAGGATCAGGTAGATCAGCTGAAGCCGGATCTTCTCGTCCTCGGTACTCACGGTCGGAGCGGCATAGCGCACGCCGTCATGGGAAGCGTCGCCGAGGATCTTCTAAGCTACCCTCCCTGCGACATCCTCGCCGTAAGGCCTTGATGTCTCGCCTGGCCGTCGGTCCTGGTCGATCCGAAGGTTCGTCACGGCAGGAGCATCAGGGTGGTGCCGCCACTACATAACGAAAGGGTTCCCATGCGTTCCATTCTCGTCACCGTCGATGACACGCCGTCCGCCGTCGCTGCCAGGAGACTTGCAGTTGCACTGGCTCGACAGTGCGGCGCCCAGGTGAGAGGCGTGACCGCACTGGATGTCAGCGACCTCGATCGCGTCGAGCCGATTCCGATCGGCGGGGTGCAACACGCCTACGACCGGCTGCAGCATCGCAAGAAGCTGGCCGACGAACGACGCGCAAGAATCGTTGAGCTGCCGGAGGTGTTTCGGCGTTCCTTGGCAGACGAGGGACTGGACGCCGAGTGCTCCACTCTCGAAGCGGACGTGCGCGACGGATTTCTTCGGATGATCGAGACGTGCGACCTCGTCGTGACCGGCCGGGATGCCGAGTTTCATCTCGAGGCGGTCGAGGGCGTGACGCCCCTTGTCCACCACATCATCGCCAAAGGGTGCCGTCCGGTCGTGGTGAGCGGTCCCGAATGGATCGAGAAGGGGCCCGTCCTGGTGGCCTACGATGGAAGCGCGCCGGCCGCGAAGGCATTGCAGGTCGCGGCGCTGATGGGGATTTGCGGATCCTCCGGCGCTCGCATCCTGTCGATCGGGCGCGAGCAATCGGCCGCCCTGTCCGTTGCTGAACGAGCCCGTTCATTCCTGGCTCTGCATGACATCGACGCCGACCTCGAGGCGGTCGCAACGACGGACAACCCGGCCGATGTCCTGCTGAGGCGTGCTTCGGAGACGGGTGCACGGATGCTCGTCATGGGCGCCTTCGGTCATCGGGGTTTCCGGGAGATTCTCTTCGGCTCCACGACCCGTCACCTGTTCGACAGCGCGCCGATTCCGCTCTTCATCTATCACTGAACGAGTGAACGCCTGGCCTTGGCGGTTGACCCAGATCAAGGTCGGGCGCGGGATCTTTCTCCAGAATTGCACAGCATGTGAGGTAAGACGGTTGGCCTTTCCTCGCGCGCGGGCTCACTCAATTGGAGAAGCGAAATGATCACGACCCGCAGGACCTACATGCCGTTGGCGACCTATCCGGAAGCGGTCGCAGATGAGGCCGTCCTGGCGGCTGCCGGTTTCGCTATTTCGCTGGGAGGCGCGCTCGAGGTCACGACCTTCTCCGTCGACATTCCTCGGGTGCCGTCGCCGCTGGCCAGCATGCTGATCGACATTCCCGGTCTGGTTCGGGCGGCCGAGGACAAGAGCAAGTCCGAATGCAGCCGTCTCCAGAGTCTGGTGCGCGCGGTCGGATCTCCTCCCACCGTGACCTGTACGAGCAGGGAGGTCCTTTTGAGCGGGATCCTCGATGCGGCTGCCGCGGAGGCTCGATACTACGACCTGGCGGTGCTTCCCTGGTCCAGGGAAGAGGCTTCCGCCCAGCATCTGATCGAGGCCGTCGTCTTCGGATCCGGTCGGCCAGCCATTCTGGTGCCGAGTTCCGCCCGGCCGGCCGCCCGGCTGGAGCATATCGCGATCGCGTGGGATGCAAGCCGGGTCGCCGCCCGCGCGCTGGGTGATGCGCTTCCCCTTCTGGCAGACGGTGGTCGCGTCACGGTGTTGACGGTCGGCGACGAGAAGCCTCTGGCTGGAGCAGCTCTCGCCAGCCTTCTTGCATCCTCGCTGGAGAAGCGGGGGGTGAAGGCACATCCAATCGAAATCACTCTCGGCGAAAAGACGATTGCCCAGGCGTTGCAGGAGAAGGCCCTGGCGGAGGGGGCGCAGATGCTTGCGATGGGAGGGTTCGGCCATTCCCGCATCCGCGATTTCGTTCTCGGCGGCGCAACCACGGGTGTGTTCGCCGACCTTCGCCTGCCGGTGCTGCTCTCGCACTAGCCCTCGTCGCCTGCCGATCCGGTTGGCTGCAATCACATTTACCGCGCTCCGACGACGTGCGTCGTCCAGGGCGCGGCTGGGAGTTCGTGACGATGCGGGAGTCCCTGTCGGAAACTTCAGGTTCAGGAGCAGCGGGACGTCCCGGCGCAACAGCGGGCGTCGATGCGCGGCTGGATCTGGATCGCGCCTGGCATGCGCTGGAGCCGGGGGAGTCGCTGACCGCTCTCGGAACGCGATCCGACGGCCTCGACGCGACCGAGGCGGCGCGACGGCTCGCGATCTGGGGACCGAACCGCCTGCCGCAAGGGCCGCATCGCGGGGCCCTGCGACGGCTTGCCGAGCAGTTCGACAATCTCTTCATCTATGTGCTGATGGCGGCGGGCGTCGTGGCGGCGGCGCTCGACCATACGGTCGACGCGCTGGTGATCTTCGCGGTCGTGGTTGCCAATGCCGTGATCGGCTTCATCCAGGAAGGGCGCGCGGAGAAGGCGCTCGAGGCGATCCGCGGCCTGATCGACCCGCGCGCCTCCGTGATCCGCGACGGTCATCGCCAGACCGTTCCGGCCGACCAGGTCGTGCCCGGTGACATGGTGCTGCTCGAAGCCGGCGATCGCGTGCCGGCCGACCTGCGTCTCGTCAAGTCGCGCAATCTCCGGATCGACGAGGCCATCCTGACCGGCGAGTCGGTCCCCGTCGACAAGGCGATCGGACCCGTCGACGTCGCGACCCCTCTTGGAGACCGCCTGAGCATGGCGCACTCCGGAACCTTCGTCACGACCGGTCAGGGGACGGGCGTCGTGATCGGCACCGGCGCGGCCACGGAGCTGGGGCGGATCAGCGTGATGATCGGCGCCGTCGAACGGCTGGCGACGCCTCTTGTCCGGCAGATGGATCAGTTCGCGCGACAGGTCACCTTCGCCATCCTGGGCGTATCGGGTCTCGTGTTCCTCTATGCCGCCTTCGTCCAGGCCTATGCTTTCGACGAAGCCTTCATGGCGGTCGTGGGCCTGGCCGTCGCCGCCATTCCCGAAGGTTTGCCTGCGGTGATGACGATCACGCTTGCCGTCGGCGTCCAGCGCATGGCGCGGCGCAATGCGATCATTCGTCGGCTGCCGGCTGTGGAGACGCTCGGCGCCGTCTCCGTGATCTGTTCCGACAAGACCGGGACACTGACCCGCAACGAGATGACCGTGACCGCCGTCGTGACGGCGGATCGTCGGATCGTCGTCGAAGGGGTCGGGTATCGTCCCGAGGGTGGGTTTGCGGTCGAGGGCGGCGCTGCGGTCGATCCCGCCGCCGATCCCGTTCTCGAGGAACTTACGCTGGCGGCCCTTCTGTGCAACGACGCCGAGATCCGGCGCTCTGGCGAGGAATGGATCGTCGACGGCGACCCGATGGAGGGAGCGCTCGTCTCGTTGGCCAGCAAGGCCGGACACGACATCACGGCGGCGCGGAAGGGCTTCGTCCGGCGTGACGAGATTCCCTTCGACGCGCGCCACCGCTACATGGCGACGCTGAACGCCCGCGATGGACGGCGCCCTGTCGCCTATGTGAAGGGAGCGCCGGAACGCATCGTCGAGATGTGCGCCTGGGCGGCCACCCAGGAGGGCGAAGCGCTGATCGACCTGGATTGGTGGCGTCGCGAGACCGAGCGGCTCGGGGCCGAGGGCCGGCGCGTCATCGCCATCGCCCGCAGGACCATGCCCGAGCAGGCGGGCGAGATCGCGCCCGCCGACGTCGAGGGAGGGCTCACGCTGCTCGGCCTCGTGGGCCTGATCGATCCGCCCCGGCCGGAAGCCGTGGCCGCCGTCGCCGAGTGCAGATCGGCCGGTATCCGCGTCAAGATGATCACCGGCGATCATGCTTCCACCGCACGTGCCATAGCCCTGCAGCTCGGGCTCGCGGCGGATCCCGTGGTGGTCACAGGACAGGAACTCGACGGCCTCGATGAAGCCGAGTTCAGGCGCCAGGCGCAGGTCTCGACGGTGTTTGCGCGCACCAGTCCCGAGCACAAGCTCCGTCTCGTGGAGGCTTTACAGAAGGATGGTTCCGTGATCGCCATGACCGGTGACGGGGTCAACGACGCGCCGGCGCTCAAACGCGCCGACGTCGGCGTCGCCATGGGAGGCAAGGGTACCGAGGCCGCCAAGGAGGCGAGCGAGATGGTGCTTGCTGACGACAACTTCGCGTCCGTCGTGGCTGCTGTCCGCGAGGGGCGCACCGTCTACGACAACCTCTCCAAGGTGATCACCTGGACGCTGCCGACCAACGGCGGCGAGGCCATGACGATCATCCTGGCCATCCTGTTCGGCCTCACCTTGCCGGTGACGCCGGTTCAGATCCTGTGGGTCAACATGATTACGGCCGTTGCCCTCGGCCTCACTCTGGCCTTCGAGCCTGCCGAGCCGGGAGCCATGCAGCGGCCGGCCCGGCAGCCGGGGGAGCGGATCCTGTCCGGACGGCTCCTGTGGCGGGTCCTGTTCGTCTCGGCCCTGATGGTCGTCGGAACCTTCGGGATGTTTAGCTGGGCGGAAGCCCGCAACCTTCCGATCGAGAACGCGCGGACCATGGTGGTCAACACGCTGGTGGTGATGGAGATCTTCTATCTGTTCAGCGTGCGCTACGTTCATGGCACATCGCTGACATGGCGGGGCGTGTTCGGAACGCGTGCCGTCCTGATCGGCGTCGGAATCGTCGTCGTCGCCCAGTTCGCTTTCACCTACCTGCCGCCGATGCAGGCGGTCTTCGGCACGCGCGACCTTTCTATCGGCGAGGGCGCGGCGATCATAGCGGTGGGTTTTGCGCTGCTCGTCTGCGTCGAAGTCGAGAAGCGCCTGTTCGCCCTGTTCGCCTTGTTCGCGGGGCGTGCGGGCGACCAGGCGCGTCCCGCCCGCTAGAACCAGATGTTCATCGGCAGCCCGTAGCGATCACGCTCATGCTCCGGTCCCAGGCGCGTCGCCGTGCCCTCGGCGATCAGCAGGGCCGTGCGGCAGACGGCCATGGCGTCGAGGACGTCGTCGCGGGCCGCGCCTGGTAGCGGTCGCGGCTCCCAAGGGAAGCCGTGACGCGCGAGCGGGTCGAGGCGCTCGGCAAAACCGTCGGGCCGGCGCGTCCTGCTGAGCACGGGGTTGCCTGTCCTTGCTCAAAATTTCGTCCGACCATGGAATTGGTATTCCGATGAATACGATTCTTGCCGATGTTCGGTAATCGGAGAGCGCGCTGCTCTGTTGCGACCCGATCTCCGTGCGGGGGTTCTCAGCGCGTCAGCCTCCGAGCGACGCAATAGCGGACCGCGACGACGTCCGGCGCCGCAAAGGCGGTGCAGGTTCGGTCACCGCAAACGGTTCAGGCCGCGCGACGCTCGTAGAGATGGTGCAGGCCATGGCGTTGCCGGCGCAGGACGGTCGGTCAAACCAAATTTCGACCCGCTGCACGCTCTTGTTGGCATCCGCTCGGACCTCGCCAGGTCGGCCAGTCGACCGACATGCTGACCCATTTTGGTAAACAAGCTTCTTTCCGTATCTCAGATTCTACCCGAAGCTTTTCCCCCTTGGGGAGGGGAATAGCGATGCTACAGGTCATCTATCGTGGCCTCATCGGCCTCGCGCTGACGTTTGGAGTTTTGAGCAGGCACAAGCGTGATGGTGCGTTGGCCGGGTCAGTTCTTTGGCCCTACGAGGTTCCGACGGAAGCCGCAGGTGGTGCGTTATTCGAACGTGTTTGGAATTTCTTGTCACGCGTGTTTTCGCGTAGCCATTTGTCGACTTCGACGTTCCATAGACCGTCGCTGAATGCTCATCGTTTCGGATTGAGGACTTCCTGGCCATCGTACCGGAAGAGGCCTGGGCACATCGGTGGCGGGAGGGCGAAGGGGCGGGAAAGGTCCACTCCCGTGATGATGAGGACGAAGTCGAACTTGTCGGGCTCGCTCCCCGGCAGGTTCACGTGACAGTCGGCCTGCAGTTCACCGAAAGCATAGCCGCTAAAGCATAGCCGCTGATGATGAAGCTTCGGCCCACCGGCTCCGGCAACGGGATCCCCGCGGCCCGCAGGTCCGAATAGACACTTTCGATCAGCCGGTCGTCCTTCGAGGCGAGGACGCCCGCGAGCTGTCCGACCAGTGGTCCCTTGACGTTCACACTCTCGACGTTCCGCTGGACCTGTTCGAGCAGGTAGCGCTTGGCCTCGCGGGCCGTCGTCGGCCGCGCCTGGGACGCTTCGGCGACACCGGATCCGCCGCTTGCGTGATTGCAGACATTCACGGCCTGCAGTTCGAGGCGGCCCAGCGGCGGTTCGCGCCCGCTCGGGCAGGCGCCGACGGTCAGGAACATTTCGTTGGTGTCGATGTAGAGCCAGGTGTCGGGCGGACGCACGAGCAGTTGTGCGATGAAGCCCGGGTCGACGCCGAGGTCGGCGGCGTAGCGGATCAGCGCCGAGGCGCCGGCCCTGCCCAGCCCGAAGCCGCGGGCGATTCCCGCCGTGGCATCGCCCTTCGTCTCGTTCTGGACCACCGTGGAATCCAGCGTGAAGTTGTGGAAGCCGACCTGACCGCCGATCTCGATGGTGCGGCTGGGCAGCGGCGTGGGCGGCTGTCGGCTGGCCGTACCGCCCAGGAACGCCATCGCACACGCGGAGAGGCAGATGTCGCCCTTGCGCACGAGCGTGGCGACCTCGAACTCGCGGAACAGGTACCCGACCTTCAGTCCTTCGAACAGGTCGCCACCGCTGCTGCTGAGTTCGGCGGTTGCCAGAGGTTGACCGGTTATCCTGGCGGTCTTGGCCTTGAGGTCGGCCAGCATGATCCGAAGCTTGTCGCCATCGCCCTGTTCGAAGCGGCCGGTGATGCGAACCGCATGGGCGACCAGGGGCGTCTTCGGGTTCAGTCCGGGGATCGACTTGCTGTCGAGGGTAATGTTGAAGGCACTAGCCTCCGGCACGGCGCTCCAGCAGAGCAAGCCGATCGCAAAGACCGACAGCCAACTAGGCATATCGGCCACCGCGCGCTGCCACTGGTTCGGAGTGCGTCACGCTTTTCCCCGGTCTCGCCTCAACGCCCGGGAAGAATTCCCAGCGTCGGTGAAAAAATGTACCATGCAACGACTTCTGTATTCACCAGCCCTCTTTAGATCATCCGTGCCAGCCCGAAGATTGCGCTGGATCAAGGACGCCGTCGGCGCCTTGGCTATAGTGGGATGGCCAAGTTCTGCGGCGCGTTCAGGCGACTTTAGATGCACCCAGGTCGGGGGACGATGAAACAGCAGGAGCTTCCTCCGTCCGGGACGGAACCCGAAACCGGTTCTGTACGACGGATCTATTCGATCTCACTAGCGGCGCTGGTCGGATTGATGCTCCTCGCGGCCGTGCTCACGGTCGATGAATGGCTGGGATTGGTCCCGTCCTTCGAGCGGGCGATGCAGGACCTGTTTTCGCGGGGCGCGCTGCTGGCGCTTGGCCTCGTGATCGCCCTGATCGCCTTCGGCGTCTTCTTCCAGCGTTCGTTGCGCAGGAGTGTGCGGCAGGGGGACCATCCCGAAGCGGCCCTCGCCATCAGAAAACGGTTGCTCGTGACCGTATTCGCCGCCTTTGCCTTGGGTATCGCCGGTACCGGATACCTTCTCAACAACGATCTGCGCACCGCCTTTCGCGATGAGCGGCTGTCCCAGCAGGCCGGTATCGCCCGCCTCAAGGCGCAGCAGATCGACCAGTGGGTCGCCGAGAGAGCGATCGACCTTGGATTTCTGGTCACGTCCCTCAAGGGGTTGCCGCTCGGCCAGATCGAGGCGGGTCCGGAGCTGCGGCAGTTCGTTGAACTGATGCTGTATCAGCTCCTGATCGGACATCCCGAGCGGCGCGAAGTCATGCTGTTTTCGTCCGATGGGCAATTGCTGGTCGAGGTGGGTGGCACTCCCGGTCACAGTGATCATGCCGGGGTCGAAGGCCTCGTGCGTGAGGCGGCACGCGACGGCAAGCTGAAGATCGGACCAATTCGACTCGATGCCGGCACGCCACCGAGCCCCAGCCTGGCATTCGCGCAACCGCTCGGCACCAGCGTGCCTGGTTCGCGCCAGTTCGTTGTCGTGCTCGTGGTCGACCCGGCTGTCGACCTGTTCCGGAAAATTCAGATCTGGCCCACACAGAGCGCGACATCGGAAGTCCTGGTGGTGCGTCGAGACGGGGACGACGCCGTCTTCCTGGTTGCACCGCGTTTCTGGCAGAACCCAATCCCGCCCTCAGGGCTCCGCCTCCCCCTGTCGACGCCGAACCTCGTGGCCGCCACCGCGATCCGCCAGGGAGACGGCGCGCGAGTGGGTGTGGATTATCGTGGGGAGGGGGTCGTCGCGGCGACGCACGCTGTCACGGCCGTTCCCTGGATCGTGATCGCCAAGTCGGACGAAGACGAGGTGATGGGCCCGGTCGATCGCCGGTCCGAGAAGATCGTCCTGGTGTTCGGGGCCACCATTCTGGTGGCGGGCTTTCTGGTCTGGTCGCTCTGGAGAAGCCAGCGCGACGAAGCGCGTGACCTGGCGGTGCGCAATCTGCGGTTCGTTCATGCCATACAGGACATGTTCATCGTGTTCGACGAGCAGGACCGAATTCTCGAGACCAACCAGGCCGCGCAGAAGGCCGTCGGATATAGCGCCAAGGAACTCCGGGGGATGGATGCAAGAAACCTCAGAGCGCCCGACCGGACGGACGAGGACGATCAACGGACAGCCGCCGTGGCCGGGGGCCAAACAGCATATCGCACCGTTGTCCGCCGCAAGGACGGCAGCACGTTTCCCGCGGAAGTGCGGATCAGCACTTTCGAACTCGAAGGACAGACCTATCGTCAGGCGATGGGCGTCGACATCAGCGATCGTGTGAGGCTGGAGCAGGAGGTTCTGCGGCTGTCGCGTGTGAAGCGCTCGCTGCAGGCGGCAACCAGCATCCTGCTGTGGGCCGAGTCGGAGGCCGAGATGTTCGAGCAGATCTGCGAGGGTCTCGTCGCATTCGGCGATTTCCGGATGGTGGCGGTCGCCGTTGCCAATGACGATCCGGACAAGACTTTCCGCTTCCCGGCGATTGCGGGTTACGACCAGGGTTATCTCGCTTACGCTCATATCACCTGGAACGACGAGCCTACGGGCAACGGGCCGCTGGGCATGGCAATCAAGACGGGGGCCATCCAGGTCAACCAGGATTTCGAGAACAATCCGAAGACACGGCCGTGGCACGACGAAGCGCTGCGGCACGGATACCGCTCCAGCATCGCCCTGCCGCTGCGCCGTCACGGCACGGTGGCGGCGGCCCTCGTGATCTATGCGGCGGAGCCGCAGGCCTTCGACGCGGAGGAGGTCCAGCTCCTCTCGGCCCTCGCCGACGACATCTCCTATGCCCTGTCCAAGCTTGCCGTGACGCCGGGTGCCGAAACCTGACGTGCGTCCCGTCAGCGTAGGCTGACGGGACGCTGGACGACGCCGCTGGCGAAGACCTAGAACAACGGAATGTACTGAGACAGAAATCGGCTGACAGTTTCCGCGCCCGCACCGGTGATCAAGCGGCTTCAGTCTGGTCCATGTTCTGGTCGTTATCTTCCTGGGTATTGTCGTTTGCGGGGAAAGCGTCGGAACGGGAGCGGAGACCGTTGGATCCCAGTTCCTTTTCCTCCGCCAGAATCCAGAATATCGACCGCCCCGTCAGTTATCGTCCATAGAAGCATCGCCCCGGGATCGCGACCGAGCTGGCTACCGCAACCCCGCCGCTCCTCCTTCTCGACGATCCCCCCCCCCAACGACCTCGATGATTGCCTGCGGCACGTCAAGGAGGCTCCCGACAGCTTGCTGGGGCGGCAATTGGTGCCGTCATTCCCGTGACCTGCCCCGTCGCCAGTCGCTCGGCACGAAAACGACATGCGCTATGCCGTCAGGGCCGAGGCGTTCTCCCATGTTGGTTGGTGGCGGTTGCATCAGGATTGACCCTGACACTACTACAGGTAATGTGCCTTGAGTCGGGGGAGAATCATGCGAAATACTGCAACCATCGCGGCGCTTTGCTCCGTGGCCGCCTGCGCGCCAACACCTGAATCAATCCAGGCCGCGTACGTCAGTGATATTCCCTATCGAAGCTATAGCTGCGACCAGCTTGGCGAAGAGGGAATCCGCCTACAACAGGCGCTGGCGACGGCGTCGGTGGCCCAAAGCAATGCCCGGTCCAACGATACCGTGGGGATCATCCTTATCGGTTTGCCGGTCGGCTCGATGTCTGGTCAGTCAATCGCGCCGCAGATCGCGCTCTACAAAGGGCAGATCGAAGCCGTCAGGACGGCTTCCCTTCGCAACAACTGCCCGGAGATGACGCGTATCCATCCGAGCGTGCCACCTGGCACCGCGCCGATCGTGCAGCCGGGCGTCCAGTCTCAACCTCAATCTTCAACCCAACCCCAGCCGGTCAGTACCAGCGAACGGCAGTAGGCCAAGTTACGTCTATTTCACATCGCGGCGACCGTGAGCGGCCTCACGCTCTGCCAAGTTCCACAGACTGCCAGCAACAATGGCACAAATGAGCTTGCACGAGTTTGAACAAATTCTTCGAATGGTCAGCTACATTGCTACGCCAATCGTAGCCGGTGCAGCGGTGGCTATTGCATGGCGTCAATCTGGCATAGCAAAGCAACAGGCCGAAATCGCGCGTGAGCAAGGCAGAGTTAATGAACGAAAAGTAGAAGTGGACCTCTACGACCGGAGACTCAAGGTTTACGAGGAAGTTCGTCGAGTGCTTGGCGTGGCCATGCGAAAGGGAGATGTCCCCGTCGAAGATTTTGTGCAATTCAGCGCGGGCATTGCGGACGCTGATTTTTTGTTTGGCGACGACGTCGTTGAATACCTGCAAGTCCTACGGGAGCGATGTAACAAGCTCGGGCTATGGAATGACCTTGTTCGAGTGCCGCCCGAGTCCAGAGGGCCCGACCACGACCACCAGAAGATCGTAAAGGACAAATACGATGCAGCGCGTTGGATTGTAGCTCAGCACGAACCGGCCAAGGTGCTCTTCAAGAGATACATGCATCTAGCTGCGCGATGAATAGCCCCAGGCCGCGCTAGTCTGGAACACCGGCAAGGTGTCCCCTTCGGTCGCCAATGGATAGCCACGCGGCGATGCCCTTTTGGGTCCAGCATTGCGAGGGGTCGTCCCCCGGCGTTCAAAGATTCGGACAGGCAGGCGTGCAAACCCTTGAAGCTCGCTGTCGGCGTTTCCGTGCCGGAATCGTCGACGCCGATGGCGCGTCCATCCAACGATGGGGAGAGGGGCCTTGTTGGCAAAGTTTGCCAACATGAATTTCCTGGTTACGCACGGTTCACGCCGTCCATGATCCACAGCCGTAACATTGCCTGTGATCATGAGCGCCGGTTCGCTTATGCTCCCGGCGAATCGGGCGCGGTGAGGTGCGAGATGGCGCGAGCGGCAAAGACGAAGCGAAAGAGTGCCGGCGGTGGCCGCCGGGCCAAGGCCACCACCCGCGCGCTGCCGGTTCCGGAGTCCGAGCTGGACGCACTGATGGCCTCATTCATGCGGATCCTGGATGAGGACGATGGTGGCGACGAAGCCCTCGATCTCGCTCAGGAAAAGGCCTTCGAGGCGATGGAGGCGCCGCGGGCCAAAGAGCGGATCGCGCTGGCGAAGGAGGCGCTGGCGCTGTCCCCGCTCTGCTCGGACGCCTATCTCGTGCTCGCGCGGGAAGCCGCCAATGCCGACGAGGCGCTCGATCTCTACCGGCGCGCCGTCGCCGCCGGTGCAGAAGCGTTGGGCGAGGCCGCCTTCCAGAACGATGTCGGTTCGTTCTGGGGCCTGATCCAGACCCGACCCTACATGCGCGCGCGCCATGAGCTGGCCCTGGCCCTCTGGCGCAGCAGTCATCGTGACGAAGCCGTCGCCCACTATCAGGAGATGCTGCGCCTCAATCCCAACGACAACCAGGGCATCCGCTACCTGTTGATCGATGCCCTGCTCGAACTCGGCCGTGAGGAAGACGCCGATGCGCTCCTGAAGCGCTACGAGAACGATGGCACGGCTCACTGGACCTGGTCGGCAGCGCTCCTGGAGTTTCGACGCACCGGAAACAGCGCAGCTGCCAACAAGGCGCTGGCCCGGGCCGTCGAGGCCAACCCTCACGTGGCGGCCTATCTTCTGGGCGCGAAGCCGTTTCCGCCGACATTGCCGGAGTACATCGGCATGGGCGACGAGAGCGAGGCCGTCGCCTACGCC
>Ga0209066_10001709_pt1 | contig 28403 bp, 26 predicted proteins | sample All_14_2_FD_187198 | JGI IMG/M metagenome (GOLD analysis project Ga0209066, IMG submission 187198) | Freshwater microbial communities in response to fracking from Pennsylvania, USA - Allegheny Zone_MetaG_DW_15 (SPAdes) (version 2) ...
CGTCGCCTGTATGCGCAAGTTCATCGTCATGCTCAACGCCATGATCCGCGACGGCACGCCGTGGAAATCCCCTGCATAAAATCATGGTTGCTTCGAGACGCCGCTTCGCGGCCCTCAGGACGAGGGAAAAATCTACTAGAAAAGCCCGCATCCTGAGGAGCCCGTAGGGCGTCTCGAAGGAGCGGGCCAGCCCGACAACCGCCTCAATCTGAACCTCGCAGGCCCCGGACGATCGATCTGATCACCCGAAGGGCAGGAAGCGTGCCCGTTCTTCCCGAAAGCGGCGGACCATGACATTGCGGCAGGCGGCGATGCGCGCCAGCGCATGGCTGTCGGGATGGGCCAGCAGGTGATAGCTGCGCCGCCAGGTGATGGCGGGCATGATCCGTACCAGCTCCGGCATCGCACCCACCGCGAAATCATGCAGGATGCCGATGCCCACACCGGCGCGCACCGCCTGCATCTGGCCCATCACGCCGGCACAGCGGAACAGCCGTCCGGCCTGTTCCACCAGTTCCAGCCCGTAATCGAGGGAGGGGGCATAGGCGTAATCCTCCACCCCCGTCACCACGGCATGGGCCTTCAGATCGGCCAGGGTTTTGGGCGTTCCATGCTGCGCCAGATAGCTTCGGGCGGCATAGACCCCCAGCGAATAGTCAGTCAGGCGGGTGACCAGCAGGCGGCCTTCGGCGGGCGGGTCCAGGCAGATGGCCAGATCCGCCTCCCGCTTCGACAGCGAGAAATTGCGCGGCAGCGGCACCAGCTCCACCACCAGGGCGGGATGGTCGCGTTGCAGCAGGCCGAGCTCGGCTGCCAGGAACATGGTGCCCAGCCCGTCCGGCGCGCCGACGCGCACCGTGCCGGAAACGGACGCGCCTTCGGCCCGCGACTGGTCGACGATGCCCAGGATTTCCGTCTCCACCCGTTCGGCGGCCGGCAGCAGCCTTTCCCCGGCCTCCGTCAACAGGGAACCGGTCGGGCGGCGGTCGAACAGGGGCGCGCCCAGCGCGTCTTCCAGCGCGTCCAGCCGCCGGGCGATGGTGGCATGGTTGACCCCCAGCGAGCGGGCGGCGGCCAGCATCTGGCCCTGCCGTGCGACCGCCAGGAAAACCCGCAGATGGTCCCAGTCCAGCACATTCATTTGCGCACAACGGTTTTTCGGATTGTTCGCTTGATGATCGGAAATTCGTAACCGACTATGGTACCAGACGTCAAATCAAACGCGGGAGGAGTTCATAATGAGCGCCACTATTCAGCATTTCATCGGGGGCAAGAAAGTCGCCGGCAACGGCACGCGGTCCCAGGCGGTCTATAACCCGGCGACGGGCGCGGAATCCGGTCGGGTCGGGCTGGCCTCAACCGACGATGTGCGCACTGCCGTGGCCGCCGCGAAGGCGGCCTTTCCGGGCTGGGCCGCGACCACGCCCCTGCGCCGCGCGCGCATCCTGAACCGGTTCCTGCGCATCCTGGAAGAGCGTACGAACGAGCTTGCCGCCGTGATCACGGCCGAGCATGGCAAGGTGTTGTCCGATGCGGCGGGTGAAGTGCAGCGCGGCCTGGAAGTGGTGGAATTCGCCACCTCCGCCCCGCAGTTGCTGAAAAGCGAGATGACGGAGGATGTCGGCACCGGCATCGACAGCTTCGCGCTGCGCCAGCCTTTGGGCGTGGTGGCGGGCATCACCCCGTTCAACTTCCCGGCCATGGTGCCGATGTGGATGTTCCCGGTGGCGCTGGCCTGCGGCAACACCTTCGTGCTGAAGCCGTCGGAACGTGACCCGTCCGCCGCCCTGGTGCTGGCGGAATGGCTGAAGGAAGCCGGCCTGCCGGACGGTGTGTTCAACGTGGTCAATGGCGACAAGGAAGCGGTCGATGCGCTGCTGTTCGACCCGGATGTGCAGGCGATCAGCTTCGTGGGGTCCACGCCGATCGCGCGCTACATCTATGAAACCGCCGCGCGCACCGGCAAGCGCTGCCAGGCCCTGGGCGGTGCCAAGAACCACATGATCATCATGCCGGACGCCGATATGGATCAGGCGGTTGATGCGCTGATGGGGGCTGCCTATGGGTCGGCCGGTGAACGCTGCATGGCGGTGTCGGTGGCGGTTCCGGTCGGCAAGGCGACAGCCGACACGCTGATCGAGAAGCTTGCCCCGCGCGTGCGGGCGCTGAAGGTCGGCCCCGGCACCGATCCGGCGGCTGAAATGGGTCCCGTGATCACGGGGGCCCATCGCGACAAGGTTATGTCCTATATCGACAAGGGCGTGGCGGAAGGCGCCACCCTGGTGGTCGACGGCCGCGATATCAAGCTGCAGGGCTATGAGAACGGCTATTTCGTCGGCGGCACCCTGTTCGACAATGTCACCACCGACATGACGATCTATAAGGAAGAGATTTTCGGGCCGGTGCTGTCCGTCGCGCGGGCCGACAGCTACGACACCGCCGCGAAATGGATCAATGAGCATGAATTCGGCAACGGCACCGCGATCTTCACCCGCGACGGCGACGCGGCGCGCGAGTTCGCCCATTCGATCAAGGTCGGCATGGTCGGAATCAATGTGCCGATCCCGGTACCGATGGCCTTCCATTCCTTCGGCGGCTGGAAATCCTCGCTGTTCGGCGATCATCACATGCATGGGCCGGAAGGCGTGCGCTTCTATACGCGCCTGAAGACCATCACCGAACGCTGGCCGCGCGGCATTCGTTCGGGTGCGGAATTCGTCATGCCGACGATGAAGTAAGCCTGTTTCGGAAGCGTCTGACTTTGTACCAACATGCTCGGTCCTTGACCGCTCCTGTGTGGGTTTGCTCAGGCGCCGCTCAGACTTGAGCAAACCGTGATGCGTTGTACGCATCGCGGTATGGGATTGGGGCGGTCTGCGGGCCGCCCTTTTTTTGCATGGCATCGGGTCCGGGGCAGCTATGCTGCACCAGATTGGTTCGAACCCCTGGGGCGTTTCCGGCGATGCTGCATTCCCGTCTGGTCCGCTATCTCGACGTTGTGGCTCGCGAGGGTTCTTTCCACGCGGCGTCCGAGATGTTGAATGTCGCCACTTCCGCCATCAGCCGGCAGATCGCGGCCTATGAACGGGAGCTGGGGCTGGATCTGTTCGAACGCAGGGCACGCGGCCTGCGCCTGACAGCGGCGGGGGAGGTGGTGCTGGCGCATGTCCGCGACACGCTGGGCCGGCATCGCGGCATGATATCACAGCTTGACGATATGCGGGGCCTGCGTGCGGGCTCCATACGCATCGCTACCGCGGCCGGTCTGGCTGCGGCCCTGCTGCCGCGTCTATCGGCCCGCTTCTGCCGGCAGCATCCCAAGCTGGAAATCGCCGCCAGCGTCATGCCGATAGACGACATCGTGGAAGCGGTGGCCAACGGACAGGTTCATCTGGGCCTGGCCTTCGATGCACCGCCCGATCCCCGGATCACGGGGCTGGGCAGCGTGAATCTGACGCTGGGCATTGTTGCCCGACCGGATCATCCCTTCGCAGGCAGATCCAGCCTGCATCTCAGCGATTGTGCGGAACTGGATCTGGTGCTGCCGGATGAAAGCCTGACGCTGCGCTGGCTGATCGATCTGGCCTTTACCGAGGCGAGCCTCGTCCCACGCCTGCGCGCCGCCTCCAACTCCGTTGATTTTCTGAAGCAGATGGTGCTGGAAGGGGTTGGGGTCTCCATCCTCAGCGCCACGGATATATTGAACGAAATACAGGATGGCCGGCTGGTGCATGTGCCCTTCGCCGGTCATCTGCTGAAACGCCAGACCTTGAAGCTGATCGCGGCATCGAAGGGCACACTGGAACCGCTGCCGGCCGCTTTTGCGGAGCTGATCAAACAGACGCTTGCCTCCGAGTTGCAACAATTTGCCTCATCTCCCTAAGCTTTGCTAAAAAAGCATATATAGGGCGATTTCTTTCCTCTTTTCGCGGCATCTGTCTGGCGCGACACTCCCTGCAGAAGCATAAGGGAGTGTGTCGTGGCGATCTGGATCAAGGACCCTTTGGCCATACTGGCAACCGGCGCGGAACGCGGGCTGGTGGTCGAGGCGACACGGATCGTGGAGCTGGTGCCGGCCGGGGCCGAACCCACAACACCGTGCGACCGTATCGTGGATGCCTCCGGCCATGTGGTGCTGCCCGGCCTGATCAACACCCACCATCACTTTTATCAGACGCTGACACGGGCCTGTCCGGCGGCGCTGGATCGCGAACTGTTCGACTGGTTGAAGGCCCTCTACCCCGTATGGGAAGGCCTGACCCCCGTGGCCCATCGCCTTGCCAGCCGCCTTGCCATGGCGGAGCTGCTGCTGTCGGGCTGCACCACGGCGGTGGATCATCACTATGTCTTCCCCGAAGGGCTGGAGGAAGCCATCGACATGCAGATGGAGGTGGCGGGGGAGCTGGGCCTGCGCGTGCATCTGACGCGCGGGTCGATGAATCTGTCGGTCGCCGATGGCGGCTTGCCGCCGCGCGGGGTCGTGCAGAAGCATGATGCGATCCTGGCGGACAGTGAACGGCTGATCGCGCGCTGGCATGATGGTGCGGACGGCGCCATGCGGCGGGTTGCGCTTGCGCCCTGCTCCCCCTTCTCCGTCTCGCGCGAATTGATGCGCGATATCGCCGAGCTTGCCCGCCTGCGCGATGTGCGGCTGCATACCCATCTGGGCGAAACGGAAGATGAGAATGCCTTCTGCCTCAGCAGTTTCGGCATGCGCCCGCTGGATTATCTGCAGGAATGCGGCTGGCTGGACGGTCGGACCTGGATCGCCCATGGCATCCATTTCACGGCGGCGGAAATCGCGCGGCTGGGCGCGGCCGGGCTGGGCATCGCCCACTGTCCGGGCTCGAACCTGCTGCTCAGTTCAGGTCTGTGCAAAACGATGGAGCTGGAAGCGGCGGGCTGCCCGGTAGGTCTGGCGGTGGATGGTTCGGCCTCGCAGGATGCTTCCAACCTGATGCAGGAGGTGCGGCTGGCCTTCCAGCTCGGTCGCCTGCGCAAGGGCCCGTCCGTGTCGCATCTGGATGCGCTGCGCTGGGCGACCAAAGGCGGGGCGGGCTGTTTGGGCCGCGATGATATCGGTGAGTTGAAGCCCGGCAAGCAGGCCGATATCGCGATGTTCCGGCTGGATGAGCTGCGCTTTTCCGGTCATGGCGACCCGATGGCCGCCCTGGTGCTGTGCGGCGCCCATCGGGCTGACCGGGTGATGGTGGCCGGGCGTGATGTGGTGGTGGATGGCCGCATCCCAGGCCTGGATACCCAAGCCCTGATGGCGGCCCATCAGGCGGAAGCGAACCGCCTGCAGGGGTTGCCTTTGCGAAACCAGAAAACAAACCCACAGAACATGGAGACTTCCGATGCGTAAAACCCTTCTGGCGGCACTGGCCGTCGTTGCGTTGGTCCACGGCCCGGCGCTGGCCGCCGATTTCCCGTCCGAAACGGTCAGGATCGTGGTGGGCTTTACCCCCGGCGGGTCAAGCGATCTGGTGGCGCGCCTGCTGGCACCCACGATGGCGGAGGATCTGGGAACGCCCGTGATCGTGGAGAACCAGCCGGGCGCGGCATCCACCATCGCCGGGGCGGCGGTTGCCAAGGCCAAGCCGGACGGCTACACCATCTTCCTGTCGAATGTCTCGGCCTCCTCCATCGCGCCCTTCACCTATAAGGACCTGAAATACGATCCGGTGGCGGATTTCGAGGATATCTCGGTGCTGGGCTACATCCCGGCGGTGCTGTTGGCCAATCCGAAACTGCCGATCGCCTCGCTGGCCGACTTCGTGGCCTATGTGAAGGCCAATCCCGGTACGATCAATTTCGGTTCGGGTGGCCACGGCACCATGAACCATATCACGGGCGAGCTTCTGAACCTGGAAGCGGGGCTGGATATGGCCCATATCGCCTATAAGGGCTCGGCCGAGGCGATGAACGATCTGCTGGCCGGGGTCATTCCGTTCCAGGTCGATGCGCTGACCCAGAATGTAGGCCAGATCAAGGCCGGCGCGGTCAAGGCGCTTGCCATCACCACGCCGCAGCGTTCCCCGGCCGCGCCGGATGTGCCGACCTTCAGCGAATTGGGTTATCCCAACATCGTTGCCTATAACTGGGTGGGGTTGAGCGCGCCCAAGGGCACGCCGCCGGCTGTGGTGGATCGTCTCTACGCCGCCATTGCCAAGGCGATGGCGAAGGATGAGGTGAAGAAGCAGTTCGAAGGCTGGGGCATGTTCCATATCGGCACCAACCCGGCAGAGGCCGAGGCCTTCGTCGCGGCGGAAATCGCCAAATGGGGCAAGGTGGTCAAATCCTCCAAGGCTTTCCAGTAAGGCCGGGTCGATAGGGAAGGGGTAGGGCCATGATCGCGGAAATCGTGCTGATCCTGAACGGACGGAAGAATGATCGCGGTTTCGTGCAGGAAGGATATGACGGCGCCATAGCCGCCTGTGACGCGCTTGGCCTGACCCTTGCCGTGATCGAACACGCCAGCAAGGATCCGGCCGAGCTGGAAGCCCATACCCGCAGGGCGGCGATGGGCGGGGCGCGTGGGGTGATCGTGCATGGCAGCCGGGCCGATGCCGCGCTGGATGCCGTTGCCCCCGACTTTCCCCTGACGCCCTTTCTGTCGCCCGGTGGCTATGCGATGGGACCCAATATCTGGAACTATGCCGTCCGCCATTATCAGGCCGCTTTCCTGGCCGGTGTGGCGGCGGCAAGGCTGACTGCAACCGGCGTGGTCGGCCATCTTTCGGGCGTGCCCATCGCGCCGGGCAAGCGTGGGCGGGCCGCCTATGTCGGCGGGGTGCGCCATGCCGACCCGTCCGTCCGCATCGTCACCGGCTTCTGCGGCGAGCAGGATGACCCGACCCTGGCGCGCCGCTGGGTGGAGGCGGAAATCGCCGAAGGGGTGGATATCCTGTTCACCATGCTGAATTTCGGACGATCCGGCGCGATTGAGGCCTGCCGCGCCCATGGCATCCGCCAGATCGGCAATATCCGCGATTGGGCAAGGGAGGAGCCGGATGTCTTCGTCGCCTCCGCCATTGCCGGCCATGGCTGGTCCATCGATGCCTGGTTGAAGGACCTGGTTGCGGGAAAGCTGGAACCGGGCCGCAATGCCCATGCCGGGCTGGAAGTGCCGCGCGCCGTACGTCTGGCTTTGGCGGAGAATTTCCCCGAACCGCTGCGCCAGGACATCGCGGCGGTTTCCAGCGATATAGCGGCCGGCCGTATCGCCGTGCCGGAAAGCTATGACGGCCCGGAATTCCAGCCGAAGGATGCTGCGGCATGACGACCCGAACCCTGAACCGGACGGATCTGATCGCGGGCGGGCTGCTGGCGGTAGTGGGGCTGTTCGCCGTCGCGCAGGGGCTGGCCTATGACATCGGCACCGTGCGCCGCATGGGGCCGGGCTTTTTCCCGGTGGTGGTGGGCCTGGTGCTGGTCCTTGCTGGAATTGCGATCGCCCTGATCGATGGACGCCGCGCGACGGAGCTGCAGGCGCCGCGACACAATTTCCGGGCCCTGATCCTGATTACCACGGCCATGGCCGCCTTCGCGCTGCTGATCCGCCCAGCCGGGATGGTGCCGGCGGTTTGCGCCGCTGTCTTCCTGGCATCCCTGGCTGATCCGGGCATGAAACCCGGAACCGCAGCGCTGGTCGCGGTCGCGATGAGCGTTCTGTCCGTCATCGTCTTCATCTGGGGGCTGGGCTTCCAGGCCGCCCCGTTCGGAGCCTATTGAGCATGGATGGCTTCAGCAATATCGCCGCCGGCCTTTCGGTGGCCCTGTCGCTGCAGGGCTTGGCCTACTGCTTCGCCGGCGTGGTGATGGGAACCTTTGTCGGCGTCTTGCCCGGGGTCGGGGTTATGGCGACCATCGCCATTCTGATGCCGATCACCTTTCACCTGGATCCCGTTTTCGCCCTGATCATGCTGGCGGGCATCTATTACGGCGCGGCCTATGGCGGATCGACCGCGTCGATCCTGCTGAACCTGCCCGGTACGGCCAATACCGCCATAACCTGCCTGGACGGATACCCGATGGCGCGGCAGGGCCGGGCCGGGGTGGCGCTGTTCATCACCGCCGTCGCGTCCTTCGTCGGCAGTATTCTGGGCTTGATCATCCTGGCCTTTGCCTCGCCGCTGCTGGCGCAGGTGGCGATGAATTTCGGCTCGCCGGAATATTTCTCGCTGATGGTGCTGGGCCTGCTCAGCGCCGCCTCGCTGGCCTCCGGCTCCATGCTGAAGGCGCTGGGTTCCATCGCGCTCGGCCTTCTGCTGGGTATTGTCGGTACCGATGTCAGCACCGGGGTGCAGCGTTTCACCTTCGGCCTGCCGGAACTCTATGGCGGGCTTCCACTGGTGGCGATTTCGCTGGGGTTGTTCGGCCTGCCGGAGGTGATCGCCAATGCCGGACGCATCCATGCGTCGGAGCGGCGGGTGCAGGATGTGACGCTGCGCAGCATGTTGCCAACGCGCGAGGATGTGCGGCGATCCTGGCCTGCCATGCTGCGCGGCACTGGGATCGGTGCTTTTTTCGGGGCTTTGCCGGGTACGGGCAGCCTGATCGCTTCTTTCGTGTCCTATACGGTGGAAAAGCGGGTGCACAGGACGCCGGCCATTTTCGGCACTGGCGCGATTGAAGGCATTGCCGGGCCGGAAGCAGCGAACAATGCCGCCACCCAGACCGCCTTCATTCCGACACTGACGCTGGGCGTGCCGGGCGATGCGATCATGGCGCTGATGCTCGGCGCGCTGCTGATCCACGGCATCGCGCCCGGACCCAATATGATAAACGACCGGCCGGATCTGTTCTGGGGGCTGGTGATCAGCTTCCTGATCGGCAACATCATGCTGCTGATCCTGAACATACCGCTGATCGGAATCTGGGTGCGCATCCTGCGCATTCCCTATGGCATCCTGTTTCCCTGCATCGTCGTCTTCATCTGCCTGGGCGTCTACAGCGTGAACTATGCGGTGGAAGACCTGTTCATCGTGCTGGGCTTCGGCATCGTGGGCTATGTGATGATGCATATCGGGCTGGAGACCGCGCCCTTGATCCTGGGCCTGGTTCTCGGGCCGCTGCTGGAGGAGAATTTCCGCCGCAGCCTGATGATCTCGCGCGGCAATCTGGTGATCTTCCTGGATCGGCCGCTGACCGCTTCCTTCCTGGTGCTGAGCCTGGCGGTGGTGGGGTGGAGCATAGTCAAGGCGCTGGCTGCGCGCAGGCGCTTGGCGGGGGAGGGTGCATCGCGATAGGCTTTCGCCCGTTCCATTCGCGGGGGGCCAAGATGTCGAAATCCACGCGCGCGACGACGATGCTGGAGAAGGCTGGCATCGCCTTTACCGTCGTCGCCTATGACTATGATCCGAATGCCGACAAGGTGGGCATGCAGGCGGCCGAAGCCCTGGGCGAGACGCCGGACAAGGTGTTGAAAACCCTGATGACGCTGGTCGATGGCAAGCCCGCCTGCGTGATTCTGCCCTCCGACCGGGAAGTGTCGATGAAGAAGCTGGCCGCGGCCTTCGGCGGCAAATCGGCGGAGATGATGAAACCCGCCGATGCCGAGCGCATGACCGGCTATAAGGTGGGCGGTATCAGCCCGTTCGGCCAGATGCGCGCCGTGCGCACCGCCATCGAGGACCAGGCCATGGCCCATCCCCTGGTCTATATGAATGGCGGCCAGCGCGGGCTTCAGGTCAGGCTTTCGCCCGGCGATGCGGTGAAAGTGCTGAACGCGGTCGTGGCACCCGTGGTGGCGTGAGCGCTGTCCTGGTCGTTATACCAACATGCTCGGTCTATGACCGACCATGTGTGGGTTTTGCTCAGGCGCTGCAAGGGCTTGACCAAGCTGCGATGAGTTCTGATCATCTCAGCTTGGTATTACTTGTTGTGCACCAGATAGCCCGTGCCATTCTCGCGCACGTAATAGGTCCGGTTGCCGGTGACGGAGAAGTTGTAGAGCTGGGTTTCGGCCGGGGCGGACTGTTTTTCGATCCGCTCCACCCGGGTTTCGCCGGTCTCGGTGATCATCAGATCGCCCACCTCCAGCCGACCGATCTCCAACGCCGGATTGGCCTGCTTCGCCATCACGGGGTCCATCGCCTTCCAGCCCTGGCTGGTCATGAAAGGATGGCCGTCGCTGACGAAGAAGCGGCTGCCATTGATGGCGTAGAGATGCTGCTGGCCCAGCTTCGGCCGGTGCAGCTCCACCACCGTGTTCACCGCACCGTCGGCACCGCGCACACGGTCGCCGGCCAGGATATCCTCGATCTTCTTCGCGCTGCCGTCTTCCATCACTACCAGCGTGCCGGCGATGAAGCAGAAGGTCGGTACGGAGCCGAGCGAAACCCCATCCTGATAGACGATGATGGCATCGCAGCCTCCCGTGACATTGGTCCCAGGCCCCAGATTGACGATGATCTGGCTGCCGCTGACCGAGACGGTGGGTGTGCCCGGATCGGCCGGATCGCAGGCCACCGTGAAGCTGGAAGAAGCTGCATTCTGGATGGAGGTGAAGGTGGCCCAGACCTCTCCATTGGCGTAACTGACCGAGCCCGACAGCGTAAGGCCTGCGATCACGGCCTTCGTCGAACCACCCGTGCTGACCTCTCGGTTCTTCTGGTCCTGCACATCTTTCTGCAGTTCCTGGGTGCGCAGGATGGCGCGCTGCACCTCAAGCGGCTGCTGCGAGGCCAGGGCGGGTGAGAATTGCAGCACGTTGGTGGTCGTTCCCGACGGGCCGGAACCGGGCAACGGGCCGACTTCCGGGCCGGTCGGCGGCAGGAAGCCAAGCCGGGCCAGGTTGCGCTCGGCAGCCTGGAACCCTTCCCGCGCCGTGGATCGGTCCTGCGTCGCCCGGAAGGAGGCGGGGCTGCTGGTGTCGAAACCACCCATTGCGCTGGTTCCGGCAGCACCTGTCCAAAGGTCCGAGACGCGCCAGCTGACCAGCAGCGTCTTGTCCTGCGTGCTGGTCTGACGATAGCTCAGCGAGAAGGATTCGACCTCGCCGCCCAGCGTGCCGCCAACGGTTCCGTCGGTGTCCATATCGACGCCGAACCCAACCAGCCAGCGCCAGGAATGGCCGAAATAGCGCGCGCCTTCAAAGGCGATGCCCGCCCCGCCGGTGGCCACGGTGCGGAAGTCCCGCGAGTTGTCGATCTGGTCATAATGCGCGAAGTTCAGCCCGCCGCCCATGGAGATCGGGAAATAAGGGCCGAGCAGGGCGGGGCTGACCGCGCGCATCGACAGATCCAGCGCATTGGTCTTCGGTGTACCCTGGCTGCCCCTGCGAACCTTGGGCGCATGGGTGAAGGCCGCGGTACCCGATAGCGAGGACAGGCTGTTCATCAGCGTGTCGATCGGGCTGCGCAGGCCCGGCGGCAGGTCATAGCCCAGCACCTGGCCTGCCCGGCCGCGCTTGAACCAGTTCAGATAGCCGGTATAGCCCCAGACATCGGCCTTGCCGGCGTTGAAGCTCTGTTCTTCGCGGCTGACATAGCCGCCCAGCGTGAAGGAAGAACTGGGGTCAATTTCCGGCAGGACGGTCAGGTACTGGCCATAAAACTCCAGCACCTCGTCATTCGCGAGCACGCCGGCACCCAGCGCATTCTGGCCGGCATCGTCCAGCAGGGCGCCCATGGAAAGGCCGCCGCGCGCCTGATAGCGGCTGTCCCATTTGCCGCGCAGCGAAATGCTGGCGGAATCAAAGCCAAGCCCGAGGGCAGCACCATCGTCCAGGCTGGCGGAGCCGTCTTCCTTCGCCGTGCCATTCAGCGACCAGCTGAAACCTTCGAAACTGCCTGCGGCACCGCTATTGCCCTGGTCCGGGCGCAGCGCCAGGGGCAGGTCCTGGTATTCCGCCGCTGTCTGGGCGGATACCTGCGTGAAATGGCCGGTGGACAGGGCCACCGCGATGGCCGTACTGCGCAGCAGAACCGAACGGAACATAAGGTGCCTACTCCCTCTCTCGGCGTTGCGTAGCATTCCGCCGAAGGAGACGGAAGGGAGAATATTTTCACGAATGATCCACCGGGTCGATGCTAGAAGAAAGTCCTTAAAATCAAGATGATGCCGGAGCCGGCCGACATGGTCAGGATGACCGGACGGGCAAGCCCGCCATCGATCAGCCGACGTCCCCAGTGGGAGAACAGGAAGCCCGCGAAGGCAAAGGGGAACATCGCAAGGGTAACCAGCAGCTGTCCCCAGTCGAGATGGCCGCTGAGCCAGAGCAGCGCGACGGAGATGGAGGCGCCGACTACGAAGAAGCCGTTCAGGGTGGAGCGCATCACCGCGGCATCGCTGCCCTGATAGACCAGCGCCATGGGCGGCGCGCCGATGGAGGTCAGCGTGCCCATGAAACCGGACAGGCTGCCGGCGCAGAACAGGGTGGTGGGCGTCGGGCGCAGGCGCAGGCCCAGCAGGCTGATGCCGACGGCGGCCAGCACCATCACCCCGAACAGCTTGGAAAAGGTCGCCGCGGACAACAGCCCCAGGCAGAATACGGCCGCGATGGACGCAATGGTGCGCCCGGCCAGGGCCACGCCCAACCCCGTGAAATCGACCCGGTTCCATTCCCGGATCGCGCCGCTGATGCTGATCATCAGCGAGACGAGCAGCATCGGCGCAGGCACGAAGGCCGGGTCGATCACCGCCAGCATGGGGGCGGCCAGCATGTTGAAACCAAAGCCGGTCGAGCCCTGGATGGCCCCCGCTGCAATCAGGGTCAAGGCAGCCAGCGCCAGCTGGGCCGGGCCGATGGCAAGAAATTCGGCAAGCATGGGAGGATGGTGAACCCTGTGCGACGGAAAACCGACCCAGACTATGCCGGGCTTTTCAGGAATTCACGGCAATATGTCTAGACATTATGCTGGCCGAAGGAACAGGGATACCGATCCGATGGCACAGCTGCGGCATTATTCCGCAGCCCTGGCCAGGGCACCGCGCCCGCGCTGATGGCTGGGATAGATCACCGCCTCGCCCGCCAGGGCGCCGGCCCGGACCGGAATGTCGTAGAGCGTTGTCAGTTTCGTTTCCGTCAGCGCTTCGCGCACCGGGGCATGGGCGATCAGTTCGCCGCGCCGGAACAGGGCGGCCCGGTCGGCGAAGCGCGCCGCCAGGGTCAGATCGTGCAGCACGCAGGCCACGCCCACGCCGCCATCGACCAGGCGCCGGGCTTCGTGCAGCAGGATGGCGACATGGGCCAGATCCAGGCTGGACGTCGGCTCGTCCAGCAGCAGATAGGCGGCCTTGCCTGGGGTGCGTCGTGCCGCTTCCAGCTGCACCAGGGCGCGGGCAAAGGCGACGCGCTGGCGTTCCCCGCCCGACAGGGTCAGGACGTTGCGGTCCAGATAGCCCGCCACATCCGCGCGGCTGGCGGCGTCCAGCACGGCCTCGCGCCCATTGCCGCACAGGCGGCTGCGCCCGAACAGGCCAAGGCCGATCACCTCCTCCACCCGGAAGGCAAAGGCCAGTTCGTCGCGCTGGGGCATCACCGCGCGCCGCGTCGCCAGTGCCTCGGGGGCAAGGCCCGCGAGGTCCATCCCATCCAGCAGGACACGACCATCGCCCGGGCGCAACTCGCCGCTCAAGGCCTTCAGACAGGTGGATTTTCCCGACCCGTTAGGTCCCAGAATGGCGGTGACCTCGCCGGGCTGGATTTTCAGATGCACCTCGCGCAGGGCCATATGGGCGCCATAGCGAATCGTAACCTGGTCAAGTTCCAGCGTCATGACGCGCGCCCCCGCTGCCGGATCACCAGATAGAAGAAGAAGGGGCCGCCGACCGTGCCCAGCACGAGGCCCACCGGGATTTCGGCCGGGCTGGCCAGGATGCGCCCCACCGCATCGGCCCCCAGCATCACCAGGGCACCCAGCAGCATGGAGCCCGGCAGTACCACGCGGTTGCGCACGCCGAAGACCAGCCGTACCAGATGCGGCACGACCAGGCCTACGAAGCCGATCGCGCCGGAGAAGGAGACGGCCGCCCCCACGGCAAGGGCCACCGCCAGCACCACGGCCCATTTCAGGCGCGGCACGTCGACGCCGACATGCATCGCGGCCGCTTCGCCCAGCAGGTAGCGGTCCAGCGCTTCCGCACGCGTCAGCAGCAGCAGCAGTGGCAGGGTGATGACCAGGGCCAGCACGGGCAGCACGGTCCAGTCGGCCAGGGCCAGACTGCCCATGGTCCAGAAGGTCAGGCCGCGCAATTGCTGGTCATCGGCGACATAGGTCAGAATGCCGATACCGGCCATGACGATGGAATTCATCGCGATGCCGGCCAGCAGGACCACGGTCACATCCAGCCCGCCGCGCCGGGCTCCGACCTGCACGATGATCAGGGTCGCCGCCAGCGCACCGATGAAGGCGGTGGCCGGCACCGTCCAGGCCATCCAGAACGGCGACAGATGGATCAGAATGCCACCCAGTACGATGGCGGCGACGGCGCCCAGCGTGGCCCCGCCGGAAATGCCGATCAGCACCGGATCGGCCAGCGGGTTGCGGAACAGGGCCTGCAGGGCCGCGCCCGATGCACCAAGGGCGGCCCCCACCAGCGCGCCGAACAGCACGCGCGGCAGGCGGATCTGATACAGAACATAGGGCTCGCCGGTCATTCTGTCGCCGGCAAGCAGGCTGGCCAGCCCCTGCTTCAGGGCAGGGAATACATCCAGCGGCACCGCGCCCACATGCAGCGATCCCAGCATCGCGACGGCCAGAAGCAACAGACCCAGGGGCAGGGCGCCGATTGTCTCCACCCCCTGCCACCAGGTCCAGCGCATCGCAGCCGGGGTCATGGCTGCTCCTGCGCGAAATCGGGGCCATAGGCGAAGCGGGCCAGTTCCTCCGCCGCGGCGGGGGTGCGCGGTCCGAAGCCGAGCAGCAGAATACCATCCATGCCCAGCACCCGGCCTTCGATCACGGCGGGCAGGCGGCTGAGCACGGGGTTGGCCTGCAGGGCTGCAAGCCCACCCAACGCCTCCAGCCGCGAGGACATCAGGATGATGGCATCGGGCGCGGTTGCCAGCATGCCTTCGGCGGAGATGGCCTTGTAGCCCTCATGCGTGTCGTGGAACACATTATCGGCCCGGATCATGCGGAAGATGCCATCAGCCGCCGTCTTGCGCCCGGCCATCAGCACCACGCCTTCGCGCAGGTCGAGCAGGAAGGCGAGGCGGGGATGGTGGGAAAAGCGGTCGAGCGCCTTGTCCACCTGTGCCATGCGTGCCCGTATGGTGGCGACCACGGCATCGGCTTCTGCATTACGACCCAGAAGCGCGCCGACAGCGGCGATCTTGGCGGCGATGCCGTCCAGATCCTCCGCATCGGGCAGGGTTTCGACCCGCACGCCGGCACCCCGCAACTGGGCCAGCACGGGGGGCGGGCCGGCATTGATCGAACCGATCAGCAGATCGGGCTTCAGCGCCAGGATGCCTTCCGCCGACAGGCTGCGCATATAGCCGATCTGCGGCAGGTCGCGGACGGCATCGGGATAGTAGGAGGTGGTGTCGACCCCGACGAGGCTGCCCGCCATGCCAAGGGCATGGACGATTTCCGTGACATCCCCGCCGGCGGTCACGATGCGGTCGGGCGCCCCCTGGGTCAGCGCGGTTGTCGGGGCAAGCCCCAGGGCGGTGCACAGCGCGACCGGCAGCAGGACCCGTGCCAGGACGCGCCGTGTGATGAATCCGCGAAGCATGGAGGCCATCCTCACCATTCCTTTCCCTACCAGGGCGCGCCGTCGCTGCTGACGGCTCGCCGTGGTTTTGCGCATGCGCTGTGCGGGCTTGATCGGATGACGATGGCCCGACCCATCGCCATCCAGGTTCAGGCCGCGGACAATTCGGGCTCGGAAACCGCCTGGACCAAAGCGCGCCAGTCTTCCCGCTCCGGCTTGCCCGGCTTGCGTTCGCCGAACAGCTGCAGGAAGTGGTTGCCATCCTGGTCCAGGATTTCCAGCGCGGTGACGATGCCGTCCTCGGTTGGCTTGCGCACGGCCCAGACTTCCGCGATCCGGTCGGCCCGGATATGCAGGTTGAAATCCGGGTCCAGCACGTTCAGCCAGTCCCCCATGACCTTGATGGTTTTCACCGGGCCGGTATGGATCTGGATGCAGCCCGGATTGCCGACGAAGACCATGATCGGCTGGCCGGATTTCGCGGCCCCGTTCAGCACCCGTTCCAGCGCGTCCTTGCCGATGCGCCGGGCGAAGCGTTCCTCCGCCAGATGCAGGGCCTGATAGCGGGTCAGGCCATGGGCTTTCAGCAGGCCGAAGAACTGATGCGTGTCGGTCATCTCCGCCCAGCCCTGGCGGAAGGAAGCGACATCGACGCTGTCGGCCACCGGCAGCATCTGCGGCTTGGGCGCGCAGGCTTCGACCACAAGGCCGGGGGACTGGTCTTCCGCCCGGTGGGCCGTCACCAGCGCGTCGAAGGCTGCGAGGTCGGTTTCGGGCTGCACATAGATCTTGTGCACGGCAATACCTGCCTTGTCGAAGAATTGCAGGCTGCGCAGGGCGCGGCCATGGGCCTCTTCTTCGACCAGGAAGCCCGCCTTCCATTCGCTGAAGAAGATGCGCAGATCGATATCAGGACCCAGCACGACGCCGCCCCAATCGTTCAGATCGACGCCCAGGAACGCGCCTTTGCGTTCATGCACGACGTCGTCATTGCGGGTCAGGCACATGACGCGGCCAATGGCCGGCATCGCTTCGATCATGGCGCGGAAACGGCTGTCCAGCCGGGTCACGCCCAGGTCGCGACCGGCACGGGCGGCGACGATCTCTCCTTCGGATGCATTCAGACGTTCGGCCAGCTCGCGGGCGCGCAGGCCGGGTTCGGCGGCGCGCAGCGCTTGCCAATTGGCAAAAAGCGTATCGGCGGCAGAGGAGGTGGCATTCATGCTCATATCTCCCTTTGGGTTGTGTTCGAGCCTCGGTGTCGGATGGCCGGGGCGCATGGAATGACTACTTCGTCAGGATCAGCTTGCCCTGGCGGGTGCGACGCAGCCGGTAGGTCTCGTCACCATGCCGGATCAGCACCTCCTGCCGGCCATGCAGCAGCAGGGTGGAATCCAGGGTGATCGGCTTGTTTGCCCCCGAACCGGGGGAGGGGGTTACCCCCTCCTTCCGGCCGGAGTGACAAGCATGGGCAGGGCATGTCTCAGGCTGTGCTGCTTCCATTTTCAAAACCGCATGCTTGCCGTCAGCATGAAATTGCGTCCGGTCTCGTATTGCGTGGCCAGATGACGGCGGTAGGATTTGTCAAAGACGTTGTCGACGGCGAAGTCGAGACGCAGACCGTCGAGCGCCGCTTCGGACGGCTCCCAGGAGACGAAGACGTCGTGAATGACCTTGCGACCCTCGGTCTTGTCGGTGCCGCTTGGAACCTGATCCTGCCCGAACAGCAGCGACCCACGCCAGCCGAGCGTGGTATCCATGCCTGGGATGCGCCAGCCGGCGAGCAGGGCCAGCTTGTCTTCCGGAATGGTTGCCAGGGCCACGCCGTTCGCCGTGTTCTCGCCCTCGATATGCGAATAGCCCAGCGTGCTGAACCAGCGATTGGCGTCATAACCCGCTTCCAGCTCGCCACCCTCGATCCGGGCGTTGCGGACATTGATCGCCTGGGTCGTGAAGGTCTTCACATCCAGGTCGATATAGTCCTTGACGTCATTGCGATAGACGGAACCCTTCATGCGCAGCGCGTCACCTTGCGCCAGCACGTCATCGAAGGACATAGCCAGACCGATTTCCTTGTTTTCCGCCGTTTCCGGTCGCAGATTGGGGTTGGCGATGAACACGTTGTTGCCGCCTGGCCCCATCGAGAAATGCACGCCGCCGGCATAAAGCTCGGTCAGTTCCGGTGCACGGAAGGCCTCGGAATAGGAGCCGAACAGCGTCAGGAAGGAGGTCGCCTGATAGGACATGGCGAGCTTCTTCGACAGTTCGCTTTCCGTCACCGAAGTCTGGCCGGTCGCGTCGCGTTCATAGTGATCGAAGCGCAGGCCTGGCGTTACCGTCAGGGCGTTGAAGAGCGTGAATTCGGCCTGGGTATAGGCGGCCGTGGTGGCGGCGTCCGCCACCGGGTATTGCGAGCGGTAGGCGCCGTTGCGCTTGCCTTCCTGGCTGTCGTTATACAGTTCGCCGCCATAGGTCAGCGCCAGACCGAAGCCATCGGCGAAGTCAAACCGGCTGGTGTTGGACAAATCCATGCCCATCGTTTCCAGCGCGGTGCTGTCGTTGCGGCCATTGCTGGCGCCGCTTGACGTCACCAATTCCCGGATGAAGGTGTCCGAGTAATACACGGTGGCATTGGCGTCGACCAGTTCACTGTCCGGCGCATCGAAGCCATAGCGCAGGCTGGCGGAATTCTCGCGCAGGAAGCGTTCTGCCGGGATCAGGCTGGTGCCGCTGCCAACATCCGGCGCGGTCGGAATTTCGTTCCACAGCAGATAGCTTTCCGCCGTCAGCTCCACCTCATGGCCGCGGCCCTGCAGCTTGACCTTGCCCAGGCCGGCGGCCGAGCTGTCATTGGAATAGCTGATGGTCTGGCCCGTGCCCGTCTCCTGGTCGCCATTCGAGCGGCGGGAGCCGGAGACGAGGAAATCGACATGCTCGTCCGGCGCGGCATAGGCGGTCAGCGAGCCCAGACGATGCGAGCCATTGGTCTGGAAGCCGGTCTTGGCCTGGCCGCCCACCGTTTGGCCCGGATCGAGCAGGTCACGGGCGTCCTTGGTCTCCATATTGATCACGCCACCCAGCGCGCCGCTACCATAGAGCATGGAGGAGGGGCCACGCAGAATGTCGATCTGATCAACCAGATCCATGTCCTGATAGACGCGGCCGCGATGGCCGGATTCGAAATTCTTGCGCACGCCATCGGTGATGATGACCACGCGCGAGCCACCCAGACCACGGATATTCGGCTGTTCGGCTGAGCTGCGCGGGCCGCCGGACATTTCCACGCCGGGGACGTGGCGGATGGCGTCATCCAGGCTGGTGGCCTGGCTGCGCTCAATCTCCTCGCGATCCACCACAGTGACCGAGGCCGGGGCTTCCAGGGCGGTGGTTTCCGTCTTCGTCGCGGTCACGGTAATCGCGTCCAGCGGGGTGGCCGCCGTCGTCGCTGCCGCGGTCTGGCTGGTGGCAGTCGAGGTCGCAGCCTGCGCCAGCTGTACGGGTTGCGGCACGGTCCTGGCCGTTTCCGCCGATGCCATGCCGCCGGGTAAGAATGCCAGGGCACCCATCGCAGTTCCCCCCAGCAGCGCCAGTTTCGCCCAAGAATTCATATCCAAGCCTCCGGATGAGGCGCGCCACCATTGCGCGCGCTGTGTCATGCCTGGCTGGCTATCCTCGGGGGGACGGCTGGCTTGGTATGCAAATGCGAACCACTCGCATATTCAGCTGGTCGAATAGGCCTTCACTCTGTTTCCGTCAAGGGAATAAGTGACGATTGGGTTGCGACCTTTTTCGGCTGTTGCTTCGATGTCAGAGAAGCGGATCGTCCGGCTTGGGTAGCCTGAAATGCAGGAGTACGAGAAACTTGTCGATGTTCTGCCCGTCGCCCGCCAGAGGCAGTACCAGCTTGGTCAGCATATGCTGTATTCCCCCGGGGGTGGGAACCATCCGCCGACTGATGACCGGCCCTTTGATTTTCAGGGCTTGATCGTAATCGGCCTGAACCGCCGGATATTGGTGCGGGGGGAAGACTTCATCCAGGAAGCGGCCGGTATTGTTGCCTTTTTCAATTTCGGCTACCTGGCTGCCGATCAGGCGCATGCGGTAACGCCTTGTGGGACCCTGAACCACATCACAGATGTTGATCCAGCCCAGCCAGGGTTTCAGATCCGGAATATCGAAATGGTGGCGCCCGGGAAGCAGGTCCGGCGCGGGCCTGCGTCGCTCCCACAGCCTTACCAGTGCTTCGAGATTGAGCCCGTCTTCGGAGCCCTTGTCCATTGCAGACTCTGCCTCCAACGCCTCCCCCGAGCATCGGAACCAATCCCACGCTCCCCGCAGCCCCTTAAGTAACATTCGCAGGTGTGCAGGTGAAAGCGATATCCGGCGTTGGCAGCTGGAAAACACAACTTTTTATTGATTCTTGCTCCCAAAACTCCTTTGACGAGAGTGTCGCCGGGGAATGCGCTATTTTCGCTTGTCGACGACCCGCCTGGCCTTTCCGATCGACCGTTCGATGCTGCCCGTCTGGTCGATCGCGATGGCTGCGCTCACCCCAATGATGGATTTGATCTCGTGAGCCAGATCATGGGCGATGGCTTCGCGATCCGCCGGGCCGGGGTGGAATCCATCCCGCGGCTCGACATGCACCGTCATGGCGTCCAGCGGCCCCTGCTTGGTCAGTTCGATCTGATAATGCGGGGCCAGCCTGGCATCCTTCAGAATCAATTCCTCAACCTGTGACGGAAAGACGTTCACGCCGCGGATGATCATCATATCGTCGGTGCGCCCGGTGATCTTGTCCATCCGGCGCATCGACCGCGCCGTGCCGGGTGACAGGCGGGTCAGATCGCGGGTGCGATAGCGGATGATCGGCAGCGCCTGCTTGGTCAGCGAGGTGAAGACCAGTTCACCGAACGTCCCGTCCGGCAGGGCCGCACCGGTCTTGGGATCGATGATCTCGGGATAGAAATGGTCTTCCCAGATCGTCAGCCCGTCCTTGGTTTCGATGCATTCCTGGCTGACGCCGGGTCCCATCACCTCCGACAGGCCATAGATGTCGACCGCATCCATGCCGGTGCGTTCCTCGATCTCGTGGCGCATCTGTTCGGTCCAGGGTTCGGCGCCGAAAATGCCGACGCGCAGCGACAGCTCCTCCCGCGTCAGGCCCTGTCGGTCCATCTCGTCACACAGCGCCAGCATATAGGACGGGGTCACCATGATGATCTCGGGCCGGAAATCGCGGATCAGCTGTACCTGCTTCTCCGTCTGCCCGCCCGACATGGGGATGACGGTCGCCCCCAGCTTTTCGGCCCCGTAATGCGCGCCCAGCCCGCCGGTGAACAGGCCATAGCCGTAGGAGACATGGACCTTGTCGCGCGGCGTACCGCCCGCGGCGCGGATGGACCGCGCCATCACCGTGGCCCAGACATCGATATCGCCGGCCGTATAGCCGACCACGGTGGGCTTGCCCGTGGTGCCGGAGGAAGCGTGTATCCGCACCACCTGTTCCATCGGCACGGCGAACATGCCGAAGGGGTAGTTCTGGCGCAGGTCCTCCTTGGTCGTGCAGGGGAACTTGGCCAGATCCGACAGATCCTTCAGATCGGACGGATGCACGCCCGCCGCGTCGAACTTGGCCTTGTAATGCGCCACGTTGCGATAGGCATGGTCCAGCGACCATTGCAGGCGCTGCAATTGCAGGGCTGCGATCTCGTCGCGGCTGGCTATCTCGATCGGGTCAAGGCTTGCGCGCAAGGCGGCGCGTGGATGGGCGCCCATCGGTTGATCCTCCCAGATGTTTTTTGAAGCACGGCGGTCATTGTCATCGGACCGTCTCGTTTGCAGCCGGAGTCCAGAGCGGGGAGCCGAGCGAGCGGCTCTTGCCCCGGAACAGGGCGATAAGGGTGCCGCCCTGATTGGTCAGGCTTGTGTCGTAAACGCCGGAGCGCCCCTTGCGGAACTGCTCGCGGCATTCCGCCGTCAGCCGGTCGCCCAGCCGGCCTGGCGCGGTGAAGGTGATTTCGCAGCCGGCGGCCACGGTCACCTCGTTATAGGCGTTGCAGGCGAAGGCGAAGGCGGAATCGCACAGCGCGAAGGCGAAGCCGCCATGCAGAATCCCGTGGCCGTTCACCATGTCCTGGCGCACCGTCAGGGCAAGGCGGGAAAAGCCCGGACCCACCTCCAGCAATTCGATCCCCAACCCCTGCGAAGCCGTATCGGTTGCCCACATGGCCTGCGCGGCATGCCGGGCCAGGCTGGCGGGATCAAGGCCGAAGGTGAAGTCCTGGCGTTCAGCCATGGAAATAACGCCCCCCCAGCACTTTGCGGCGCAACAGGGCGCTGGCGCGATAGCGGTCGTCGCCGGTAATGCCCGACAGCGCGTCCAGGGCCTCCAGCACGCGGTCCAGGCCGATATCCTCCGCCCATTCCAGCGGCCCCACGGGATAGTTCACCCCCATGGTCATGGCGGTATCGACCCCGGCCGGATCGGCGACGCCATAGAGCACGGCTTCGGCGGCCTCGTTCGCCAGCATGGCGGCCGTGCGCAGCACGATCATGCCGGGTGCATCGTCGATCAGGCTGACTTCCTTGCCCAGGACCTGGAACAGGCCGCAGGCGATCTTCACCGCGTCGGGATCGGTCTGCTCCGCGGCGGCAAGGCAGATGCGTTTGGTCGAATCGTAGTCGCGGGCCAGATCGACCAGCACCAGATTGTCGATCTCATCCAGCGCCGCGCGCGCGGTGGCGGGCAGCCCGTCGGTGATGGCGATGGTGGCGCCTTCCGCCCGGATGAACCCTTCCGGGTCGCTGGAATCGTCGCGCAGCACCTGGATTCCCGCTTCCACCCAGCGATCTTCCAGGGCGGCCAGCGGTCCGATATCGCCGGAAATCAGGATGATTTTCGGTGGGCGATGCCCGTCTTCGGTCGACGGGGCGGGCGGGGCGGCATCCGGGCCATAGCGGTAGAAGCCCTGGCCTGTCTTGCGACCAAGCCTGCCGGCCAGCACCATTTCCTGCTGCAACAGCGACGGGCGATAGCGCGGATCGTTGTGATAGGCCTGCCAGACCGAGCGGGTGACGGCGGAATTCACGTCATGGCCGATCAGATCCATCAACTCGCACGGCCCCATGCGGAAGCCGCCGCAATCGCGCAGCACGGCATCCAGCGTGGCGGGGTCGGTCGCGCCTTCCTCCAGCAGTCGCAGCGCTTCGGCATAGAAAGGGCGGGCGACGCGGTTGACGATGAAACCCGGGGTGGATTTCGCATGCACCGCCGACTTGCCCCAGGCCGTGGCTGTGGCGTGCACGATCTCGGCCAGGGCCGGATCGCTGGCCAGGCCGGAGACGACTTCGACCAGTTTCATGATCGGTGCCGGGTTGAAGAAATGCATGCCGACCAGCCGCTCCGGCCGCTCCAGCTTGGCCGCGATCGCCGTGACGGAGATGGAGGAGGTGTTGGTGGCCAGGATCGTATCGATCCCGCAGACGGTTTCCAGCGTGCGGAAGACATCGGCCTTGATATCGATATCCTCGATCACCGCTTCGATGGCGAGCTTCACCGGGGTGAACGCGCCCAGGGAAGAGACCGGGGTGATGCGTCCGGCGATGGCCTTGGCTTCCTCCGCGCTGATCTTGCCGCGCCCGGCCAGCTTGTCCAGATCGCCAGCGACCAGGCCTGCGGCCTTCGCCGCCACGCCGTCCATGGCATCGAACAGCAGGACGGGATGACCCGCCTGGGCCGCGACCTGGGCGATGCCGCGCCCCATGGCGCCGGCCCCGATCACGCCAATGGCGGCGGAAGTGGGAAGGGATTTGCTTTTGGACTTGCCCATGACGTTCTGTTCCTTCAGCGGCCCTTGAAGGCCGGCTTGCGCTTTTCCATGAATGCCGCGACGCCTTCCCGATAATCCTCGCTGCGCCCGGCAATGCCCTGCAGGTCGCGTTCAAGGTCGAGCTGATCGTCCAGCCTGTTGGCGAAGGAGGCTTCCAACGCCCGCTTGGTCAGGGAATAGCCTTTTGTCGGGCCGGCCGCCAGCTGGGCTGCCATGGCGCGGGCCTGGGGCATCAGCGCCTCATCCTCCACACAAGCCCAGATCAGGCCCCAGGCGGCGGCCTGTTCCGCCGGTAACTTGTCGCCCAGCAGGGCCAGCCCCTTGGCGCGGGCCATGCCGACCAGACGGGGCAGGGCCCAGGTGCCGCCCGCATCGGGTATGAGGCCGATCTTGCAGAAAGCCTGCAGAAAGCTGGCCGACTTCGCCGCGATCACGATATCGCAGGCCAGCGCGATATTGGCCCCGGCCCCCGCCGCGACGCCGTTCACGGCGCAGAGCACCGGCTTGGGCAGCGCCTTGATGCGCCGGATCAGCGGGTTATAGGTGGCATCCAGCGTTTTCGACAGATCGGGCGCTTCCGTACTGTTGCCCTGCACCCGGCCGGACAGATCCTGGCCGGCACAGAAGCCGCGCCCGGCCCCGGTCAGCAACAGGCAGCGGATCGTCTCCTCCCGCTCGACCGTTTTCAGCGCGTCGAACAGCGCCTTGAACATCGCTTCGTTGAAACTGTTTAGCTTGTCGGGCCGGTTCAGGGTGATTTCCGCCACGCCGTCGGCTACGGACAGCAGAATGGGGTTCTCGCTCATCGCCTATTTCCCCTCGAATTTGGGCATGCGCTTTTCGGCAAAGGCGGCAAGGCCCTCGCGGCGGTCGGCCGTGGCGAATAGCTGGCAGAACAGGGCGCGCTCGGCCTTCAGACCTTCTGTAAGCGGCAATTCTTCCGAGGCGCGCACGGCCAGTTTGGCGGCCTTCACCGCCAAAGGCGGCTTGGCGGCGATCACGCGCGCCAGCTCCAGCGCCCTGGTGATCGTCAGTTCCGGCGGCACGACGCGCGACACCAGGCCGAAAGCCAGGGCTTCGCGGGCCGACAGGAAGGACCCGGCCAGCACCATCTCCATGGCGCGCGACCGGCCGATGGTGCGCGTCAGGCGTTGCGTGCCACCGGCGCCGGGAATGATGCCCAGATTGATTTCCGGCTGGCCGAACTGCGCATCTTCCCCCGCGATCAGAATATCGCAGCACATCGCAAGCTCGTTCCCGCCGCCCAGGCAAAAGCCGTTGACGGCCCCGATCAGCGGCTTGGAAAATTCCCGGATCGCCTTCCAATGGCGCGGGCGCGTATCCGACAGGATCGATACGGCGTCATGCGCCGCCATTTCCTTGACATCGGCACCGGCGGCAAAAACCATCGGCCCGCCGGTCAGCACCACGGCGCGGATTTCAGAATCGTCTTCCGCCTGCCCCAGCAATTCGGCCAGCCCGGCCAGCAGGGCGGTGGACAGCGCGTTGCGCGCCTCGGGACGGTTGAGGGTAAGGATCAGAACCCCGTCCCCCGCGCGGGTGGAAAGTACGGGATCGGCCGCATCCGACATGAAAAACGCTTCCCCCTTTGTCTGGCATATCCTTTGGATATACCGTTCTTGGCCGTCAAAGCGGCGATCAAAGCGATACAGGATTTGCAGAAAATTGGCAATTCCTGTATCACTTTTTCCGCGCCGCCCCGGCCGGCGCCAACCATAATGGGGAGGACGCCTGATGACGACAGCCTTCTTCGCTGCCCATGCAGCCATACTGCTTAAGGCTTTGCAGGCAATCCGCGCGCGGACCTATTGGTCAGCCTATCCTGAGATTCCGTCCGGCCGAATCTATGGCGAAACGGCCCGCCATGACGGGGAGGTGGCCTTCCAGAGCTATCTGGGCCGTCCCTTCGATCTGGACCAGCCCGGCCGCAAACCGGCAATCGGGCAGGAACGCTCCCCCTATGGCATAGACCTTGGCATTACCTATGAGGCGCCGGATGTCGAGGCACTGATCCTGCGCGCGGTCAAGGCGATGCCTGCCTGGCGGGATGCCGGGCCGGATGTGCGCGCGGGCGTCTGCCTGGAAATCCTGCACCGGTTGAACAGGCGGTCCTTCGAACTGGCCTTCGCCGTGATGCACACCACCGGCCAGGGCTTCATGATGGCATTTCAGGCTGGTGGACCGCATGCCCAGGATCGTGGGCTGGAGGCGGTGGCCTATGCCTATGAGGCGATGAAATCGGCACCCGACACGGTGATCTGGGAAAAGCCGCAGGGCAAGAATCCGCCGCTGCTGGTGGAAAAGACGTTCAAGGCCGTGCCGCGCGGCGTGGCGCTGGTGGTCGGCTGTTCCACCTTCCCGACCTGGAACGGCTATCCGGGGCTGTTCGCCAGCCTGGTGACCGGCAATCCGGTGATCGTCAAGCCGCATCCGGCAGCCATCCTGCCGCTTGCCATCACCGTGAAGCTGGCGCGTGAGGTGCTGGCGGAGGCCGGATTTGACGAGAATCTGGTGACCCTGGCCGTCGATACGCCGGACCATCCGGTGACCAAGGAAATCGCGACCCGGCCGGAGGCGCGGATCATTGATTTCACCGGCTCCTCGGTCTTCGGTAATTGGCTGGAGGCCAATTGCGCCCAGGCGCAGGTCTATACGGAAAAATCCGGCGTCAACGCCATCGTGATCGATGATTTCGACGATCTGAAAGGCATGGCCCGGAATCTGGCCTTCACCCTATCGCTCTATTCCGGGCAGATGTGCACCACGCCGCAGAACATCTTCATCCCGGCCAGGGGCATCCAGGGGCCGGAGGGGCATCTGTCCTTCAAGGATGTGGCGAAGCTGATCGCGGGGTCGATCGACACATTCCTGTCCGATCCGGAACGCGCGGTGGAGGTGCTGGGCGCGATCCAGTCCCCCGCCACGTTGCAGCGGCTGGAGCAGGCGGCAGCGTTGGGGGAGGTGGTGCTGGAAAGCCGCGCCATCGCCCATCCGCAATTCCCGAATGCGACCATACGCACGCCGGTGGTGGTCGCGGTGGATGCCGATCAAAGTGATGCCTACGAGACCGAATGCTTCGGCCCGGTCACCTTCCTGATCCGTACCAAGTCGACGGCCGACAGCCTGGCGGAGATGGAGCGTACCATCCAGAAGCACGGTGCGATCACGGCGGCGGTTTATTCTTCGAAGGAGGAAACCCTGCAGGCCGCGCGCGATGTGGCGTTGCGGGTCGGCGTCAACCTGTCGGAGAATCTGACGGGTGGGCTGTTCGTCAATCAATCGGCCGCCTTCAGCGATTTCCATGCCACCGGCGCCAACCCGGCCGCCAATGCCTCCCTGACCGATCATGCTTTCGTGTCCAACCGCTTCCGGGTGGTGGAAATGCGGCGCATGCTGCCGGTTCCGGCGGAGAACTCCTGAGATGCCTTGCTACGCCATTGACGGGGTCGTGCCCGTCGTCGATCCGACAGCCTATGTACATCCGACGGCGGTTCTGATCGGCGATGTGATCGTGGGGCCGCGCTGCTATGTGGGGCCGGTCTGCTCGCTGCGCGGCGATTTCGGCCGCCTGATCCTGGAGGAGGGGGCGAATATCCAGGATACCTGCGTGATGCATGGCTTCCCCGGCACCGATACGGTGGTGGAGGTGGACGGCCATATCGGCCATGGCGCGGTGCTGCATGGCTGCCGCATCGGGCGCAACGCCATGGTCGGGATGAATGCGGTGGTGATGGATGGCGCGGTGGTGGGCGAAAGCGCTTTTGTGGCCGCGATGGCCTTCGTGAAGGCGAATTTCCAGGTGCCGGCGCGCCATCTGGCGGTGGGGTCTCCCGCCAAGGTGCTGCGTGAATTGAGCGCGGAGGAAATCGGCTGGAAGGGCATCGGCACGGCGGAATATCAGCGCCTTGCCCTGCGCTCGGCCAAGGGCATGGTCGAAATGCCACCCCTCAGCGCCCCGGAACCCAACCGCCCCCGCGTCGATGCCGGCGACAGCAAGCCGAAGCAGGGATAGGGGGCCGGCTGGGCGAACTGATCACCTAGTGAAAGCTGGCTTGGAAGGTAGTGGCCGTCAGCGAAACATGGGCATCAAGCGGAGGATAGAGTTCGAATGCTTTTGGACTGCGAGAAAAGTTCCAAAGCCGGAACAGGCACCATTCCTGGCGATGCCTATCTGCCACGTCCAATTCGTTCCGGGTAATATGGAAGGGTGTACGTTCCCAGCCATTGGTCGTTTTGACCTCGATCAGGCGTGGTTTGCCGTCGATGGTAAAGCTGGCGATGTCATAACCTGCACCATCGCCGTCGTCGCGTGAAACCCAACGCACCCGACGTGCTAAGTCATCTCGCCCGGATGCCCTCAGTGACGACAATTCATGTGCGAGAACTCGCTCCTCACCAGCTCGCCCCAGGGTTCGATTCCGCTCGTCCCGCAATGCCACATCAAACTTCCGGGCGACAGCCTGCATTAATCCAAGTTCGGCAGGAGGAGGCTGGTTGCCCAAGGTCGGTGCAGGGCCGACCCATAACTCCGTCTGTTCTTGCAGACCAGTAACACGATTGGCCGCCGGCGACCGCTGCAGCCATGACGAGTTTCTTGTAAGCCAGCGTGCTACTGCGTCTTCCAAGGTCGTTTGATAGTTGAAGGCCGGCTTGTAACCGGAAATCCATTCCTCCCCGAAGCCTTTTAGCACCGCACTAATATTCTGATGCTTGAACTCCACGGAGCCCTCCGTACGGCCATTCAATAGCGGAAGCAGGATAACGTAAAGATTCTTTCGCACTTTCAGATTTGGCGGCTCCTTCTACAGTGAAGGAACGACGATATGGACGACGAGAAGGATATTGCGATGGGCCAGGTGATCCGGATTGATGAGGCGCGGATCA
>Ga0209066_10001710_pt1 | contig 28393 bp, 25 predicted proteins | sample All_14_2_FD_187198 | JGI IMG/M metagenome (GOLD analysis project Ga0209066, IMG submission 187198) | Freshwater microbial communities in response to fracking from Pennsylvania, USA - Allegheny Zone_MetaG_DW_15 (SPAdes) (version 2) ...
GGCCAGGGCCATCGGCGCCGGCCTGTCGACCAAAGTCAACGTCAACCTCGGGGTCTCGGAGGACTGCTGCGACATCGAGGCGGAGATGGCCAAGGTCCGCCTCGCCCTCGACCTCAAGACCGACGCCCTGATGGATCTCAGCACCTGCGGCGACACCCGGGGTTTCCGGCGGCGGCTGATCGCCGCCAGTCCGATGATGATCGGCACGGTCCCGGTCTACGATGCAGTGGCCCGCTACGGCAAGGACGTCGGCCGCATCTCGGTGGACGATTTCTTCGATGTGATCCGCATCCATGCCGAGGACGGGGTCGATTTCATGACCATCCATGCCGGCCTCACCAGCGCGGCGATCGAACGCCTGCGCCGCAACCCTCGCCTGACCCACGTCGTCAGCCGCGGCGGTTCGCTGCTGCTGCAGTGGATGACCGAGAACGCTCAGGAAAACCCGTTCCTCACCCACTTCGACCGCCTGCTCGAGTTGTGCCGCGAATTCGACGTCACCCTGAGCCTCGGCGACGGCCTGCGCCCCGGCAGCCTCCACGACGCCACCGACGCCGCCCAGATCCAGGAACTGATCGTCCTCGGCGAGTTGACCCGGCGGGCCTGGCAGGCCGAGGTCCAGGTCATGGTCGAGGGGCCCGGACATGTGCCGCTCAACGAGGTCGTCACCAACATGCAGCTGCAGAAGAAGCTGTGCCACGGCGCCCCGTTCTACGTCCTCGGGCCGCTGGTCACCGATGTCGCCCCCGGCTACGATCACATCACCTCGGCTATCGGCGGGGCCCTCGCCGCCGCCCACGGCGCTGATTTCCTTTGCTACGTGACCCCGGCCGAGCATCTGCGGCTGCCGGACATGAACGACATGAAGGAGGGGATCATCGCCGCGCGGATCGCCGCCCATGCCGCCGACGTCGCCAAGGGACTGCCCGGCGCCATAAACTGGGACAACGAGATGAGCCGGGCCCGCAAGAACCTCGACTGGCAGCGGATGTTCGAACTGGCCATCGATCCCGACAAGGCGCGGGCCTACCGGGCCTCGTCGCAGCCCGGCAACGAGGAGGTCTGCACCATGTGCGGTGACCTCTGCGCGGTCAGGAAGAGCCGGATGATCCTCGAAGGCAAATAGGAAGTTTTTCAGGAAGGGGTGAAGCGTTACAGCGGGGGGACCGACGCCTGGCCGCAGGCAGGCCCGATCACGGCCAATCCGGGGTCGGGGGGCAACCGCCGTCGTCGCCGTCCTCCTGCAGCCGGGCCGCGATCTCGATCCGGGTCTGCTGCAGCGTCGACCGGAACGATCCGCCGCCTGCCGCCGGGGCCAGGATCTTCTCGAGCAGCGCCAGGGCCTGGCGGCGGCAGCCATGTCGGGACAGGGCCTCCGCCAGGTTGTTGACCGCGGCGGCGTGCTCCGGTTCGATCGCCAGCAACTGCCGGTACACCATTGCCGCCTGCTCCTCCTCCCCTGCAGCGAGCAGGCAGTTGCCGAGGCCGAACAGGGCGAGAGGCTGCCGCGGCCAGCGCTCCAGGACCGCCTCATAGCCGCGGCGGGCGATCTCCGGCTGCCCGGTGGTCTCGAAAGCGGCAAGGGCGAGGAAATACGTTTCCAGATCCGTTCCGGCCGGCAGTTCGCCGGGACGCAGCAGGACCATACCCCAGTTGTCCGCCCGCCGCCAGGTTGCCAGGAACCGGCTGCCGTCCATCACCAGCCGCCGCTGTTCTCCGGAGCGCAGCACCACCTGATCGCCGGGCAGAAGCCCGACCACCACCGCATAATGATAGACCGGCAACCACGTCACCCCGAGGTTCTGCAGGACCAGGACCGGTCTGCCGGCAGCCAGTTCCGCAGCAATGGCGGCGGCTTCAGGTCTGATGGGGTAGGGAATGCGCCCCGCCCTTCTCGCCGCGGCGATCATCTCCAGTTGCAGGCTGCCCCGGCGACCGGGAAGAAAGAGCGGCGGCGTGAGATCATCGGGTTGCACCTTCTCTCCCGAGTGGTGCAGCACCATCGCCAGCGCGGCCGGACCGCACTGAAAATCCCGCTGCCCGAAAAAAACGACTTTCTCCAGCTCGATGCCCGGCGAACCGGCATCACGGGGAAAGAAGGCCTGCCTGGAACCGGCGCACGCCGACAGGACAAGACAGGACAGGAGCAGCGGGACGACCGATCGAAACCGTTGCGCCACCTAGATCTTGTGGAAGATGTTGGTGATCCCGGTCAGTTCGAGAATGAGCAGAATGAGAAAGACGATGCCGATGACCTCGAGGGCGCCGGCGCCGGCCGGCAAGGAATCGATCCGGTTCTGCAGTTGCAGCGCCTCGGCAGGTGTCAGGGCGGCCACCCGCGCCCGGGCCTGATCCGGATCGACGCCCAGGCTGACCAGCCTGGCCCTGACATCGTCGCGATCGAGCGCCGTCTGCAGCTGTTCCTTGACGGTCGGCGTTTGCGCGGTGAGGTAGGTATCGGTACCGATGACGGCGGCCCTGGCGGCAGGAAGCAGACTCATCGTCACCAGCAGCACCGTGACAAGGGTGATGACCGCACCTTTCCAGATTCCGATAAACATGATGGTCCTCCAGATTGAATTGGTGGAATGCCCGGCAGTATGATCCTGCAACCCAGGCCTCGCCGGGCCTTTTTCACTCTGCAGGCTAGCCGAAAGAGATCGCTGAGGCAAGCGCTTTCTCCGGCGATCGCGGGCGGGCGCCGGGCGGAGAAAGGGTGGAAAATCGCCGCTGTCTGTCAATAACAGGGGAAAGGAACAGTTCCTTTTGGTATAGTTTCCATCATGAAACCCCTCTGGAACTACAAGGATATCTTCGATCTCGAGTTTTTTTTCCACAAGGACTCGACCATGCCGAACGAATCTTTGGTTCAGCGGGATCGTGATATCTACCTCCGCCATATTGAACCGACCCTGGCGACGCCGGCCACCGACCAGGAGCCCGGGGTCCTCCTCCATCGCTGGCTCGAGTACCGGCGGCGGACGGAATTCGGCGCCAGTGGCAGCCTGAGTCCCGGCACCCTGTTCATCGAGGCCCGCCGGACCCTGAGACTGGTCATCCTGGTCGTCGGCCTCTTTTCCGGCTCGATCCTCGGCCTCGGCTTCTTCAACTACGCCGGCACGACCCCGGTTAACATCTTTTCCTTCCTCGTATTCTTCATCTTCACCCAGGTCCTCGCCCTTGTCGCCCTTCTGCTGGCGGCGGGTCTGCGGTCCCTGCTGCGGCGCCGCAGGATCTCGCCGCCGCTGGCTGTTCGACTGATGGCCGACCTGATCACCAGGACCATCCTCTGGGGCCACCGCAACCTTCTCGGCAGGATGTGGGCGGATTCCCGCGACAGTCTCGCCGCCTCCATCGGTCTGCTGAAGAGTACGCAACGGATCTACGGCTCGCTTTTCTTCTGGCCGCTGTTCGCCCTTCTCCAGATACTGGCCATTGCGATGAACGCCGGTTTGCTGGCGGCGACGCTGTTCCGGATCCTGACCAGCGACATCGCCTTCGGCTGGCAGTCCACCGTCCAGTTCAGCGCCCAGGCCCTGCACCGGCTCGTCGCCCTGATTTCTCTGCCCTGGTCATGGTGCTTCCCCGAGGATGTCGGCTACCCGACTCTGGCCGCCATACAGGGCAGCCGGATCATCCTCAAGGATGGGATTTCGGCTCTCGCCACCGGCGACCTGGTCTCCTGGTGGCCCTTTCTCGTCCTCTGCCTGATCGTCTACGGCCTGCTCCCTCGCATCGTCCTCCATATCTTCGCCCTGATCATGCAGCGCCGCTGCCTCGGCCGTCTCACACTCCGCCACCCGCCCTGCCTCAACCTGCTGCAGCGGATGCAGACCCCCATGGTCTCGACTCAGGCCGCCCCGGAACCGAGGCCGGCGGCCACGGAGCTCGTGTCGCAACCGGTCACCGCCGGCAACACGGTGACACTGCCGAGGTACCGCCGGAGGATGGTGACCCTCATCCCCGACGACATCTACCCCGCCTTCGCGGAGGCCGACATCCCCCGCCTTCTCGACAGGCGCGGTTTCAGCCACTCCGACACCGTCAGGTTCATGGAAAATTACGAAAAAGACCGGGAGGTGCTGGATGTTCTCCGCCGGCATGACTGGACAGGCGACTGCGGCATACTTATCCTCATGGAATCCTGGATGCCGCCGCTGATCGCCTTCCTTTCCTATCTCGGCGAGATCCGGCAGACAGTCGGAGCGGAGATCCCGATTGTCATAGAACTCCTCGGCCGGTCGGCCCCGGCTGCCTCCGCCCCGGAGATCTCCGAGGGGGACTGGCTGATCTGGCAGCGGAAGATCACCGCCCTTGGCGACCCCTTCATGAACCTTGCCCCCAGGCAGGACCAGCCGACGGCAAAGGCCGCCGTCCCGACACCGCCTCCAACATCCACCCTCGGAACCGGAACCGATGACACCTGAAATCGCCATCATGGGCCACCCCAACGAGGGCAAATCCTCCGTCCTGTCGACGCTCGCCGAGGATGATTCGGTCCGGGTCAGCCCGACACCCGGCGAGACCACCCGCTGCCGGACCTTCCCGGTCGTCATCGACGGCCGCGAGGTCCTCCGCTTCACCGACACCCCCGGTTTTCAGAACCCCGGCCGGGTCCTCAGCATGTTGAAGAAGATCTCCGGCGACAGCGGCGACATCATCAGGCAGTTCCGCGAGCAGGTCAAAACCATTGCCGAATTGAGCGATGACCGCGAACTGCTGCTGCCGGTCGAACGCGGCGCCGGCATCATCTACGTCGTCGACGGCTCGCGCCCGGTCCGCAATGTCGACCGCGAGGAGATGGAGATCCTGCGCCTCACCGGGCGGCCGCGGATGGCGATCATCAACTGCAAGGACGAGGGCGATGCCTTTCTCCAGTCCTGGAAAGACGAATTCCGCAAGGCCTTCAACGCCAACCGGGTATTCAACGCCCACCGGGCCACCTATGCCGAACGGATCCTGCTGCTGACGGCACTGCAGTCGATCGACCAGGATTGGCAGCCGGTGATCGGCCAGGTCATCGCCGCCTTTCAGCGCGACTGGACGGCGCGCAATCGGGCCACCGCCGACCACATCATCACCATGCTCGGCGACTGCCTCCGTCATCGCCTGACCGTCGAGGCGGGAGAAGAAACCGCCGATCGCGGCCGGGAGGAGGAACTGGTCCGGCAATTCAACCGCAGCCTGGCGGAGATGGAGAGGCGGACCCATGACAAGATCAGGGCCCTGTTCAAGCACCACATCTTCGACTACCGTCTTCCTCCCCGTTCGATCCTGCGCGAGGACCTGTTCAACGAACGGACCTGGCAGGTCCTCGGCCTCTCGAAAAAGCAGCTGGCAATCATCGGCGGCCTCAGCGGGGCCGCCGTCGGCGCCGGGCTCGACGCCGCCCATGCCGGTCTCAGCATGGGGGTCTACGCCGCCCTGGGCGGGGCCATCGGCGCCATCGGGGCGATCCTTGGCGGCGAGACCGTCTCGGCCAACGCCTCCTTCCTGGGGATCAAACTGGGGGGGCAACAACTGCAGATCGGCCCGGTCAACTCGATCAACCTGCTCCTCGTCCTGCTTAACCGGGCCCTGCTGTTTTACTCCCATACCATCAACTGGGCCCATGGTCGCCGGGATTATGACAAGGCGAAAGACCCAGCGGGACCGGCGCCGGACCAGATGGGTTTCACCAGAAACTGGTCCCCGGGCCGGATCAGGATCTGCAACGCCTTTTTCAAAGCCCTGCAGCAGGAAGGGGGAGCGGACGCACTGAAGGCGGAAAGTGATCTGCGCCACCTGCTGGAAGAGGTGTTGCTGGAGATCTCACAGCAATAGTAACCGCTCGCGGCGCCCGCCGGCGGCAGTCTGTTATTGGGGGTGCGACCATGGAACGCTGCATCACCACCGAAAAACACCCGATCAAGCTGTGGCTGCGGGATATCGATGACGACACCCTGACCCAGGCGAGAAATCTCGCCTCCCTGCCTTTCATCCACAGTCATATCGCGATCATGGCCGACGCCCATGTCGGTTTCGGCATGCCGATCGGCGGCGTCGCCGCAACCAAAGATGTCGTGATCCCGAACGCCGTCGGTGTCGACATCGGCTGCGGGGTCTGCGCCGTCCGGACCTCGCTGACAGAAATTGAGCGGGAGACTCTCAAATCGATCCTCGGCGCCATCCGCCTGGCCGTTCCGGTCGGCTTCTCCCATCACCGGCAGAAACAGGATGTCAGGCAGATGCCGGCGCCGGGGGTCGATATCGCCGCGCTGCCGATCGTCAGCCGCGAATTCGACAGCGCCCTGACCCAGATCGGCACCCTCGGCGGCGGCAACCACTTTATCGAGATCCAACAGGCGGACGACCGCCATATCTGGATCATGATCCATTCCGGCAGCCGCAACCTCGGCTTCCGGGTGGCCAACCACTACAACGACCTGGCGATCGAGCTGGACCGCAGGAAGGGGAGCGGTTTCGGCGCCGACCGGCAGCTGGCCTTCCTGCCGCTCGATCTGCCCGTGGCCCTGCGGTACCTCCAGGAAATGCAGTACTGCATCGAATTCGCCCGGGCCAACCGGCGGTTGATGATGACGCGGATCGAGGATATCGTCCAGCACTACTGCGCCCCCGTCTCCTTCGCCCCGCCGATCGACGTGGCCCACAACTACGCCGTCGCCGAGACCCATTTCGGCCGCGAGGTCCTCGTCCACCGCAAGGGGGCGACCAGGGCCGGCATCGGTGAGACCGGGATCATCCCCGGCTCACAGGGAACGGCCAGCTATATCGTCAGGGGACTGGGCAACAGCGACAGCTTCTCGTCCTGTTCGCACGGCGCCGGCCGCCGGCTCGGCCGCCGCCAGGCGCAGCGGCAGCTCGATCTCAGGGCGGAGATTCAGCGACTGGAGGAACGGCGGATCCTGCACGCCATCCGGGGGCGGAGGGACCTGGAAGAGGCGGCCGGGGCCTACAAGGATATCGAGGTGGTGATGGCCAACCAGCAGGACCTGGTGGAGATCGAGACCAGGCTGCAGCCGCTGGCGGTCATCAAGGGATAAGGACGCTGGAGGACAACTCAGGGGGCGAGGCGTTCGATCTTCCAGTCGCCGCCGCCATCGCTGCGGGTATAGAGGAAGCGGTCGTGCAGACGATTCTTGCGGCCCTGCCAGAACTCGACTTCCTCCGGCCGCACCCGGTACCCGCCCCAGAAGGACGGGAGAGGCACCTTGCCCTCACCGAGCTTCCGCTTCATCTCCTGGAACTTCTGCAGCAGCATCCGCCGCGACGACAGGGGATGGCTCTGGCTCGACACCCAGGCCGCGACCTGGCTGTCTTTCGGCCGCGACATGAAATACCTCGCCGACTCGGCGACCGAAATCCGGCTGGCGATGCCGTTGATCCGGACCTGACGCTCCAGCTCGAGCCAGAGAAAGAGGAGGCTGACCCGGGAATTGACCGCCATTTCCCGGGCCTTCCGGCTTTCATAGTTGGTGAAGAAGACCAGTCCGCTGTCGTCGTAGTATTTCAGCAGTACCGCCCGCTGACTCGGCTGGCCGTTGGCATCGACGGTCGCCAGGACCATGGCGGTGGGTTCGGCGATATCGGCGGCCCGGGCCTGTTCGAACCAGGCCGTGAACTGCCGGACCGGATCGGGGGCAAGGCTCGACCGCGACAGCCCGCCTTTCAGGTAATCACGGCGCAGCCGGCTCAGATCCACATCCCACCCCGCTCGTGCCGCTCTGTCCTGCCTTTTCCGCCAGGTAATGCATTAGGGTTCAACCGTTGACGACCTTGACCCCTTCGAGTCGCCACTCCTGAGTACCGGTGGGCCGCGCCCAGGTCCATTCCTCCTCGAATTTCACCGGTGTGGTCATGCTGCCGGCAACGACCTCGTTGGTCTTCTCATCGACCGTGTAATCAAGGAGGTTGGCAAGGAAGAGAACGGTGACGAAATCCTCCCGGCCGTCGCTGCCGGCGGCGGTGATCTCCACCCGACGGATGGCGATGCTCTCAAGCTTGTTGATATGACCGAGACGGCGCATCTCCTCGAATTCCTTCTCGTATTCTTCTGCCAGCTGGGTCCCGAGGAGATGGCGATAGGAATCGAGATCGCGCCGCATCCAGCCGGCCTGGACCTGAAAGAAGACATCCGAGGCGACCTCGGTGAAGTATTTCGGGTCAAAGGAGCGGTCGGTCCGCTGGAGCTCGGCCAGGCCGTCATCGAGAGAGGCCACCGATCCCGGCGGCGGCGGGGGGGCAGACGGCATCGGAAAACCGCCACCGCCAACCGGACCGCGCTGACTACCGGGAAAAGCGCCCGACGGCGAAGACCCGGAGCGCGATGCCGACATCTTGCGGTAGAGGAAATAGGCGATACCGGCCAGCAGCAGAATCGGCAGAATGCCCATGCCGCTGCCCGGTGCCCCGAACATCGAGCCGAACAGCAGACCGCCCAGGGCCCCGCCGACCAGCCCGCCCATCAGGCCCCGGCTGAAACTGCCGCTCCGGTTGGTCGTCGCCCCCGGCTGGGTATTCTGGACCGGGGCCTTTCTCGGGGCCGTACTGAACGATCTGCCGCCGCCCCTGGAGCGGGCGTCAGCCGTGTCGAGAACGAATCCCGTCTCGATCAGCGACACGGCAAAGAACACAAGCAACAGCGGCAGCATTTTTGTCCATATGGAGTACATAGCACGATCCTTTCATTCAGGTTGGCTGGATGTCGCAGAAGGCGACCTTCAGTACAGGGTCAACAGTGTAACAGGAGGCTGTTGATCTGTCATGCGAAAACGGGAAGACAGGCTGGGGGTGGGGGATCCCAGGCGAGGCCGGAGGAGACGACAATGATCGGCTCGGGATTGCGGCAACAAGCCTCGGGGCCGGCCTCGGCAGCACAGGACACTGGTCATTTGCCCGGGCCCGGTATATAGTGACCCATTTCACGATGTCCATTGCTCTCCAGGATTGGGAAGTGCCGCCGGTTGCATCATCGCCAGGGCCGGAATCCGTCCCGGACATGGGCCCGGCTTGTGCCTTCGCCCCGACAGGTCAACGACGATGCTTCTCCTTCATCCCCCCGCCGCCAAACCCGGCGAACCGCCCGCCGCCCTCGCCCACCTGGCCGCGGCGCTGCGAGCCGGCAACCACCCCTGCCGGGTCTGCGACATGAATCTCGAGGGGACGCTCCACCTCCTCGGCTCCGCCCCGCCGTCCGCCGACACCTGGAGCCGTCGGGCCGGCCGGAACCTTGCCGCCAATATCGCCGCCCTGCAGGGCCCGGAACTCTACCGCACCCCGGCCTGTTACCAGCGGGCGGTCAGAGATTGCAACCGGGTCCTGGAGGCCGCCGGCAGGACGCATGGACTGCTGCTGTCGTTTGCCAACTACCAAAACGAGACCCTCTCGCCGACCGTCAGCGACGACCTGATCACGGCCGCCCGGCGCTACCGGAACAATATTTTCTACCCGTACTTTTCCAGACGTCTGATGCAATTGCTGGAGGACGAGACCCCGCCGCTGGTCGGCCTGTCGCTGCAGTATCTCGGCCAGGCCCTGACCGCCTTCGCCATCATCGGTTTTCTCCGGGCGCAGGCACCGGCGATCCCGATCGTCCTCGGCGGCGGCCTGGTGACGACCTGGCTGCGCCATCCATCCTGGCGCAATCCCTTCGCCGGTCTGGTCGATCATCTCGTCGCCGGACCCGGGGAGGGGCCACTTCTCGCCCTGCTCGGCGATAGACAGCCTTGTTGCAAGGAAACCCCCGATTACACCGGGCTCGCAGGCCTCCCCTATCTCGCCCCCGGCTTCATCCTGCCCTATGCCGCCTCATCCGGGTGCTACTGGCGGAAATGCTCCTTCTGCCCCGAAACCAGCGAGGCAAACCCCTATCTCCCCCTCACCCCGCCGGCAGTCATGGATCAGCTCGACAGCCTGGTCACGGCCTGGCGGCCCCGGCTCCTGCACTTTGTCGACAACGCCGTCAACCCGGCAGTCATGCGGGCCCTGACCGACCGGCCGCCGGGGGTTCCATGGTACGGCTTCGCCCGCCTCGACGACCGCCTGACCGATCGCGATTACTGCCGGCAGCTGCGGCAGGCCGGGTGCGTCATGCTCAAGCTCGGCATCGAGTCGGGATCGCAGCAGGTGCTGGACGGCATGCACAAGGGGATCGATATCACAAAGGTTGCAACGGCGCTAGAGGCCTTGGCCGCAGCCGGCATTGCAACCTACGTCTACCTGCTGTTCGGCACTCCCGGCGAATCGGTTGATGAGGCCAGGGAAACGCTGGCCTTCGTCGTCCGCCACCACCATCTGATAACCTTCCTCAACCTCGCAATCTTCAATCTGCCGGTCGGCAGCCGGGAGGCCGCCGGGCTGGAGATCACCACCAGGCACCAGGGCGATCTCACGCTCTACCACGACTTTCGCCACCCGCGAGGGTGGGGACGGCGGGAGATCCGCCGCTTTCTCGACCGCGAGTTCAAGAGCCGGCCGGCAATCCGGACCATACTCCAGCGCGACCCGCCCTTCTTCACCTCCAACCACGCCCCGTTCTTCGCCGGTCCGGCCGGCACGCCCGGGATCTAGCCGATCGCCACCAGCTCAATCTCGAAGATCAGGTCCTTGCCGGCAAGCGGAGGATTGGCGTCGAGGGTGATATGGCTGTCGGTGATCTCGGTGACGACGACCCGGATCACTTCGCCGTTGGCCCCGCCCATCTCCAGGCGCATCCCCAGTTCCGGATCCAGTCCCGGCGGCACGTGTTCGAGCGGGGTGGTGATCACCATCTGATCGTTGCGGGCGCCATAGGCCTTGTCGACCGGAATATGGACGGTCTTCGCCTGGCCGGTCGCCATGCCGACGACCGCCTCGTCGAATCCGGTGATGACCTGGCCGCTGCCGATGGTGAATTCGAGCGGATTCTTGCCGGCGGAGCTGTCGAAGACCGTCCCGTCCTCCAGCCTGCCGGTGTAATGGACCTTCACATTGTCGCCTTTTCTCGCTTCCGTCATTTCTCTACCTCTCGGTTCTTCAGGTTATGCAAATGTTTCTGCAGGTTATTTCCGAATGAAAGGGACCAAATATAGCACAGCAACAGGGTGAAAGATACCTCTAACGTTTTTTGCCGCCCCCCGTCGCCGTCGTGCAACGGCGCCCCTCGCCAATCCTCCACGACTGTTTTAGTTCTTTTTCTTTCCAGCCGGTTGTAGTAATTTTTACCCGGAACAGTAATTCCCTGCCCCCGGCCAGCAACCATCCGGATCAGCTTTTTCCGCCCGATCCCTCCTGTCACCAGGAAAACAGAGACCATGAACAAGACCAAGATCATCGCCACCCTCGGTCCCCGCAGCCAGACGGAGGACGAGGTCTTCGCCTTCATCAATGCCGGCATGAATGTCGCCAGGATCAATCTCTCCCACGGTGACCGGCAGACCCACGAGCGGCTCATCGACCTGGTGAAGAAGGCCAGACGCCGGGCCGATACCGACACCGCCATCCTGCTCGACACCCGCGGTCCGGAGATCAGGGTGTGCGATCTGAAGGCCGACCTGATCCTGGAAGACGGCCAGGAGCTGACCATCACCGCCGACCACGCCACCTGCTCGGCGACCCGCATCGGGGTCAATTACCCGGAATTCGCTGCCCAGATGCGGGAAGGCCACACGGTTCTCCTCGACGACGGCAAGCTCGCCCTCATCGTCATCCGGATCGAGGGCGACGACGTCATCACCCGGGTGGTCGCCGGCGGCCGCCTGATGAGCCGGAAACGGGTCAGCCTGCCCGACACCGTCGTCAATCTGCCGTCTCTCACCGCCGAGGATATCAACGACATCATCTTCGGGATCGCCAGAAATGTCGATTTCATCGCCGCCTCGTTCGTGCGCAGCGCCGACGATGTCTGGGAAGTCCGCAGAATCATCGAGGAACACGGCGGCCGCCAGGGGATCATCGCCAAGATTGAAAACCGCCAGGGCGTCGACAACCTCGACGAAATTCTCGAGGCGGCGGAGGGATTGATGGTCGCCCGGGGCGACCTCGGGGTTGAGATGCCGGCGGAAGAGGTGCCGATCATCCAGAAGCGGATCATCCACCGTGCCAATCTCGCTGGCAAACCGGTGATCACCGCCACCCAGATGCTGGAGTCGATGATCACCAGTCCCACCCCGACCAGGGCCGAGGCCAACGATGTGACGAACGCAATTTTCGACGGCACCGACGCGGTGATGCTCTCGGCCGAAACGGCGACCGGACGCTACTCCGTCGAGGCCATTCGCTTCCTCACCCGCTGCGCCAGGATCTCGGAACAGAACCTCGATTACGACGCCATTCTGGCGGCGGGACTGCGTCACCGCCGCCAGGTCGTTACCGACTCGATATCCTATGCCTGCTGCGCCACCGCCGCCGATCTTGACGCCGCCGCAATCATCACCGCCACGACCTCCGGTTCCACGGCGAGGATGGTCGCCCGTCACCGTCCCAAGGCCCCGATCATCGCCGTCAGCCCGCAACTGGAAACGATCCGCCAGCTCCAACTGGTCCGGGGGGTGGCGCCGCTGTACTGCGCTTCGGCCTCGACGATGGACGAACAGCTCGATCGGGCCATCCATATCGCCACCCAGGCCCAGCTCATCACCAACGGTGATTTGGTCGTAATCACCGCCGGCATGCCGTTGCAGACGCCGGGGACCACCAATATGCTCAAGATTCACACCGTCGCCGATATCTGCTTTTCCGGCCAGGGGATCGGCGCGGCCACCGCCCACGGCCTGGTGCGGATCATCGAGACCGAGAGTGACTGGAACAACCTGCCGGAGGAAGTCATCGTCGTCGTTTCATCGACCAACCAGGCGATGGTCGCACATCTCGGCCAGGTCAAGGGGATCATCGCCGAGCAGCCGGGGCTCACCTCGCATGCCGCGATCGTCGGCCGGGAACTCGGGATTCCGGTAGTCTGCAACGTCCACGACGCCACTTCGATCTTCGAAAACGGGCAACTGATCACGATCAACGGCACCACCGGCCATATCTGCTATGGATCTTCCTGCTCATGAACCGCCACCGGGTCATCGTCATTGGTGGCGGACCCGCCGGGCTGATGGCTGCCGGCGAGGCCGCCGCAGCCGGCAGGCAGGTGCTGCTCCTTGAAAAGATGGCCAATCCGGGCCGCAAGCTGGGCATCACCGGCAAGGGCCGCTGCAACCTCACCAATATTGCCGATCTTTCCGATTTCATAAAACATTTTGGAGACAATGGGCGTTTTCTGCACCAGGCCTTCGCCCGTTTTTTCGCGCCGGAGTTGATCGCTTTCTTTGAGAGGCAGGGGCTGGCACTGAGCACCGAACGGGGCGGGAGGGTGTTTCCAACCTGCGGCAAGGCCCTCGAGGTGCTGAAGGCCCTGCGGCAATGGGCCGAGCACCAGGGGGTCGAAATCCGTTGCTCGGCCCCGGTCGAGTCGCTGGCCATCGACAACGGCCGCATCCACGGCGTCTTCAGCAACGGGGAACTGATCGAAGGCGGCAAGGTCATCCTCGCTACCGGCGGCGCCTCGTATCCCCGCACCGGATCGACCGGCGACGGCTACCGGTTGGCGGGCCAGGCAGGACACAGCATCGTGGCGATCCGCCCCGCCCTGGTGCCGCTGGAATCGGAAGGAATGCTGACCAGGAGGATGGCCGGGCTCAGTCTCAAAAATATCGAGGCCCGGGTCTATATCGACGGCAAACGCCAGTACCAGGATTTTGGCGAGCTGTGCTTCACCAGCTTCGGGGTGAACGGCCCGCTCGTCCTGTCGTTCAGCCATCTGGCCGTCGACAGCCTGCGTCAAGGGAAAAAGGTTTCCCTCGCCATCGACCTCAAACCGGCGTTGTCCGAGGCCCAGCTCGACCTGCGGTTGCAGCGGGACTTCACCGGCAGGAGCGGCGAACCGGCCGCCAGTGTCCTCAGGGCGTTGCTGCCCCGGGAGATGGTGCCGATCTGCCTGCAACAGAACGGGATCGAGGCCAAAAAAACGGCCGGTACGATCAGCAACGACGAACGGAAAAGACTGATCGCCTGGCTGAAGAATTTCCGTCTGCCGATCACCGGCCACCGTTCCTTCGACGAGGCCATCGTCACCGCCGGCGGGGTCGATCTGCGGGAAATCGATCCGCGGACCATGGAATCCCGGTTGACCAGAGGGCTCTTCATCGTCGGCGAACTGCTCGATCTCCATGCCGATACCGGCGGCTACAACCTCCAGGCCGCCTTTTCCACCGGCTGGATGGCCGGCCAGGAAAATCACTGAGAGGTCGGTGCCCGGCAGTGTCCGGTTTCCCGCGGCTGCCGGTAGAAATCAGCGCAGCAGGGAAATGAAATCCTCGAAGACCACCCCGATCGGGATGGCGAAGCCGATACCTTCGGTATCCTTGAGGATCATCGTGTTGACCCCGAAGACATAGCCCTGCTCATCGATCAGCGGTCCGCCGCTGTTGCCCGGATTGATCGCGGCATCGGTCTGCAGCAGGACGCTGCCGTCGTCCGGTCGCTCCCGATAACCGGAAAAGATCCCCGAGGTCACTGTATGGCGCAGACCGACAGGGCTGCCGATCGTGTAGACCTTTTCGCCCTGCTGCAGCCGACGGCCCATCGGGCCCATCGGGTCTCTAGGCAGATACGGGTTGTCGATGGTATGCAGGGCCAGCAGGGCCAGATCATGGCGGGTGCTGACCTGCAGAAAATCGGCCGTCATCTCCCGGCCGTCGGCGAGGATGATCTTGATATCGGAGGCATAGATCCCCTTTTCCATCGCCGCGATCTGTGTCTCACCGGCTTCGAGCTGCGGCATGATCCGGGCCAGTTCACCCTCACGGGTCTCAAGGATCAAAGCCAGCTGTTTGCGTGACGGTCCTTCCGGCAGCCTCGCTATCTCCTGCCGCAGCTGCTCCAGTTTCTCCTTTTCCAGTTCGACGAGCCGGCGGAAGGTTTCCACCTTCGATCTGGCCTCGGCCAGCGTCTCCTGTTCGACCTCGACCACATGGCGGTTGGTGACGATATAGTTTTTGTTGACGAAAAATCCTGAACCGGTTCCCCACGGGGTCTCGATCGAAACCGTGGCATTGCGGGCCTCCTCGATCGAACTTCCACGCTCGGCAACCGCCTCGCTGCCGGCCGCAACCGTCGCCGGTAGCGGTGGTTTCTCCTCTGCCGCCGGCGGCGCCGGGACCGCGCTCTGTTGCTGGACCGGTGGCACCGGCGGCGACTGCTCTTCTGCCGGCCGAACCAGATAGTACGTCAATCCGGCGGCCACCAGCATAAACAGGGCAATACCCCCCAGCTTCAGACCGGTGGCGGACCCACTGCCGGCGGCGGCCGCCGCCTCCTGCTCCAGCCGCCGGGCCTGGTGTTGCCGATAGCGGGCGAAAATAAGCCCGCATCCGGCACATTCAACCGGGTCGCTCTGCTCATGGGAGCATTTAGGACACCGGATCGTCATATTTCCCATCTTTTCCTCCCATGTGCTGCCGGCCCCCGGATCGCCATCGTTCAGCTGCGCGCTTCGGCAAGATCAACCCATTTCCCGCCGGTCATCGCCTCGAGCTGCCACGGGTCGACGGCGAAGACGGCAAAAGGAGTTCCGGCTGCCGCCCAGACGACCTCATGGTTCCTCAGATCCGGATCGAGCAGGGTCACCAGAGCCGTATCATGGCCTGCCGGAGGGATGCCGCCGATGGCGAAACCGACTTTGGCCTTGACGAATCGAGCGTCAGCCCGTCTGAGCCGCAGACCTGTCGCCCGCTCGATCTCGAGCAGGTCGACGCGATTTTCGCCGGAAGCGACGACGAGGATAGCCTCACCGGACAAGGCCTCCTCGAACACCAGAGATTTGGCAATCTGGGCGACACTGCAACCGATGGTTGCGGCAGCCTCCTGCGCCGTCCGCGTCGATCCCGGCAGTTCCCTGACATCGCAGGGAAATCCACGGCCGGCAAGAAAGGTCTGCACCCGTTGGGCGCTATCATGGAGCGGTGATGTCATCCGCCCTCCACAGAATAGAGTTTTCCGGAGTATTGGTATAGAATAATGTGATGCAAACAATCCGGCAATTTCGTCTGCTATCAAGCCGTTGCAAGCTTACCAGGAGAAGGATATACCATGCAACAGATACAAATTACCGACAGTCTCTTTCTGCCGGAACGCGAAATCGAGTTCACGTCGATCCGGGCGCAGGGGGCAGGCGGCCAGAACGTCAACAAGGTGTCGAACGCGGTGCATCTGCGGTTCGACATCCGCCAATCGTCACTGCCCGATCTCTACAAGCAGCGCCTGCTGGGCATGCGTGACCACCACATCACCGCCGACGGCATGATCATCATCAAGGCCCAGGAATACCGGAGCCTGGAAAAGAATCGTGAGGCCGCGATCGCCCGTCTGGCCGAGATTATCCGTCAGGCGGGCACTGTCAGGAAGAGCCGTCGCCCCACCCGGCCGACGCTGGCGGCGAAACAGCATCGGCTCAAGGCCAAGGTCAGGCGGGGATTGACCAAGGCGCTCCGCAAAAAACCCGACTGATCCGTGAAGAAGCGACGGCCAGGCATCGGCAGACACGCGCTGCATGACACGAGTGTTTTACTCTATCCCCCAGTCCGGAAAGGCATCAGGGCCAAGGCCTTCCGGGCCTGATGCGGCACGCCGCCTCGGCCAGGGTCATTGCAGTTTTCGGGCCTGCGATCAACACGCCCGGAAGCGTCAGAAAAGGAGTCAGTGCCTGATGATATTGATTGTCCAATCGATCAAAACCGGGTATATAATGTCGTTCAACTCATGAGTGTCGGGCCAGACAGCGATGCACAGCAGCAACGGACTTGGAACTGGACAGACACGCACCGGATCAGCGCCGGAGATATCGATTCTCACGGAGGTCGGCAGCACCACAGCCTGAAACCTCCCTCTTTTTTTCATATCCCGCTCATCCTCACTCCGCAGCGGCACGGCAGTCATCGCCGTTGCGGGTCTCCCAGTACCGCCGAAGGAACTCGCATGTCCACAGACACCAACGCCACACCTACGTTCTCCGACCTCCAACTCAGTACCCCCCTGCTCCAGGCCCTCGAAGATGCCGGGTATGAAAGCCCGACGCCGATCCAGAGCCGGATGATCCCCCAGATGCTTGCCGGCCGCGACGTTGTCGGCCAGGCCCAGACCGGCACCGGCAAGACCGCCGCCTTCGCTCTGCCGCTCTTGATGCACCTCAAGACGGAGAAGCAGATCCGCCCGCAGATCCTCGTCCTCGCCCCGACCCGGGAACTGGCCCTCCAGGTGTCCGAAGCCTTTCAGCAGTACGGTCGCCATCTCGACAACTTCCGCTCCCTGGCGATCTTCGGCGGCCAGGACTACGGGGTGCAGCTCAGCGCTCTCAAGCGCGGCGTCCAGGTCATTGTCGGCACCCCCGGCCGGGTGATGGATCACATCCGCCGCGGCAGCCTCAATCTTCAGCACATCCACAGCCTGGTGCTGGACGAGGCCGACGAGATGCTGAAGATGGGCTTCATCGACGATGTCGAGTGGATCCTCGAGCAGATCCCGGCCACCCGCCAGATCGCCCTGTTTTCCGCGACCATGCCCCAGAGCATCCGGCGGATCGCCCAGAAACATCTCTCGTCGCCGGTTGAAATCACCATCGAGACCTCAACCGTCACCGCCCCGATGATCAACCAGCGCTATATCTCCGCCAACGGCTATGCCAGAAAACTTGAGGCGCTGCAGCGCCTGCTCGAGGTCGAGTCGTTCGATGCGATGCTGGTCTTCGTCAGGACCAAACTGCAGACCATGGAGCTGGCGGAAGCCCTGGCCGACAAGGGCTATGCCTGCGCCCCCCTGAGCGGTGACATCCAGCAGGCCAACCGCCTGCGCACCATCGAACAGCTCAAGAGCGGCCGGATCGACATCCTCGTCGCCACCGATGTCGCCGCCCGCGGCCTCGATGTCGAGCGGATCAGCCATGTCGTCAATTTCGACATCCCCTTCGACGCTGAGGCCTATATCCACCGGGTCGGCCGCACCGGCCGGGCCGGCAGGAGCGGCGAGGCCATCCTCTTCGTCCACCCCCGCGAACAGCGGATGCTCGGCGCCATAGAGAAGCTGACACGACAGAAGATCGCCCTGATGGACATGCCCTCGGCCCGATCGATCAACGAGCAGCGGATCAAAAAATTCAAGGGCCGTATCAGCGGCGCCCTCGAGGCCGACAGCACCATGTTCCAGACGATCATTCGCGACTACCAGCAGGAACACGGCACCGACCCGCTGCTGCTGGCGGCCGCCCTGGCCCGCCTCGTCCATGGCGAACGGCCGTTCCTGATGGCTGAGACGGAACCGCGCCAGGAGAAACCGGCCAGAATGACCGCCAGACGCGCCGAAAGGCCAACGAGCAGCAAGGCACCCGTCCGCCCGACACGGAAGCCGATCACCCTTCCCGCCAACGAAGCGATGGAGCGCTATCGCCTCGAAGTCGGCCTCCGTCACGGGGTCAAGCCCGGCAACATCGTCGGGGCCATCGCCAATGAGGCCGATATCGAGAGCCGCCATATCGGCCAGATCTCGATTTTCGACGACTACAGCACCGTCGACCTCCCCTCCGACATGCCGGCCGAGATCTTTCGGCTGTTGCAGAAGGTGCGGATCAACGAACGGCCGATGCACCTCAGCCGGCTTGAATCCTCCGCTCAGGGGGAGAAAAGAGGTGCCAGGCAGGGGAAGCCCAACAGGAAGAGTCCGGGCGACACAACTCCCCGGAAGCGTGACAGGAACCCGAGACCGGGCCAGCAGCCTGCCTGAATGACCACCGCCGGCCCATGCTGCAACACACCTTCTGCCATATCCCCGGACTGGGGCTGAAGACGGAGCGTCGGCTGTGGCAGTCCGGGATCAGCAGCTGGGACGAGTGGCAGGATCCACCGCCGGTGGCGCTGAAAACAGCCTGCCCGGCCGAGATTCCAGCGCTCCTCGCCTCGTCCCGGCAGGCCCTGGCCGCCGATCCCTTATTTTTCACCGGCCGGTTGGCCGCTGGCGAGCATTGGCGGATATTTCCCCACTACCGGTATGCCACCGCCTACCTCGATATCGAGACCACCGGCCTGGCCGAGGCGGCCGAGATCACCACGATCGCCGTCTACGACGGCCGCGAGGTCACGACCTTCGTCAACGGCGAGAATCTTCACCGCTTCCCATCCTACATCGACCGCTTCCAGGTCCTCGTCACCTATAACGGCAAGGGCTTCGATGTCCCGTTTCTCGAACGTTTTTTCCGCATCCGGCTGCCCCAGGCGCAGATCGATCTGCGCTACGTTCTGGCCCGACTCGGGTTCAAGGGCGGCCTGAAGGGCTGCGAGCGGGGGCTGGGAATCAGCCGTGGGGCCCTCGACGGGGTCGACGGCTATTTTGCCGTGCTGCTGTGGAATGAGTACCGCCACACGGGCGACCGCCGGGTCCTGCATACCCTGCTCGCCTACAATATTGAGGACACGGTCAACCTCGAACGCCTGGCGGTCGAGGCCTACAACCGGCACGTGGCGACAACGCCGTTCGCCGCACAGCTGTACCTGGACTGGCCCGTCCCGCCATCGCTGCCGTACAGCCCCGACCTCGATGTGATCGACAGGGTCCGGCGGCAATTTCGGTCAGCCTGGTAAGGGCCGGCCGCGGAATGCCACGGCCTGGCGGTAGGTCATCATCGCCCCGCCGAAGATGTCGAGGGCGCTGCCGACGGTGAAATCCAGCCGCCCCTGGCCCTTGTCCCGCAGCAGCTCCAGATCATCGGTATGACGGATACCGCCGGCATAGGTCGTCGGTACCGGACTGCAGGCCCCGAGCAGTTCGATCAGGCCGATCTCGATCCCGCTGCATTTGCCTTCGACATCGGCGGCATGGATCAGGAACTCGTCACAGCTGCGGCCGAGGTCGTCGAGCACCGCGGCGGAGATAGCGACATCGGTGAAGTTCTGCCACCGGTCGGTGACGATCAGGTAGGTGTCTCCCCGCCGGCGGCAGCTGAGATCCAGGACCAGCCGCTCTTTGCCGACCTTGCGTACCAGGGCGGTGAGACGGTCGCGATTGATCCTCCCCTTGTCGAAGACGTAGGAGGTGACGATGACATGGGAGGCCCCGTGGTCGAGCCAGAACCCGGCATTGTCGGCGGTGATCCCGCCGCCGATCTGCATCCCCCCCGGCCAGGCGGCCAGGGCCGACAGCGCCGCCTCATCGTTGCCCGGGCCGAGTTTGATGATATGTCCCCCCGACAGGAGGTCGGCGCGGTACAGGGCGGCAAACCACGATGCCGGCCGGTCGGCGACGAAGTTGGTCTGCAGGCTGTCGGGATTGCCGTCGTCAAGACTGGAACCGACGATCTGTTTCACTCGGCCCTGGTGCAGATCGATACATGGCCTGAATCTCATCGCGGCATCTCCCATACGCAAAGAAAAGGCGACTCACCGTGAAGGGTGGCCGCCTTTTTCGTCTTCATCGCATTCCGTCTGCAATCTATCGGCGATCGCCGATCATTTTTTCTGGATCAGCATCGTTGCCGGATCGAGACCGAGACTGGTGCCCGGATGCACCGCGCAGTCATCGCATTTGAGGATATCGAGTTTCATCTCCTCGCCCTCCGGCTTGATGAAGAGCACGATGTCGAACAGATCGTCGACCTCATGGCAGGGGGCCGGGACACCGTTGGCGCTGACGCGTTTATCCTCACGGTGGCTGACCGCCGAGAACCAGATCATCTTCAGGCCATGCTGGCCCATGAAGTCGCGGAGTTCGACCATCGAGGCATAATCGTTGCGCTCGAAGTCATAGCCGTCGATAATCAGGCATTCCGGCTTATAGATATCCTGTTTGACCAGATCGTCCAGCCGCTCCTTGAGCTTGGCCTTCGTAAACGCGCTCTCCTTGAAGGTCATGATCATCCGGTTGCGCATGATCTCGGGAATGGATTCGATCTTCTCCCCATCGGTCAGCATCGACAGGATATCATCATACCATTTCCTGGTCTTATCGACGCTCTGGCCGATGGAGATATGCAGCACCTTGTTGCCGAGCAGCATGCAGTCCAGGGCGAACTGGACCAGTATCGCGGTCTTGCCGAGACCGGCCCGGGAAATGACCAGGCCCATGCTCTGCAGCCCCTCACCGGCCTTGTTGTCCAGGCCGAGGGCCCGGATCGGATTATTGACTTTCACAGAATTGTCACCCATACACTCACCTCTTTCCTCTTTATTGTTCGACTGACGCCACCTGCCAGGATTCCGCCACACCATCGTCGATGATTTCTATGTAGAATCTCCGGCAGCGCCGATCAACCGTTCTTTTTCTCTTCCTGGTGTTTCTTCACCAGTTCCTCGCTGACGCCCCTCGGCACGGGCTTGAAGGTCGCGAATTCCATCGTGAATTCCGCTTTGCCCTGCGTCAGGGAGCGCAGCGTCGTGCTGTAGCCGAACATCTCGGAAAGCGGCACCTCGGCCTCGACCACCGTATAGTTGCCCTCTTCCATCGACCCAATGATCATACCGCGGCGCTGGTTGATGCTGCCCATGACCGAGCCCTGGAATTCCGACGGTCCTTCGACCGCGACCTTCATGATCGGCTCCAGGATAACCGGTTTGGCCTTCATGTATGCCTCCTTGAAGGCACCGATGGCGGCCAGCTGGAAGGCGATATCGGAGGAGTCGACGGCATGGAAGGCACCGTCGTTGATGACGCAGCGCACGCTGGTAATCGCCGCACCGCAGAGCGCACCCTTTTCGACGCTCTTCTGGAAACCCTTGTCGCAGGAGGGAATGAACTCCCGCGGAATGACGCCGCCGACGATTTTGTCGACAAATTCATACTCACCCTCTTCCAGGGGTTCGATATAGCCGGCGACACGACCGAACTGTCCGGAACCACCGGTCTGCTTCTTGTGGGTATAGTTGAAATCGGCCCTGCCGGTGATCGTTTCGCGGTAGGCAACCTGAGGCGCACCGACCTCGACCTCGGCCTTGTACTCACGTTTCATCCGCTCGATATAGACTTCGAGGTGCAGCTCGCCCATACCGGAGATGATCGTCTCGCCGGTCTCATGGTCGACGAAGGTCTTGAAGGTCGGATCCTCCTTGGTGAAACGGTTGAGGGCCTTGGACATGTTGATCTGGGCCTTGTTGTCGACCGGGATGACCGCCAGCGAGATGACCGGCTCGGGAATATGCATCGAACTCATCGAACAGGAGATCTGGTCGCTTGTAAAGGTGTCGCCGGAGGCACAGTCGATGCCGAAGAGGGCGACGATATCGCCGGACCCGCACTCCTCGATCTCCTCCATCTCGTCCGCATGCATGCGGACGAGGCGCCCGACCTTGACCTTCTTGCCGGTACGGCTGTTGTAAATCGTATCGCCCTTTCGCACCTGACCCTGATAGGTCCGTACATAGGTCAGCTGGCCATAGCGGCCGTCCTCGAGCTTGAAGGCCAGCATGACGAGGGGATCGGCGGGATTGTTGGTGACCTTGAACTCGGCCTCGTCGTTTTTCAGATCGAGGGCGGTGTTCTCGACATCGGTCGGGCAGGGCAGATAGGCCTCGACCGCATCGAGCAGCAGCTGGATCCCCTTGTTTTTGTAAGCCGAGCCGACAAAGACCGGGGTGAACTCGAGATTGATGGTCCCCTTGCGAACGGCATCATAGATCAGGGCGGGATCAATGTCGCCACCGTCGAGAACGGCCTCCATCAACTCTTCCGAGAACATCGAGATCTCCTCGAGCAGCGCCTGACGCTTTTCTTCGGCCTCGGTCGCCATGGCTGCGGGAATGGCCTCGTAACGCAACTTCTCGCCGTTGTCACCATCGAAATAGATTGCCTGCATCTTCACCAGATCGACCATCCCGGCCAGGTCGCCTTCCAGGCCGATCGGCAGCTGCAGCATGTGGGCGTTGAGGTTGAGCTTCTCCCGCAGCTGCCGGGTCACCCTCTCCGGGTTGGCGCCGGTCCGATCGCACTTGTTGACGAAGGCGATACGCGGGACCCGGTAACGGGTCATCTGGCGGTTGACCGTGATCGATTGCGATTGGACCCCGCCGACGGAGCACAGAACCAGGATCGCCCCGTCGAGAACCCGCAGGGCCCGTTCGACCTCAACAGTAAAATCGACATGGCCGGGGGTATCGATGATATTGATATCGATATCCTTCCAGGAACAGAAGGTGGCCGCAGACTGGATGGTGATGCCCCGTTCTTTCTCCAGTTCCATCGAATCCATCTTCGCTCCGACGCCGTCCTTGCCGCGAACTTCGTGGATGGCATGTATCCTGTTGGTATAGAAAAGGATACGTTCGGTCAGGGTCGTCTTTCCCGAATCGATATGGGCGCTGATGCCGATATTCCGTACTTTTGTTAAATCTTTATTCATGATGATAGTCCTCTACCGCTTTTCGCAACCGGATCGGGTTTGCCCCGCTGCCAACGGCGGCGGGGATGAAAACAAAAAAGAGGTACAGCATACTGTAGCCCCTTCATCAACTGACAATGAGCCACAACCGGACTCAGGAATGAGGATACTGTCTTTGGCCCCAACAGGGCTTCAGGGAGATCTGCAACCGGGGTGACCCCCGCTCGGACATTCCGCCGGAAGATGGCGAAATTCTTGGATATCTGCAAAAATGCCAGGCGAACCGCACTATCGACCGACTCAACGACCAAGAATAAGGCGAAAATTATACCCAGAGTTGATCTCAATTGCCAGTAATTTTTTACACCGATCTTGATTTTCCCTCACTCCCGACCTGACCGGAAGTTGATGGCCGGCTCGTCGATATGTGGGCCGATATGACGGAATACTTTCAGGATGAAACTCTGCCGGAACCGCCTCTCCTCATTGCCGGATGTGCCCCCGGGATGAAAGACCGCTCCGCCGTTGCCGCCGTTCATCGGCAACGAGGCCAGGGGGAGTCCCCTCGAAGGAAAGGGATCGGACAACGTTCAGAAGGACCGGGAAGGAATGATGCCTTGCCGGTACAATGAAAAAGACCCCGGTCGCCGCAGCGTTTGCCGCCGGCGCCGGGGCCCTGTCGTTCCCGGATGGTCGCGAAGCGACCTTTCAGTGATGATGGTGGTGATGATCGTTATGGTGGTGGTGACCGGCATCCTCATCTTTGCCACCGGCCTCCTCGAGCGCTTTATCAAGAAACTCGTTGACCTTCCGCATCTCGCCCACCGCCGCGCTGATATAGCCGGCGATCGGCGCCAACCCATCATCCACCAAGGTTTCCTGCCATCTCTCGTACTCGGCGGCATGTTCTTTGTTGTGGTCAATCCAGTGCTGCAGCAGAACTCGTATCTTTTCAGTATTTCCCACGTCATATCTCCAAACAGAATAGTATTTTACAGGCTGATTTTTTCCCCTGCCCCTCAGCCGAGCGACAGATAGACCTTTCCCCCGAGGAAATCAATACGCCGGAGAACCGCCCCGACAATTTCCCGCGATCCTTCAAACAGGGTGGCGACGGAAACTCCCTGCTCGATCACATCCAATCGGGTCACGTTTTCGAACATGACCTCTTCCTTTCCTTCCTTCTCAACAACAACACGCATCTGACACATATCTTTCCTCGCCTGTGATGCCGCCCGCTGTCAAGCGGGCGACGGAACGATCAATCGATGACCGGCCGCGGGAACAACCCGGCCCGCTCGACAATTTCCGGCACCTTCTCCTCCCATTCGATGGCCATGACGTGGAAACCGGCCACCCCCTTGACCTCCTTGAGACGCTGGATGGTCTCGACGGCGATGGTAATGCCCTCGGCCGCCTGCTTCTCCTTTTCGACTCCCGACAACCGTTTGATCAACTCTTCCGGGACATCCATGCCCGGTACCGATTTGCGGAGGTACTTGGCCATACCGACGGAACGCATCGGGGTGATGCCGGCAAGGATGAAGACCTTGTCGTGAAGGCCGCGATCACGTACGCCCTGCATCCACAGTTCAAACTTGTCGACATTGTAGATACACTGGGTCTGGATGAACTCGGCCCCGGCCGCAATTTTCTTGGCCAGGCGCGGCACCCTGATCTTGAACGGGTCGGCGAAGGGGTTGGCCGCCGCCCCGACGAACATGTTCGGCGGCACCTTGATCTCGTCGCCGCTCAGAAACCGGCCTTCGTCGCGCATCCTCCGCACCGTCTGCACCAGCTGCATCGAATCGATATCGAAGACGTTCTGGGCCTGCGGGTTGTCGCCGAAGCTCTGGTGGTCGCCGGACAGACAGAGGACGTTGTTGATGCCGAAGGAGGCGGCGCCGAGGATATCGCTCTGCAGGGCGATGCGGTTGCGGTCGCGCACCACCATCTGCAGGACCGGATCGAGTCCCTGCAGTTTCAGGTGGACGCAGGCGGCAAGGCTGCACAGCCTGGTCACGGAGGTCTGGTTGTCGGTGATGTTGATGGCGTCGACATGATTTTTGATCAGGTTGCCCTTTTTGATGATCCCTTCCGGGGCACTCGACCGGGGCGGCCCGCACTCGCTGGTGACGGCGAGCTGGCCGCTCTTCAATACCTTTTCGAGTCTGCTGTTGGTTTTCAGGTCCACGGTTACATGCCCTCCACTTTGAATGACCGGGGTCCGCCGGCTCTGTCCTTCGACCAGTCTTTGAGGGGGGGAATCTTCTCGTAGTCATCAAGCCGTCCAAGGGCCTCGAGGCGATCGACGATCAGCTGCCAGGCGCAGTCGATCTCCTTCGAGATCTCGCATTTGCCGTTCGACGACCCGCCGCACGGACCGTTCATCAGGCGTTTGCAGCAGCGGCTGACCGGACAGACCCCGCCGGTGAGACCGAGGACGCAGTCGCCGCAGGCCTGGCATTTCTCGGTAAAATGACCGACAGCGATGACGTCGCCGAGAAAGGTCGTATTCAGGGCCGGATAGACCGGCAAAGCCTGGTATTTCGTCGCCACGAACTGGACCCCGATACCGCAGGCCAGACTCAGCACCGCCTCCGATCTGCTCATCAGGTCACGAACCGATTCAAAAAATTCATGCTCGCACTGGCGCTCGATGCCGCTGTCGACAATGTCGATATCGACCTCTTCCTGGGTGGCCTTCATCCGGAGCAGCGAGGCGAGGATCCCGGCCTCCTTGTTCCCTCCCTGATGGCACACGGCAACACAGGTGTTGCAGCCGAACACCGTCAGCTGCTTATGTCTTTTGACCATCTCCCAGATTTCTTCGAGCGGTTTCTGTTCTCCAACTATCATGGTCGTATGACTCCTTGTTCGTTAGGCACGCAGGATCGGCGGGCTGTCGACGACGTCGCCGCTACTCGTCATGCTCGGTCGTCTTCTTTTTTTTCTGGCGCGCCAGCCAGATCGGCGAGGGACCCAACTTGTTGATCTTTTCGGTAAATTCATTGCAGATTTCGGCCCATCGCGGCCCCATGGCGGCCGAGAGATTGTAGAAATGCAACCGCTCGGGATCGATCCCGACTGTGTGCAGCAATCCCTTCAGACGTTTCACCCGTTTGGCGGCATTGGTATTTCCTTCCAGGAAATGGCATTGACCCTCAAGTCAGCCGGCGACAAAAACCCCGTCAATGCCGCGCTCGAAGGCCCGTAACACGTAGACGTGGTCGAGCTTGCCGGTACAGGGCAGGCGGATGACCTTGGAATTGGGCAGGTACGAAAGCCGCATCACACCGGCCAGATCGGCGGCGGCGAAGGCGCAGTAATGACAGGCGAAAGCAATGATGTTCGCCTTCCAGTCCGGGGGAATCTCGCAAGGTTTTTCCGGACTCTGCCGTTCCTCGATCATTTCTCCATCAGCTGTCATTGGTGGTTTCCTTCCTCTTTACGTTAGTCGGTGCCGGTCACCGAATCGATCATCGCCAGAATCTGGTCGTCACGGAAGCAGTTGACCTGAAAGGCCTTGGCCGGACAGATGCCGGCGCAGATACCGCATCCGGTGCATTTCACCTCGTTGTGGCTGACCCGGCCGTCCTCGTCGATAAATGGCGAGCCGAAGGGACAGGCCCGGAAGCAGGCCAGGCAGGACATGCACAAATCACGGTTATGCCTGGCGATAATCCCGGAAACCGTCAGATTGTCACGGGACAGCAGGGCCCCCGCCCGCCCGGCGGCGGCCAGCGACTGGCTGATGGTTTCCTCGAGGTTCTTCGGGGCATGGGCCAGACCGGCAAGAAACAGTCCTTCACTGGGAAAATCAACCGGCCGCAACTTGACATGGGCCTCCATGAAATAGCCGTCGCCATTACGGGTGAGTTTATAGGTCTGGGACAGCTGCTGGGCATCCTCCTGGGGCCGCAGGCCGGTGGAGAGGATCAGGTAATCGGCATCGATTTCCATTTCCCCGCCCAGGACCTTGCCGTCGATCCGCACCTTGAAGCCGGTGCCGTCGGCAGTGATCTCCGGTTTCCGCTCCGGCACATACAGGAAGAACAGGACACCGAGATCACGCGCCTTCCGGTAATAATCCTCTTTCAAGCCATAGGCCCGCAGATCGCGGTAGAGCACGACGACCTGGGCCTCAGGTTGCCGCTCCTTGATGGCGATACTGTTCTTCAGCGCGTCCTGGCAGCAGATCCGTGAACAGTAGTTGGCCGGCTCCTCGCGCGACCCGACGCACTGGATCATGACGAAACGGTCGCTCGCCTTCGGTTCGCCGGCGGCCAGCCATGACTCGAGTTCACGCTGGGTCATTACGCCCGGCGAACTGCCGTAGCCGTACTCCGTCGGCACATACTCGGTGCCGCCGCTGGCCAGGACGATGGCCCCGTGCGAAAAAGCCGATCCATCGGTCAGGCGGGTGTTGAAATTGCCGACAAAGCCCTCGGTGCTGTCGACGGACACCCCGAGATGGACGGTGATCCGCTCGTTCTGCGCGATCTTGTTTCCGACATCATGAAGATAGGCCTGAACATCGTCGCCCTCGAGATTGCGCCGAACCTGGTTCAACAGGCCGCCGAGCGTATTCTGCCTCTCCACCAGATGCACGTCATAGCCCTGTTCGGCCAGGGACAGCGAGGAAGTCATGCCGGCGATGCCGCCGCCGATGACCAGGGCCGCGTGGGTCACCCCGACCGCGTTCGACGTGACAGGATCAAGCAGCCGGGTCTTGGCCACGTTCATATTGACGATCTCGATGGCCTTGGCCGTCGCCTTCTCCTTGTCGTTCATATGGCACCAGGAACACTGTTCCCGGATATCGGCCAGTTCGAAAAGAAACCTATTCAGCCCCACCTCGCGGATGGTGTCCTGAAACAGCGGTGCGTGGGTGCGCGGGGTGCAGGAGGCGACAACAACCCGGTTCAGACCTTTTTCCTTGATCAGATCACGGATCTTCTGCTGACCGTCCGGGGCACAGGCATAGATGATGGTCTCGGCATGAGTCACGCCGGGTTG
>Ga0209066_10001711_pt1 | contig 28392 bp, 12 predicted proteins | sample All_14_2_FD_187198 | JGI IMG/M metagenome (GOLD analysis project Ga0209066, IMG submission 187198) | Freshwater microbial communities in response to fracking from Pennsylvania, USA - Allegheny Zone_MetaG_DW_15 (SPAdes) (version 2) ...
GGCAACGGGTGAAGACGCCACGGCTCTGTCCTTCGGGATTGTGGCGAAGGATGCCGATGGCACGACGGCCAATGGCAGCTTCGCGGTCAATGTGGTCGACGATGTTCCGGTCGCGAATGACGATGGCGTCTATGATGTGGAGGCGGGCGGCAACACGCTGACCACCTCCACCGATGTGGGCGGCGGCACCGGCGGCTCGGAAGAACCGGTGGAAGATAGCGTGGCACAGGCCCCGTCCCTGACGGTGACGATCAGCGATGCCGATGTGTCGACCGTTACAACCGGCGGCGGCAACTGGAACTATGGCGACGGCGGTACGGGTCCGACGGCCACTGGTACGGTGGAAAGCTGGGACGGCCTGAATGCGATGGGCAATCTGTCGGGCACCACTGTTCCGCAGCAGAATGGCACCATCTCGGGTACCGGTGGCAATGACAGCATCGTGACCTCCGGCTACAGCGCCGGCGCCAATATGGGCGCGGGCAATGACAGCCTGTGGATCAAGGACGGCATCAACGGCTCCATCGCCATGGGCGACGGGGACGACGTCCTGCGCGCCGACGGCACCATCCAGAATGTCAGCCTGGGCTCCGGCGACAATGTGATGGAAGCGCGCAACTCGGTAAACGGCACGATCTCGGCCGGCTCGGGCAATGACGATGTGAAGCTGTTCAACAATGCCGATGGTGCGATCAATCTGGGCGACGGCAACAACGACCTGGATATCGGCGGCAATCAGAACAGCAATGCCACCATCACCACCGGTTCGGGCGAGGACCGCATCCATGTCGGCGTGAACACCAACGCCAATATCAGCACGGGCGGTGGCGATGACATTTTGACGGTGGACGAGCACGCGAATTCCGGGACCATCGATATGGGCTCCGGTAATGACGATGTGACCGTTGGTGGCAACGTCAACACCAAGATCAAGCTGGGCGATGGCGACGATGCCTTCGAATCCACCGGCTATATCAACTCCAACGGCACGATCGATGCGGGCGCGGGCAACGACTTCGTGCGTGTCGGTACGACCGATCAATGGAATGCCGGCGGCAAGGTCGACATGGGTTCGGGCGATGACGTGCTCGACTATTCCGGCCACATCCAGACCACGCTGAAGGGCGGCGACGGCAACGATTTGTTGGTCCTGCGGGACTATACGGCGGCCGATTACGCCGCGAACAAGGACAACATCCAGAACTCCATCGGCGACGGTAAGCTGATCTCCGGCTTCGAGAAGATCGTGCTGGGTGACGGCACGGTGCTGTTCGACAATACCGGTGGCACCACCACCACGACCTACAGCTATACGATCGATATCGCCTCCAGCCTGAACGACACCGATGGCAGCGAGACCCTGTCTTCCGCGGTCATCGACAATGTTCCGGCCGGCGTGACGCTGATGTATGGCGGCCAGGCGCTGACGGCCAATCCGGACGGCACCTATACGGTGACCCTGACGGGTGGCGCGGCGGAACTGACGGTAACCTCCAGCACGGCGGTCGACCTGTCGGGCATCACGACCACAGTCACCTCGACTGAAGCCAATGGCGGCGACACCTCCGCCACCACGGTGACGGGCGAAGGCACCGATGCGGGCGAGGTGGAAGTGCCGCAGGAGCCGGGCAACCAGCCCGGCACGGTGACCCAGATCACCGGCGGGGTGCTGGCGAATGACGAGCTGGGTGCCGATGGTGCCTCGGTCACGGCCATCACCTATGTGAACGAGGCGGGCGAGACCGTTTCCGCCAATGTTCCGGCTGGCGGGGAAGTGACCGTCGACACCATCTATGGCGCGCTGAGCATCGGTTCGGATGGGGCCTGGACCTATGTTTCGGACCAGACGGTGGCCACCATCGGCGGTTCCGCGCTGGATGTGATCAACTACACCATCACCGATGGTGACGGGGATACGGCCTCGGCCAATCTGTCCTTCCGCTACACGGATGAAGGTCCGACGATTGGCGATACGGAACCGGGTGTCGGTGCCGAAACGATCACGGTCTCGGAGAACGATCTACCGGACGGTAGCGACACGACGCCCGAACCGGTCTCGGTCGAGCGCGAACTGATCATCGATTTCGGCGAGGATGGGCCGGCCGATGAGGATGCGGTCGTCTTCTCCGAGGATGCTCCGGAAAGCCTGTCCGGCCTGACCTCCGGTGGTGAGCCAGTGGTCGTGACCCGCTCGGAAGATGGCGCAACCTTGACGGGTACGGTCGGCGGAACGCCTGTCTTCACGGTGACCTTGACCGAAACCGAGGGCAGCTGGAGCTACACCTTCACCCTGGAAGGGCCGCTGGATCACGGCGCGGAAGAGGCCATCGAGCTCGACTTCCCGATCACCGTGACCGATGGCGACGGCACCACGGCCGAAGGCAGCTTCGGGGTGAATGTGGCCGACGACCAGCCGGAAGCGGTTGATGACGGCGCGTTTGAAGTCGGCGAAGGCGAAACCATCACCGGCAATGTGATGTCGAATGATGTAACGGGCGGTGACGGGGCAACCGTGACCGCGGTCAGCTGGACCGATGGCAATGGTCAGGTACATACCGTCGCGGTTCCGGACACCGGCTCGGTCGATGTGGTGACCGATAAGGGTACGCTGACCCTGTCGGCCAGCGGCGGCTATAGCTACACCCCGGCGGATGGCGAAACCCCGGCCGGTGGCGCGACGGAAATCTTCTCCTACACGCTGACCGATGCGGATGGCGACAGTGATACCGCCACCCTGACCTTCCAGGTCGAGGACGCGGTTCCCCAGATTCTGCTGTCGGTCAATCCGTCGGCCGGGGATGAAGATACCGCCATCGCGCTCAATATCTCCGCCTCGCTGGCCGATGGCTCGCCGGCGGCGGTGTTGACCTTGCTGCTTGCCAATATTCCCGAAGGCGCGGTGCTGACCTATCAGCCCGAGGGTGCGGCCCAGCCGATCACGATCGAGGTGGTCGATGGTGAAGCGACGCTGACGCCGGAGATGCTGGAAGGTCTGGCGATTACCCCGCCGGAAGATTCCGCGGTCGATATGACCGGCATCACCGTGACGGCGACGGCGGAAAAGGCGAATGGCGAGACCTACACCCAGGGCCCGATGGCGGCGCCGGTGCTGGTCGATGCGGTGGCCGATGCCCCGGACCTGCAGGTGACGGAGAGCGTCACCGTGTCGGCGGCGATCGAGGATGATCAGACGCTGGCCGGCGGTGTGGGCGAGGACAGCATCCAGGGCGGCGCAGGCGACGACGTCATCTCCGGCAATGCCGGTAATGACCTGCTGATCGGTGATAACGGCGTGACCACGGTGACCGTGGCGCTCGACATCGCCGCAGCGCTGAACGACACGGACGGTTCGGAAACCCTGGCGCTTAGCGTGGCGGGCTTCCCGGAAGGTGCCGTGCTGGTGGATGGCAGCGGCAATGCGATCAGCATCACCAATGGCGTGGCCGATCTGAGCAATGCCAACCTGACCGGGTTGAATGTAACGGTGCCGGGCAATGCGGCCGACTTCCAACTGACCGTGACGGCAACTGCCACGGATAGCGAGCCGGCGGGTGAGGCCGACACCGACAGTTCCGACAATACCGCCACCACCACCGCCACGATCGATGTGGTGATCGAGGGCGGTACGGGTTACGGCGACGACACCATCTTTGGCGGGGCCGGCGATGACGTGATCCATGGCAATGCCGGGGATGACGTGCTGTATGGTGACAGTCCGGCCCAGGCCATCTCGGGCAGCCAGACTGTGCGGGTGAGCGATATGGCGCCCTCAATCGGTGGCGATGCGACCCCGGGCGACCAGGGTGACGGTTCGGTGCCGACGGTGGCGGAAGGTGGCTATACCGTTACCGGGTCCTTCTTCGCGGCGGGTAGCGGCACGGTTGCGGCCATCACCTACACCGCGGAAGGCGGCGCGCAGGCGACGGCCGAGGTCGATCCGTCTGAAGGGGTGACCGTCAATACGATATACGGCACGTTGACGGTCGGTGCCGATGGCACATGGTCCTATACCTCTGACGCGGATGAGAACCATCCGAGCGGCGCGCCGATTGAGGAGAGCTTCTCCTACACCGGTGTGGCGACCGAAGCGGCGGGTGAAGGCTCGGGCGAGCCGGAAACGGGTTCGGGTGTCATCACGGCGGCGAATTATGCCGAGACGGATGGCGATTTCACGGTGACCGCCCGCTCGGTCAATCCGGATGGGTCGCTGTCCGATGCGTCGGTGAACAATATCCAGATCGGCAGCTCGACAGCCGGCGAGGGTATCGGCGTGAAAGGCTCGCCGCAGTCCGGTGTCGAAGGCCAGCTTGGCTATAATCCAGCCCAGGGCGTGTCGGAACAGGTGCTGGTCAGCTTCAACAAGCCCGTGACCGAGGTTACCTTCAACGTCGCCAACCTCTATGAGAATGAGGGCGATGGCGGTGAGGAGGGCCATTGGCAGGCTTATGAAAATGGCGTGCTGGTCGCGGAAGGCGATTTCATGGCCCCGACCGGCGGCAATGTGACCACGGTCAGCCTGAATCTGCCCGAAGGGGTCAGCATCGATCAGATCGTGTTCACCGCCCTGCCTTACGCGGAAGGGCAGACCACGAATTCCGACAGCTCGGATTACTGGATCACCTCCATCGCCTATGAATGGGCGATCCCGGCGGATGTGAGCTACAACGACACCATCTATGGCGAAGACGGCAACGACATCCTGTATGGCAACCAGGGCGACGATACGCTCGACGGCGGCACCGGCAATGATACGTTGGATGGCGGCACGGGCATCGACAATGTCTATGGCGGCGATGGCCGCGATACCGGCCAGTTCACCATTGGCCAGGGTGGCGAGGGTGAGCGCTATGACGGCGGCAAGGGCTATGACAAGCTGGTCGTGACCTATTCGGCTGATGATCTGACCGATCCGGCCAAGGTTGCGGAACTGATCGCGCTGAAGCAGTTCATCGCCGACAATTCCGATTCCACCACCGATAGCGGCGCGGAAATGACCTTCGAAGCCCTGGGCCTGACGGTCCAGGATTGGGAAGAGGTCGAGTTCCAGGGTCCGGCGGTACCGACCCAGGTGCAGCTGACCAAGGCTCCCGTCCAGGTGAACGAAGATGGCGGGCGTGTCACGCTGGGCCTGTCGGCCCAACTCGCGGTGCCGACGGCGGCGGTTGCGCTGATGATCGTGCTGGCCTCCATCCCGGCCGATGCGAAGGTCTATGACGCGGACGACAATTTGCTCGATACCTCCTCCGGCACCTTGACGGTGACGCCGGAGCAGTTGGCGGGCCTGTCGATCGAGGCACCGGCCGATAGCGGCGTGGACATGGCGCTGACGGTGCAGACCATCGTCACCAACCTGCTCTCGGGCGAGACGACGACCAGCACGGCCGAATCCTATGTGGTGCAGGTCAATGCCATCGCCGATACGCCGGATCTGTCGGTAACGGAGAGCGTCACCGCCCAGGCGGGAGAGGATGCCAACCAGACCCTGACCGGTACCGATGGTGCCGACACGATCCAGGGCGGTTCGGGTGATGACCAGATCACGGGCAATGAAGGCGACGATCTGTTGATCGGCGATGTGCCGGTGGCTGATGTCACCATCCCGCTGACGATCTCGGCGGCCGTGACGGATGTCGACGGGTCGGAGAGCCTGGCGCTCAGCGTGGCCGGGTTCCCGGAAGGGGCCGTCCTGACCGATGCCGAAGGGATGGTCATCACCATCACCAATGGCGTGGCGGATCTGACCGGCGTCGATCTGGAAGGTTTGACCGTCACGGTTGCGCCTGATACGGCCGACTTCCAGCTGACGGTGACGGCCACGGCCACGGATGTGGACCCGGATGGCGACGCCAATGCGGGCGACAATGTCGCCAGCAGCACGGCCACCATCGACGTAACCATCGACGGTTCGGGCGGTTATGGTAACGACACCATCCTCGGTGGGGCTGGCAACGACACCATCCATGGCAATGCCGGCAACGACGTTCTGTATGGGGACGGCGATGCCGCCTCCCTGCGGGTTGCCGATCCGCAGACGGTCTTCTCCACCTCGTTCGAGGGGGCTTCGGGCTGGCCGACGCAGGCTGATGGCTGGAACACGACCTCGGAATCCATCGAGGTGTGGACCGACGCCAACATGAACCAGGCCTTTGGCAGCAGTGCGGATGCCGCCGATGGTCAGACGGCGATTGAACTGAATACGGTACCGTCCGGGTCATTCGATGATGCCGCAAACATCTACCGCGATGTGCAGACGGAAGAAGGGCGGGTCTATGAGCTGACCTTCTCCTATGCCGGCCGACCGGGTTATGACGGGTCCGTCAATGCCATGGCGGTCTCGGTCGATGGCGACCAGCTGGGCGAGTACACCCAGGATGCTTCGGGTGATACCAGCTTCGATTGGCAGACCGTGACGGTGCGCTTCGTCGGCAATGGCGAGACGATGCGGATCATGTTCGAGGAGACCTCGGACAATGATCAGGCGGATGGTCGTGGCATGTTCCTGGACGATATCTCGCTGGTTGATACCGGAATGATGGATCAGTCCACCGTTTCGGGCGACGATACGATCTATGGCGGTGCCGGCGACGATGTGATCTATGGCGACAATGGCGATGGCGGCCAGGGTCCGGCCTATCAGGGCTCCGTCGAGATCGTCCCGGAAACCACCACGACCACGCTGACCAGCAGCGCCTATGGCTATAGCGACGATCCGACCGGCGATTACGCCAGCGCGGGTGGTGCCTATGCCTCCGGCTCGGTCGACGGCAGTGGAACGATGACCGTGCAGCTGGGCGGAATCAACAATACCAGCGTCACCAACATGTCGGGCGGCTACAGCACCACCATCACCATTCCGGAAGGCACGACGGGGGCGAGCTACACCTTCTCCTACCGCATGGTCATGGACTCCGAATACGAGTCCAACGAATACGGCCAGGTCTTCGTGGGGGTCGACGGCGACCGCGTGTCGGTGAATGGCAACGACTATGTCTATCAGCAATCCGGCAACGGCAATGGCGGCTCGGATATGGACTCCGGCTGGCAGACGGTCACCATCGACCTGTCGGGTCTCGCGGCTGGCACGCACACCATCACGCTGGGTGCGTTCAACAATGCCAAGACGGAATCGGCCGAGCAGATCCAGGTCAGCTTCAAGGACACCTCGCTGACCACCACGGTCGAAACCGAAGTGGTAACGGAACCGACCCTGACCGGCAGTTTCAACGACTATATCGATGCCGGCGACGGTGATGACGCTGCCTATGGCGAGCAGGGTGATGATACCGTGCTTGGCGGGGCTGGGAACGACATCGTCAGCGGCGGCATCGGTGACGATGTCGTGCTGGGTGGCGAAGGTGACGATCTGGTTCGTGGCGATGGCTTCGACAATGGGCCGGATGCCGGTTCCGGCAGCGGCTCGGAAGAACCGCAGACCATCGCTCTGACCACCGCCGACAGCGGTGTCGATGCCGGTCAGACGGCGTCGAGCTGGGCTCAGGGCGGCGTGACGGTGGAGGCGCTGCGCCTGAACACCTCCACGGGTCAGTACAGCGAGGCCAGCCTGTCGACGAAGGACATCTCCTTCTCGATCGGGTCGCAGAACACCTCCGACAGTTCGCTCCATGGCAACTACGCCTATTCGGGCCTGTCGGTGGCGGGCGGGATCGACGGCGGCGAGATCGACACCGTCGAGGGCTCGTCCAGCGGCGAACAGGAAGTGCTGCGTCTTACCTTCGAGCAGCCGATGGACAGCGTCACGCTGCAGCTTTCGGCCCTGTTCGATGGCGAGAACTGCATCACCCCGGCCTATGGCCCCTATGACAGCGGTTATCTGGAAGCGGCGCAGTGGGTGGCTTATGGCGAGAATGGGGAAACCCTGACCGGCGTGGTCTATGGCACGGTCAACGGTCTGGTCGATGTGCAGATCGATGCCAACTTCCCGATCGTGAAGCTGGAACTGTCCGCACTCAGCGACGGGGCCGGCAACAGCGGCCATAATTCCGACTTCCTGCTGCGTTCGGTGCAGGGCGAGACGGTCCCGCTGCCGGTGGACAGTGACGCTTCGGGCGGCAACGACACCGTTGATGGCGGGGCGGGCAATGATACCGTGCTTGCCGATGGTGGCGACGATCTGGGTATCTTCAACGTCACGGAGAATGTGACCTTCTCGAACACCTATGACGGTGGTTCGGGCTGGGACACGTTACGGATCGAGCTGACCTCGGCCGATCTCGACAATGCCGCGCTGATGACGGATATCGAGAACTTCATCCAGTTCGTGCAGGACAATACCGACGTCAACTCGGTGACCGGCGAGGGCGAGAGCTTCACCTTCGAATCCATCGACTTCACCGCCCGCAATTGGGAAGACGTCAAGATCACGGTGGATGGCGAGGATTACACCTTCGCGCCTCGCATCACCGGCACGGACGACGCTACTGTCAGCATGAGCGACAGCGGCACGGCCGAGCACGATTTCGATGCCCAGACCTGGCAGAACCTGTCGGAAAGCACGGCGGTATCCACGGCCCGCGTCAATGGCGTGGATCCGGAAAACGTCACGGTGACCTACGACACGACGGCCACCATGACCTTCCTGTCGGAAGGCGCGGGTTACATGAATGTCTTCGGCGTCTACAAGGTCGATGCCGAAGGCAATATCAGCGATGTGCAGGTGATCTGGGATCCGGCGTCCGATACGCATCTGGCGGCCGGAACCACGGCCGATGTGGATGTGGAGGCGGGCGAGACTCTGGCCTTCTTCATCCTCGCTGATGGTGCAAGCTCCGTAACGTCGGCGATGACCTCCGGCGGCCATTTCGAGTTCCGGACCTCCAACGGTTCGGAAGCCACCACCGCTTCCAACGGGGCGGGTCTGGTCTGGGTCAGCGATAGCGGGCAGGTCACGACCTTCTCGCAGCCGACCTACCACTCCGCCGCCGCCAACATGAACCCGGATGGTCAGGTCCATGTCATCTCCGGCATCGATCCGACCACCGGCGAGTTGGTGATCGGCTTCGAGGATCTGCCTGACCTTGGCGACAAGGACTATAACGACCTCGTCTTCCGCCTCGATATCGGGCCGGGCAATGTGGCGGCGCTGCTTGCCACCACCATCGATAGCGATCTGAGCATCAGCGACGTGGACTCCGCGACGCTGACCACGGCCACGGTGTCGATCGGAACCGGCTATCAGAACGGTGACAGCCTGGTTCTGTCCTCCGCTGTGCTGGCGGGTACCGGCGTGGCGATTGCCTCCATCGGCTACAACGCGACGGCGGGCGCCTATGAGCTGGTGCTGGAGGGCGAGGCGTCGCTGGCGACCTACGAGGCCATCCTGGAAGCGGTGAAGATCGCCTCCACGGCGGGTGAGGGTGTGCGCGAGATCAGCTACTCCGTCACCGATCCGGACGGCAACAGCTCGAATGTGGCGAGCCTCGACCTCACCATCGAACCGCCGCCGCTGCCGGTCCTGTTCAACGACTATGTCGGGTCGGGCGCGGACAACTATGTCCTCGTCTCCTCCATGGGCCAGGATGCGGTCACGGTGGAAAATGTGGGTGCCGGCAATGCCGCGGCCCCGAACGAGGGCTGGAACGTTTCCGAGGATGGTACGGATCGCGACGCGACTCTGGCCGATGTTGGCCTGACCACGCAGGAAGTCCAGGGCCAGGGCGTGACGCCGCTGGCACATTGGAACTTCTCCGACTTCTCCACGAATGGAAGTGGTGGCACGGCGACCGACTCGGTCTCCGGCTTCCAGATGGTTGCGAAACGGGGCGAAGGTGGCTCGGTGAACCATGCCGTTGAAGCGTCGTCCGGGGGGGTGGAGTTCGATGGTTCCGACAAGGGCTATCTGGAGGTGGCACACAACAACGCCTTCAAGATCCCCGAAGGTTCGCTCACGATGCGGTTCGAGCAGGATGACAACAGCGGTAAACGTGCCCTGTTCAGCCGAGACTCCGCCGGCTACGACAATGGCGGCCATGTCACCGCCTATATCAAGGACCAGCGCCTTGTCATCGATATGGAGAGCACCAGCGGCACCTATACGATCAGTACGGACAAGATCATCCAGGATGATACCTCGTATCAGCTGACCTTCAGCTGGGGCTCGGATGGGATGAAGGCCTATATCAATGGCGAGTTGGTTGGGTCGAATGCCTATACCGGCGGTATTGAAGGCAACAACGAGCCCTGGGTGTTCGGTGTCAATCAGGCTCATTCCGGTGATGGCGTCGCCAATACCCTCTATGATTACTTCGACGGCAAGATGGATGACATTGCCATCTATGATGAGCAGTTGACCCCGGCGCAGGTCGAGATCCTGGCCGATAGCGGCATCACCGGGCTGATCGCAGCCGGCGCCACCACGACGGAAATCGTGGATGGTACGGGTGCGGAATATGGTGGTGTCGACCAGGGTGCGGGCATCGACTGGGTGGCTGCCGAGGAAGACACGTCAGAGGATCTGGTCATCGACCTGTCGAGCGGGGCCTGGGCCACAACCGAACATGCGGCCGGCGGCCTGGGCGACGATGTGCTTACCGGCAATGACCAGAACAACATCCTGGTCGGCGGGGATGGCAACGATGTCTTCTACGGTTCGGAAGGCAAGGATCTGATGCTGGGCGGTGCCGGGGATGACACTTTCATCCTCGAAGCCTCGCAGCTGGGTGACGCGGCTCTGAACCAGAGCACCTATTACGGGGCGACCCCGGATGCGGTGCGCGATGCGATCGACGCCAATTCCAGCGACGATGTCGCACTGTCGGAAACCATGAATTCCGGCATCCGGGGCGGCTCGGGCTACGATACGCTGCGGATCGTGGCCGATCAGGATACGGTGATCGACATGACCGACACCGATGGCGGCTTCCAGAACATGGCGGAAGGGGTGCGGGGGATCGAAGCGCTTGACCTCACCCACGGCTCCGGCGATGTCGATCTGGTGCTGTCGATCGATGATGTGATTGCCATGACCGAAGGCGGCAATGCGCTCGACATTCTGGCCAGTGGTAACGACACCGTCACCATCAAGGACGGTAATGGCGCGGTCGTGGGGTCCTTCAACGCGGCGGAAAATTCCGGGGTGGTGGAGTTCAGCTTCAACGATGTGCAGATCACCATCAACAACCAGACGGATCCCAATACCTGACCGCTGTCTTAAATCGGTCCAAATCTTGCGTACACTTAGGGGCGGCTTCGGCCGCCCCGCTTGTTTTTTGGCAATCCTTGCCCAGTCGACGCTTGTGCCGGTGGGATTTCAGTGTGGCGGTCGGCAAATCTTCGCTAGACTGCGTATCGGTGAATACGCCCGCATGAGGCAGGCTTGAGCGAAACCCGCAGACAGGGGTTTGCCGGGCCTACGTGCAGGCAATGAAGGGAAACGGTGCTTCCATGGTGGAAGACGGGCGGCCACGCCAGACGGGACAGGGCCCGCGGGACGGGTTTGACGAGGACGGACCGCGTGATCGGTCAGCGCTTTCCGACGCCCCCGCTTCCATGGAGGATTTGCTGGCGGCTATTTCCCGCCAGTTGACGGAAGAGCCCCCGCCAGCACCGGCCCCGGCTCCGAGACCTGCTGGTGCAAACCCGTCCGGCCCGGCCCGACCTGCTGGTGCAAACCCGTCCGGCCCGGCCCGACCTGCGGTGCCGCAGCCGCCCCGCCCGGCGCGATCCGGCCATGCTGCCCAGCCATCACCGGCACGGCCCAACGGCGCGGCTGCGCAGGCCAGGCCTGGTCCGGCTGCCGCGAAACTGAACCCGGCTCCAGCTCCGGCTCCGGCCCAGGCAAAGCGCGCGGCCCAGCCGCCGGCCGCCGACGGGTCCGCACCGGAGTCGCTTACCCTGGGCAGGCAGGCAGGCGAGCCGCGGCTGCCGCAATCGAAAGACCCGGCGGATACATTCGATCCCGCCAGTTCCATGGAAGAACTGCTGCGCTCCATCTCCGAGCAGATGGGCCAGGAGGAGGAGCCGCCGCCACCACCTTTCGTGGTGCAAGAGCGCGCGGCACAGGCGGCCAGCCAGCAGCCGCCGAGCAAGCCTGTTCAACCATCCAGGCAGGCCATTGACCCGCCGCCGCCCGCCAAGGATGAAGCGGTCGGTTCGATGGAGGATTTGCTGCGCTCGATAGCCGCGCAGTTGGAAGACGAGCCTGCCAAGGCGGAAGGTCAGGTGCCGGCTCCCGCTCCCACCACGGCACCAATCCCGGCCAGGCCGGAACAGGCGCCACCCAAGGCCCGCGCCTCCGGCGCGGCAGCCGCTGCAGCCAGGCCCGGGCGTCCGGCCACGCCGCCAGCGCCCAAAGCCACACCGGCGCCGGCCGCATCGGTGGCGCGCGACCTGCGCATTCCCACGCATGCGCCGGATGAAGGCAGCGGTGAGGACGGCAACGAGAGCGCGCCGGAGGATCGGCCGGTAGCTCCCAGTCATGTCGACGGGCTGTTGGCGCGGGAAGGACGTAACGACCCGTCCGCCGGGCATGGCGAGCGCGATCTGTTGCGGCCGGAGGCGGTTCCGCGGCCGCATCGTAAGGGGCTGTCGGATCTGCGACATCCTGTACCCGGCCTTGACGAGGATGATGATCCTGCGGCTACTGCGGAAGCCATGCGGCTGGCGGAAGAACGTCGCCAGGGTGCTGATCGACGCAGCGGACCACCCGACCCGGCCAGGATTCCACAGGCCGGCGATCGACGGGCCGAGGAGGATGGCCAGGATCGACGTCAACCGGGTGAGGCGGAGCAGCGTGGCCCAGGATGGGAGATCAAGCCCTCCGCCGCGACCACGGATGATGCGCTGTTGGGCTGTCTCACGATCCTCTGCGCTCTACTGGACCGGCCGCTTTCGGCCGAAGCGCTGACGGCGGGCCTGCCCCTGATCGAAGGCAAGCTGTCGACGGAACTGTTCCCGCGGGCCGCCGCGCGCGCTGGCATTTCCGCGCGGCTGGTCAGCCGTTCCCTTGCATCCATTACCCGCATCGCACTACCCTGCGTGTTGTTGCTGAAGGGCAGGCGCGCCTGCGTGCTGACGGAAATCCGCCCGGGCCAGGGCGCGCGTGTCGTGCTGCCGGAGATGGGGGCCGGCGAGCGGGAGGTGGGCTGGCAGGAACTGCTGGAGGAATATGTCGGCTATGCAATCTTCGCCCGGCCGGAATTCCAGTATGATTCCCGGTCGGAGGATCTGCGCGTCGCCGATCCGAAGGGCTGGTTCTGGGGGACGATCATGTCCTCCTGGAAGCTCTATATCGAAGTGGCGGTGGCGGCTTTTCTGATCAACGCCTTCGCCATCGCCTCGCCGCTCTTCACCATGAATGTCTATGACCGGGTGGTGCCGAATTTCGCGGAGGAGACGCTGTGGGTTCTGGCGACCGGTATCGCCATCATCTACGGCTTTGATTTCCTGCTGAAGTTCGCCCGCACCAAGTTGGTGGATGCGGCGGGGAAACGGGCCGACACGCGCATTGCCGCCCGGCTGTTCCAGCAGGTTCTGGGCATGAAAATGGGGGCACGGCCCCATTCCGCAGGCTCGCTCGCCAATACGATGCGCGAGTTTGACAATCTACGTGAATTCTTCACCTCCTCGACCTTGGTCACGCTGATCGATCTGCCGTTCCTGTTCCTGTTCCTGGGCGTGATCTTCCTGATCGCGGGGCCGCTGGCGGTGGTGCCGCTGGCGGCGGTTCTGCTGGTGGTGCCGGTCGTCTTCCTGATCCAGATGCGCCTGCAGGCTGTCGTGTCGGAGACCTTCCGCGAAGCCCAGCAGAAGCATGCGATCCTGGTCGAGGCGATCTCGGGCGTGGAGACGATCAAATCCACCGCCTCGGAAGGGCGGATGCAGCGTTATTGGGAAACCTTCGTCGGCAAGACCTCCATGTCGGCCCAGAAGGCGCATTTCTGGTCGCAGGCGGCGATCCTGTTTTCCGGCTGGGCCACCCAGATGGTGACGGTCGGCATCATTGTTTACGGCGTCTACATGATCGCCAATGGCGATCTGTCCATGGGCGCGCTGGTTGCCTGCAACATGCTGGCCGGTCGTGCCATGGCGCCTTTGGGGCAGATGGCGGGCATCATCATCCGTTTCAACCAGTCCCGTACTTCGCTGACGGCGTTGGACGATATGATGCGCACGCCGGTCGAACGGCCGGAAGGACGGAAATTCATCACCCGGTCCAATCTGGCCGGGTCGGTCGAGTTCAAGAATGTGAACTTCTCCTATCCCCAGGCGCAGACGACGGCGCTGGTCAATGCCTCCTTCAAGATCGAAGCGGGCGAGAAGGTGGGGGTGATTGGCCGTATCGGTTCGGGCAAAAGCACGCTGGAGCGCCTGCTGCTCGGCCTGTATGAACCGACGGAGGGTGCGGTGCTGGTGGACGGCATCGATACCCGCCAGCTTGATCCGGCGGATCTGCGCCGATCCATCGGCGTGGTGCCGCAGGATGTCTATCTGTTCTATGGCTCGGTGCGCGAAAACATCTCCATCGCCGCGCCCTATGCCGATGATTCGGCCATTCTGCGCGCCGCCCGGATCGCGGGCGTGGACGAGTTTGTGTCGCGCCATCCACAGGGTTTCGACCTGCAGGTGGGCGAGCGTGGCATGAACCTGTCCGGCGGCCAGCGTCAGGCGATTTCCGTCGCCCGGGCCCTGCTGCTGGACCCGCCGATCCTGCTGCTGGATGAGCCGACCTCGTCCATGGACAACACGACGGAAAGCCGCTTCAAGGCGCGGCTGGGCACGGTGCTGGGTGGCCGCACGCTGATCCTGATCACCCATCGCGGCTCGCTGCTGTCGCTGGTGGATCGGTTGATCGTGATGGATGGTGGCAAGGTCGTGGCCGATGGGCCGAAAGAAGATGTGCTGGAGGCCCTGGCAGGCGGTCGCATTCACACGGCCAAGGACTGATGATACCCTTATTCAGGTGAGCTGCGGGCTACGGTTCGCGACGAGAAGGAAGGCGCATGTCAAGTCTTGGCGGGTGGAGTGAGGAGATTGATGACAGCGATGATGCCAAATTCGGCGCGCAGGTGTCGAAATGGGCGCATCTCGTCATCATCTTCATTGCAGCCTTCTTCATCGTCTTCCTGGTCTGGGCGGACAACGCCATGCTGGATGAGGTAACGCGCGGCGAGGGCAAGGTCATCCCGTCATCCCAGACCCAGGTCATCAACCATCTGGAAGGCGGTATCGTCCGGGAAATCCTGGTGCGTGAAGGCGAGGTGGTGGAACCGAACCAACCCCTGCTGCGTGTGGAAAATCGCGTGGCGGAAGCGGAGCTTGCGGAAAAGCGCAAGCAATATCTGAACCTGGTTGCCACGGCCGCACGCCTGCAGGCGGAAGCCGAGCAGCGCGAGGTGGTGAGTTTTCCCGACGACGTCATCCTGAACTCCCCAAGCGTCGTGCAGAACGAAAGCGATCTGTTCCGCCGTCGCGTCGAACAGTTCGAGCAGCAGATTTCCATCCTGGAAGACCAATGGCGCCAGAAGCAGAACGAGTTGCGCGAGCTTACGGCAAAGACGTCCCAGCTCGGCCGGACCTTGCAGATCGCCCAGCGCGAATTGGATCTGATCAATCCGCTGGTGCAGGCGGGCGCTTCGCCGATGATCGACAAGCTGCGCGCCGAAAGCAAGGTGCAGGAGCTGGAGGCGGAGCTGGAGGGGATCGAGCTTGCCCTGCCGCGTACCCGGATCGCGGTCAGCGAGTCGAACCGACGGATCGAGGAGAAGCGGTCTGCCTTTCGGACCGAGGCGCAGCAGGAACTGAACAAGGTTACGGTCGAAGCCGCCCGCCTGAAGGAAGAGATCGATGCGGGCGTTGACCGCTCGGTGCGTACTGAAATCCGCTCCCCCGTGCGAGGCACGGTGAACAAGCTCTTGGTTGCTACCATCGGCTCCTCCGTCCGGCCGGGTGATGATCTGGTGGAAATCGTACCGCTGGAGGATTCGCTGCTGGTCGAGGCCCGTATCCGTCCGGCCGATCGCGCCGAGCTTTTCCCCGGGCAGGAGGCGACCGTGAAGGTCACGGCCTATGATTTCTCGATCTATGGCGGGCTGAAGGCAACGCTGGTCGACATTTCCGCCGACACGATCCTGGACGAGGAAGGCAAGTCCTTCTACCGCATCCGCCTGCGTACGGAACGGAACAATCTGGGTGAGAACCAGCCGATTATTCCAGGCATGACCACCAGCGTAGATATTCTGACCGGCCAGAAGACGGTTCTGAACTATCTGATGAAACCGATCCTGAAGGCGCGCGAAAACGCCCTGCGTGAACGCTGAAGCCGGGGGAAGGACTGGTGCGGACGGACGCGCTGCCCCGCTTTGTGGGCGATTTCATCCCCTGGGGCATTTCCGGCGAGGAGGAGGTGCTGGGCCTGCTGGCGCCGCGCCCGGCCGAGGCGCTGGTCTGCGCCGGCCTGATGCGCCGGACCCGGCCTGATCGGTGTGATCTTCTGTTCAGGCAGGGCTGTGTGCAGGCCGGGCTGGATGCGGCGGCCGAAACATTGATCGCCGCCCGGCATACCGGAAAGCCAAAGGGGGAGGCGATGCCGCTGCGCGCGGAGTGGGATGGCGCGGTGCGCGGCCAGGTGGATCATGCCGTGATGCGCTGCCTGGGTATCCTGACCGACAAGGTGCATCTGAACGGGCTGTTGCGCGATGCGGCGGGTGCCGTGCGGGCCGTCTGGATGGGCCGGCGTTCCAAGGTCATGCGTACAGCGCCCGGGCATTGGGACAATCTGGCGGCGGGCGGTATGTCCCTGGGGGCGGATATCGTGTCCACCCTGGCGTCGGAAGCCTGGGAGGAGGCGGGGATTCCCGCCGATTGGCTGAGGGCGGCGCGGCCGGTGCAGGTGTTGTGCATCGACTACGCCACCTCGGAAGGCCTCAGCCGGGAGCGGCTGCATGTCTTCGATATCGATCTTCCCGCGGATTTTCAGCCCGTTTGCCAGGATGGCGAGATCGAGGAATTCCGTGCCATGGATGGGGCTGTGCTGCGCGCGCTGCTGGATGGGGCTGAACCGGTGAAACATGCCCCGCATGCGGTTCTGTCCTCCGGGATGGCCCGCTGGTTCTGAGCCGGCTCAGGCCGGGTCCTTGCCCATCCTGCGCATGATCAGCGTCACCAGCACAGGGATGGTGGTGGTGATCAGGATGGCGGTTGCGCTCATCGCCATGCCGAGGCCGACCGAGCCCTGCTCGAACTCCTTCCAGATGAAGGTGGCAACGGTGGAGGTGCCGACGGGCGCGACCAGGATGGTCGCCACCAATTCGCGCGAGGCGACCGCGAAGACCAGCAGCATGGCGGCGATCATGCTGGGGGCGATCAGCGGGAACAGGATGCGCCGCAATGTCGTGGCCAGCGTGGCGCCGCAGACGCGCGCGGCCAGCTCCACATTCTCGCCCAGCTGCCGGAAGGCGGCATTGGCATAGCGCACCGGATAGGGCAGCAGGATGCAGCTATAGGCCAGGACCAGGATCCAGGGCGTGTTGTAGGGGCTGACGGGCCAGAGCGGATTGTTCCAGGCCAGGATCACGCCGACCGCCACCACGATGCCGGGAATGGCGTTGGGCAGAATGGTCAGCGCGTCCAGCAATTGGCGGCCGGGCAGGCGGGTGCGCACCACGAAATAGGCGGCCATGGTGCCGACCAGCCCCGTGACGATGGCCGTTCCGATGCCGAGCGACAGGGAGGTGCCGAGCGCCGTCAGCGCATCGGCCTGATTGTCCAATATGCCCAGGAAGTTGCCGAAGCCCAGATTGCCCCAGACCAGCCCGCCCGACAGGGTGCGCGACAGGGCGGCGGCGAAAATCGCGAACAAGGGCGTGCCGGTGCCCAGCAGGGCGGCGAAGGCGAACAGGGCCAGGGCCGGGTATTTCCACGGCCCCAGTTCCCGCTTGGGGGCGGATTGCGGCTTGCCGCCCACCGTCTCGTAATTGCGCCGAGCCAGGATTTTCAACTGAATCCAGAAGGCAGTCAGTGACAGGCCCATCAGGATCAAGGACATCCAGGAGGCGGCCGACAGGTCGATCGGCCAGTCCGACACCTTCTGTTCAATACCGGTCACCAGCACATAGAAGCCGCTGCGCGCGCCAAGCGCCGCCGGCGTGCCGTATTCTTCCACGGCCAGCGCGAAAACGATCAGCAGGCTGGCGGCCAGGCCCGGCGTGGCCAGGGGCAGGGTGATGCGCCGGAAGGCCCGCCAGGGGGTGGCGCCGAAGACCCGCGCCACCTCTCCATACCGTCCGCCGACGGCTTCCAGTGTGCGCGACACGGCGAAATAGACGACCGGAAAGATGTTCAGCACCATCACAAAGACGACGCCGCCGAAGGAAAACAGGAAGGGGCCGGCATGCAGGCCCAGAAGCTGCTGGGCGAAGCCGCGCGGCTGCAGGGTCATGATCCAGCCCAGGGCCGCGATATAGGGCGGGATCATGAACGGGATCAGGAACAACAGGTCCCAGAGTGGGGCGAAAGGCAGGCGGAGCAGGGCGCGGATGGCGGCCAGCGGCACGGCCAATACGGCGCAGCCGGCCACGACGCACAGCCCCAGCAGAATGGTGTTGCCGGTTAGCCGGAACAGCAGCGGATCGCTGAACACCGCCGGGAAGCGCCCGAACGGATCGGCCAGCGAATTGGCGCCGATGGCCGGAAAGACGGCCTGCAGCACGATGAATAGAAGCGGCAGCGCGACCACCACGGCCAGGGCCGTGATCGTTGCGGTCAGGATCAGCCGGGATGGGGCGTTGCTCATGACGCGCTACCTGTGCAGGGCAAAGAAAAAGGGGAAGGTCGTAGGGTCAATCGACATTCAGGGTTTGGAGCGTGATTTGCACCAAACCCCGTTTCTTTTCAGGAAATGGGGGGCGCGGCGGATTTCGGCCCTGAATGCGGAGGACCGGGCTTGTGGAGAACCACTCCACCGCGCCCGCCCCTCCTGTTCAGAACCAAGATCCAACACGCGGCCCAAGCCCGAAACCTGAGTGTCGATTGGTCCTAGGACGACCTTGCCCCGGAACGGATGGCTTTACAGACCCATCGCGGCCTTGAATTCGGCCAGGATCTGCTCGCGCGCGGCATAGGCCGAGGCGGTGTCGATGTCGAGCAGCTTCAGATCGCCGATCAGCAGGCGGTCGGCCTTCACATCGGCCCGGGCCGGCATCAGGAAGACCTTGGCGACCATGGCCTGACCTTCGTCGGACAGCATGTAATCCATGAAGCCCTTGGCGCCGGCTTCATTCTTGGTCCAGCTCAGGATCATGGCCGGGCGCGGGGCAATGATGGTGCCGGAAGACGGGAACACCACTTCGATGGCCTCGCCCTTGGCGGCGCTGCCCATGGCAATGTAATCCACCGCGCCGAAGACGACGGCCTTGGCGCCCTGCATCACCGGGTTCAGCGCCTGGGCATTCGCACCGGGAACGATGGTGCCATTGGCCGACAGGCTGCGGAACAGGTCCATCTTGCCGCCGTTCAGGCTGCGCAGGCCCGCCACCAGCTCGAAGGAGGAGCCGGACTGTGCCGGATCGGGCATGGTCACCAGATCCTTGTATTCCGGCTTGGCCAGATCGGCCCAATCCGTCGGCTTGGCGACGCCGCTATTCTTGTTCCAGACCAGGGCGAGGGCGGAAACGCCCTGGGCCACGGCATATTCGGTCTTCAGGAAGGCCGGAACGGTTTCGGTCTTGGCGGGGGTGTATTTCACCAGCCAGCCGCGCTTCTCGAAATCACTGGCCGTTTCCCAGGAGGCGGAGATCAGCACATCCACCACCGGGTTGGCGGCTTCGGCTTCCATGCGCGCCATCACCTGGCCGGTCGTGCCCTGGAAGACATTGACCTCGGTCCCGCTCTTGGCGGTGTAGCCCTTGGCCAGATTGTCTATCAGGCCCTTCGGACCGGCGGAATAGACGGTGATGGCATCGGCATGGGCGCTGCCGGCGAAAGCGAGGCCGAGGCCGATCAGGGCCGCCGGGATCAGGGAATGTTTGAGCGACATGGAGGAAATCTCCTTCCGTTCGGGGCTTCAGGGGGTATGGGCAAAGAAACGCAGGCGGTCGAAATCAACCCGAAGGCCGATCCGTTCGCCAATCGCCAGCCGCCGGGGCGACTGGAACAGGATGTCCGCGCGGGTGCCGGGGGCGGAGTCGGCCTCCAGCGTGACGGCATGGTGGTCGCCGCGAAACACGCTGGCGGTGACGCGACCGGCCAGGGCGCTTTCCTCTGCTGTGGCCAGGCTCAACGCCCGGCGCGGCAGCAGGATCTGGCCCCGGCTTCCCGGCGGCAGGGCGCCCAGCGCATCGCCCAGCCGAGGCAGGGGGCGGGAAATTCCGTCGATCTCGACAGCATCCGGTGCGATCCGGGCCGGCAGGATGGTGCCCAGTTGCAGAAACTCCGCCACGCCGGCATCAACCGGCTGGTCGTATAACTCTTCCGGCGCGCTCATCTGGGCGATATGGCCGGCGCGCATTACCGCAACCTGATCGGCGATGGCGAACGCTTCCGCCTGGTCATGGGTTACATAGATGCCGCTCAGCCCCAGATGATGCAGCAGCTCTCCGATTTCGGCGGAAAGCTGATCGCGCAGTTCGCGGTCCAGATTGGATAGGGGCTCATCGAACAGCACCAGCCTGGGTTCCGCCACGATGGCGCGGGCGATGGCTACGCGCTGCTGCTGGCCACCCGACAAGGCCGCAGGCGGACGTTCGGCCATGGCACCAAGCCCGACGCGGTCAAGGGCCGCCTGGGTACGCTGCCTGCGCTCGGCGGCCGGCACGCCGCGCATTTCCATCGGAAAGGCCACGTTCTGCGCCACCGACAGATGGGGCCAGAGGGCGTAGTCCTGAAACACCATGCCAAGGCCGCGCGCTTCCGGCGGCAGGCTCAGATGGCGGGTGGCATCGGCCACCAGATCACCGGCAATCCTGATGCGGCCAGCCTGTGGGGCAATCAGCCCTGCTACCAGCCGAAGCAGCGTGGTCTTGCCGCAACCCGAAGGACCGAGCAGAGCCAGCACCTGACCGCGCGGCAAGGAAACGGAAATATCTTCCAGGACCGGCGTCGCACCATAGGCATGGGACAAGCCCTCGGCGGCGACGGCGGATGCTTCCCCCGACATCGGCATCGCCCCCTTCCTCTCTTCTTGTGACCACCCGTTTTCGGGCCGCACAATAAGGCGGTTGGATGACGAATTTGTTACGGGGCCTTAAATAAACCCGGCTGAGTTTGCGGGGCTTATTGGCGTGGCGTCACAAAAGATTCACGAAGAGACCGGTGTTCAGCCGCCCGTGTCGGGACCGGTATAGGCGGCCGGCCAGAACTCCTTCACCACCACCCCATTGGAATCGAAGGCATGGCAGGTGTTCAGCGGGCGGGGTTTGCGCGGCGCGTTCGGATCGGTGGGCGGGCCGTTGCGCACCATGGTCTGATAGGCGACCGTGCCCACCGGGCCCAGAAGCTCGGTCAGATGGGTGCAGCCATGCACGCCGCCCAGCCTTTCCTTCACCGCTGCGGTGAAGCCAGATGCGATCCTGAGACCGATCAGTTTCTTGTAGTCGACCGCGATATTGCCGCAGATGGAAAAGGGGCCGGCTTCGGTAACCGCCTCCGCGTCCACGATCTCCATCCGCTCATTGATGGTGATGCGCACCCACATATCGTGCAGATGGTCGCCCGGCTCCAGCGTGCCGCGATGGGTGTTGGCGAAGGCATAGGTCTTGGTATCGACGATATGGCCTTCGATATCCCAAAGCCCATCGTCGCGCTGATAGCCGAAGCATTCGACGGTACGGGTGTGCAGATGCTTTCGCGGCGCGGCCGGACTTAGCGGCATGTCGGAACTCCAATTTTTTTTTGGTAGGCCAAGCTTATTCAGCCACGTCCGCATCGCTGGGTGTATCGGGCTTCTGTTCCGAAGTCTTCCGCGCGGTCGTCTTGGCCGGAGGCTTGACGATGGTGGAACCGGGCAGCGGAAGTGGAAGATTAATCCCCGGCGGGGCCACACGGATGGCCGTAATTCGATTGCCCTGGCGCTTGACGATTTCGAACCGGAAACCGTGAAAAGCGAAGCGCTGGCCCGCCGTGGGAATGAGGCGCGCTTCGTGCAGGATCAGTCCGGCAAGGGTCGATGCATCCTCATCCGGCAGGCGCCATTCGAACTCGCGGTTCAGGGTGCGAAGGGTGACCGAACCTTCGACCAGATAGGTACCGTCGGCATCCAGGCGCACGCCCGGCACGGCCACGTCATGCTCGTCCTCTATGGCGCCGACGATCTCTTCCAGAATGTCCTCCAGGGTCACTATGCCCAGGAAGCTGCCATACTCGTCCACCACCAGCGAGAAGTGCTCGCGTCGTTCGCGAAAGGCCTGCAACTGGTCGAGCAGGGTTGTGGTATCGGGGATGAACCAGGGCTTTCCCGCGACGGATTTCACATCCATCTCGTCCAGATTGTCCCGCCCGCGGGAGCGGACTTCGCGCAGCAGGGCCTTGGCATGCAGCACGCCCACGATATTGTCGGGGTCATCGCGATAGACCGGCAGGCGGGTGAAGGGGCTTTCCAACACCTTTTCCACGATATCGGCTGGCGAGTCAGCCAGGTCGAGCGCCAGCACGTTGGAACGATGGGTCATGATCTCACCCACCTCCACATCGTCCAGATCCAGGATCGAGCGCAGCATGCGGCGTTCCTGTGCGATTTCCGGATCGGCGCCTTTATGCAGTTCGATCACACCGCGCAGCTCTTCTTCATGCGCTTCGAAAGTAGGCCCATGGGACAGTTTGATGCCGAACAGGCCGAGCGTCACTTTCACCAGAAGCTGCACCACGGTGACCACCGGGCCGAACAGCCGCACCACCACGGTAACCGGGCCTGCGACTTTCAGCGCGGTGGAATCGGCATGGCTGATGGCATAGGTCTTCGGCATCACCTCCGAAAACACCAGGACCAGGAAGGTCATGATCGCCGTGGCATAGGCTACACCCGCATCACCGAACAGCTTCAGGAACAAAGCCGTGGCCAGGGCGGAAGCCAGGATGTTCACGACATTGTTGCCGAACAGGATGGCTCCGATCAGCCGGTCCTTCTGCTTGTGCAGGGTGACGACCTTGGTGGCGCGCGGATCGCCCTGGGATTGCAGGGAATGCATGCGCGCGCGCGACGCCGCGGTCAGGGCCGTTTCCGAGCCCGAGAAAAAAGCCGATAGCAGCAGCAGCACCAGGACGGCTCCGCCGGTGATCCAGATTTCCAGACCGATGGTCATGCCGTCAGCGCCTCCTGCACGCTTGTCAGCACGGATTGACGATCAACATCCTGGGTGACGAAGGCCTTGCCCATGCCATGGGCCAGGATGAAGGTCAGCTTGCCATCGCGCACTTTCTTGTCGGAACCCATGCGGTCGACAAGGTCCTGTGCCTCCCAGAGCTGCCCATCGACATCCAAAGGCGAGGTGGGCAGGCCGACCGATGCCAGATGGCGGCGCAGTTTGTCGGCATCCCCGGCAGGGGCCAATCCCAGCATGACGGACAGATCAAAAGCCATCACCATGCCGATGCCGACCGCTTCGCCATGCAACAGGCGTCCGTCATAGCCAACGGCCGATTCCAGCGCATGGCCGAAGGTGTGGCCCAGATTCAACAGCGCACGCCGCCCGGTTTCGCGTTCATCCTCTTCCACGATTGCGGCTTTGGCACGCACGCTTTCCAGGATGGCATGGCTGCGCTTCTGACCCGCCCCATCCAGCACGTCGGCACCATTGGCTTCCAGCCATGCAAAGAAGGGCTCATCCCCCAGCGCGCCGTATTTCACGACCTCGGCATAGCCTGCCAGCAATTCGCGCTTGGGCAATGTGTCCAGAATGGCGGTGTCGGCCAGCACCAGTCGCGGCTGGTGGAAGGCACCCGCCAGATTCTTGCCGGCGGCCATGTTGACACCGGTCTTGCCACCCACGGAACTGTCGACCTGGGCCAGAAGCGTGGTTGGAATCTGCACGAAATCGATTCCGCGCAGGGCGACGGCGGCCGTGAAGCCCGCCAGATCGCCAATCACCCCGCCGCCAAAGGCCAGGATCAGGTCGCGGCGTTCCAGCCGGTGCGCCAGGATGGAATCCAGCAGCGTGCCGATATTGTTCCAGCTTTTGGCCTGTTCCCCGCCTTCGACCGGCAGGACCACGGCTTTCAGCCCCGCAGCCGTCAGCGAAGCGGCCAGCGCTTCGCCATGCAGGCGCCAGACGGTGGCATCGGCCAGCACGAAAACCCTTCCAGTCGGCGCAAAGGGGCGGATGGCCTGGCCTGCTCCTGCCAGCAGCGCGGGTCCCACCCGGACCTCATAGGCACGGGGACCCAACCCCACGGGCACAACACCAAATTCCTGGGACGCGGTTGTCACGTCGCAACCTCTTTCTCATGAAACAGGGACGCTATGGCATCGAGCACGCGCTGGCCCGTCGCTTCCTTCGGCCCATTGTCGGATTCGATGGTCACATCGGCTTCGGCATAGACGGGGTAGCGGGTTTCCATCAGCCGTTGCAGCGTGCCTTGCGGGTCGGCATTCTTCAGCAGCGGGCGATGGGTGCGCCGTGATACCCGTGCCCAAAGGACGGAGAAATCCGCGCGCAGCCAGATGGAAATACCACGTTCGGCCACTGCCCTGCGGGTTTCCGGGTCCATCCAGGCCCCACCGCCGGTGGCGATGATTCCCGGCGGTCCGGCCAGCAGGCGGCGAATCACCTCGCGTTCGCCGCGCCGGAATTCCGGCTCGCCCAGCGTGGCGAAGATTTCTTCGATGGTCATTCCGGCAGCGGCTTCGATTTCCGCATCGGCGTCCACAAAAGACACGCCTAGGCGGTCGGCCAACCACTTGCCGATTGCGGACTTTCCCGCTCCCATCATACCGACCAGTACAATGGGTCGGCTCAGGGTGATTTCCGGCTCCATATCCGAGGCCTCTTTCATCAGGGTCGCAGAATTGCCATAGTCACGGGCCATGGTAAAGCCCGGTCCCTATTCGGGCGCAATCTGGTGGAGTTCTAAACGTGAAGCTTGTAGTCCTGGTTGTGTTGTTGGTCCTGGCCTTGCTGTTGGGCGCGGGTGCCATTCTGTCGGTCTGGGACATCCCGCCGCCGGCACAGCCTATCGAGCGGCCGGTGAATGCCGCCCCACAGAGCTGACAAGGCGAGGGATTAGCATGCGGAGGGAATACGGGCGCGTCAAAGCAGCGCTGGTGCTTGCTTTTGTTGCATTGAGCTGGACCGGCGGGACGGCCTTGGGGCAGTCCGGTCCGATCCGTCTGGTGCCGGGACAGGGTAGTGGACAGCCCGGTGCGCCTGTTCCTTCAGGCCAGCCTGGCCTGACTGCTCAGCCTGGTTTCGAGGTGGGGGTGCCCCAGCGTGGGATAGAGCAGGATGCCATCGCGGTGCCCCAATCCGTCACCGCGCTGTCCGTCAGTGCGCCTGGCGCGGAATCGGCTGGCATTTTTGGGCCCGGCAGCGGCGGCTATGGCCCCGATCTGTGGACGGGAAGCGATCGCGGCACGCTGGGCGTCCTATTGAATCATCTTCCGAAAGATGCCGGTTCCGCTGCGCTGCGCGGGCTGATGCGCCGTGTGCTTGGCACCTCCGCCGTCATGCCCGGGGATGGAGGGGCAGGCGCGGGAGAGGATCTGCTGCGTCTGCGGGTGGACGGGTTGCTGGAAGCGGGGCACGCCGCCGATGCGGCGGGGCTGATCGATGCCGCGGGGTATGCCGCGGCCGAGCGTCTTGCCCCGCAGGCGGCAAGGGCGGCCCTGTTGCGGTTCGATCTGCCGGCTGCCTGTGGCTTGGCCGCGACGCGCGCGGGCGATCCGGATGCCTTCTGGCGTCGTCTTGTCGTGTTCTGCCATGCCGCATCGGGCGCGACTGATCAGGCCCAGCTTGGTCAGACCCTGCTGCGCGAGGCGGGCGAGATGGACCCATTGCTGAATTGGGCGATCGACAGGCTGCTGGGGGTTGATGCCGGTCCGGTACCCGGTCTTGCCGGAGGACAGCCCGACGCGGTGTCGCTGGCGGCAATCAGGCTAACGCAGGGCAGCCTGCCCGTCTCGGTGGTTGAAACCCTGGGGCCGGCGGAAGCCGCCCTGCTGGCAGGTGCGGAGGATATTGACCCGGAAATGCGCCTGATCGCAGCCGAACGCGCGGCGGCGGCCGGGGCGATTCCGCCGGAAACGGTGATGGCGGCCTATGGTGCCTATCCGCTGCCGGCCGATGCGAAATCCCAGCCCCTGAGCGCGGCGCATGCCATGGCGGGGCCGGAGGCGCGCGCGCTGTTGGCGCAGACCGCGGCGGCGGAAACTGTGCCTTCCGTTCGGGCGGAACTGGTGGCGGCTTTCCTGGAGACGGTGCATGGCGATGCGCTGGAACCCGCCTTGTCGGCCGCGATGGTGCCCATGCTGGATGGACTGCCAACTGGACCGGAATCCGGTTTCCTGGCGCCAGCCGGGCTACGGGCCTCGCTGCTTGCCGGCAAGTCGGAATCAGCCTGGCGCTGGCGATCTGTCCTGGTACCGGCCGGCGCGGACGAAGCGGGAAAACAGTCTGCGCGGTTGTGGGGGGCGATGCGCCTTGGGTTCGGCGCCAATGGGGCGGATGAACGGGATCGTCCTCCATTCCTGGCCAATCTGCTGGCCGACCGGGACGGGCTGGGCGCGGCTCGTCTGGTGCGGCTGGTGCGTCTGCGTGCGGCGCTTGGCGATGTGGTCGGTGATGCGGAATGGAGCCAGTCGATCACGCGCGACCGGACCGCGGAATTGTCGTTCGACAGCCCGTCGCCGCGCGCCGTTGCCGCGGCGGGGATGATGCGACGCGCGGTATCCACCGAACGGCGGGGGGAGGCGGCGCTGGCTGCCATACTGTCGGCCGATGGCCGCAAGGCCGGGCGGATCCCGACGGAAGAGATGGCAGCCATCCTGCGTGGATTGACCGAGGCCGGATTCCAGGCCGAAGCGCGCCTGCTTGCGTTGGAGGCGGCCTTCGGCGCCGGCCTCTGATGGCCCAACATCCGGTGGCAAGCCTGCCCAGCCTGCATCTGTTCCTGGAGATGATGGCGGCGGAGCGGGGCTCGTCCCGCAACACGCTTATGTCCTATGAGCGGGACCTGCTGGATCTTGCGGGTTTCCTGACGCGCAGGCGGCTGAGCGAGGCCGAACTGGGCAGCGAGGCGCTGCGCGCCTATATCGCCGATCTGGCCAAGCGCGGCATGAGTGCCGGCACCCAGGCGCGCAGGCTGTCCGCCATCCGGCAGCTTTTTCGCTTCCTCTATGCCGAAGGGCTGCGCGGCGACGATCCGGCGGCGGAGCTGGATGGGCCCCGCCTGCCCAAATCGCTGCCGAAATACCTGTCCGTGGAAGAGGTCGACCTGCTGCTGACGCAGGCGGAGGCGGATGGTACGCCGGAAGGCCTGCGCCTGCGTGCGCTGGTCGAACTGCTGTATGCCACCGGCATGCGGGTGACGGAACTGGTCACGCTGCCACTTAATGCGTTGTCGCGCGACATGCCCGTGCTGATCGTGCGCGGGAAGGGTGCCAAGGAACGCATGGTGCCGCTGTCTGAGCCGTCCCGTGATGCGATTGAAGCCTATCGCGGAGTGCGCGGCGAGTTTCTGAAGGGGCGGGCCGCTGCCAAATTCCTGTTCCCGAGCGATAGCGAGGAAGGCCATCTGACCCGCCAGCGCGTGGGCCAGCTGTTGAAGGCGCTGGCACTGAATGCAGGGCTCGACCCTGCCAAGGTCAGTCCCCATGTGCTGCGGCATGCCTTCGCGACGCATCTGGTGTCCAACGGGGCCGATCTGCGCGCGGTGCAGATGATGTTGGGCCATGCCGATATCGCCACCACCCAAATCTATACCCATGTGCTGAACGAAAGACTGCGTCAGTTGGTTGAGCAGGTGCACCCCCTGGCGAAGCGCTAGGGCAGCGCAGGCTGCCTTCCCCCGGTGCGAGGCGATTGTTCCGGCCTCCTTGGCAGCCGGCTTGTCCCGTCAAAGATGTGGTTCAGGGCCCGAAGGGCTTGACTTCGCCCGCCGCCTGCTTCATGTCATTTTTAGAACGTGGAAATATTTCCATTATAATTCCAAAGGAGCGAACGCCATGAGTTTCACTATCGTCGAGCAGGCGACCCCGCGCCTTAACCGATCCGAACTGGCGGTTCCGGGCAGCCGTCCGGAACTGTTCGAGAAGGCCGCCAAATCCGATGTGGACGTGATCTTCCTGGATTGCGAGGACGCGGTGGCGCCGGATGAAAAGGAACAGGCGCGCCGCAACATCATCCAGGCCCTGAACGACATCGACTGGGGCAACAAGACGATGTCGGTGCGCATCAACGGGCTCGACACGCATTACATGTATCGCGATGTGGTCGACATTCTGGAACAGGG
>Ga0209066_10001713_pt1 | contig 28323 bp, 30 predicted proteins | sample All_14_2_FD_187198 | JGI IMG/M metagenome (GOLD analysis project Ga0209066, IMG submission 187198) | Freshwater microbial communities in response to fracking from Pennsylvania, USA - Allegheny Zone_MetaG_DW_15 (SPAdes) (version 2) ...
TCCTGGCAGGCGCTGGCCTGCTGGTCACGCTGGCCGGGTCTGACAGGGTGATGCAGTGGCTGGGCTGGGCCTGAACAAGCCCCCCTCTCGCCTGACCATCGGCCTGACCGGTGGCATCGGCAGCGGCAAGTCCACTGTCAGCCAGATGCTGGTGGGGCTCGGCGCCCACCTTGTCGACATGGACGCCATTTCCCGCTCCCTGACGGCCCCTGGCGGCGCGGCCATTGATGCCATTGCCCAACACTTCGGCCCACACCTGATCAATGAGCAAGGCGCCATGGACCGCACCCGCATGCGGGAGCTTGCGTTCTCGGACCCCACCGCGCTGGCGCGCCTGGAAGGCATCCTGCACCCCCTGATTGGCCAACATGCCCAGGCCCAAGCCAGCCTGGCTTTGCCAGATCAACATATCGTTTACGACGTGCCTTTGCTGGCTGAGTCCGGGCGGCGCTGGCGTGACATGGTCGACCGCGTGCTGGTCATCGACACCGAACCCGAAACCCAGATCGCGCGCGTCATGGTGCGATCCGGCTGGCCGCGCGAAGCGGTGGAGCAGGTGCTGGCCAAGCAGGCCACCCGGTCCATGCGCCGTGCGGTGGCTGACCACGTCATCCTCAACGAGGGTTTGACCCTGAAAGAACTGCAAGCAGAGGTCGAGAAGGTATGGCGTATGTGGAACACATGAACCCTCACCTCAACTGGCGCAGTAGGGCAAATAGCGCCACAATCACCGTGCTGCCCCATCAACCGCTGCCCAATGACGCTCACCATGATCGTACTGGCTGACTACCCTCAACTGCGCATGCTGGCGTGGAACAGGCCGGCCGATGCCTTGCTCGAAGACACCGAGGCCTTTGCCCTGTATGAAGCCAACTGGCGGTTTGTAGACAAGAGCGCCCTGAACCACAAAGAGGCAGCGCTGCTCGAGCGCCTGACGCAAGAACAAGGCTCGGGGCTGCTACTTGTTTAAGCGCCCGCATCACCAACGTGTACTGCGCTTGCTGGAGAGCCTGAACACGGCTTTGCTCACGCAAACGGCTTGCTATTTTGGTGGCGGCACGGCCATCGTTTTGCTACTGGATGAATACCGAGAATCCGTTGATGTGGACTTGCTGTGCGCGTCGCATGAAGGTTACCGTGTGCTTCGCAACATGGTGAGCGAGCGCAGCCTCGGTGACTTGCTGACAAGCCCCATCCCCCTTGCGCGCGAGGTTCGTGCGGACAGGTATGGCATCCGTACTTTCTGCGTCGTGGACAACACCCCCATCAAGCTGGAAATCGTCCGCGAGGACCGTATCAGCCTTGACGGTCAAGTCGTTTCATCTCTCCCCATCCCGGTTCTGAGCAGGGTGGACATGTACGCAGAAAAGCTGCTGGCCAATGCCGATCGTTGGGCAGATCGCAGCACTGCCAGCCGAGACATCATCGACCTGGCTTTGATGATCCACCACTGGGGCCCCATCCCAGACGCCGCATGGGACAAAGCGCGCGGCGCATACGGCGCCAGCATCGACCGTGCGCTGGCGTCGAGCAAGTCCCAACTGGCCGACCCGGCTCATCTCAAGGCTTGCCTCAACAAGATGGCCATGGACGAAGCTGTGGCGCCGACCATCCATGCCGCCCTGGCTGACGCCTAGTCTGTGGAACAATGCCAATGATCGTGTATGAACAGCTTCAGGTGACGCGTTGATCCTCTACGAATACCCCTTCGGTGAAAGCATTCGCACGATGCTGCGGCTGGAACACCTGTTCGACCGCCTCGCCGTCCTCATGTGGCGTGAAGCCCCGGTGGACCACCACTACGCCTTGTCCACGATCTTCGAGATCATGGATGTTGCCTCGCGCGCCGACCTCAAAAGCGATCTGCTGCGTGACCTGGACCGCTACAAGATCCAGTTTGCCGGCTACCGGGGCAACCCCGCCATCCAAGAAGCGGCACTGGACGATGTGCTCACCCGCATTGACCGCGTGTACCAGGGGCTCAACCAGTTGCCAGGCAAGGCCGGGCAGTCACTGTCCAGCAACGACTGGTTGATGAGCATCCGCAGCCGCATCAGCATCCCGGGCGGCACCTGTGAATTCGACCTGCCCTCGTACTACGCCTGGCAGCAAGAACCTGTGGCCAAAAGACAGGCTGATCTGCAGCAGTGGGTGGCCACCCTCACCCCCCTGGCAGAGGCGCTCAAGCTCATGCTGGGCCTGCTGCGCGACGCCGGTCACCCTCACATGGTGGCTGCGCCCTGCGGCCAATACCAGCAAAGCCTGAAAGAAGCGCGCAGCTTCCTGCTGCTGCGTCTGCGCATTGACCCGGCCATGGGCCTGATTCCCGAAATCAGCGCCAACCGCCTGATGATCTCCATCCGCCTGATGAGGCCAGACGCAGACGGTAAGCTCAAGATCGCGTCAGACATTGATGCCGGGTTTGAACTCACGCTGTGCGCCTGACACCGCCTTGACGACATGAACGCCATGAGTCAGAACGACCCCACGCCCACCGTCAAAAAGGCGCTGCAAGTTCGCTGCCCGTCTTGCAGCGAGATGCACACCTACAGCACAGACAACCCCTACCGGCCGTTTTGCAGCAAAGGTTGCAAGGCCATTGACCTGGGTGCCTGGGCCAGTGAGCAATACCGGGTTGAGGCCAAGCCTCAGGCCAGTGACCTGCTGGAAGACCCTGAGATCTGAAGCTGCGCTGCCTCACAAATTGGTGCCCAGCATGTTCAATGACACGAAAAAGCGACACGAAAGCGCTCTTTCCACGCTTGAATGATTTGTCCGAAGTACTAGGATGTGTGAATGCTGCATCGCAGCAGTCGCCTTGATTCGGGGAACCAACATGTACGCTGAGCACGCCAGACCCGCAGCACAACTACGTCGCCCGTTGTGCAGAATCAGTCGACAACAAGGCCTACTGCCACATTCAACTGGCACAATCGTTTCCAAATAGCCCAAGCACAGAGGCTCAACTAACGTCGGGAAATTGATCGTGGCCACAATACTCACTTGGGGGCTGGCATCGGTTCTGGGGAGCAGCTTTGCTGTTTGTGCCCTACTGGTGCTGACCCAGCGATGGCATGGCAGGTTGTCGTTGGATCATGACCTCAGTGGGGCTCAAAAAATTCACCAAGCACCGGTTCCTCGTATCGGCGGGCTGGGGTTGGCGATGGGCCTTTCCGTTGGCGCGTTCGCAGGATTTTTGCTGGGAGGAAAAACCTACCCTGTGGTGCTACAGCTGTTGCTGTGTGCCATTCCAGCTTTTGCTGCGGGCTTCGTAGAGGATTTGACGAAGAGAGTATCCGTACGCACCAGGTTATATGCGTCGTTCGTGTCAGCGGGCTTGGCCGCATGGGTACTCGGGGCCCATCTTGTGAGGTTGGACACACCTTTGCTGGACCCCCTTGTCGCAATCACTCCGTTCTCTGTCCTGTTTACATGCTTTGCAGTTGGCGGAACGACCCATGCCATCAATATCATCGATGGGCTCAATGGACTGGCTGCGGGTTGCGTCGCATTGATGCTCGCCGGCTTGGCAGCCATTGCATGGCAGGTAGGCGACATCATGGTGATGAAACTGTGCCTGTGGGGTATTGCAGCACTACTTGGATTCCTGATGCTGAACTTTCCATTCGGACGCATCTTTCTGGGCGATGGTGGAGCCTACCTTGCTGGCTTCTGGCTGGCCGAATGCGGCATCTTGCTGCTCAACAGAAATCCATCCGTCTCTACGTGGGCGGTCCTTGTGTGCTGCCTTTACCCTGTCTGGGAAACACTTTTCTCCATTTTCAGGCGGCATAGCCAAAGCCGGGGCAGTACAGGCAGGCCGGACATGATCCACCTGCACCATCTGGTCTTCAGACACATATCAAATCGTCATTTGATGCCATTTGTGCCGGCCTGGGTCAAGCACAGTATCGCCAGTTCCATTTTGTGGCTCATGGTGACACTTTGTGTGTTGATTGCTGTGAGTGCCTACAACCAGACCCCCACGCTCATTGCTTGTGCCATTGGCTTCATCGCAACCTACCACCTGCTGTACAAAGGTATTTTGCGTGGGCGACATGAACGCGCGCGGCAACAGGGTGTCGTTGCACAAGTCGAGGGCCACTGAGCACAATCTGCTCGGCTCTTGCAGAGCCCGCCTGAACACCCCCTACCTATCGCGCATCATTGCCATCGTGCTGTGCGCGTAGCGGCTATTGCCAAAATGGAAAGTAGCCAACCGTGTTGAAAAAACTGCGTCGCAAAACACAAGACGTACATTCAGATCATCGCGCCATAGGCAAAGCGTTGATCTCCATCGCCCTTTTTGTACTTTTAGGCAAAAGTATCGGTGCGGCCAAAGAGATGGCGGTTGCCTGGCGATATGGCACAGGCATTGAAGTTGACGCCTATTTGTTTGTTTTCAACCTGTTCGGATGGCCAATATCGGTTTTTTACGGGACTGTTTACGCAGCGCTCATACCGGTGGCGGCTCGACTCAAGTCTTGTGCTCCAGCTGAAATTGGCCCACTGCGGGCAGAAGTGCTTGGCGCCACACTCAAACTGTCCTTGATCGCCACACTGGTCGTCACGGTCGTTTTGCATACCTCACTGAGTATGGGCATGTTCGGACTGACTGAAGCCCAAAACGCCGCTGCACTGCGAATGCTGTTTCCCATGGCCCTGCTGATACCACTGGGTTGGTTGACGGCCCTTTGGTCGACATGGATCATGTTCGCAGGCCGGCAGATCAGCACGCTACTCGAGGCAACGCCCGCCTTGGTTGTCATGGTTACCGTCATTGTCATGGGCGGGGAAAAGGCGTTGACCTGGGGAACGGCGGCCGGATTCTCAGTTTGGGCCCTGCTCCTGCTCATTCACATGGTCAGACATCATGAAATTGAGCGACCGAACTTCACGAAGACGCACAGTGCATGGCCAGAACTGCAGCTGGCATTGCATGGCGTGCTAATTGCCCAACTATTCTCTTCTGCCGCAGGCATCGTGGATCAATTTTTTGCTGCGAGCCTGGGCGAGGGCGCCCTCTCGACTTTGGGATACGCGTCGCGCTTGCTCGCCTTGGTCCTTGGCCTCGGATCAACCGCAGTAGGTCGAGCCGTTTTGCCCGTATTTTCGAACGCACATGCCAGAGGAGATTCAGCCTTGCGGGCACTTGCCCGGCAATGGTGCCTCTTGACGCTCGCTGGTGGCGTGTTCGTGATGCTTATCGGAATGATGCTCGCGCCGATCGGGGTGGCCATACTGTTTGAAAGAGGCGCCTTCACGGCCATGGACACTCAAAACGTGGCCAACCTGCTTCGATTCGGTCTGTTGCAGATACCATTTGCTATCGCGACCATCGTTGCAACATACGCCTTGCACAGTCAGGGCATGCAATCGGCTGTCACGAAAATCGCGATGATCGGCTTTGCGCTCAAGGTGGCCATGAATGCTTGCCTGGTACCCAGCCTGGGCGTCATCGGGTTGTTGATCAGCACGGCATTCGTCATGGCAGCCATGTTCTTCTTGACATACTGGCAACTGAAATCTCCAGCATGACAAACCACAAAGACCACACACCGTCACGAGCGGTGGTATCCATTGTCACGCCCACGTTCAATCGGGCGCACTTGCTGCGCAGAACATGGGCGTCCATTTGCCAACAAAGTGTCCAGTCGTTCGAATGGATTGTTGTAGATGATGGATCGACGGACGACACGTGTGCGGTCATCCAATCGTTCAACGACATCAGAATCAAATACATCGCTCAAACAAACCAAGGCGTCAATGCTGCGCGCAACCGTGGTGAAAAAGAACTGCACACCCCATATGTCATCTTTCTGGACTCTGACGACGAGTTCAATGGTCCGGATGCAATGGCGTTGATGGTTCGCGAAATGACCGACGCACCCCAGGACGTCGGTGTTGTCTACTTTGGTGTGATTGAGGCAGGTAGCGGGCAAAGAAAGTACAAGCTGGACAAGGACAGGCTCCTAGCCACGTATGAAGACCATGTATGTGAGCAGCAGTTCAGTGGCGAGTTTTTCCCTATATACCGTCGCGACGTATTGAAACTGGCCCCCTGGCCAACGGACGTGAGTGGGTTGGAGTCACTGCGACATTGGGAAATCGCACGCCATCAGATGTCGCTGTTCATAGATCAACCAACACGCATCTATCACACATCATCCGGCGACAATCTGTCTAGCGCAACATCAGCCATAGGACGTGCGCCATCAATGGCCAAAGCCACACGGACTCTCATCGCGCTTCATCGGGCAACCTGGGCTTCGAAATGCCCGAACCAGATCGGACGCTACGCTTTCTTTCTAGCCATGTATGAAGCCCTTTCTGGTACGGGTGCGCCAGCAAGGCATTTGATGCAGTCTCTGCGCTGGGGTGACCGAAACATCAGACGCAAATCACTGACGCTGCTGGCAACGCTTTGCTTGCCATTGAGCTGGCGCCGGCATCTCTTCATCTGGCGAACGAGCAATGCATGATGTCGATCAAACTGGCCATTCGCGATGACGACACCTGCTTCTTCACACAGCCAGAAGACCTGGATCAGGTCTATGGCCAGTACTGGGGCCGCGTGCCCATTTCTTTGGCGGTCGTGCCATTTTCGGTGGCCGAGCACCGAGGACGTAGCTTGTCCCCCGGCTACCCGGCGAACCAGCCCGCCCCCTTGGGGCAAAACAAGAGGCTCGTTACTTTCCTGCGCGACAAGATTCGACGAGGTCATGTGGAAATCATGCTTCACGGGCACACGCATGAATACAAGCAGATTGGTACGGAATGGATCGGGGAGTTTGGCTGGAAGCCTCAAGCCCAGCTTGAGGCCGAGACGATCCAGGGCAAGCAGTACCTTGAGCAGTTGCTAGAGACCCACATTCGCGTCTTTGTCCCGCCGAGCAATCGCATTGGTTGCGCAGGAACCCACGCGATCCGCCAAGCCGGCCTGAATCTATCTGGCATCATGGGCCGCGGAGGAGACAGGCCTTGGTCCGCCGACTACCTGCGAGCGTATGCCCTGCGTTGGGCATGGCGTATGAGACATGGCTCGCCGTATCCGTACCCGCTGAGCTATGGCGGCCACACCGAACTGGCTGCGCACGCACTGACGCCGCGGTCCACAAGGCAGCAACTGCTGGACGACCTGAATCAATGCGCAGCTCAAAACGCACCTTTTGTACTGGCTACGCACTACTGGGAATTCAAAGATGACCCCACCATGCAGACAACGCTGGCAACAATCATTGAAGCGGCTTCGAATCACGCCATGACATTTGCGACCGTATCGCAGTGTATTGACCGCTCAGCTTGAGCACCGAGACAGCAACCTCAACTCGAGACAAACCATGCTCACAGCAGATCAGGTTTACGCCCAGGAAATTGAGTCGGAGAAGTACCAGGCAGCCATCTATGTCGACACCTATTACAGCAGGCTGATTGCATATGAGGGCTACAAACAGGAGGTCCTCGACTTCATGGGGCACTTGCCTCGCCATGCACGGGTTCTGGATGTAGGGTGTGGCACGGGCTGGTTCCTCTCCCTGCTCAAAAAGCAAGGCTGGACAGACCTTAGCGGACTGGACATATCACCTGACATGTTGGCCATTGCCAAAGAGGCGATTCCGCAAGCAAGACTTCATCAGGCCCCCATTGAAGAGTTCTCTGCAGGATCAGGCACCTACGACGTGATCACGTGCCTGGGTACGCTCCATCACATGCCCAATCTGGGAAAGGTCGCAGCCAGGCTGCATGATCTTTTGGCACCCGGCGGTACCTTGATCATCCACGAGCCAAATGAAGACTGGTATTACGAGTCATCGCCCGTGTTACGGGGGTTGACCAGGGTGCTGTATACCCCGTTGAGAGTCAAGAACGCCCGCCGAGTGAGGGCATTGAGGCAGCCCTGGAAGGATATTCCTGCATCCCCACACCATGAAGACATCCCCATTGATGAACTGATCGCAGCCATCAAGCCAAGCGGGCTCACCGTCGAGCGAATTCAGTTTGGCAACACCTTGATGCGCGTTCTCGAAGGCATGCTCTTTCGGGAGTCGGAGCTGGATCAAAAAATCTACAAGGTCGTGAGGGCACTTGATCGGTCGCTGCTTGACCGCATCGCGTCAAGGCGTGCGGGATCTGCCATGGTGTGCCTTCGTCGAAGCTCATGACAAAGCAGAAGATGGACGACATGGAACAACTGGCCACTACCACCCCTCGCAGAACCTCACCATTCGCTTTGAGTGGGGCCGTGCCACTGAGTTGCACACAGTGCCAAACGGTTCTTCTGCAGCAAGGCGATTACCTGAACTGCCCTGTCTGCAATGCGCACTTTACTGTTCACAACGGCGTTCCGATCTTCGGCAACAACGAGGAAATACAAGAATGGACGGCCTACCACACGGAGCTCGGGCAAACCGGCAAGGTGGCATCAGGTGCCTATCTTGGCGAGAAGCCCGCGCCTAACAACGCCTACTACAGCCGATTCATCCCCGATGACGCATGCTTGGTCCTCGATGCTGGCGGAGGGGATGGCAACGCCAGCGCTGATTGGGCTGAACATCATCACAAAGCTTCGGTGTATGTCATGGACCTCAGCTTGCACGGACTGAGCAAGGTGCAGCGCCGAGGGCTTCCCAACCTGATTCCTGTTTGTGCGGCCACGGACTCTCGGTTTCCATTTGCGTCCAACCAATTTGACGTTGTCAGTACGGTGTTCATGGTCGAACATATGGAACCAGACGCGCTGAACCGCTTTTTGGTCGAGGCCCATCGCACCTTGAAGTCGGGCGGCCTCTTGATCGTGGCATCTGACTCCCCCTTCTACGACCGGGTTGTGCACCCATTCGAGCGACTGATCCGGCAAGGGCGCTACGTAGGCAACGACCCCACGCACATCAACCTCATGACGCCGCGCGAGTGCGAGAGGTTCGTTCATGAGCAAGGTTTCACGCTTGCCAGCAGGACGGTCCACTGGGTTGCCGGCAGACACGCATTGGCGCGCGGCATCTACAAACTGCTGCCAGACGCCATTGCTGAAGCGATGTTCTCCACGATGTACGTCATCACCGCCAGAAAGCCATAGGCAACGTCTGTCCAGATGAAAATTCTGATCGTCAATCGCGCACTGGGGACACTGTTTGGTGGGGGAGAGTCTTTTGACATCAACGCGGCGCGCTATCTCAGCGCACGTGGGCACCAGGTCAGCGTGCTCACAGGCAAGCCGCTCTGGGGTCAACCAGTCAATCGATTCCCCGACGTTGAAGTGATCTACCTGCGAACACCAGCGCTGAGGAAATACGCCTACGCCACACAAAACTGGAGCAGCAAGGTGTCAGCCGCCTTTTACCATCTCGACAACTTGTTCTTCGAGGTAGCCGCATACCGCTGGATATGCCGTCAGACAGATGCCAAGCCAGACGTCATTCAATGTTGCTCACTGTTCAGCTTGCCCGCCTGGCTTCTGCGCAAAGGGCACCAAGCGGTGGTTTCATGGCTTCCTGGCCCACCCTCAGGACTCATTCGTAAACGGTTGCGGCACCTGATCCGAGCGCCTCACTTCGGGCTCTACACGCACGGATCGCCTGAATGGTCGCTCAAAGAAATGGGTTTTGAACGGCAGCGTGACTACCGAACCATCGGTCCCGGGGTGGAGCTGCAACGTATCAGTCAAACCCCTTCAGCCAGGCTTGCGCTCAGGGAGAAGCTCAAGATTCCGCAGGATGCCCTGCTGGGTGTCACCACGGCAAGACTGATTCCAATCAAGAACCACACCCTGCTTTTCCGCGCGATTGAGATGGCCAAGCAGCGCGGCATTCAATGGCATTGGCTCATCGTCGGAAATGGACCTCTACAGACGGTATTGGAACAAGAGGTGCTCAAGATGGGCATCGAGCATCAAGTTCATTTTCTTGGCTATCAAACCCAGGAAGATGTGCATCGGTACCTAACTGCGGCAGACCTGTTCGGACTGAGCTCTCAATACGAGAACTTTTCCATCGCAACGCTTGAAGCCATGGGGCATGGCCTCGCCTGCTTTGGCACAGATGTGGGCTACTTGCGACATCTCATCCAGGACACTGGCGCAGGCATGGTCACGCCAGTTGACGATGCCTCTTCGATGTCGGAAATGCTGGTCACCATGGCTGATCCGGCTTGCCGCCAAGCATTTGGCGAGTGCGGCCAAACCTTTGTGCAGTCTTTAGACTGGCCAAGCGTTGCCCGAGATCTTGAGTGTCTTTTCGCAGACGTGATCCGAGGGCGACGCGCGTGAAAATCATGTGCGTGATTCCATCTCTGCATCGCGGCGGCGCGGAGCGCGTGATGTCCATGCTGACAAAGCAGTGGGCTGAATCACACGATGTGATCTTGGCCATGTTCGATGCCAGCGCGCCCGCATACCACTACGGTGGCCGCATGTTCGACCTGAAATGCCAGGCCGCCTCCACTCGCCTGACAAAGGCTCGCAATGCGCTGCAACGCGTGTTGCAGTTGCGTGACCTCATGCGCAGAGAGCGGCCGGACCATATCATCACCTTCATGGAAAGCGCCAACTTTCCAGCCACTTTGGCCGCGGCACTGTCAGGCAACCTGGCCAAACTGTCAGTCAGCGTACGCAACGACCCCTCGCGTTTCACTGCGCTTCAACGCACGCTCTTGCCGATCATCTACAGACTGCCAGCCAGGGTGGTCGCGGTGTCCAAGGGTGTGGCGCTGGCCCTGAATGGAATGGGCGTGCCGACAGCCAAAGTCGCCGTTATTCCAAATCCCGTCAAGGTTCCGCCCACCCCACCAGAACCGTACGTGCGGCCAGAACAGCCTCCCTTAGCAGAGCCATTCATTCTTGCCGTTGGCCGCTTACACAAACAAAAGGGGTTCGATCAACTGCTGGCGGCATTCGCGGCGCTGCAACACCCAAAACTCAATCTCGTCATCCTCGGAGAGGGGCGCGAGCGGCGGAATCTCGAAGCATTGGCCCGCCAACTCGGCATCGATGCCCGCGTACACATGCCAGGCACGACCAACGACACAACACCTTGGTACCGCGCTGCAGCGTGCTTTGTGCTGAGTTCGCGCCACGAGGGCTGGCCAAACGTCCTGATGGAGGCCATGGCGAATGGGTGTCCTGCGATCAGCTTCAACTGTCCGTTTGGGCCAGACGAAATCCTGGAGGGCGGTCGACATGGCATCCTTGTGGAAGCAGGAAATATCAGCGCCTTGACCCTGGCGCTGGCATCGTTCATCAATGCGCCAGAAGTTGAACGTGCTCGATTTGCGCTTGCCGGCCCGCAAAGGGCTTTGCACTTTGACCTTCCCTCGATCGCAGCCCAATGGCTGCATACCGCCCATGACTGAACCTCGCCGCTTCGAGCCACAAGTTCAAGTATCTGCGTCCAGCTACCGGGACAGATTGAGTATCACCAGTTTCATCAACGCGAACTACCAGATACGTGACTGCCTGCAGTTCAATCCACGCCGTGTCTTGATCATTGGCACGGGTCTGGGATTGGAAGCATCCATATTGCGTGGATTCGGCCTTGACGTCACCGTGGTAGACATAGACCCGGCGCTGAGTCCCGACGTTGTTGCCAGCGTGGACAACCTGTCCATGTTTGAGAACAAATCGTTTGACGTGGTGATTGCCGCACATGTCTTGGAGCACCTCCCTTATGAATTCCTGGATCGATGCTGCGCAGAGATCTCACGCGTGGCTGAACATGCTCTGATTTACCTGCCCTTTGCCTGTTGGGTACCACAGGTCACCATTGCCATTGAACCCCTCTTCAGAAAAACAGTCCGCTTGAGGATTCCACTCTTCTGGAAAACCCATCGATTCAATGGGGAGCACTACTGGGAAATTGGAACAAAGGGCTGCTCGCTACAGCGAGTGACTGAAAGCCTCAAAAAGCATTTTGACATCAACGACGCATACCACAACTGGGACTGGCGTTACTCGTACAATTTTGTCCTTGATTCGACGAGTCACGCATGAATACCGTGGACTCCAGGTTGTTGACGTTCAATATGCCATTGCGGCTCATGCTCGCATTGGGATACTTTTTATGCGGCGTCGGGATGACGTTACCTATTGCACAGCAGTCAACCCCCCCACTGATTGGATTTCTTGTTCTCATCTTTATTTTCGCTATAAAAAACATGGATGGGCGCAATAATGCCATCCTGTTGGCAGAGCAGCAGTCAATCAAGGCGCATAAAGTTTTCTTTCTGCTGATTGCCTTGATGATCATCGCCGGATTGCCTGGCACCCTGCTGTCGATCCACTATGCTCCTGAGTATGGACTCAGAAACATCGCGACATTGACACGGCTGGCGCTATACCTTGCCTTGGCGGCCTTTTCCGCAGCCATCACACGAAGATATGATTTTGACCTCACTGTGCATTTGCTGATGGGCACGGTGTTCACCTCCATCTGGAATTTCTGGGACTTCTTCTCAGGCAATGCCACGACCAACTCGCTTGCCGGCCAGAACCCGCTGGGTTACTGCCTATCTGCCACACTACCCCTTGTGGCGTACAAGCTGTTCTCACCGAAAGAGAAGAATATATTATTGTGGGGCCCGGTCCTCCTGTTACTCACTGGTGCAACCGTGTTGACTTGGTCCAAAGCTGCCTGGCTCAATGTCGCCATCATCATGGTCACGTTTTCTTTGATTCAGGTTGTAAAAAACAAGCGGTACATCACGACGCTGGCACTGGCCACCACCCTTGCCATCATATACATCACATTGCAGGACGACATATCCTGGATATTGGAGACCGAGATTTCCGCAAGCGAAGGCTCGTCATCAAATGAAATGCGGATATCACAAATCCTCAACGGCATCAATATCTTTGTGCAACACCCATGGGGAATTGGAAATGCCACGTATCCTGCTGCAGCGGAAAGCATGGGACTCAAGTTCCCGCAGGGAACCCCCCCTGACCCACACAACAGCTACATACAGGTACTGGCTGGCTTCGGGCTGATTGGCCTGGTTACTTACGTCCTCGCCCTGGCATACATTCCATACACGGTCATGATAAAGACCCGAAGCGTGTCAGGCGATTTCCGTTGGCTGGCCTTGCTTGTGACCTTTTCGCTCTATTTTCAAGGGCTGTTTATCGGCGAGTTGCTGACACAACCTCTTAGCTGGATTTTGTTTGGCTATATTTTTGGAAAACTTCCAGAAGACGGCCCTGAACCCCAACGCTGAATGCATCAAGTCGTACACATCATCACGGGCCTCAACAATGGCGGGGCAGAAACCATGCTGCTCAAACTGTTGAGTGGCATGGATAACCGACGATTTTCATCTTACGTCATTTCGCTGACAGACCGCGGCACCATGGCGGATCGCTTCGAAGAAATCAACGTGCCGGTTTTGACATGCAATATGCAACCCGGACAATTCAACCTCTTCAAGTTCCTCTCGCTGATCAAGCACCTGCGTCACTTGAAGCCAAATATTGTACAGACTTGGCTATATCACTCAGATTTACTGGGTGGCGTCGCCGCACGCATGCTGGGCCAGTCCAGAGTAATCTGGAATATCAGACACAACAACCTTGATCCAGATAAAAACAAGTCTCATACGCTTTGGACGGTCCGTGCCAATGCGGTGCTGTCCAGATGGATCCCAGAGACCATCATCTGCAATTCGACAAACTCGGCAAACGTTCACCGGAACATTGGCTTTGACTACAGCCGGTTCACGATCATTCCCAATGGATTTGATGTTCAACAGTTCAAGCCAGACGCATCATCCCGACGGGAGGTCCGAGCCGAGTTAGGCATCAGCGACGACATGCCTCTGGTGGGGCTGATTGCTCGCTTTGACGCGCAGAAAAACCATCAAGGCTTCATCGACGCCGCTTCGCTGATTTCAGCGCAACACCCTGATGCCAGATTTGTCCTGGCTGGTACAGGCACCAATTGGGCTACACATGAGTTGAGCACCTGGATAGACCAAAAGGGCTTGCGTGACCGCTTCATCTTGCTAGGCCGACGTGACGACATCTGCCGCATTACTGCAGCGCTGGATGTCGCTGTTTGCGCCTCATGGGGAGAGGGCTTTCCCAATGCGGTCGGCGAGGCCATGGCAAGCGGTGTGCCTTGCGTGGTCACGGACGTGGGGGATTGCAGAGACATCGTCGGAGACACGGGACATGTTGTTCAAGCTGGCCACATGGCCGAGCTGGCTACGCAGGTCTGCGCCTTGCTGGGCATGCCAAAGCAATCTCGAGAAGAACTAGGGGCGAAGGCAAGGCAGCGCATCGTGGATCGCTTCCTGCTCCCCGACATCGTTCGTCAATACGAGCAGCTGTACACCTCGTCGCTCACCAAGGAATCACGCTGATGTGCGGCTTTTCCGGCTACCTGCAAACCCCAGGCGTGTCGTCTAACGAGATGACGACACAAATCGCGCGCATGAACCAGACTTTGCTACACAGAGGTCCTGATGACGGCGGCATCTGGCTTGATGAATCATCGGGTTTGGCGCTTGGCCACCGCCGACTCGCCATTGTTGACCTATCACCTGCAGGGCATCAGCCTATGCAATCGGGATGCGGTCGCTACGTCATCGCGTTCAATGGCGAGATATACAACCACCATGAACTCAGGAAGGCCTTGCCGAACGCAGACTGGCGTGGGCACTCTGACACAGAAACGCTGGTTGCTGGCGTTGCGCAGTGGGGGTTAGCCGCCACGCTGGCCAAGTGCGTCGGGATGTTCGCGATTGCACTGTGGGACCGCCAGGAGAAATGCCTGAGCCTCGCGCGCGACCGCTTTGGCGAAAAACCGATTTACTACGGTTGGCAAAACGGCACTTTCTTGTTTGGGTCCGAGCTCAAGGCATTGAAGGCTCATCCTGTGTTTCGCGCAGAAATAGACCGCGATGCCATCACGCTTCAATTGCGCCACAACCACATTCCCGCGCCCTACTCCATCTACAAAGGCATACGCAAGCTGCTACCTGGCACGCACTTGTCGGTATCGCTGGCGCAGGCGCATAGGGAGCTTGAGCCCGTTCAATATTGGTCCTTCAAAGAGACCGCACAGTCAGGCCAGGCCCATCTTTTCGATGGGACTGACAAGGACGCCATTGACGCGGTCGAACGCTGCTTGAGCAAAGCCGTTGCCCAGCAAATGATGGCTGATGTGCCTCTCGGTGCATTTCTATCTGGTGGCGTGGATTCGTCAACCATCGTTGCATTGATGCAGGCCCAGTCCAAGCGCCCGATCAAAACGTTCACGATTGGGTTCGACGACAAGGACTACAACGAAGCCGAACATGCCATGGCTGTCGCGCGTCACCTTGGGACCGATCACACCCAGCTCTACGTCACACATGAACAGGCTTTAGGCGTTATTCAGAAGTTGCCGACCTTGTATGACGAACCATTCTCTGATTCGTCTCAGATACCAACCTATCTTGTCGCCGAGATGACGCGGCAGCACGTCACGGTTGCGCTTTCGGGCGACGGTGGAGACGAGTTGTTCGGGGGATACAACCGGTACCACATCGCCATGCGCTTGCTGCGCAAAGTGGAGTGGATGCCTCACGCTGTACGCACTCGACTTGCCCAGGCGATGAGCGCCGTGCCACCAAATCGGTGGACATCGTTTGCATCGATGCTCGGCATCTCCGAGGGCGCTGAAAAGGCGCGCAAGGCCATCGACATTGTCTCCGCGCCCAATCGGGAAGCGGTATACAGACGCCTGGTGTCGCACTGGAAAGCACCTGCAGACATCGTCCTGAATGCCAGCGAGCCGATGACAACGCTGACCATGCCGTCGACTTGGCCGGCGGTGAAACCCTTCGTTCATCGCATGATGGCATTGGACACCCTGAGCTATTTGCCTGACGACATTCTGGTCAAGGTGGATCGTGCGGCAATGGGCGTGAGTCTGGAAACGCGTATTCCCATGCTGGACCATCACGTCGCCGAGTTGGCATGGCGCCTGCCACTGTCAATGAAGATCCGCGAAGGCCAAGGCAAATGGGTGTTGCGACAGGTACTCTACAAACACGTACCCAAGCCCCTGATCGAACGCCCAAAGAAGGGCTTTGCAGTGCCCTTGCACAGTTGGTTGAGAGGCCCTTTGAGGGAATGGGCCGAAGCTTTGCTGAATGAGACACGCCTTCGACAAGAAGGCTTCTTCGAGCCTGCGCCCATAAGGCAAAAGTGGCAGGAGCACCTAAGCGGACAACATGATTGGCAATACTATCTTTGGGATGTATTGATGTTTCAAGCATGGCTGGAGAACGGCAGAGGGCAGGCGTCTTGAATCGCAAGATCGTCATCGCATTGAATGCTGCGTGGAACCTCGTCAACTTCAGGGCGGGGCTCATCCGTGCGCTGGTGGCCGAGGGATACGAGGTTGTCGCTGTTGCGCCGCCGGACGCCTATGCAAGCCAGCTGAATGCGCTGGGGTGCCGATACGTCCCCCTGCACATGGACAACATGGGCACGCACCCTGGCCGGGACATGCTACTGCTCTTGCGCATGGGCCTGATCCTCAGGCGAGAACGTCCAGCCGTGTTCCTTGGGTACACGATCAAACCGAATGTTTACGGGTCGCTGGCGGCTGGCCTGCTGGGCATCCCTGTCATCAACAACATTGCTGGACTGGGCAGCGTCTTTGGCAAGCAGGGCTTGCTGGCCCGACTGGTGCAGCAGCTTTACCGGACCGCACTGGCCAGATCCGCAAGGGTCTTCTTTCAGAATGAGGACGACAAGCGTCTGTTCATTGAAAGGAAGCTCGTTCCGCAAGCGATCGCCAAGCGGATCCCCGGATCGGGCGTGGATCTGGTCAAGTTCAGGTACTCGGAGCGCCTCACGCCTGCCCCTCAATCGTCCACACAGGCGTTGCGCTTCATTCTGATCGCTCGCATGCTTTGGGAAAAGGGGGTTGGCGAATTCGTAGAAGCTGCGCGCATCGTCAGACAACAGTATCCCTTTGCCACCTTTCAGTTACTGGGATTCCTTGATGTACAGAATCCCTCGGCTGTGTCCCGCGCTCAAGTGGACAAGTGGGTACAGGAAGGCGTCATACAGTACTTGGGCACAAGCGATGATGTGCGTGTTCAGCTGTCGAACGCCGACTGCGTTGTTCTGCCTTCGTACTATCGCGAAGGCGTCCCGAGAACCCTGCTAGAGGCCGCCGCCATGTCCCGCCCAATCATTACAACGGACTGGATCGGTTGCAGGGAGGTTGTAGACGATGGCGTCAATGGTTACTTGTGTGAACCCAAAAGTGCCATCGATCTGGCAAAAAAAATAACATCCCTGATCAAGCTGACTCCTGAGTCACGCGCGGAAATGGGACGACAGGGACGACTCAAAGTCGAACGTGAATTCGACGAGCAACTTGTCATCCAGCAGTATCTGCGGGAGATCGAAGATATTCTCTCCCGCAGCCACCCTTCCAATTAACCGCGCTGCCAGACCCGCCTCAGTCGCGCCAGCCTCTGCGCATTGGCTGGATCACGAGCGACAACACGCCAACCTGCTCTGATCAGGATGAACAGCACAACGACGAAGGCCCCGAACAAGGTGGACACAACCGCCGTGTAAGCACGCTGTGGCTTGCTGCGTTTCTCCGGCACGGTCGCAACGTCCACCACCTGAATTGTGGCGCCTTCCCGGCTTTCGTCCAGCTTGGCCAGTTCGTACTGTTTTGCAAACAATTCGAAGAGCGCCTCCTGATACTTGAACTCGCGATAGCGACTGACGTACTCGCTTGAGGCGGCATCCTGATTGACTGCTTCAGCCTTGGTCAGTTGCGACTTCACGGCGGCCAGTGCGACTTGCGCTTGCCGAAATTCTGGTGCCTGCTCTGTCAGGTAGCCCCGCAATGACTGCAACCGTACTTCTGCAGCCGTCGCTTGCGCTCTGAGCGCAGCATAGGCATCAGCAGCTGCTTTGGGCTCTGCGCGCAGCGCCCCTTCATTGATGCCACTGCCTTGAAGCGCATGCTGGGCCGCAGACAGACTGGCCTTCGCACCCTGCAGTTGCCGCTCGAAGAACTCACGCCTTTGCTGGGCTTCCGTCAGGGCAAGCTCTGTGGTCAGCTTGCGGAGCTCCAGGACATACCCATTGGCAACCGCCGCAGCACGGGAGGCATCCGTGTCATCCACCTCAATGATGATCAAGCCATCTTTCTTGCCAACGCTGAATCGCACGGTGGAGGCCAGGCGCTCCCGCGCATCTTGTCGGGTAGACGACTTGTATGCCTCCATCAATTTGTGCGTTTCGATGATGCGATTGGATACCGTTGTCGATTGCAGCAAAGCCGCGTACTGATCGCCTGGGTTCTTCAGCCCCCCCGCCGCGCCAGCCAACCCAGCCAAAGGACCCAATGACTGCAACGCAGTGGAAATTGCGGACCCCTGCTGCTGTGGCGGCAAGATCATCGTTCTCGCTGTGTATTCGGGTGTCATCAAAAAGGTGATGCCCAACGCGCTCAAACCAATGAGCAAAGGGCCGAACACAAGTAACTTGAGGTTCTCTGCCAAAACAACTAACAGATCCAACAACGTGGGGCCGCCCGCGTCACTTGCGTCAGCATGGCCAGTGAGAGAAGTGTCATTCATGCTGCATGCTCACTGTCTCAAAGTCTTGATCGCCGCAGCACCCAGACTGAACTGGTAGATGATCTGCGTGATGTCCTTGGCATTGCGTGTGAACACACTCCAGGCACTTTCATGGTCGGTTTTCTCGGGCAACACGATCACATCGCCGGGCTGGACGGTGGCCCTGGTGACGCGGCTGAACCAGGCACCGGTATCAGACAGCACGCTGCCATCGGCGCGAATGACAAACAACTCGTCGATGTCCGCACCACTGGTCAGCCCTGATTGATCCAGATACTGCTGCACCGACTTGCCGGGTTGCCAGATCAGCGAAGACTCGGTGTTCACCGAACCCAGCACATAAACAAAGTCAGGCCGGGACGGCACCACCAGCCGATCTTGCGTTTCCAGCTTGAGCGCAGGCAGCTTGTCGGCTTGCACGTTGTCAGGCTGCAAGCCCAGCATGATGCGCCCTGAGGGCTTGAAGTTGCGAAGGCGATCCAGCGCCTGCTTCTGAGCTTGCGCCTCAGCCTGCAGCCTGAGTTGTGCAACCCCGGCGGCGTCCGTACCACTGGACACGCTGGCCGCAGAACTGCTGAGCTTGGTTTGCGATTGCAGTTCCAGGCGCCGCACCAACTGATCCAGATTGGCCAGTTGAGCGCGCCGCACTTCTTCTCGATAGAACGCCGCACCAAACAGGTATGCGTCCGGCGTCAGGCCACCGGCCTTGTCCAGCAAGTGGGCCAGGTTCTCGCCGGGGTTCATCTGATAGATACCTGGGCGCAGCACTTCGCCTTCCACCTGCACGTAGACCTGGCGCTTGGCCTGAGGCACCCGCACGTCGTTGACGGAGAACACGGTCACGATGTCGCCCGCTTGCAGGGGCAGGTTGTCGGGGCTGGCAGGGTCATTGAGCGCACGGCCCAGGTTGAAAGGCAACAAGCTGACGGTCAAGGCCTGCGGGTCCACACGCTCGATCACGGCGTAGTCCATGTTGACCTCGTCAACCAGACGCCCGATGCGCATGGCCAATGAGTCAACAGAGTCGCCCACGGTCCCGGCCTCCTTGGTGTCCTTGGCTTCTGGCGCATCGGCAAAAGCCGCCGAGATCGACCGCTTCTTGTCGTCATCGCTCAGCAAGGCATCGTTTTGCCGTTTGACTGAAGCGCGGGACATCAGAAAGGCCTTGCTGGGGATCAGGTCCCGCACCTTCATGCCTGGTCGCCAGGGGTTGCGCACCGGCTCGGCCACGTTGCCACGCAGCGAGACCGCGTTGCCGAATTCAGGCACCAAGGAGGACACGGTCAGCAGGTCGCCATTCTTGAGCTTTTTGGCCAGGCCCGTTGCGTCCAGGGCGAAGGCCTCTACGCTGCGAGCGGGCTTTTTGTTCGGGTCCAGGCGCTCCAGTTGCACGCGCTTGGGGTCGGCCACAACGGGCAGGCCACCAGCCAGCCCCAACACGGCACCGATGGTTTCGGCTTCAGAGCCGATCTCGTAGATGGCAGGCGTGGACACCTTGCCCGTCAGGGCCACATAGCCTTTGGCTGGCGGGATCACGATGGTGTCGCCGTCCTGCAGCCGGATGTCGGCCGATTTGTCGCCCTTGGCCAGGAAGGCATAGAGGTCCAGCTCGGTCACCAGCTTTTCTGCGCGCTTGACTTGCAGGCGGCGCATGCTGCCCGTCTGGCTTGGGCCGCCTGTGGCAAACAAGGCAGAAACCAAGGTGGACGCACCACTGAGGCTGTAGGCACCCGGCTTGCGCGCCTGGCCCACGACATACACCGTGATGCCGCGCATCTGCCCCATGGTCACACTCAACTTGAAGTCGCGGTAGTACTTGCCCACGGCCCCCTTGATGACCTCTTCAGCCTGGGCGCTGCGTACGCCGCTCAGGTTGACGGCGCCGATGCGCGGGATGTGGATGTCGCCGTTGCGGTCGACCACGGCGCGCACATCGATATCTACCGAGCCCCAACCCCTGATCTGCAACTCATCGCCAGGCCCCATGCGGTAGTCGGGCGATACCGGCGTGTTGCCCTGTGGCGTGAAACTGGGGGAGGACTGCGCAAAGAAGCCACTGCCGAAAAGGGGGAGAGCCTGGCCGGATGTCTCCAGCACAAAACGCTGGAATTCGTTAGGTGGCAAGGGCTTGGGCTTTTGCTCTCCGAGCTGGGGCGCCATCGGTACGCGGTCGTCATAGGACAACGGCGTAGATTGCCTGATCATCGGCATCGAGGGCAAGCTGGTATCCAGGCGCCCCGCACCGGTGCTTGCCACACCAAACTGCCCACTTGAGCCAACAGGCTCGGCCACCGGCATCTGCGCGTACGAAGACGGCACCACCACAGACAGGGACAACAACAAAATCAGAATGCGGCTGAGCGGATGCAAACGGCGCTGTGTCATGACCCCAATTCTTTCATCTGAAAAGCTCGAAGCATTGTAGGGTTCGATACCCCCGCAAATCGGGGCGTTGCTCAGATGCGACCCGGCCAGAAAACCCGCCATTCAGGCCAGGATCAGTCGATAGCTAATTCATATCGATCACATTCATTTGATTGACTTTACGGATTTCACCTGGGCGCCTACAGTCTCCCCATCGCATCCACAACGTCTCACAACGCCAGAAGGAACCCACCATGTCCTCGCCCTTCCACAACCCCCAGTCGGTCACCATCCAGAACCTCGAATCGGCCTTTGCGGGCGAGTCGATGGCGCACATCAAATACCGCTATTTCGCCAAGCTTTGCCGCGAGATGGGCGACGAAGAAACCGCCAAACACTTTGAACACACCGCCGACCAGGAGGTGCTGCACGCCTTCGGCCACCTCGACCTGCTGTTCCCCAAGGCGAACATGACGCCCGCCAAGGCGCTGCAGTTCGCCATCGAGGGCGAAACCTACGAGTACACGACCATGTACCCCAACTTCCGCAATGCGGCGGTAGCCGAGGGCCACACGGACGCGGTCAAGGAAATCGACGAGCAGATCGCGGAGTCCAAAGAGCACGCGGCACAATTCAAGGCTGTGCTCGAAAAAGCCGCCAAGCGTTTTGCCGCGCTGGCGAAGGTCGAAGAGCGCCACGCCAATGCTTACCAGGCGGTTCTGGACAAGCTGGCCGCCTGACGCTCAAGGCGCCTGCTTGAAACGCCGACAAGGCATGGCATGGCGCCGAATCGACCTTTTTGACGCTGACACGCCCGTGGTTCGCCACGAACATGCAGCAGAATCCACCCCCGTTTCTGGAAGATATTTGCAATGAAGACCTATCAATGCGTTGTGTGTGGCTTTGTGTATGACGAAGCCCAAGGCCGCCCCGAAGACGGCATCGCTCCTGGCACCCTGTGGGCCGATGTGCCTGCCGGCTGGGAATGCCCGGACTGCGGCGTCGGCAAGTCCGACTTCGAAATGATTGAAATCTGATCGGGCCGCACATGTCTGAATCGGTCGTCATCATCGGCTCCGGCCTGGCCGGCTACAACGCCGCCCGCGAATTGCGCAAGCTTGACGCGAACGTGCCCATCGTGGTTGTGAGCCGGGACCATGCAGGCTTTTATTCCAAGCCCATGCTGTCCAACGCACTGGCGGGCAAGAAAACCGCCGCCACGCTGGTGATGAAGTCCGCAGACAAGATGTCTGATGAGGTCAAGGCCCGGGTGATCGCCAACAGCGCGGTCTCGGGCATTGACACCCAGGCGCGCACCGTGACCTTGGCCAGCGGCGAGGTCTTGCCTTACCGCGATCTGGTGCTGGCACTGGGCGCCGACCCGATTCGCCTGACTTTGAAGGGCGATGCGGCGGGCAGCGTGCTGTCCGTCAACGACCTGGATGACTTCGCCCGGTTTGCCGAGGCCCTGGACACAGGTGCCGGCGGCCAGCCCGTCAAGCGCGTGGCTATTTTGGGCGCAGGCCTGATCGGCTGCGAATTCGCCAACGACCTTTTGGCACGTGGCATCGAGCCCACGGTGCTGGACCTGGCCGACCGCGCCCTGGCGCGTCTGCTGCCGCCCGAAGCCAGTGCCCGTCTGCAGGACAAGCTGCAAGCCGGTGGCGCCCAGTTCAAGTTCGGCTTGGGTGTGTCCAGCGTGGACAAGGCTGGCGACGTCCTGCAACTGACCTTGAGCGATGGCAGCGTCATGACCACCGACCTGGTCCTGTCGGCCATCGGGCTCAAGCCACGAACCCATCTGGCGACCGAAGCCGGCGTGCTCACAGGCCGCGGCATCATGGTCAACCGCCAGTTGCTCACCAACGTGCCGCATGTTTACGCCATCGGTGACTGCGCCGAGGTAGAGGGCCACTTGCTGCCCTATGTGATGCCTTTGATGCAACAGGCACGTGCGCTGGCTGCGACCCTGACGGGCAACCCCACTGCCGTGGCCTACCCGGCCATGCCCGTGGTGGTCAAGACGCCAGCGTGGCCGACCGTGGTTTGCCCACCACCCATGCACGCACAAGGCGAGTGGACCATCACCGCCACGGACGACGCGCTTGAAGCCCGCTTCGTGTCGGCGACCAACCCGGATCAACTGCTGGGCTTTGCGCTGCAAGGCAAGGCCGTGACGCAACGTCAGGCCCTGGCTGCGCTGGTACCCGCGATGCTGGCCTGAGCATCAGGCTCACTGGGTTTGTACCCGCACTCGGATTGCGTTAACCTTGAGCCCCTTTTTGGCCAGCGCCTCGACCAGGCGCGGCTGAAGCTGGCGCAACTTGGCTGACACGGCCGCGTTGGCAGCCAGCAGTGTCCAGCCCTCCTCATCAATCGGGCCGGCCTTCACGTAAGCCACCATGGCTGGTGGCAAGTACGCGCGCACGGCCTCCAGACAGGCCTGTGACGCCTTCAGGCGTTGCATCAGGCTGGCCAAGGGCTGTGACCGGCCCAAGGCCGATGTGACCTGGGGCACATCGGGCACCATCGGCTTGTAGGTGGATGACGGGGTATAGCGGCGCGCGCTCATGGTCGAAGGTTCAAGGCGGAAGGTTCTTGCATGCAGATATTGATCACCTCTGGCGTATTGTCGCGGACGCGCACCCTGCAGTTCACGCCAGTCACCTTGATACTGACCCTGCTGGCCCTGGCCCTGCCCATGATGATGGTCAGTTTGCTGGTCTACCACGCCATCTTGCTCAAGGCCGCGCACGAACACTGGCCCATCATCTCGCAGGCGGTGCGCTATGTCGAGAAGCAGGAGCTGGCCCAGCGCGACCGCTACATGCGCGAGAACCTGGATGCCATGGCCGAGAAAGTCGGCGACCTGCAGGCCAAGCTGATGCGCCTGGAAGCCGTCAGCGAGCGGGTGGCCGGCATGGCGGGCATGAAGCCTGAAGACCTCAAGCAGATCGAAGCCGAACCCAAAGGCGCGGCTGGTGGGCCGCTGGTGAGCCTGCAGGAGGCACGCCCCTCGACCCGCACGCTCGAAGAGCTCAACCAGCAAATGGGCAGCCTGCAATCGACCAGCGAGCGCAACACGGACGTGTTCACCTTGATCGAATCACGCCTGTTCGAAAAGCGCCTGGAAGCCCTGATGGTGCCCAGCAGCGCCCCGGTCAATGGCCCCATCGGGTCGGGCTTCGGTTTTCGCACAGACCCGTTCACGCACCGCCCGGCGCTGCACACGGGGCTGGACTTCCCGGCTGACCCCGGCACGGCCATCATGGCTGCAGCAGGGGGCGTGGTGATGTCTGCCGGCCCCCACCCCCAGTACGGGCAGTTGGTCGAGTTGGACCATGGCAATGGCCTGCTCACGCGTTACGCCCACACCTCGCGCATGCTCGTCAAGCAAGGGGACCTGGTCAAACGCGGGCAGAAGATCGCCGAGGTGGGCAGCACGGGCCGCTCCACTGGGCCACATCTGCACTTTGAGGTGCTGGTGGAAGGCGTGCAGCAAAATCCAGCCAAATTCCTGGCCAGCCAGAACCCGCAGTCACCCAACGGCAACGTGGCTTCGTTAAAGTAAGGCCCCATGCAACGTCTCTGGTTGCCGCGCGCTTTGTCGCGGCCCCTGACCCGATTTGGCTGGCACACGATGCTGGCCCTGGCCATGCTGCTCATGCAGCAGGTGGGCGTACGCCACAGCCTGCAACACGCCACCCATGACGACGGCGCACCCACCCACGTCGCCTGCCTGGACTGCCTGGCGCTGCATGCCAGCGACCATGGCGCCACACCTGCCGCATTGACACTGGCCCTGGCCAGCTTTGACCATGTGCTGACAGCGTACGCCGCTCAGCCGCAATGCGGTCAAAGCGTCGTGACGGGCTACCTGCCCCGCGCCCCCCCGGTCTTTTCTGCCTGATACGAGCCATGCCACCCGGCCCCTGATGCAGCGCGATGCCATCAGGGTGCCTGGGTCGTGCCCACCTTGAACCCAGGTGGCCTGTGCCCATGCGCGCAGGCTGCAGAAAAGACCATCTCATGTTGAACCAAACTTCTCGCCCCTCAGGCTTGAACGCAGGCTTGCGCCTGCTTGCCCTGGCCTGCACCCTCTCTTGCACTTTGACGCTGCCCGCTCAGGCGGCCGATGACAGCGCCGCCCTGACCCAGTTACGCCGCCAGATCGACGACATGCGCCAGGAATACGAAGCGCGTTTGAAAGCACTCGAAGCCAGGCTGGAGCAGGCCCGGTCAAGCTCTGCCGCGTCGGCCCAGCCTGTGGCAGAGGCGGCACCGCAAGCCGCACCGGCCCCGGCACCTGCCGCACAAGCTGGCACCAGCCGCGCCGGCAACAACAGCTTCAATCCCGCCATCGCCGTGATCCTGAGCGGCACCTATGCGGGCCTGAGCAAGGACCCCGGCACCTGGCAGCTCAACGGCTTTGTGCCTGGTGGCGACGAGGTCGGCCCTGGCGCACGCGGCTTCAGCCTCGGTGAATCCGAAATCGGCTTGAGCGCGAACATCGACAGCTGGCTGTACGGGTCGCTCACCCTGGCCGTGTCCCCCGAAGACACGATTGCCGCCGAAGAGGCCTTCGTGCAGACCACCGCGCTGCCCAATGGCCTCAAGCTCAAGGTCGGGCGCTTCTTTGGTGGCCAGGGCTACTTGAACGAACAACACGCCCACACCTGGGACTTTGTCGACGCGCCCTTGGCGTATCAGGCCTTTTTCGGCGGGCAGTACAAGCAAGAGGGCGTGCAAGCCAAGTGGCTGCTGCCGACGGACCAGTTCATCGAGCTGGGCGCCGAGCTGGGCAATGGCCACAGCTTCCCTGGCACGGACCGCAACCGCAATGGCGCGGGCGCCATCTCGCTGTTCGCGCACACCGGCGGCGATGTGGGCGACAGCCACAGCTGGCGTGCCGGCGTGTCGTGGTTGCGCACCCAGGCGCAAGACCGCACCTGGGACAGCACCGATGCGCTGGACCAGGAGGTCACCAACGCCTTCACAGGTCAAAGCAAGCTGTGGGTGGTCGATGGGGTGTGGAAATGGGCACCCAACGGCAATGCCACGCGCACCAGCTTCAAGCTGCAGGGCGAGTACTTCCGGCGCACGGAAACCGGCGACCTCACCTATGCCTTTGCCGACCCGGCTGGGCTGGGCCTGACGGCCAATACCGACGGCTACCGTTCAGCCCAGTCGGGCTGGTACCTGCAAGGCGTTTACCAGTTCGCCCCCGGCTGGCGCGTGGGCCTGCGCCACGACCAGCTTGACAGCGGCACGGTGGACTACAAGGGCAATGCGGCCAATCTGCTCGCCACCGACTACAAGCCCCAGCGCCAGAGCCTGATGCTGGACTGGTCGCCCAGCGAGTACCAGCGCTGGCGCATCCAGTTGAGTGACGACCGTGCCCGTGAGGGCGTGCGGGACAACCAGATCTTCCTGCAATACCAGATGAGCCTGGGCGCCCACGGCGCGCACAGTTTCTGAACCGACAGGAGATGACCATGTCAAAACATGCTGAACAGTGGCGCCTGCTGGCCGCCTGCCTGGCCGTGCTGGCCTTGAGTGGCCCGGCCCAGGCCTTGAAGGTGTTCGCCTGCGAGCCCGAATGGGCGGCCCTGACCCGCGAGCTGGCGGGCGACCAGGCCACCATCTACACGGCCACCAACGCCTTGCAGGACCCACATCAGGTGCAGGCCAAACCCAGCCTGATCGCGGCGGTGCGCAATGCAGACCTGCTGGTGTGCACGGGCGCCGAACTGGAGGTGGGCTGGCTGCCCATCCTGCTGCGCCAATCGGGCAACGGCGCCGTGCAAGCGGGCCAGCCGGGGCAGTTCAACGCGGCCGACTACGTGCGCAAGCTCGACGTCCCCGCCCGCCTGGACCGGGCCGATGGCGATGTGCACGCCGAGGGCAACCCGCACATCCAGACCGACCCGCGCAACATCGCCACGGTGGCGCAAGCCCTGGGCAAACGCCTGAGCGAAGTCGACCCGGCCCATGCCAGCCTGTACCAAAGCCGGCTGGCGGACTTCAACGTGCGCTGGAATCAGGCGCTGCAACGCTGGACGCTGGCTGCCGCGCCGCTCAAAGGCCTGCCCATCGTCGTGCAGCACAAGGGCTTTCCGTACCTGGAGAACTGGCTGGGCCTCAAGCAGGTCGCCGCACTGGAGCCCAAGCCCGGTGTGGAGCCCAGCAGCGCGCACCTGTCCACCGTGCTCGGCCAGTTGCAACGCCAGCCGGCCAAGGTGGTGATCCGCGCGGCCTACAACGATGGCCGCGGTTCGCTGTGGCTGTCCGAGCGGGCGCGCATCCCGGTCGCAGTGCTGCCCTTCACCGTGGGCGGCAGCGAACGGGCCAAGGACCTCTTTGGCCTGTTTGACGACACCATCGACCAGTTGCTGAAGGTCGCCAGGTGATGGCCGCCCCAAGCTGGCACGCGGTGGACTGGTCCATCGTCGGCCCCGCCCTGATCGCCGGTCTGCTGGTCTTGAGCACCCACGTGCCTTTGGGCCTGCAGGTGCTCAGGAAAGGCATCGTCTTCATTGACCTGGCGATCGCGCAGATCGCCGGCCTGGGCGTGATCGCCGCCGATGCGCTGGGCTGGGAGCCCCAAGGCTGGGCCGTGCAGGGTGCAGCGGTGCTGGCCGCGCTTTGCGGTGCCGCCCTGCTCACCTGGACTGAAAAGCGCTGGCCAGACATTCAGGAGGCCCTGATCGGCACCCTGTTCGTGGTGGCCTCGTGCGTGGGCATCCTGCTGCTGGCGGGCAACCCACATGGCGGCGAGCACCTAAAGGACCTGCTGGTAGGGCAGATCCTGTGGGTGACGCCCAGCCAGTTGTGGGCCATGGCAGCGCTGTCGGCCCTGGTGCTGGCGCTGTGGTTCGGGCTGCAGGCCAGACTGGGGCGAGCCGGCTTTTACGTGCTGTTCGCGCTGGCCGTGACGGCGTCGGTGCAACTGGTGGGCGTCTACCTGGTGTTCAGCAGCCTGATCATGCCGGCGCTGGCAGTGCGGCACGCGCCGCCTCGCGGGCAGTTGCCGCTCGCCTGGGGCGCCGGTGCAGCGGCCTATGGGCTGGGCCTGAGCCTGTCTGCCGTGCTGGACCTGCCCTCTGGCGCGGTGGTGGTACTGGCCATGGCCCTGGTCTGCGCCTTGACCAACTCGCTGCTGCCCAGGCGTTTGTAAGCACCTGTTCACGCACACCCGCAAACGGGGGCGGGGAAAGTCCGCAAGGCGCCGCCAAGCGCCAAACCGGAACCGTCACCCCCGGGTGCTACACTTTTTGGCTTTGGTTGACTGGGGAAAGTGTCTCCGGCCTGCCCACCTGACCGATTGGATTGATTGCTCCATGTTGCCCAAGATTCTCACTTCGATTT
>Ga0209066_10001714_pt1 | contig 28319 bp, 24 predicted proteins | sample All_14_2_FD_187198 | JGI IMG/M metagenome (GOLD analysis project Ga0209066, IMG submission 187198) | Freshwater microbial communities in response to fracking from Pennsylvania, USA - Allegheny Zone_MetaG_DW_15 (SPAdes) (version 2) ...
GAAGACCTCGCGCGGCGCTGCGGGTCGTTGAGGCTGGCCATGATCTGCCGCGCGAGGTCTTCGGACGCGCCGATCAGGCGAAACCCGCGATAGGGCCCGTCGCGCACCGTGGCGGGATGCGCGCCGGTGAAGAAGGGCGTCACCGAGGCATGGCCTGGCGCCGGCAGCGCCACGTTGAGCGACAGATGATGGCCCTCGAAGCGCCAGCCCAGGGGAATCGGCCGGGCGTGCCGAACACCGAGACGTAGTAGCGGTCGGGATCGCGGAAACTGCCCTGCTGCTCGCGCAGGACGCCTTCGAGCAGGCGGACGCCATCCAGGAGCTCGAGGCCGCGTTGATTGAGCACCGACGCGAAGAGGGCGCGGGCGGCGTCGGCCTGGTCGGCGCGCATTTCCCCCAGAGCGAGGCCCGGGCGGCTGCGCGGAATGTAATGCCAGTCGAGGCGGCTGCCCGAGTCGAAGGCGATCATCGCCTTGCGGCGCTGACCCTCGTCGAGGGACAGCAGGAAGCGGTGGGCCGCGTCGGCGACGCGCTGGGCGGCATCGACCGTCTGGGCGGTGGCCACCCCGAACGGCAGCAGAGCGGCCGCCGCGATCACGGTCCGCCGGGTCGGCGGGCCGTGATGATGGGGGTGATGGTCGTGAGGCTCGTCGTGCGGATGCCAGCCGTCGTGCGGCATGGCCGGTCCGTCAGGTCGAGGTCTTGGGATACTTCAGCGTGCAGCCATAGGCGCGGGTCGAGGAATCGGCCACCGGCTTGCCGGCCAGGACCTGGTCCAGTCCCACGCGGACATACTGGGTCGCCTTGGGAATGTCGGCAACGTTCGACGAGGGGATCGAATCGATACCGCCCTTGTAGACCAGGATGCCGTTGGCATCGATGATGTACATGTGCGGCGTCACCGTTGCGCCATAGGCGCGCGCGACCTTGCTCTGCGGATCGAGCAGGACGGCAGCGGGAGCTGCGTTGCGGCTCTTGGTCAGGTCGTTGGCCTGCTGCGCAGTGACATGCCCTTGCTCGCCGGTCGCGGACGAGGCGACGGTCAGCCAGACCACGCCCTTGGCGGCGGCCTCGCGTTGCTGGTCCTGCATGTTGTTCGACGTGTAGTGCTTGCGCACGTAGGGGCAGTCGTGATTCGTGGTTTCCAGAACGACGACCTTCCCCTTGAGGTCGGCCAGCGACCAGGTCTTGCCGTTGCTGTCGACGGCGCTGAATTGCGGCGCGGGCTTGCCGATGTCGGGACTGGAAGAGGCGAAGGCGGCGGCGGGGGACAGCGCGAGCGCGGCGCCACCGATCATCACGGAACGACGCGGAACATTCAGCTTCGACATGAGTGCCTCCTAACGCTTGGCTTGCTGGATTGACGACAACTCCGACAGAATCAGCTGCTCGGTGAGGACCTGGGGCAGGATTTTCGGTCGATCCGCGCCCGGCGCCCAGAACAGATACAATGGCACGCCGGCGCGGCCCAGTTCCTTCAGGACGCCGCTGATCTCGGCATCGCGGTTGGTCCAGTCACCCTTCAGCTTGACCACGCCGGCCTGCTCGAACGCCCTGCGCACGGCCGGGACTTCGAGGGCGACCCGCTCGTTCACCAAGCAAGTAATGCACCAGGCGGCGGTGAAGTCGACGAAGACAGGTTTCCCCGCGGCGACGGCCTCGGCCATGCGGGCGCGCGAGAAGCGTTCCCAGCCCTCGAAGCTGACGCCGGCGTTCGGACCGCCCGAGGCCGATGCGGCGGTGGCGGGACTGTCGTCCAGCTTGAGGGTCGCGGCGAAGGCCAGCAGGACTGCGGCGGCGGCGAGCCCGCGGCGAGCCCACGTGCCGGCCGAGGCGCCGCTGCCGAGCCGCAGCAGCCAGATCGCGAAGGCGATCAGGATCATGCCGCCCAGCGCATAGAGCACGCCGTCGGCCCCGGTCTGCTGGGTCAGCACCCAGATCATCCAGACGGCGGAGGCGTACATCGGGAAGGCGAGGAACTGGCGCAGCCGGTCCATCCAAGGGCCGGGGCGCGGCATCAGCCGCTGCAGCGCGGGCGTCATTGACAGTGCGAGATAGGGCAATGCGAGGCCGAGGCCCATCGCCAGCAGGACGGCGACCGTGGCGGGGGCGGGCTGGCTCAGCGCAAAGCCCAGGGCCGCGGCCATGAAGGGGGCGGTGCAGGGCGTCGCCACGATCACCGCCAGCACGCCGGTGAAGAAGGCGCCGGTCGTGCCGCCGCGGGACACCAGACCCTGGCCGACCCCGGCCAGCCGGTTGCCGACCTCGAACACGCCGGAAAGGTTGAGGCCGACCACGAAGAACAGGTAGGCGATGAGCAGCGAGAAGACCGGCGACTGGAACTGGAAGCCCCAGCTCACCTCGCCCACGGTCGAGCGAAGGGCGATCAACACACCGGCCATGGCGGCGAAGGAGACGAGGACGCCCGCGGTATAGGCGAGCCCATCGCGGCGCATCTCGCTGCGGGCGTGGCCGGCAAGGCGCGCGAAGGCCGCGGCCTTCATCGCGAGCACCGGAAAGACGCAGGGCATCAGGTTCAGGATCAGCCCGCCCAGCAGCGCGAAGGCCAGCGCCTGCAGCAGCGAGAGTTGCTCGGCGCCCACGGCATTCGCCAGCGACCCCGTGGCGGCCGGCACGAAAGCCGGATCGAGCTTGGCCGACAGGTCGAAAGCCTGCCTCACACTGCCGTCGGCCGTCTTCTCGGTGAGCACCAGCGTGCCGGCCAGTTGGGCAGGCATCGCCGCCTTCGCATCGCCCCTCTTCAGGGGAATGCGAATGCCCTCGGGCGTCACCGTGGCGGTCTGTTTGGCCATGGTGGCGATGGGCCCCCACTCGGCCGGGAAGAAATAGACGTCGCCGATCGTGTCCGGCTTCAGGCCCTTGGCCTCGACCAGCAGGGTGGGATCGCCGGTCTTGGACAGGCCATAGCGGGCCGGCCACGGGCTCGCCGTCGGCACCGCGCGGCGAGCCTTCTCGAACAGATCGCGCGTGGCGGGCGGCGCCGGCGTGGCCGCTGTGCCCGAGGGAAGGACGAGCTCGAACTTGCCCTCTTCGGGGATGCAGACATCCTCGCAGACCAGCCAGTTCGCCTCGGCGGCCAAGGTCAGCGGGCCCGCGAGATCGGCCGGCGGCGTGATGCGGACGAGCAGCATCGACTCGTCCTTGAAGCCGTAATTGATGACGCCACCGATATCGAACAGGATCGGGGCGGGCCAGACGATGGGATCGGCCCTGGCGCCTTCGGGCAGCTTCCACGTGATCTCGGTCGGCAGTCCCGATTCGCCGGGGTTCTTCCAGTAGGTATGCCACTTCGGCCGCAGGGTCTGGCGCAGCGCGACCCAGAAGGGCTCGCCGGGCTTGACCGTCACGACCTCGGACACGAGCTCCGAGCGTACGTTCTCGGTCGTCACGACCGCCGTGGGCGCGGCCGAAGCCTGCGCAAACGCCGACGGTGCGAGGGCCGGACCGGCCAGAAGCACGAGCAGAAGGGCCAGGATGCGGGTCATCGCCTTCCTAAGTGACCTCGGGTCGTGGCGCTTGCAAGGCAATCCGGATCAAGCCGCCGTGATATTTTGCCCGGCCCGTGGCGACCGACTAAGGTCCTGACCCGACTGGAGAATTCATGTTGCAACTGGATGAAAGGCGCCTGCTGGGCGCCCTCGACGAGCTGGCTGCCATCGGCGCCATCGAAGGCGGCGGCTGCGCGCGGCTGGCGCTCACCGACGAGGACAGAGCCGGCCGCGACCTGGTCGTGGGCTGGATGAAGGCCTTGGGCCTCGCCGTGACGGTCGACGCGATCGGCAACGTGGTCGGCGTGCGAGCCGGGACCGAGGATGTCGCGCCGGTAATGACAGGCAGCCACATCGACACGGTGCGCACCGGCGGGCGCTACGACGGGAACTACGGCGTGCTCGCGGGGCTGGAGGTGGTACGGGCGCTCAACGAGGCCGGCATCCAGACGCGCCGCCCGATCGCGGTCGCCTTCTTCACCAACGAGGAGGGCGCGCGCTTCCAGCCCGACATGATGGGCAGCCTGGTCTATGCCGGGGGCATCGGGCTCGACGAGGTCTATGCGGCGGTCGACAAGGACGGCGTCTCCGTCGGCGACGAGCTGCGGCGCATCGGCTACCTCGGGCCGGCGACACCCGGCGCGGTGAGACCGCAGGCCTTCGTCGAATTGCATATCGAGCAGGGACCGATCCTCGACGAGGAAAAGGTCCGAATCGGCGTGGTCGAAAGCGTGCAGGGCATCTCGTGGACGGAATACACCGTGACCGGCGTTTCCAACCACGCCGGCACGACGCCGATGCGCCTGCGACGCGACGCCGGCTATCTCGCGGCCTCGGTGAACCTGTTTGCCCGCAAACTCGCCTGGGAGATGGGTGGCAACCAAGTGGCCACGGTCGGCTCGCTGGCGCTGCGTCCCAACCTCATCAACGTCGTGCCGAACCGCGCGATCTTCTCGGTCGACCTGCGCAATACCGACGAGGCCAAGCTCGCGGAGGCCGAGGCGCGCGTCGCAGAACACATCGCCGAAGTGGCGAAGGCCGAGCGCGTCGAGGTCGAGGCCAAGGTGCTGGCCCGCTTCGAACCTGTGATCTTCGATGCGGCCCTGGTCGACCGGGTCGAGCATCATGCCAAGGCCCTGTCGCTCAGCACGCGGCGCATGCCGTCGGGCGCCGGCCACGATGCGCAGATGATGCAGCGCCTCTGCCCGACGGCGATGATCTTCGTGCCGTCGGTGGCCGGCCTCAGCCACAACGTGAAGGAACACACGACCGCCGCCGATCTCGGAGCTGGTGCTCAGGTGCTGCTGAACCTGATGCTGGAACTGGCCGGGTAGGTCGAACGCCATGGAGCATGGCAGGAGGAAACAGGAATGGCCAACGCTGAGGGCACACGTCGCATCGTCATGACCGGCGCCGCCGGCGGTATCGGCAGCATGACCCGGCCGCTGCTGGCCGCGCTCTATCCCGGGCTCGTGTTGAGCGATCGAGTCGAGCCTGCGGACCTGCAGCCGCATGAGACTTTCGTTGCCGCCGATCTCACCGGGCCCGACGAAGTCGCTGCGGCGCTCGCGGGCGCCGACAGCGTCATCCATCTCGGCGGCCACTCGGTCGAGGGCACGTGGGACCAGATCCTGCAGGCCAACATCATCGGCTGCCACAACGTGTTCGAGGCGGCGCGGGTGGTGGGCGTGAAGCGGGTGATCTTCGCCTCGTCCAATCACGCGATCGGCTTCTATCCGCGCTCGCAGCGCATCGGCAGCGACGTCACCGTGCGACCCGACAGCCGCTACGGCGTCAGCAAGGTGTTCGGCGAAGCGCTGGGCGCGCTCTATTCCGACAAGCATGGCATCGCCGTGACCTGCCTGCGCATCGGCAATGTCGGGCCGCTTCCGCTCGACGTACGGCGCCTGTCCATCTGGATCTCGCCGCGCGATCTGGTCCAGCTCTTCCGGATCGGTCTCGACCATCCCGATATCCGCTACGAGATCTTCTACGGAGCGTCGGACAATGCAGCGGGCTGGTGGGACAATTCGCGGGCCCATCAGCTCGGTTATCGTCCCGAGGACAAGGCCGAGGACCATCGTGCCCATGCCGAGGCCGAGCAGGCAAAGATCGGACCAGATCCGGTCGGCGATCTCTTCCAGGGCGGCAGTTTTTGCTCGGCAGAGTTCACCAACGACGTGAAGCGCGCCGGCTCTTAGGCGCTATACTCCGGGCCAAGAGGTGACGATGACGCGTTTTCTGACTGTCGGCGCGGCGCAGATGGGCCCCATCCAGCGCAGCCATACCCGCCATGACGTGGTGGAGCGGCTGATCGCGCACCTGCGCGAGGCGAAGCGCATGGGCTGCGAGCTCGTGGTGTTCCCGGAACTCACGCTCACGACGTTCTTCCCGCGCTGGTGGATGCAGGACCAGGCCGAGATCGATTCCTTCTTCGAGCAGGAGATGCCGTCCAACGAGACGGCGGCGCTCTTCACCGAGGCCAAGCGCCTCGAGATGGGCTTCTGCCTGGGGTACGCCGAACTCGCCCACGAGGACGGCCGCGTCCGGCGCTTCAACACCTCGATCCTGGTCGAGCGCGACGGCAGCATCGTGGCCAAGTACCGCAAGGTGCATCTCCCCGGCCATGCCGGGCACGAACCGGAGCGGCCGTTCCAGCATCTCGAGAAGGCCTACTTCGAGGTCGGCAATCTCGGCTTCCCGGTCGTGAAGGCGTTCGGCGGCAACATGGGCATGTGCATCTGCAACGACCGCCGCTGGCCCGAAACCTATCGCGTGATGGGACTGCAGAACGTCGAGATGGTGCTGTTGGGCTACAACACGCCGCTGCACAACGCGCCGTCGCCCGATCACGACGAGCATTCTTGGTTCCACAACCAGCTCTCCATGCAGGCCGGCGCCTACCAGAACGGGACGTGGGTGGTCGGTGTCGCCAAGGGCGGCACGGAAGAGGGCGTGCCGTCGCTGGCCGACAGCATGATCGTGGCGCCGTCGGGCAAGGTCGTGGCGCGAGCGGGCGGCGACGGCGACGAGCTGATCGTCCATCGCTGCGACCTCGATGCCGGCAAGAGCTACAAGACGACGACCTTCAACTTCGCCGTCCACCGCCAGCCCGACCAGTACCGGATGATCGTCGAGCGCAAGGGCGCGATCGATCCGGCCTGAAGTTCAGACGACCTCGCTCTTGGCGAAGGTCCCGTAGCTTCGCTCCGGCGTGCCGCGGAACAGCGACATGTGGGTGTGGGTCGCCACGAACGGGTCGCCCACCGCCTTGCGCCCCATCACGGTCGTGGTGCGCCCCGGCCGGTCGAAGCGGTCGCCGTTGGGATGGAAGCCGTAGGACTGCCAGACGCCCATGCCGACCGCGGTCAGCCGGTCGGCCGAGACGATGGCCTCGATCTTGTCGAGGTCGTAGCGGAACTCGCGGATCGTGCCCCAGACGTTGCGCCACTGCTTCTGTTCGGCCAGGTCGCGGCCGATCATGAAGTCGGTGAAGGTGCCGAAGGCGATCATGTCGTCGGCGAAGATCGGGCGTGCGCCTTCATAGTCGACCGCGCGGCAATGTTTCGACAGCGTGTCGAACCACTGGCGCACGGCGGCGAGATCGTCGGGGAGGACGGGGTTTCGAAGGTTCATCGCAAGTCTCTCCTAGAGTCCGAAACGCTGCCAGACGGCACGCTCCTCGAGCGCGGCCAGGGTGGACGGGCCGATGTCGGCGATCCCGCCGCCCGTGCCGGTCTGCAGGCCGAAGCGTGACAGCAGGCGCCGCCGCGGGCCGATGACGGGTAGGTGCACCTTCTCCCCATACCGTGCCTGCAGGGTGGCGCGCAGCTCGCCGAAGCCGTCGATCAGGCCGTATTCGATGCCGCGCCGCGCCGTCCAGAACTCGCCGGTGAACAGCATGGACTCGTCGCCCTTCAGCACCCTGCCGCGGCGCTGGCGGATCCAGTCCTTGAAGCCGTCATGAATTTCCGCCTGCAGCCGCTTCAGTCGCTCGACGTCTTCGGGCCGCTCCGGCCGGAAGGGATCGAGCATCGATTTGTTCTCGCCCGACGTATGGACGCGGCGTTCCACGCCGATACGCGCGATCAGGTCCTGGAAGCCGAAGCCCGAGCTGATGACGCCGATCGACCCGACGATCGAACTCGGATCGGCGATGATCTCGTCGGCGGCGCAAGCGAGCCAGTAGCCACCAGAAGCGGCGACGTCCTCGACGAAGGCGATGACGGGCAGGTCCTTCTCGGCGGCATGCATCCTGATGCGCTGGGCGATCAGGGCTGACTGCACGGGTGAACCGCCCGGCGAGTTCAGCGACAGGGCGACGGCTTTGGCGCCGCGTGTCTCGAAGGCCCGCTTCAGCAGGGGCGCGACCGATTCGATCGACAGGCCACGGCTGCCCAGCAGGCCGCCGGAGGCGATGACACCGGAGAGGCGGACCACGGGCACGACCGGCCCGCGACGAAGACGATTCCTGATCCAATTCAGCATGCGGGGCACTGTCGCGGCCGTGCCGCTAGAAGGCAAGCGGCTGCCCTTGACGCAGGATGGCCTCGGCCTCGTCGGTGTAACCACCTTCAGTCCGGTGCAGCACCAGCGGAGGCGCGTCGCGGCGACGCAGGTCCGCCGCAGCCCGTGCGCGCACCAGGACGCGGGCGGCCGGCGGCAGTCGTTTCACCGTGATGTCAGCCCAGCCCAGTCGCACCAGATTGGCGACGATTTCGTCCAGTCGGTCGCTGCGATGGATGAGCAGCAGGCTCCCTGCAGGTTTCAGGGCGCCTGTCGCCACGCTCAGCCACCGCGCGAGATCGGCGCTCGATTCGACGGTGGCCAGCGCCTTGCTCGGATCGGGCGAGGGGTCGGCGACGGCCGCCGGAAGGTAGGGCGGATTGGTCGCGACATGATCGAACGGGCCGAGACCGCAAGGGAGCGGATGCGCCAGATCGTGGACCAGCGTGCGAACATGGTCCGCGGCGTCGTTCAGCCGGGCGTTGCGCTCTGCCAGTACCGCCAGCCCCGGTTGCAGTTCGATGCCGGTAACGTCGCAGCCAGGCACACGCGCGGCGACGCAGAGTCCGACGGCGCCGACACCGGCGCCGAGATCGAGCACGCTCTCGCCAGGCCGCGCATCGACAGCGGCGGCCAACAGCACGGCGTCGACCGCAATTCGATATCCGCGTCGAGGCTGCAAGAGCTTCACGCGGCCGCCCATCACAGTGTTTTCGGTCGGCGCGGATTCCATGCTAGTCATCTCGAACGAAATCATCTCGCAGCAACAGGCTTCACCGGAGAGTTGGCCTCCCGTCATGGCAACCGTCGTCTCTCTCGAGGGCAAGCGCAAGTCGCCGAGCCTCGAACCGCTCCTGTCGCTCTGTACAGAGGACATGGCCCGGGTCGACCGCGAGATCGTCGTGCGCATGCGCTCGCCGGTCGCGCTGATTCCCGAACTCGCCAATCATCTGGTTGGCGCCGGTGGCAAGCGCATGCGGCCGCTGCTCACGGTCGCGGCGGCGCGGCTCTGCGGATACAGCGAGGACAGCGATCGCCACATCAAGCTGGCCACCTGCGTCGAATTCATTCACTCCGCCACCCTGCTGCATGATGACGTCGTCGACGTGAGCGCGCTGCGCCGCGGCAAGCCGACGGCCAATACCGTCTGGGGCGACAAGGCGTCGGTGCTGGTCGGCGACTTCCTGTTCACGCGCGCTTTCGAGCTGATGGTCGAGGTCGGATCGCTCGATATCCTCGGCGTGCTGTCGAATGCCTCCTCGACCATCGCCGAGGGCGAGGTGCTGCAGCTGGTCAGTCAGCGCGACATCAGCACGCCCGAGGCGACCTACCTCGAGATCATCAAGGCGAAGACTGCCAAGCTGTTCGCCGCGGCCTCCGAGGTCGGCGCCATGGTGGCCGGCCGCAACGGTCCGGAGCGGGTGGCGCTGCAAAGCTTCGGGATGAATCTCGGCATCGCCTTCCAGCTTGTCGACGATGCGCTCGATTATTCCGGCCGCGAAGCCAAGCTCGGCAAGTCGGTCGGCGACGACTTCCGCGAGGGCAAGATCACCCTGCCGGTGATCCTCGCCTTCCTGCGCGGCGGTGCCGTCGACCGGGAGTTCTGGAAGCGCACCATCGAGAAGCTGGACCAGCGTCCCGAAGATCTCGAACAGGCCTACGGCCTGATCGAACGGCACGGTGCCCTGTCCGACACACTGGAGCGCGCCCGCCACTACGGCGCCATGGCGCGCGATGCCCTCGGCCTGTTCCCCAGCACGCCGCTCAAATCGGCGCTGCTCGAATCGGTCGACTTCGCGATCGACCGCGCCCACTAGGCATTCATTGCGTCATGCCCGCCCAGCACGTTCTCGCCATCGACCAGGGCACCACCAGCACGCGCGCCATCGTCTTCGACGCAGGGGGCCGCCCGGTCGCATCGGCACAGAAAGAACTGCCGCAGATCTTTCCTCGGCCCGGCTGGGTCGAGCATGACCCGGAGGAAATCTGGTCGGCCACGGTCGAGGTCTGCCGCGGCGCTCTCGCCGAGGCGAAGCTCGAGGCCAAAGATCTGGCCGGCATCGGCATCACCAATCAGCGCGAGACGACCGTCGTCTGGGATCGCGCCACCGGCAAGCCGATCCACAACGCCATCGTCTGGCAGGACCGCCGCACCGCCGACCGCTGCGCCGCCCTGAAGAAGGAAGGGCGCGAGCCGCTCTTCACCGACCGCACCGGGCTCCTGCTGGACCCTTATTTCTCCGGCACCAAGATCGCCTGGATCCTCGATAATGTCGCCGGTGCGCGCGCCGCCGCCGACAGGGGCGCCCTCGCAGCCGGCACGATCGAGTGCTTCCTGCTGTGGCGCCTGACAGGTGGCAAGGTGCATGGGAGCGACGCCACCAACGCCAGCCGCTCGCTGCTGCTCGACATCCGCGAGGGCGCCTGGGACCCCGAGCTGATGAAGATCGTCGGCGTGCCGGCGTCGATGCTGCCCGAGGTCGTCGATTGTTCCGGCGAACTGGGCGTCGCCGAGGCCGGGATTCTCGGGGCACCGGTTCCCATCCTCGGCATGGCCGGCGATCAGCACGCCGCCACCATCGGCCAGGCCTGCACCAAGCCCGGCATGGTGAAGGCGACCTATGGCACGGGCTGCTTCGCGCTGCTCAACACAGGGAGCATCGCCGTGCATTCGCGGCACCGCCTGCTCACGACGATCGCCTACCAGATCGACGGGCGGCGCACCTATGCTCTGGAGGGCAGCATCTTCATCGCCGGTGCCGCGGTGCAATGGCTGCGCGACGGGCTCAAGCTGATCGAGAAGTCCTCCGACGTCGAGAAGGTAGCCGCCGCTGCGAAGGACGGGCACGGCGTCTACATGGTGCCGGCCTTCGTCGGGCTCGGCGCGCCGCACTGGGATCCCGAGGCCCGCGGGGCCATTCTCGGCCTGACGCGAGATTCCGGGCCGGGCGAGATCGCGGCCGCGACCCTCGATTCGGTCTGTTACCAGACACGTGACCTGCTCGAGGCGATGCGCGGCGACGGCGCCCAGATCGACGAGCTGCGGGTCGATGGCGGCATGGTGGTGAACGACCCGCTGATGCAGCGCCTCGCCGACACGGCCGGCACGCCGGTCGAGCGGCCCGAGGTGACCGAGACGACAGCCTTGGGCGCTGCCTTCCTGGCCGGCCTGAAGGCCGGCCTGTGGCCGTCGCTGGAGGACCTCTCGAAGACGTGGGTACTCGACCGGGCGTTCAGGCCCGCCGAGGACAGCGCCTCGCGCGACCGCCGCTACGCGGGCTGGAAGGACGCGGTCCGCCGGGTGCGCAGTTCCTGATTGCTGCTGCGGGGCGCGGCCTTTAGGTTGCGCCGGCCATGAAAAGCCGAGCCAATCCAGTCTATTGCAGCATCGACACGATCGATCTCGCCCACGCCACGAAGCTGATCCAGAGCGTCGCCGGAGGGCCGAAGCCCGCCGTGGGCGGCATCAAGCTCGGTCTGGAGTTCTTCCTGGCGCACGGCGCGCCGGGCGTGCGCTATGCCTTTCCGACACCGGTGCGGGCGACCGGCGTGGGCTTCTTCCTCGATCTCAAGCTGCACGACATTCCCAATACGGTGGCGGGCGGCATCCGGGCCGTCGTCGACCTCGCCCCCACCTTCGTCACGATCCATGCGAGCGGCGGCCGCGAGATGATGAAGGCGGCAGTCGAAGAAGCTTGCAGCCAGGCGGCGAAGCTGAACGTCGCGCGGCCGAAGCTGCTCGGCGTCACCGTGCTGACCTCGCTCGACCGGTCCGATCTCGAATCGACCGGCGTCAACGCCGATCCATCTGGGCAGGTGCTGCGGCTTGCGGCGCTCGCGCATGAAAGCGGCCTCGACGGCGTGATCTGCTCGCCGCACGAGATCGCAGCCCTCCGCAAACAGTGCGGTCCCGATTTCGTCTTGATGGTGCCGGGCATCCGCCCGGTCGGCAGCGCCGCCAACGACCAGAAGCGGGCGATGACGCCGCGTCAGGCGGTCGATCTCGGCGCCACCAATCTGGTCGTCGGCCGGCCGATCTACCAGGCCCAGGACCCGCGCGCCGCCGCCGAAGCGATCGCGCGCGAGGCCGGCGTCAACGACCTATGAGCGTTCAGGCGAAGATCTGCGGGCTTTCGACGCCGGAGACGGTCGATGCGGCCGTCGAGGCCGGCGCGGGCTTCGTGGGCTTCGTCACCTTTCCGCGCTCGCCCCGCCATGTCGAATCGCTCGACCTCCTGAAGTCGCTCGGCGCGCGTGTTCCGAGGAGCGTCACCCGCGTCGGACTGTTCGTCGATGCCGACGATGCGCTGATCGATGCGCGACTGGACACGGGCGCAATCGACATGCTGCAGCTCCATGGCGCCGAAACCGCCGAGCGCGTGGCGGCGCTGAAGGCGCGTACCGGCAAGCCGGTGATCAAGGCGATCAAGGTCGCCGATCCTGCGGATGTCGAGCGCGGCATCGCGGCCTATGCCGGGGTCGCCGACCGGCTGATGTTCGATGCCGCCGACGGCACGCTGCCGGGTGGCAATGCCAAGGCCTTCGACTGGACGTTCCTGTCGGGCCGCGCGGTGCCGCTGCCCTGGTTCCTCGCCGGCGGCCTCAATGCCGGCAACGTGGCCGAGGCGGTCCGCGTCACCGGCGCGCGCGCCGTCGATGTCTCTTCTGGTGTAGAAGCGGCCCGCGGTGTGAAATCCATCGAATTGATCCGCGCCTTTCTGGGCGCCGTAAGAGTGCTTTGAGGAGCAGGTTATGAAAGTCGAGGAGCGGCTGAAGGAACTCGGCATCGAGCTGCCCGAGGCGACGACGCCGATGGGCAGCTACGTGAATGCCGTGCGGACCGGCAATCTGCTCTACATGGCGGGCAAGGGGCCCGGCCTGCCGGGCAAACCGCTGCCGGTGGGCAAGGTCGGACGTGACTTCTCGCTCGAGCAGGCCAATCGCCTCGCACGCGACACCGGTCTCAGCATCCTTGGCGCCCTCAAAGCCGAACTCGGCGACCTCGATCGCGTGAAGCGCATCGTCAAGGTGCTGGGCATGGTCAACGCCACGTCGGAATACGGCAGCCATCCGGAAGTGATCAACGGCTGCTCGGACCTGTTCGTCGAAGTATTCGGCGAGAAGGGCCGCCATGCCCGTTCGGCGGTCGGCATGGGCTCGCTGCCGCGCGGCATCCCCGTCGAGATCGAGGTGATCGTCGAGCTTGAGGACGACGCGCCCGCGCCGCCCGTTGCCGCGGCCAGGCCGGCGGCTCCCAAGCGCAAGGCCGCTCCCGCGCCGAAGGCAAAGGCCGCCCCCAAGGCGAAGGCTGCGAAGAAGAAGAGACTCTAGTGTTTTTGACCGACCCGTGCCGGGACTGCTAAGCCGGCCCGTCCCGACAGGAAGAGCGATGCCCAGCGCACCCAACAGTTTCCGCACCGGCCCCGACGAGCGTGGGCATTTCGGCATTTTCGGCGGCCGCTACGTGGCCGAAACCCTGATGCCGCTCATTCTCGACCTGGAAAAGGCCTACAACGAGGCCAAGGCCGACCCGCAGTTCCAGAGCGAGCTGAAATATCTGCTCTCCCAGTATGCCGGGCGGCCGAGCCCGCTCTACTTCGCCAGGCGTCTCACGGAGAAGCTCGGCGGCGCCAAGATTTACCTGAAGCGCGACGAGCTGAATCATACCGGCAGCCACAAGATCAACAACGTGCTGGGCCAGGTGCTTCTGGCCAAGCGCATGGGCAAGACCCGCGTGATCGCCGAGACCGGCGCCGGCCAGCATGGCGTCGCCACGGCGACTGCCTGTGCCCTGTTCGACATTCCCTGCGTCGTGTTCATGGGCTCGGTCGACGTCGAGCGTCAGGCGCCGAACGTGGCGCGCATGAAGATGCTGGGCGCCGAGGTGCGGCCGGTGACCGCCGGCGCCTCGACGCTCAAGGACGCGATGAACGACGCGCTGCGCGACTGGGTCGCGACGTGTGAGAACACCTTCTACTGCATCGGCACGGTGGCGGGCCCGCATCCCTATCCGGTGATGGTGCGCGACTTCCAGTGCGTGATCGGCGACGAGGTCCGCAAGCAGATCATGGAGGCCGAGGGCCGCCTGCCCGACACGCTGGTCGCCTGCATCGGCGGCGGTTCGAATGCGATGGGGCTGTTCCATCCCTTCCTCGACGATCCGGGCGTCCGCATCGTCGGCGTCGAGGCGGCGGGTCGCGGCCTCGACACCGAGGAGCATGCCGCCTCGCTGACCGGCGGTCGCCCCGGCGTGCTGCACGGCAACCGCACCTATCTGCTGCAGGACAAGGACGGACAGATCACCGAGGCGCATTCGATCTCGGCCGGTCTCGACTATCCCGGTATTGGGCCCGAACATTCGTGGCTGAAGGAAATGGGCCGGGTCGAGTATGTCTCGGCGACCGACGACGAGGCGGTCGAGGCGTTCCAGCTCCTGTGCAAGCTCGAGGGCATCATTCCCGCACTCGAATCCTCGCATGGCCTCGCGCACGTGATGCGGCTGGCGCCGACCTTGCCCAAGGACAATCTGCTGGTGCTGAACCTGTCGGGCCGCGGCGACAAGGATGTGCCGCAGATCGCCGAGCGCCTCGGGATGAAGATCTGACCATGAGCCGCATCGAGAAGCGTTTCGCCCAACTCAAGGCCGACAAGCGCGCCGGCCTCGTCACCTACATCACCGCCGGCGATCCCGACACCGACGTCAGCTACCAGATCCTGAAGGGACTGCCGGCCGCCGGTGCCGACCTGATCGAGCTCGGCATGCCGTTCACCGATCCGATGGCCGACGGTCCGTCCATCCAGCTCGCCGGCCAGCGCGCGCTCAAGGCGGGGATGACGGTCGACAAGACCTTCGACATGGTCCGCCGCTTCCGCAAGGAGACCGGCGACAATGAGACGCCCATCCTGCTGATGGGCTACTACAATCTGATCTATCAGCGCGGGCCGGAGCGGTTCTGCAAGGAAGCCGCCGCGGCGGGCGTCGACGGCTTCATCTTGGTCGACCTGCCGCCGGAAGAGGCGGACGAGCTGAAGCCGTACGCCACCGCGAGCGGCCTCGACACGGTGCTCCTGACGGCGCCCACCACCGACGACGTGCGCCTGCCGGCGGTGCTGAAATACGCCTCGGGCTTCGTCTATTTCGTCTCGGTCCTGGGAATCACCGGCACCAAGTCGGCGACCGAGGACGCGGTGCGCACCCATGTCGAACGCATCAAGCGCCACACGGGTCTGCCGGTGGGCGTTGGCTTCGGCATCCGCACGCCCGAGCAGGCGGCGGCCGTGGCACGCCATGCCGACGCCGCCGTCGTCGGTACCGCCATCATCGACCACGTGAAGGCTGGCCTCGACGACAACGGCAAGGCCAAGCCCGAACTGGTGCCCGGCGTCTTCGCCTACATCAAGGCGCTGGCGGATGGGGTGAGGGGCGTTCGCAAGGCTTGATCGTCTACAAACAACTCCGTCATCTCGACCGGAGCGCATAGCGCGGAGTGGAGAGATCTTCTCTCCACGATCTGCGGGCTTTGCGCCGAACGAAGGTCTCTTCACTTTGCCTCGCCGCGCGAGGCTCCGGTCGAGACGACAGGAATTCCTAATCCTCGAAGTTGAGATCGGCGACGTAGGGGTTGGTCTTGCGTTCCCAGCCGAAGGTCGAGGTCTGGCCGTGGCCGGGGACGAAGGTGATGTCGTCGCCGAACGGCCACAGGCGGTGGCGGATCGACTCGAGGAGCTGGTCGTGGTTGCCGCGCGGGAAATCCGTGCGGCCGATCGAGCCGCGGAACAGCACGTCGCCCACGAAGGCGACCTTCGCAGGCCTGTTCACGAACACGACGTGACCCGGCGTGTGGCCGGGGCAGTGCACCACGTCGAAGGTCACGTTGCCGAGGCTCACCGTCTCACCGTGCGTCAGCCAGCGGTCGGGCACGAACGGCTTGTAGACCGGGAAATTGTATTTCTTACCTGAATCCGGCAGGCCCTCGATCAGGAACAGGTCGTCCTCGTGCGGGCCTTCGATCTTCACGCCGTAGTGCTCGGCCATGGTGCCGGCGGCGGAGGCATGGTCGACATGGCCGTGGGTCAGCAGGACCTTGGTCACCTTGATGCCCTGCTGGTCGATCGCCTCGCGCAGCATGTCGAAGTCGCCGCCCGGATCGACGGCGGTCCCCTCCATGGTCTCGTCGCACCAGACGATGGAACAGTTCTGCTGGAACGGGGTGACGGGAGCGATCATGACCTTGAGCATCCTTCCGATCTAATGCCTCCCGCGGGCGGTTGGAAGGGCGTATGCTGCGGGCCCCTCCGGCATCGATGGCCATGAACGTGCGTCTTCTGTTGTGCATTTTGGGCCTGTTCGCCCTGTCGCTGGCCCCGGCGCGGGCCCAGATCGCCACCGTGGCCTCGCCGACCGGCCCTGTTCCGGCCGGCCCTTACGTCGTCGTCGACGCGGCGACCGGGGAGACATTGCTCGACCGCAACGCCGGCGCGCTCTGGCATCCCGCATCGCTCACCAAGATCATGACGATCTACATCGTCTTCGAGGAATTGAAGGCCGGCCGCCTGCAGCTCGGCAGAACGCTCGCCTTCTCGGAGAATGCGCGCAAGAAGCCCGCCTCGCATCTCGGTCTCGCGCCGGGCCAGACCATCACGGTGGAACAGGGAATCCAGGCGCTGGTCGCCCGCTCCGCGAACGACGTTGCAACCGCGTTCGGCGAGCAGATTTCCGGCTCGGAGCCGGCTTTCGCCCAGCGCATGACCGACACCGCGAAGCGTCTGGGCATGACGGCCACGATCTTCCGCAACGCCAATGGCTGGCCCGATCCGGAACAGGTGACGACGGCGCGCGACATGGCCATTCTGGCGCTCGCGATCATCAAGGATTTCCCCGAGTATTACGGCTACTTCCGCACCAAGGAGTTCATGCTGGGCAAGCAGCGGGTCGGACCCGGCGTGAAGTTCCTCGAACTCTATTCGCCTTATGCCGACGGGCTGAAAACCGGCTTCATCTGTGCCTCGGGCTTCAACATCGTGGGCAGCGCGGTGCGCGACGGGCGGCGGCTCGTCGCCGTCGCCTTCGGGTTCCGCCGCTCCGACCTACGCGACGAGTTCCTGGTCCGGCTGTTCGACGAGGCCTATGCGCAGAAGACGGCCGGCAGCCGCCAGAAGATTTGGCAGACGAAGAACTCAGGCGGTGCGCCAACGACGGTCTTTCCCTCCGCCGAATGCAATCCCATGCGCTATGATTATCCCGGCGATGCCGTGTGGCTCGGCACTTTTGGCGACTGGCGCACCGCCAAGAACGCGTTCGATGCCGGACAGGCCAGGCTGATGGCGATGGGCGTGGCCCATGCCGGGAAGGAATGGATCCTGCCGGTCGCATCGAATCAGGTGACCAAACAGGCGGCCATCATCGCCGACCTGCAGCCGGAGGCGGCGCAGAGGCTGTGCGCCGAGTATCAGGCCCGGAAATCCTTCTGCGTCGTGAAGAAATCCTCCGACATCGCCGCGCCGTTCAGCGGGTTCTGGCGCTGACCTTGGCCAGCCCTCTCATTCGTGCGATACCGCGCCCATGAACTGGCTGACCAATTTCGTCCGCCCCAAGCTGCGTGCGCTGGTCGCCCGCAAGGAAGTGCCGGACAATCTGTGGGTGAAGTGCCCGAAGTGCGAACAGATGCTGTTCACGCGCGACTGGGAGGCCAACCAGCAGGTCTGCAGCCATTGCGGCCATCACATGCGGCTGCGTCCGATGAAGCGGCTGCCCTTCCTGTTCGACGAGGGCAAGTACGAGCTGCACCCGCTGCCGCGGGTGAATGCCGATCCGCTCAAGTTCCGCGATACCAAGCGCTATGATGCGCGCCTGAAGGAGGCGCAGGCCAAGGCCGAGGGCACGACCGATGCGCTCGTCGTGGCGAGCGGCCTGATGGGCAACCGCCTCTCCGTGGTGGCGCTGCTGGATTTCGGCTTCATGGGCGGTTCGATGGGCACCGCCGTGGGCGAGGGGCTGGTGATGGCCGCCGACCTTGCTGTCGCCCGCGGGGCGCCGCTGATCGTCTTCTCGGCCTCGGGCGGCGCGCGCATGCAGGAGGGCATCCTGTCGCTGATGCAGCTCACGCGCACCACGATTGCCGTGCGCAAGGTGAAGCAGGCAGGGTTGCCCTATATCGTCGTGTTGACCGATCCGACCACTGGCGGCGTCTCGGCTTCGTTCGCGATGCTGGGTGATGTCCATATTGCCGAGCCCGATGCCATCATCGGCTTCGCCGGCCCGCGTGTGATCCAGGACACGATCCGCCAGGAGCTTCCCGAAGGTTTCCAGCGTTCGGAGTATCTGCTGGAGCACGGCATGGTCGATGCCGTCGTGCATCGACACCAGCTGCGCGAGACCCTGATCCGCATGGTCTCGCTGTTCATGGATCCGCTGGTCGTCGAGAGCCGCGCCCTCGCGGAGCCCGGTCGCTGACGTGACCTCGAACGATCCGATCGTTCAACGCCTGATGAGTCATCACCCGAGGGTCATCACCCTCGGGCTGGAGCGCATCGAGCGGCTGCTCGTGCGGCTGGGATCGCCGGAAAAAAAGCTTCCGCCGCTGATCCATGTCGCCGGCACCAACGGCAAGGGCTCGCTGGTCGCGTACTTGCGCGCGATCGCCGAAGCCGCCGGCTATCGCGTGCACGTCTACACCTCGCCGCATCTCGTGCGCTTCAACGAGCGCATCCGCATCGCCGGCCGGCTGATCGACGATCACGAACTCGACGAGATGCTGACCGAGTGCGAGGAGGCGAACGGCGACACGCCGATCTCCTTCTTCGACATCACCACGGCGCTGGCATTCCTCGCCTTCTCACGCGTGCCGGCCGACCTCGGCATCATCGAGGTCGGCATGGGCGGCCGCTACGACAGCACCAACGTGATCGAGCCGGCTCTGTCGGCCATAACGCCGGTGGGCTACGACCACACCGGCTTCCTCGGCGACAAGCTCGAAGGCATCGCCTGGGAGAAGGCGGGCATCGTCAAGCGCGCGACACCTGTCGTGATCGGGCGGCAGCGCGACGTCAGTGCGCAGGTGATCGAGACCGAGGCGGCGAAGCTCGCCGCACCGCTGTTCCGCATGGGGCGCGAATGGCAGGTGACACCGAAGGACTCCGGCTTTCGCTACGAAAGCGATCTCCTGACGCTCGACCTGCCCAATCCGGCGCTGGCGGGCGCCCATCAGATCGACAACGCCGCGACCGCCGTCGCCTGCATCGAGCGCCTGCGGGCGGCGCGGTTCGACATGGACGACACCGCGATCCGCAAGGGTCTCGCGTCGGTGGAATGGCCGGCACGGCTGCAGCGGCTCACCAAGGGGCCGCTGGCGGACTCGCTCCCGCCTGGATGCGAGCTGTGGCTCGATGGCGGACACAACGAGGATTGCGGCATCGTGCTCGGCCGCATGGCGGGGGAGTGGGCGAAGGAGCCGGCGGCATTGCCGCTCTATCTCGTCTTCGCGATGCAGACGACCAAGGATGCATCCGGCTTCCTGCGGCCGCTGGCGCGCCATGCCACGGCGGCGCGTGCGGTGCCGTTTCCCGACGGACATGCCGCCTACACGCCGCGCGAGGCCTGCGCCAAGGCGGCCGATGTCGGGCTTGAATGCACCCCCGCAAACGACATCGGCGCGGCCCTGGAGGACCTGTTGGCCACCCAGCCCGCGCCGATGCGCATTCTCATCTGCGGCTCGCTCTACCTTGCGGGCGAGGTCCTCGTCCGCAACGGCTGAACCGCGACCGGATCAGACGACGGTATTGATCCAGCTCACCAGTTTCTGCTTCGGCTCGGCGCCGATCTTGGTCGCGGCGACCTGACCGTTCTTGAACAGCAGCAGGGTCGGGATCGACCGCACGCCGTAGCGCGTCGGCGCCATCGGGTTCTCGTCGATGTTGATCTTCACCACCTTGAGCTTGCCGTCCATCTCCTTGGAAATGTCCTCGAGCGAGGGGCCGATCATGCGGCAGGGGCCGCACCACTCGGCCCAGAAGTCGACGAGGACGGGCGTGTCGGACTTCAGGACTTCCTCCTCGAAGGAAGCATCGGTTGCTTTGACGGTCATCGCGGGTTCTCCCAAAAACACTACAGGCCGGTCGAGGGGACCGGCGCCGCCCTTGGCCCAGAAGCTAGGAACGCACGCCCCCCGAGTCAAGATGCGGCAGCATAAGGCATTGATTTGTCTAAGGTTTCTCCGGTGACCTCCATGAGCCGCGGGGCCGCGGTCCAGAGCAGGAAGGCGCGCACCGTCCGGCCGGGATAGATCCGCTGCAGCAGGGCCCGATACAGCGCCAGCTGGCGGCGATACGCCAGCGGCACGGCCTCTGCCGACTCCGGCGGCGGGCGGTTGGTCTTGTAGTCGACGATCAGCACCTCGGTGGCCGAGACGGCCAGGCGGTCGACCTGTCCGCTCACCGTGAAGCTGCCGCGCGGCGTCAGCAGGGTACCGATCAGCGGCACCTCCGCGCGCGAGGTCGGTGCGAACAGGGCCGCATGAGCGGGCGCCTCGGTGACGGCCAGCGCTTCGCTCGCCCATTGCTCGACGTCGTCGGACGTGAGCCCATGTGCCGGCTGCGCGAGGAAGCGGCGCGCCGCCTCGGCGCGCTCTGCTGCCGGCAGCCCGGGAAGATGGCGCAGCAGGTCGTGCAGCAGCAGGCCGCGCTGCCAGCGCTTGGGATCGTCGGCGATCAGCGGACTGTAGGCGCGCGGCGCACCGGCGGCCTCGTCGGGAAGGGGCTGCGAGGGGGCGAGCGGCGTCGGCGGGTCGGGCTCTGCGGGTGCGGGCTCCGTCCACCAGGGAGGAAGCGGCGCTTCCTCCGCGATGGGCAGTTCGGGTTGCTCGGTCTCGGCGATGTGCCCCTCATTGACGAGCTCGTAGCCTTCGCCCGACCATCCCTCGTCCGGCAGAAGCGACGCGAAGTCGAAACTCCTTGCGATGGCGCGGACGCGCGGCGGACCATCGTCCGGCATCTCCGCCTCGGTGCTGGCGCGCAGGCCGGCTTCGATGCGCTCGTACCAGCAGCCGCGATCGGCCTTGCGGGTTCCGGTCCAGCCGCCGACATAGAGCCGGTCCTCGGCGCGCGTCATGGCGACGTAGAGAAGGCGGTTCTGCTCCTCCAGGGAGCGGCCGTGGACCTCGCTCCGCCAGTTGCGCGCCGCTTCGTTGGCGTCGTCGGTGCGTGGCAGCCAGAGCCGGGCCTCGTCGTCGGTCCCGGCGAGCAGCCGCTCGCGGTTCTGTGGCACCCGAGTCGTGTCGGGCAGGTAGACGATCGGCGCCTGCAGCCCCTTCGACGCATGGACGGTCAGGATGCGCAACTCGCGGCGCCGGTTCTGATCGAGGTCCCGCTTGATCTCGCCACCGCCGGTCTCGAACCAGCGCAGGAAGCCCTGCAGCGAGCCGCCCTCGATCCCCTGATACTGCAGCGCGCGCGCCAGCAGCTCGTCGATCGGATCGGAGGCTTCGCGGCCGAGCCGCTCCAGCAGCCGCCGCCGGCCGCCCTGCGGGCCGAGCGCGCGGGCGAAGAAGTCGAACGGCGTGTCGTAGTCGGCGCGCTTCAACCAATCGGCGAGGGTCGCGTAGGCCGTCGCGAAGGGAGGCTCGGCGGCGCGCTCGCGCAACGCACGCCACAAATGGCCGGGCCGCTTCCAGGCCAGGCTGAAGAGCTGGTCCTCGTCGAGCCCGACCAGCGGCGACTTGAGCAGGGCCGCGAGATTGAGATCGTCCTGCGGCAGCAGCACGAAGCGCGCCATCGCCAGCAGGTCCTGGATCGCCAGTTCCTGAGCGAGGTTCAGCCGGTCGACACCGGCGACCTCGACGCCCTCGCGCTTCAGCGCCCGCACGAGCGCGTTCACGAACTCGTTGCGGCGCCGCACCAGCACCATGAAGTGGCCGGCATGCAGCTTCTCGCCGTCGCGCGCGCGGCGTTCCGTGGCGATCAACTGCTTGGCGTGCGCCGCAATCAGTCGCGCCAGCCGCTCGTGCGGCAGTCCCTGCGCGGCGGCACTGCCCATGGCTTCGATGGCGGTCGTGTCGGCCTCGTCGTCGCTGCCGGCGACCAGCGGCCACAGCTCGATCCGGCCGGGCTCGTTCTTGCGGCTCGCCAGGTGCCGGACCGTGCCCGCTTCACCGACGCCGCGCGCCGTGTCGGTCTCTCCGAATACCCAGTCGACGGCGTCGAGCACGGCAGGTGTCGAACGGAACGAGACGTTGAGGCCGACCGGCACGAACATGCGGTCGGCGATGCGGCTGCGCTCGTCGAACCAGAGGCGCATCTCCTCGAGCTTGCGCGGATCGGCGCGCTGGAAGCCGAAGATCGACTGCTTTGTGTCACCGACCGCGAAGACCGTGCGGCTGCGGCCGACCGCGCCCTCGCCCACGAAGAATTCCTCGGTAAGGCGGCGAATCACCTCCCACTGGTCGGGGTTGGTGTCCTGAGCCTCGTCGACCAGCACATGGTCGATGCCGCCGTCGAGCTTGAAGAGCACCCAGGCCGCACTCTCCGCCGTTTCCAGCAAGCGGCGGGTCGCCACGATCAGGTCGTCGTAGTCGAGCACGGCGCGACGCCGCTTGGCGCGCGTGTACCGGTCGGCGACGTCGAGGCCGAGGCGCAGCAGGGCCAGGGTCAGCTCGACGAGAGCCTGTCCCCGCGCACATTCGAGGCGCGCGGCCTCGGCCAGGAGGATGTCGACGATGCCGGGCAGGCGCTTCTGCGCCGCCTTGGTCGCCAGCGTCTTGCGCACCTGACCCTTGTCGGTGAAGAACACGCCGCGATAGGCGGGACTGAGATCGTCGCGCCCCTCGTCGAGCCAGGACGCGATGCTCTCGCCGTTCGGCCCATCGGTCTTGCCGCCGGCCTCGATCAGGGCTCGTGCCGCCTCGCGCAGCGCCGCCTCGTCCAGCGAACCGGCACTCGCGCAGTTCAGCTGCCGGCGCAGTCGCCGGCCCAGTTTCACGAGACCGTCCTCGTTGGCCACACGGGCGAGCAGCCACGCGCGCTCGCTCAGCAGCCGCATCATCAACTCGGCGTATTCGGCGATCGAGACCTTGGCGGCGACGCGGGCGAGCGCGGCGGCGAGGGCCGGCGGCGCGTCGCGATGCGCCAGGGCTTCCATCTGTTCGTCCTGCACGCGGCGGAGGATCGTCTGCGCCTCGGCCTCGTCGAGAATCTCGAAGCCCGGCGCGACGCCGGCTTCCAGCGGAAAGCGCTTCAGCAGCGCCTGGCAGAAGGCGTGGATGGTCAGGATGTTGATGCCGCCCGGCGCATCGAGCACGCGCGCGAACAGGCGGCGTGCCACGACCCTTTGCGCCGGGTCGGGGGTCCTGTCGATCAGCTTGGCGATACCGACGTCGAGGGTCGCCTCGTCGGCCAGCGCCCAGCGGCCGAGCTGGTGGGCGAGGCGGTTGCGCATCTCGGCGGCCGCCGCCTTGGTGAAGGTGAGGCAGAGGATGCGCTCGGGCTTGACACCTTCGAGCAGCAAACGCGTCACGCGGTCGGTCAGGACCTTGGTCTTGCCGGTGCCGGCATTGGCCACGACCCAGGCCGAATGATCGGGCGTGGTGGCGCGGCGCTGCGCATCGGTCGCGAGCGCGATGGCGTCGAGGACGTCGCTCATTCCTCGCCGCCTCCCGCCGTCGACCACTCCGCCACCCGCTCGAGATGGGCGTAGTCGTTGAAATGGGGGCCGTAGGCCGGCCACGGCAGCGCCGGATAGCCGGTCCCGGGTTTCGCGAAATGATCGGCCATCTTCTCGACCAGCGCCATCATCTCCGTCACCAGCGCGTCGCTGTCTTCGATTTCCGTGACCTTGCCGCCGTCGCCGAGCCCGTTGGCCTGCCAGTAGGAGAGGCGCACCGTCTTCGCCTTGCCGTCGATCTTCTCGAAGCCGCCGCGCTCCGCCATCGCCGCTTCGAGCAGGAGCTGCGGCGCGAACAGGGCTTCGAGTTCGTCCTTGCTCGGCACGCGCCCGGTCTTGTAGTCGATGATCTCCCAGACACCGCGCTCCAGCTCGTCGACCCGGTCGGCGCGCGCCTCGATGCGCAACGGACGCGCGGCCGGCCCGATCGTCATCGCGGCGTTGCTCTCGCTGGTCAGAAGCTTGGTGCCGCTGGCGCGGCGCGCATTCTCCGCGGCGACGAACCAGCGGGCGAGACGCTGGAAGCGCGGCCACCAGAAGGCGCGCTCGGCGGGGGCGGTCAGGATATCGGCCAGGTGCTTTTCGCCCAACACCTCGAACTCTCGCACCGCATCGGGTGGCAGCACGCCCGAAGGATGCCGCTTCAGAAATTCATCGAGCGCGTCGTGCAGGGCGTTGCCGCGATCGGCTGCACCCAGCTCCTCTTCCAGGGACTTCAACGCCTTCAGGTCGAGGATGCGGCGCGCGTAGAGACCGTAGGGATCGCGCCGCCACTGCTCGACGCCCGAGACCGAGAGCCGCGTGGGACGCGCCTCGACCGGCGGCCGCGGTTCGGGTCGCGGCCACGGCGCGTAGGTTTCGGGACGGTCGACCGCCTCGGCCCAGGCGACGAAACTGTGACGGCCGCGCTGGATGTATTCCGGCACCGGTGCATTGCCGCCGGGCTCGTAGCCGAACAGCGCATCGAGGCGCGCCAGCCAGCGCGACGGCACGGTCGGCGCACCGCCCTCGCGCTCCGCGCGGGTCAGCAGCACGCGTTCGGCACCAAGGGCCGCGACGAAGTCGTGCGCCGACAGGCCAATCCGCCGCTCGGGCTGCTGCAGACCGAGATCGGCGCGCATCGGACGGTTGATCCACGGGCCGGTCTCGACGGCGGGCGGCCAGGTCCCTTCGTTGAGGCCGCCGAGCACCAGCAGGTCCGCGCGCTGCAGCCGGGCTTCGAGCGGGCCCCAGATGGACAGGCGCGGGTGGCGTCCGAAGGTCGGACGGATCGTCTCCGGCTCCATTAGGGCCGCGAACAGGCCCGGCCACTCGCCGGAGGTGATCGGAGGATGCCGAGCCCAGGCGGTGCGCAGCCGCCCCAGCAGGTCGGCCAGCGCGCTGCCCGCGTCGCCCGACCATAGCGTGTCCACCGAGGCGATCTCCTCTGCCGCGGTGACGGTTGCGTCGAGCAGCGCATCCGGCGACGCGTCGCCCTGCATCAGCGCGACCAGCGGAGAGGTCGCCGTGTCGAGCCGGTCGATCAACGTCCGTACGGCCGTGCGATCGGCGGCATCGCCGAACGTCGCTTCATCGATGCGGGCGCGGATCGCGTCGAGACCCGGCGCCGGCTTGAGGCCGCGCAGACACTTGCGGTCGAGCCGCCGCGTCGCATCGAGCACGGCCGCGCGCTCACTGCCCAGGGCGCACAGCGGGTGCTTGAGCAACGCCAACAGCTCGACCGGCGCGAAGCTCGAATCGACGGCGGCGATCAGCGCATGCAGCAGCGCGGCAGGTGGCGTATCGGCGAGCGGCGTGCCGGCCGAATCGTCGATGTCGATCTGCCAGCGCTTCAATTCCGCGGTCACCCTGCGCGCCAATTCGCGGTCGGGGGTGACGAGGGCGGCTGTGCGTCCCGGCGTGTCGAGGACACTGCGCAGGGCCAGGGCGATCACCAGCGCCTCCTGGTGCGGCGTCGCGCAGTCGGCGCGGGTCACGTGCTCCAGCGACGCGGGCTCGGGGCGGTTCCAGGACTCGCTGGTCTCCGCCGGTCGCATCAGCTCGGTAATCAGGAAGTGCCGCGCGGAGCCGCTGGCGGCGCCTGGCCATTCCTCGACGTCGGCCCGCGCGACGCCCAGCGCGCCCAGGAGCTCACGCAGGCCGTACTGCGGATGCGACGGGTCGAGAGCGTCCCAGCTAGCGTCGTCCATGTCGCGATCGAGGCCGGGCAGGACGAGGACACCTTGCGGCAGTCCGGCGATGGCGGCCAGCAGGTCGCGCGTCGCGGGCTGCGAGCCGGTGGAGCCCGCCGCGATCACCGGCGTCTGAGGAGGCTGTGCGCGCCAGCGGTCGGCCTGGTTGCGGATCGCCTGTGTGCGCCGGTCGATGGCGTCGATCTGGCCGCGCGCCGCGAGCATCTGCGGCCAGTGCTCGCCGACGATGGCGAGGAACCGCAGCGTGCGCTGCCAGTGGCTGGCGAAGTTACCATCGACCAGCCCTTCCAGCCGCGAGAAGGAGACGCCTTCGATGGCGAGCTCGTCGAGCAGTCGGCCGAGCTCGCGCGCGAGCTTCAGGGCCTGCGCGGCCGACTGGGCGATCGGATGGCCCTGGTCGTCCTTGAAGGCAGCCACGAGCTGCGTCAGCAGTGCGTCGCGTTCGGCGGGCTCGATGGCCGGGGGCAGGGTGAGCGCATCGCCCTCGCCCGAACCAATCTCCCATTCGCCGTCGTCGACATCGCCCAGCGGCGCCATGCGCGGCAGGATCGTGGGCGTGCCACCGGCGGCTCGCAGGAAGGCCTCGCGGAGCGCACGCACCGAGCGCCGAGTCGGCAGCAGGATCAGCACGTCGGCAAGGGCCAGCGGATCGCCTCCATATTCGGCCAGCGCCACCCGTGCCAGCTCGTCGGCGAAGCGGCGTTCGGTGGCGATGGTGAAGACGCCCTTCATCCCAGCACGCGCTCGGCGGCGGCAAGGGCCTCCGGCGTGCCCACATGGAACCAGTCGCCATCGTGCACGAGGGCGAACAGGCGGCCCGCCTGTTCCGCCCGGTTCCACAGCTTGAGCAAGGAGAAGGGGCCTTCGGGCGAGCCGTTGAACAGGCGCGAATCGCAGACCGAGATGCTGGCGAAAAGGTAGGGCGCGGTTTCGGCCGTACCGCGATGGCGGGCGCGGCCGTCCGGCTCGAGATAGTAGTCGCCCCGATCCTTCTCTTCGCGACCGATGGCAGAGGCCAGAGGATGGAGCAGCAGGAGCGCGTCCATGCGGGACGGGTCCCAGGTGGATGCGAGACGGCCCAGCATCGAGTCCGGCCCGTCGCGCCACAGCCCGTCGCCGTTCAGCACGAAGAAGGGCCCATTGCCGAGCAGGGGCAGGGCGTTGCGGACGCTGCCGCCGGTTTCGAGCAGGCGATCCTCATGGACGATGCGGGCGCGGCCGCGCAGGCGGTCGGCGATCTGGCTGCCGAGGTGATGCACGTTCACGACGATGTTCTGCACGCCGCTCCGCTGCAGGCGATCCATCGCTCGTTCCAGCATCGAGCGGCCGGCCACGGGGATCAGCGGCTTGGGCGTCGAATCGGTCAGCGGCCGCATGCGCTCGCCACGGCCAGCCGCCAGGATCATCGCGCTGCGGATCACGACGCTGCTCCGATGCGGCGCAGTTCCGGCGGCAGCAGCCGATCGACCCACGTGCGCAGCGGCGAGAGCGCTTCGTGCTGCAGGGAACGCTCGAACATGCGCCACACGCGCGGCAGGTGGCGCAGATAGTCGGGCTTTCCGTCACGCCGCAGCAGGCGTACGAACAGCCCGATGATGCGGGCGTGGCGTTGCGCGGCCATCAGCGCGAAGCCGGTGCGGAACCCGGAGGCATCGGCGATACCGGCCTCGGAAATGTAGCGGTCGAGGCAGGCGGCATGGACAGCAGGCGCCACGTCGCGGCGCGCATCCTCGATAAGTGACACGAGATCGTAGGACGGATGGCCGCGCTGGGCGTCCTGGAAGTCGAGCAGGCCGCAGGCCTTCACGCCGGGCCGTGCCGGCAACCACAGAAGATTGTCCTTGTGGTAGTCGCGCAGCAATAGCGTTTCCCCTGTGGGAGGCAGTCCCGCCAGGCATTCCCGCCAGGCCGCGACGTAGCGCGCCGTCTCTTCGGGGGGCGTCGGCTTGCCGGCCGCTTCCGGGAGGTACCATTCCGGCAGCAGCATCGCAGCCTCGATCAGCACCTCACCGGCATAGGCACCGAGGTCCGGCAGCAGGCTGCGGTCGCCGGCGCGATAGATCTCGACCAGCACGTCGGTGGCGCGCCCATAGAGTTCGCACTCGTCACCCCCGGCGGCCAGCACGCGCGCATAGGTGTCGTCGCCGAAATCCTCCAGCAGCAGGAATCCCTGCTCGGGATCCTCCGCGAGAATCTCCGGCGCGCTGAGGCCGAGTGCGGTCAGGTGCCGGCCGATCCGAACGAAGGGCCGCACGTCCTCCTGCGGCGGCGGCGCGTCCATGACGACCGCCGAGCCGCGCGGCCGCGTGAGGCGGAAGTACTTGCGGAACGAGGCATCGCCCGCCAGCAGCCGTTCGCCGGCATCGCCCCAGCCGGCGCGATCGACGAAGTCGGCGCGCAACCGGTCGCGTTCAGATTTCGCCAAAGCGGGAGTCTCCTTCCAGGATCGCGCGCCGACGG
>Ga0209066_10001715_pt1 | contig 28316 bp, 33 predicted proteins | sample All_14_2_FD_187198 | JGI IMG/M metagenome (GOLD analysis project Ga0209066, IMG submission 187198) | Freshwater microbial communities in response to fracking from Pennsylvania, USA - Allegheny Zone_MetaG_DW_15 (SPAdes) (version 2) ...
AAGGCTTCTCAGCTAGAGCGTGGTGCTAAGAAAGTTTGGGGTGGGCTTCCTAAGGATGCAAAGGTAGAGAACCTTGAGGGTGGAGCGCAGGGTCTTGATCTAGCTCTTAAGTACCTAGAACAGCTAAAGCGTGCCATGCACGAACTTACTGGTGTACCTGAGACAGCCCTAGGTCAGATGCAGCCTATTTCTAACACCTCTGGTGTTGCTCTTTCTATCCAGTTCCAGCCCCTAATGAATCGCCATCAGCAGAAGGTTATTCAGTACACTAAGGGCTTGAAGAGGATTAATGAGCTTATCCTTCGTACCTTGGCGGTAAAGGAACCAGAGTCGTTCGTCTACGATCCAGAAACTGACGGTCCACTAAAGGAAGGTCAGTTAGACAAGCTTGATCCTAACGACCCTATTACGTACATTACTTATCCAACCTTTCCAACTCCTCTGCCTCTTGACCAGCTTGTTCTTCTTAACGAAATTTCTATGAAGATTTCTATGGACCTTGAATCTAAGGAAGGTGCTCTACGTGCCCTTGGAGAAGAGTTCCCAGAAGAGAAGCTACAAGAAATCCGCAAGGAGATGATGGAAGACGCTACTGCTGCTGGTGCTCTTGCTCTTCTTAACGCAACCATTCAGGCAGAAATTGCTGAACTTACTGGGTTTATGCCTGGTCAGGACGGGCAGCCAGGTATGCCAGTTGACGGCGGCGTGGATGATATGGGCAACCCAGTTGCGGCTCCACAGATGCTTGATCCTAACATTCAGGTCGGTGTTCAAGAGCAGCTTGTTACCATGGCTTACGGTACAAAACTACCTTCTAGACAGATTAATTCTGAAGGCGACTCTGCTTCAGAAAAACTTTAAAAGGTTTTTAAGAGTTTAATGAGACGTATAGAAGACAGTACAGTTTACTTAATAGTACGAGATACGCCCATTCGGGCAAACGGACAACTAACCCTTTGATAGGACAACCGCATGTCAGTTCCAACATTCGCTCCTATTCCTCCAACTAATAGCGAGGAATCAGTAGAGCAGTTCGCAACCGGTGTAGTAGAAAGTCAGCCAGTAGGAACTCCCCCCCACGTAACACTCCCAGAAGAGCCAGCCGCTCCTAAGTTCACAGAGGCTGACCTAGCCAGAGTACGTGAGCAGGAAAAGAATAAGCTTTACCCAGAGATTGAAAGACTTAAGCAGGAAAACAAGGCGTTTGCAGAGCAGGAAGCCGCAAGACAGCAAGCAGCAGCAAGAGCACAGGCTGAGGCTGAGGCTGAGGCACAGAGACTACGCGAAGCAGAAATGAGCGCCAAGGAGTTAATCCTTGCTAAGGAACAAGAGTGGGAAAACCGTTTCAATGCTCAGGCTCAGGCAATTGCTGAGGCCGAAGCAGAGCGTAACCGCTCACTTCAGCTCCTTCAGATGGAGCAGCAGTACCAAGAACTTCAGGCGTATAAGCAGCAGGCACTTGATGCCAATGTGGACGCGATTATGCCTGAGCTACGTGATCTAGTAGCGGGCAACTCCCGTGAAGAGATTGACGCTAGCATTCAAAATCTTGTCGAACGATCAAATAGAATCGTTGACAGTGTTGCGCAGGCTACACAGGCTGCACGACAGCAAATGCCAGGTGCGCGAGTAACGTACCCAGCAAACGGACCTTTGGATAATAATTCGGACAACAAACAGTTTACAGATGAGCAGCTTGCTGCCATGGATTTGGCCACCTATGCGAAGAATAGACCAAACTTGATCGGAAACGGTCGAAGTAGTCAGGGAATGTTCGGTTAAGAAAAAACCCTCTTGTAAATCTATGTTCTCGAAAGGAACACTCCTATGCCATCAGCAATTACAGGTACTGGCTCACTAGCCGGTTCCCCAACTGCTTACGCTGGGTCCAACTCACAGCTTACACAGGCTATCCAGACCATTTGGTCAAAGGAAATTCTGTTCCAGGCTATGCCTATTCTTCGTTACGAGCAGTTTGCTGTAAAGAAGACTGAGCTTGGTGTTGCACCTGGTTTGACCATCAACTTCATGCGTTACATTAACATGACACCTCCAACAGCACCGCTGACTGAAGGTGTGCGTATGACCACCAAGTCTCTGACCGCAGAGCAGATCGTTATTACCGTTGCAGAACACGGTGACGCTCTGGCTGTATCTGAGCTTCTACTTAACGCATCATTTGATGACGTTATGGCTTCTGCTTCTCGACTACTAGGCCGTAACATGGCTCAGTACCTTGACAACCAGAGCCGCGATACTCTTGGTGGTGCTACCTCTAAGATTTTCGGATACGATCGTTCAGCTCTTTCCGGAGTTAACGACTGGTACGCATACGGTACTCTTGGTACACAGGGAACTGTTACCACCGCCAATGCTACCTTCTACCTATCAACACATGCTGTTAAGGATGCTGTAGAGACACTTGCGTCTCGTAACGTTCCTCGCCTTGGTGAGACCTACGTTGCCTTTGTCCACCCTCACCAGAGCCGTCGTCTTCGTGACGTTCCTGAGTTCATTGAGGTAACAAAGTACGCTGCTCCTGGTAACTTCATGCTAGGTGAGATCGGTCGTCTATACGACGTAGTGTTCATCGAGACCACTCAGGTTCGCCATGGTCAGGCTGACGCTACTAACGATAAGGCTCCTTGGGAGTCAGGCTTCGTTACTGCTAACGGTGCTTCAGTTTATGAGGCTACTGTAATCGGTGACAACGCATTTGGTCACGCTATCTCTCTACCCGTAGAGCTACGTGACGGCGGCGTTCTTGACTTCGGTCGTGAGCACGCTATCGCTTACTACGGTATCTGGGGCCAGGGTATTATTACTGACCAGGCTATCGTTAAGGTTCTAACGAACTAACCTGTACCACCCAGTGGGGGGCATCATCCAAGGTGCTCCCCACTGTTTCTTCCGGTCACTAACATTTAGGAAAACAATATGCCTGCTGCAAAGCCCCGTCCTACAGATGCTACAGGAGTAGCTAGGGCGAGAGAAATTAAGAAGAACGAGACTCTTGTAAAAGAGCGCGCAGAAGAGATTAGCACTATTGCTGCTAAGGAAGCCTTCGAGAACGAGAACCTTGTGTTTGACCCCTCAGTACTAAATGAGGTAGAGGTCGTTGACGAGATTCTTGATCCGTCTGTATTACAGCCTGCTGAAGAGGTTGCGCCTGTTGTTACAGATGAGGTAGTGGTTGACACTGAAATCACTCTTGAGGATGACTCGGTTGTAGTTCGCCTACTCGCTGACATTCCTACAATGGTCTATGGTGTAGGTAATGAGTATTCATTCATTGCTGGCCGTAAGTACCGTGTATCTAAGGAACTTGCTGGTCACCTAGAGAGCATTGGGTACCTTTACCTATAATCTCCATCTCAGCCCGACGTAGCCCCTTCGGGGGCTATTGTCGTTTACTGGGACAAATACTAATAGGTACGAGATGATTTAGTTAACCCTGGAGGTACTTTTGGCTACTATCACCAGCCTTGTAGACCGTGTTCGCCTAGAGCTTGGTGACACGGCTAAGACCTTTTCCTGGCCAACCACAGCCGTAGACGGAGTTAACCGTTACCAGATTCCTTGGTCGCCGGTACTTGCTAGTACAGTAGTTGTGTACGTTGATGGTTCATTAGTAGATGAGGATGATTACCTAGTAGAGGAATCAACAGGCACATTAATTTTTGATTCGGCCCCAACTGACGGTGATACTATTCTTGTTACAGGGTCACACTTTAGATTCTTCACTGATACCGAACTAGAGAGTTTAGTAACCGCAGCGGTGGCTGAGCATACGTACTTGAAGACAGATGCTTTTGGTCGTCAAGTAAATATTACTAACCTGCCAGCAGTTGAAGAATACCCAGTGGCTTTGTGGGCAACGTATAAAGCGCTAATGGTTCTAGCTACTGACTCTTCATTTGATATCGACATTCAGACTCCAGATGGTGTGTCTATACCACGGTCTGAGCGCTATGGCCAGCTTTACAACATGGCACAGGCTCGTAAGGTACAATACGACGATCTTTCTAAGGCACTTAATATCGGCCTACAGAAGATTGAGGTATTCACATTTCGTCGTATTTCCCGCACCACAAATCGCTACGTTCCTGTTTACATTCCTCAAGAAGTAGATGACCGTAGTCAGCCTCAACGTGCTTACCTCCCTCTTCCTACTTATGGAGCAGAGCCAGTACCGCAGTCTGCATCTATCTACGACATTGTATTCACTCAGGGTGATGCGTGGGAGGTTGAAATTGACTTCCCTATGGACCTAACAGGCCATACTCTAAAGGCTCAGGCTCGTCTCTACCCAGAGTCTGCTGCTGTGGTAGCAGAGTTCGCTGTTACAGTTATTTCTGCGGCTACTGGAGTTGTGAAACTATCATTAACCACAGACCAAACTGTAAAGTTCCCTATCAAGTCTTACTGGGATTTGCAAGTTACTCCTCCTTCTGGCAAGGAGTACACATATCTAACTGGTGCTGTATTCGCAAAGAGGCAGATCACCCATGTATAGGAGTAAATAATGGAAGCGGGAACACAGTTTACGGCTGAGTGTCTAGCATGTCCTACGCCTTCACGTCACAAGCTTGAGTACTCTCATCAAGGTCTCCATGGAGAGGGGCCGATTTTCAAGGCTACTCACAACGATGGAAGCAGTACTTATCATACTTCTGATGCACGTAGGTATGGTCTAGAAGGCGACAAGGATCACAAGTATGTCTGATCAGATAATTATCACCCCACAAGAGCCACAGACTATTGAGATTAGTACTGGAATCAAAGGAGATACAGCGACAATAGCTGTAGGCACTGTAACAACAGGAGAGCCTGGAGCAGACGCTGAGGTTACAAACTCTGGTGATACGCACGATGCAGTATTTGATTTCATTTTGCCTCTAGCTAGCACCAAATACAACATAGACGCAGGTACACCATTCTCAGTTTACGGCGGCATTGAAGAAAATATAGACGGTGGAGGTCCATAATGGCAGTACAAATTCAGTTCCGTGGCGGAACTGCTGCTGAGTGGGAAGAGGCTAACCCTGTTCTAGCTGAACGTGAAATGGGTATTGAGACAGATACTCTACAGTTGAAGTTCGGCGATGGGGTGACTGCTTGGAACGATCTTGAGTATGGCGGTATCGCAGGTCCACAAGGTGAACGTGGTCCAGCAGGCAATAACGGAACTAACGGCACCAATGGGACCAATGGACAAGATGGTGTAGATGGAGATTGGTCTACTGCCCAGACACTAACATCAAGGAACACAGACTTTTCTATTAGCGCTTCAGATGTTGGCAAGTTCCTAACAGTAGATAGCGACGTGACAGTAACATGCACTATCTCCGATAGTCTTGGAATTCTTAACGGCCAAAGAATTGATATTGGACAGGTAGGAGAAGGACAGATTAACTTTGTAACAGACGGTACCGTAATTTGGGCTACTCCTACAGCAACTACTAGGGCGCAGTATTCAGTAGCCTCTATTGTGTACATGGGTATTGAAACCTATTGGATTATGGGCGATTTGGCGGCAGAATAATGCCAAGCACTTTAGGAATTGTGGCTTCTGGTAAGCCTTCTATTAGTATACCGCCAGGAGAGCTTGTTTTGAATACCTCTATGCTTATTGTAGACTCAGTGAATCTATCAGGACAGTTGATTCCTAACAGTGGAACAGCAACTGGGTTGCTAACTGCACAACTAGGTAGTACTAGTGGTGTTGACACCAACGATCCAACTGTTAACCTTGATGGTACATTGAGCTTTACGGGTGCCCAATACCTAGTTGTACATGATGATGCTGTCTTAAATGTTGGCTCGTTCACTGTAACTATAATGTACCGCTCCAACACCCCCCCAAGTATTAATTACCCTGCTGTTGTCAGCCGAATTCGTGCGGACTATGGATACCCAGGATGGGCTATTTTAGAAAAGCCAGCAGGAAACACAGGAATTTCCTGGGCGTACTTTGCCTCTGGTACTTCGTCTGAGAAGGTAGTATCGGTGCCTTCTCATCATGACTCCCTTTGGTATGTAAGAACGATAGTATTTGACGTGGATGCTGCTAGAATGTACTTCTACGATAATGGAGTCTCCGTTGGTACTCCTACTAATACGGCATCGGATGCCAACTATAATGCTCCTGGATACGACATTATGGTGCACGGCACAGTTGCTGGAGGCTACGTGGGCGACATTGACTTCCGAATGCTCGCCATGAAGGACTACGCCGCCAGTCCAACAGACATTCTTAATGAAGCTACTTATCTATTAACATTGGTGGATTAATGCTTACATCCTCTGTAAACCACAAAGGCCTTGTTATTAATGACATAGTTCTTGGTGACCCTGATATTACACCCAGATCAATACCAGCTATTTGGGGAGGTACACCAGTAACAGGCCCAATAACATACTTGTGGGATCACCCTGGTCTCCCAAACGGTATTATCACTGCTGACGGAGTACTTATGGAGAGTGAGATACAGTGAGAGGAAACAACGCTCTAGGTCGTTTTGATGGGGAGTTTGAGACTCACTCTATTTGGGATGGTATCTCTAGAGACCTTCAGAGGCCTGTAGGACAGCGTGTATTCTGGTATAGGTATGACCCAACACAAACAGAAGTACACCCAGTGTACGATGTTGGTAGCCCAGATGGTGGTCGTGCGTATAAAGCCCCCGTAGCGCTGCCAGTCATTAATGCCCTAGTTACTCAAGGTCAACAGTTTGATAACGACCGTGGTTTGTATATGGTCGATGTTTTGCGCCTATTTGTAAACTACGATGACGTACAAAGAGAACTTCCTGGGTTGACTACTAACCCAGATATTTATATCAAGGATAGGGTAATCTTCCGAAATGGGGTTTACGCACCTAACCGTATTAACCCTAGAGGACAGGTAGGATATGACTACATGACTCTTACTGTCGATCTAGTACAGCTTAAGCCAGAAGAACTATACAATGACGAGTGGAATGCTGACGCACCTACCAATCTTATTGGTACGTCTATTGGTGTACAAGAACTAGGAAACTATGAGGATGGAACAATAGCATGACATACATTAAGCAGTCTTGGGAGAACTTCCCTTCAAAGGCTACTCCTATCTCAGCAAGCCGACTTGACCATATTGAAAATGGTATTGAAGCTGCTGCGGCTACTTCTGATTCAGCTACTACGTCCTTGTCTTCTGGCTTTCCTACTAAGAAGCCTGGAGAGCGTCTCCACGCCTATTATTTTGAACTAGGTGTCGCACACAATGTTTCAGCTTCACCCTCTGGAAGTAAGCCAAATGTTTTGTGTGAGGTTTGGGATCAGCCTGGTGTACTAAGGCATATTTGGATGGCCACTAACAATGGTGGAGCAGAATCAGAAGGTTTGGATAACTTCCAAGAAGGTGGGTCAGTCATCCGTATCTATATTGATGACTCCACTGATCCTTACCTAGAAATGAGCCTTGGGGACTTCTTCTACTACTACCCAATGTGTGAGCCTTTTAATAACGTCCGAGTGGGACGTACTTCGAGAGCCGAAGAACTTGAGTTTTCTACTGGCGCGTACAAGTACATGTGGGTTCCATTCCAGAGGTATATTAGAGTAGAAGTAGAGAACATTTCTCCACAGGCTGAGCCTATTTTTTACGGAGCCGCTACTCTATCATTAGTGGATGATTTTGAAGTTCTAGGAAATGCACAACTAAAAGCACAGGTTGCTTCTGGTGGTGACGAGGAATGGCCAGTAAGAACCCCAATTACTATTGTTGATGTAGACGGTGAAGGACAGCTAGAGGCTGTACACGTTAGATATCAGGGTGACTCCGGTGGCGATGGTGCGCTAGTTGAAGGTAACTTTCTAATCTACGTAGACAATAACCCATATCCTTCTCTGCACACTTCTGGTGGAGAGGATATGTTTGACGGCTCTTGGGGAACGGTGCCTCTTGGTGGGTACCCAACAGGAAGGGCTGGTGTTACACATGCTGCTTCTGGACATTCCTGGTACCGCTACTTTGACTCTGTACCTATCCACTTTAACACCCACCTAAAGGTAGTCTGGTGGGTTGGACAGCCTAACCAAGGCACAACAACTGACACTGAAGTTGATGCCAAAGGTACTGCTTACTATTGGCTAAATTCTGCCGGTGGTTGGGAATACACAGTTGTTGACCACGACTCCGCTCCTCTTTATCAGCCCCTAATTCCTATTCCTGGTAGTATCCCGTCATGGACTACTGCCGTGTCCGGCACATGGACTGTAGACACCTCAGGCAGATTTGTGCAGGACAGCACAGATGCGGATCAGGTTTTGGCTCTTAACAGTACTGGAATAACAACCGATTGCTGGATTGAGTCAACTGTAAGAGTGACAGGAACCACAAACGATGAAGAGTTATTCCTGTGGGGATGTGCGGCAGCTAGTGATGGGTATGTCGGACAGCGCGCTGCTATTGAGCTTAAGCGTGGAGTGAACGATACATCTTGGTTTATCCAAGCCAGAGACGACTTCGACACTATTGCTTTAGTTGTAGTTGGTGACGGAGGAGATGTTACTGGTGTAGAGTTCGATCTAGCTCTAAAGTTTGAGGGTACTAAGGTTACGGCCTACTGGAAGTACCACAATGCTCCTATCTGGCAATCCCTGTGTTCCTGGACCTCAGCTAAGGGCCCATTCCGAAAGTTTGGTGTTGGCACCTGGGGTGGTAAGGGGACTTTCACTCCTCCAGTTATTCGACCACTAAAGACAGAAGTAAATCCTGGTTAATACAGACAGGTATATAACTTCAAAGTATTCTTATTAATGTAGCCCATGCGGGGCTATGAATACCTTGCGAGTAGTACCTGCGGAGTGTGTCTATGACAACTATGTCTATGAACGTGCCCGGTACTCCTCTTTCTAAAAAGGTACGTGCTGCAATAGAAGAAGCATACCCCATCGCTGAGCAATCACTTAGAGTGTCTGCTGTGGAAGCAGGATGGCCGGTAGATGCAGCGAATGATATATCTATCTCAGGTACAAAAATTACAGTTGGTGAACAAGCTGCTAACTGGGAATTTGGCCTGCCAGGAAAACCACCTACTCCAATAGCTAGAAATAGCGCCACCACAAACAAAGCAGTGGCAGTTATTCTTGATGATGCCTATGCTCGTCTAAAGAAGGCTGGTGTGCTGTGACATTTATTCTGGCGGAAGATGAGGCTCTAAAAGCAAAGCTACAAGGAGTAACAGTTGCAGATGCTAGCAACTCAGCCCGTCCTGTTGAGGTTTGGTTTGGGCAGCCAGATATCCAGATTAGGGAACAGAAGTACCCATATATTACTATCGACTTAGTAGACATTAGTGAGGCCAACGAAAGAGTTATGGTCTCAAATGGTGTTCGTCCGTGGTACTACAATGTAGTATTCCCAGACGATCTGGACCAGATACCAGACGACTGGACGATGCCGTATCCTATTCCTATTAATCTTGATTACCAGATTACTTCCTACGCTCGTTCTCCTATGCACGACCGTCAGATTTTGGCCCAATTAATAGGTCAGAAGATTCCATACAGGTTTGGATCACTGTCAGTAACTGAGTATAAAGAAACTTCTGGTCCAGATGAGATTCTTCACCAGACCACAAGACGGCTAGACATGCTAGGAAGCTATAAAAGAGACTTAGTAGAGAACAACAAGAAGATGTATATGAACATCTTTACCGTGCGAGTCTCTAGTGAAATCCCTACCATTGCAGTAGCTAAGTATTTCTACCAGGTTCAGTCAATTAACCTGGAAGAGACCAGCAGTTACCCAGATGCCCTATCCAGCCCAGACCTAACAACGACCATAACGATCACTATTCCGTAGCATTAACTCGGTCCCCCTTGTAAACCAATCTAAGAGGAGACAAAATGCCAACACCTGGCGTGTACGTAACAGAGAGCACCATTCTTGCTCCTGTACAATCTGCTGCTGTTACTGACGCTGCTGGCGTTCTTGCAGCCGAGCTTCCACAAGGCCCTTCTACCCTAACTCTAGTTACCAGCTGGTACCAGTTCAGCAGCATCTATGGCGGCCTAAGTACAAACTATGTGGCTTCTTTCGGAGCGCAGATGTTCTTCCGTGCTGGAGGAACTGAACTGTATGTACAGAGAATTGTTAAGGATGACGCTGACTCTGCTGCTGGTGTCCTAAAGACTACAGACGCCTCTACCTGGATTACATTTACTGCTAAGGGTGCAGGAGCGTATGGTAACAACATTCGTGTAAAGCTTGTCAAGAACTCAGCTAACCTGTGGGACCTTACAGTTCTTAAGGAAGCAGGAGTGGCTGACACCATCGTTTCCGGCCTAGTAACTGCTGGTTCTGGTGACGACCTAGTTCTAGAAAGCTTCACCAACCTTAACCTAAATACTTTCGGACACCAGGACGTTGTTAACATTCTGTCACACCGTTCAAACTACGTTTCTGCTGAGTGGGAAGAGGCATCGTCAGCTAAGACTATTGCTTCAGGAACTAGTTTCATCATCCCTCTGTCTGGTGGATCAGACGGATCCGGTGACCCAGACTACTCTGGAGTGACAGCCGCTATTGGTGGACTAAACCGCCCTCTAGTTATTTTCTCTCCTGGACTTACTGACACTGATGTTATTGATGAGTTCTCTACCTTCGCTGCTGCTAATGGAAGCTTCGTAGTAGTAGAGCCCGCAGCAGACAGTACTGCCACTGAGGCCGTTACATTCGCAGGATCGCTAACATCAAGCGCCTTCGTTGGAGTGTACGCTCCTTGGGTATGGGTTGCTGACCCAACATCTTCAGCCAGGGATGCTATCTGCAAGGTACCACCGAGCGGCGCCGTCGCAGGATCAGTACTTGCAACTGACTCTAGCAAGGGAGTATTCAAGACTCCTGCTGGTCCAGACGTTGCTGTAACTGGAGTTGTAGCCCTAGAGACTGAGTGGACTTCAACTGACCTTAATACTTTGGCCGACGGTTCTCCACCAGTTAATGCTATCCGTATCATCCCAGGTGTAGGTCCTGCAATTATGGGTGGCCGCACTACCAAGACCACTGATGCAACCAGGTTCATCAACATTCGTAGGTCGCTTAACCAGATCACCTTCGAGCTTCAGAATCGTCTACTGTTCGCAGTTTACCAGAACAACGACGTAACCCTGTGGAACCAGGTGAAGACCGTAGTGGATGCTTACCTAACTTCCTTCTGGCAGGCGGGTGGTCTGCGTGGAAACGTAAAGGCCAATGCATTCTACGTAAAGGTAGATGGAGAGAACAACACTGCAACAGATATCGCCAATGGTGTTCTGAATGTAGAAGTTGGTGTCGCTCTACAGTACCCAGCAGAGTTTATCCGTATTAACCTAACCCAGCAAACAGGAATCTAAGAGAGGTCTAGATGTCTTCAAGCATTAACAATCGTGGGGCGATCACATCAGACCCGATTCGTAACTTTAGGTTCTTGGTAAAGTTTCTACCATTAACCTCCTACGGCACTGTCGGATCACAAATCTTCGACAATACCATTGGCTTTACTTCAGTGTCTGGTCTCGCTATCAGCACAGAAAGTATTCCATATCGTGAGGGTGGCTACAACACTACTGTTCACCAGATTCCTGGTCAGAGCACATTCTCTCCAGTTACCTTCCAGCGCGGTGTAACCATCCCTGGCTCTGCCGGTGCTCCTAACTGGAACTGGATGAAGAGACTCTTCCAGACAGTCAGTGGTGGCTTTACCTCATATAACACTAAGGATTCTTTCCGCGCCGACGTAGAAATTCATGTATTGAACCACCCAGTTCCTTACAATTCTGGTCAGCCATTCGGAAGTTCTTCTAGTGAGAGTGAAGCTGCTGGAGACGATCTAGTAGTGGCTAAGTTCCGTCTGTACAACGCTTGGCCAACCACCGTTGCATACTCAGACCTAAACGCTGGTGACAACGCCCTATTCGTAGAGCAGATGACACTAGTGCATGAGGGCATGGATATGCAGTGGGCTTCTCAGGACTCTAACGGAAATCTAACGGCGGCACCTAACTTTATTTAACAACTAACAAGGACTACTAACTGTGGAATCAGTACCAGTAACAAACGAGAATATCCAAGCAGCACTAGCGGAAGCACCAGTAGAAGTAGAGAAGCCTTTAGTTACAGCTCCTCCTGCTGACACTGTATTCAACCTTCCTGGTGGCCTTATTCAATTTGATAGGGTTATAAAGGAGGTTGAGGTTAAGGAACTAACTGGCGCGGATGAGGAAGCCCTATCTAAGGCTACCTCTGTGGCTAGGCTTCTTAACACAGCGCTAGTTAGAGGTATTGTAAGGGTTGGGGATGAGAAGCCAGACGAAACTCTGGTTAACTCTCTACTAGTAGGTGACCGTGATTATATACTTCTTAGGGTATACACAACCACTTTTGGAAAAGACCTAGAAACAATTAGGTACTGCACTTCATGTGGCACCGACGTAAGAGTAAAGATCGACCTACTGAAAGAAACTCCTGTAAAGGAGATTAGTGTGGAGGATACTCTATTTAATGTAGAGACCTCAAAAGGTACAGCAATAGTAAGTCTACCCACTGGTTACACTCAAATGGAAATGCTGTCAGAGTCCAATAAAACTCTAGCAGAATTAAAAACCGTTCTACTTGCTAATACAGTCAAGAAGATCGGAAATACGGAACTGATTCTCGACAAGATTGGGGCAGTACGTAGACTATCCATTAAGGATAGAGCTGCTATTGACCGCGAGCTTGCTGAGCGCAACTTCGGGCCGCAGTTACAAGACCTACATGTAGGGTGCCCAAACTGTGGAGCTGATATGGAGGTTCCGCTTTCAATAGCGGGGCTGTTTCAGTTCTAAGTATATTGAGGGTAGAGAAACTACATACCGGTATCTGTATGAAGACTTCGAAGCTATCTCGTCAGCCTACCCTGGCTGGTCTTTAGAAGAAGTGAAGAGTCTCTCTATCAGAGAACGAATTAACTGGTTGGAGCTGTACTATAAGAAAGGTAGGTGAATATGAGCACTCTATATGACGTTCAGGCTGTTGGTAAAGAAATTGAGAAGATCGTCAACGGTCTTATCCAGGCTGAAAAGTCTATTAAGAACTCAGTAAAGAGTGCCAAGTCCCTATCTAGTGGTTCTGTTAATGGTGCCCCTGCTGCCTCCTTCGGGGGTCTAAGCGACCAGACAAAAGCAGTACTAAATAAGTACTCCGCTGCTGGCGGTGGTGGTACTGGAGTTATGGCTACCTCTCTCGGAGTCATTACTGCTGGTATTGGCGCTATGTGGAACTCAGTTCCTGGTGTGGATGATGCGTACAAGTACAAGTCTGAAATCTTCAATACTTCTTTTGCTGCCTCAGGCAGATTTAACTCACCCAGTGTATTCGGCTCTGTAAAGGCTAGCTTTGGTTCTGGGTTTGATGCTACTGGCGTAAACGCTGCATCAATGATGACTAATGCTGGTATCGGACCAGCAAGCTCTCGCTTTGGTTCTACTATGAACCAGGCTGGGTTCCTCTCTTCTTTCAGCGGACGCTCTAACGAGTCTACTACTGCTGGTATGATTTCTCTACAGCAGGGATCACAAGGAGTAGTTGGTAACCTAGCATCCTTCGGAATCTTTGTAACTGACCCCAAGACTGGAAAGTCTGGTGGCCTTCAGTCTATTGTTGATCAGATTTGGCTACGTTGGTACGGATCATCTACAGCCAAGGTTGACCCGATTCAGTTTGAAGCTGATCTTATGGGTGGCTGGGTTGGCTCTGACATGTCTACCCTGTTTGGGGGTAACCCAGAACTTTACCAGAACGTTCTTGACGCTCTAAGAATTAAGGTCAAGGCAGGCGGACGCTCTGTAAGTTACAGTAATAAGGCTAGGGGTAAGAACTCTGCTTCTGGTGTAGTCTCAGGTGCCGGTGTAAGGACCGAGGACCAGCCGTGGGGGACTCGTCAGAAACTTGAGCAAGGGCGTATGGAGAATATTGCTGACGCCTCAGACGCCCTTATACAAGGTTTCCAAGACGCTGCTGTAGTTATTGACACCTTTAACAAGAGCATGAATGCCATCATCAACTCCCCCTTTGGGCAGCTTGGTATGCGTACTAAGGGAGCAACAGACTCTCTTATGGGATCACAAGAACTTGGTGGACTAGGTGGGTTCCTGGGTGGGTTGGCAGGATCATTTGGTGCCCGAGTACTGGCCGGTGGAGGAAGCCTCCTAGGAGCTGCTAAAAACATATTCACTCGTAACCCGAAGGTCGTACCTTTTAACAGAAGTGGTAGTACATCTGCTCCTTCAGCGACAACAGGATTACGTGGAATTAAGGGTGGCATTATTGCAACTGGTGCTGCTGCTATTGCAGGAATGGTTATGCCAGAAGGACCAGTGAAGGATCTTATGTTTGGTGCCCCAGTAGGCACTACAACTACAACTTCTGACGGTTCAACAATGACACGCACTGGAGATGGTACATGGATAAGAACCCTTCCTGGGCATGGCACTTTTGGTGAGGGCTCTGGTTCTACATTTGGCAGCGGACAGGGAGGAAGTCTTCCTAGAGATACTTCCTCTGCTATGTCTTGGGCGGCTGCATCACAGTCAATGACTGGACAGTTCGACGGCTTGTGTGATCGTTACGTTGCTAACGTATACGGACTTGCTCATTCTGGGTATGAAACTGCTCGCGCTCACTGGCAGGCAATCCCTGATGAGTACAAGTACCCTGGAGATAAGAACCCTCCTGTAGGCGCACTTGTTTTCTGGAACGTAGGTAATTCAGGACACGTTGCAGTAGTAGTAAGCAGTGGACCTACTGTTAGTACCACTCACGTTGGTGGTACTCCAACTCAGATGTCTCTAGAGGAATGTACTCGCCAGCTTGGTGGCTGGGGAACCTACTACGGATGGTCTAAGCCTTACTTTGGTGGTGACTCTGCTGACGTTGGCGGGGCTGCTAGTTCAGAAGCAAGTGCTACCTCTGCTGCTATCAGTAGGACTAATTATATTCAGCCCTCAACTGGTGGATCAGATATCCTTGGTAACCCTAACGCTATGACGAGTGGGCTGAGTGCTGGTGGAATTCTTAGTAGCCTAGGTAACCCAATAATGGGCGGAGATGCAAACAGCACTTCCTCTCCTGGTACTTCTGCTAACCCTACCTCTATCGGTGGGTCTTCTCTTGGCGGAGCTACTAAGAGTGTGGTTGGTTCTAAGGGGCTAATTGGAGTTCTACAAAAGGCTGGATTTAAGGGGCAGCACCTGAGGGAAGCGTACGCTATTGCTATGCGTGAGTCCTCAGGACACGCTAACTCCCACAACACAAACAAGGCTACTGGCGACAACTCTTACGGACTGTTCCAAATCAACATGCTTGGGAAGCTTGGCCCAGACAGGGATAGCAAATTCAGAAAGCATGTGCCTGGATACAATGGGCCAGAATCACTATTCGATCCAGAGGTCAACGCTAGGGCTGCTGCATATATGTCACAGCGTGGTAAGAACTGGGGTTCTTGGGTCTCACCTACTTATGGTAGGGCTGCTGAATACTATGCTTCTTACCCTGGTGCTTCTTCTGGAATGATGCTTTCTAGGGACCAACTAGTTAACGCACACGCTGGTGAGATGATTGTTCCTGCGTACCAGACTACTCAACTTAAGGAACTTCTTCAGGGTGGAATAAACGGACTAAAGGGTACTACTAACGTAACAATCAATGTTAACGTCCCTAGTGTTTCACGAGAAGAAGCTACTAAGTTTGCTAAGTGGGTGAAGCAAGACATGGAAAGTGATTCTGTTATTGATAGATTGAGGTCACGATGAGATCATCAGACATTGTTGATCCACACACTGATCCTTTGTCTTTGCTAATTTCTGGGGCATATGTACAGAGAAGTGCAGACGCTCTACAGGCATACTCTGACACTGGTAGTACAGAGAGGCTTACTAGGGCTGATACTACAGTTCATGAATTCATTGGCGACTTGTCTTATCTAACATACTTGGGGAACAACTAATGGCAAAGCCTGATCCATATAACTACAACAAGGCTGGCAGTAAAACTACCAGCAACCTTATTGAGTTCAACCCGCCTATCAATCGTTTTGCTAGTGGGGCATACGCTGACAGTAGAAAGAACGAGCTATCAACCAACCCCAACACGGGACGAAATGATATCTTAGGTCCGGACTCTCTACAGGTTCGTTCACTAAATAAAGGCGTTATCTACCAGGACTTTGGGACTGCTGTAACAGATAAGGGAGATTCTTCTTGGGGTGTAACAAATCCTCAGTACAAGAACTTCAAGACTATTGGTGATACTAGGTTTGGGTTTAAGTTTCATTACAACCCGTCTACTATTGACTTTTCTGTCAATGCGGAAAACAAAACTATTGATCCTGCGCTGATCCTTTCTGGAACCAGTAGGGCTATGCCTATTGCTCCTCCTAGCCTCCCACTAGTTAACTTCTCTTTGATTATCAATCGTATTGAAGATGTGACCATGCTTAGAAAGGGAAGTTTTGGCAATAAAGACATGAAGTACTTTTATGGCCGAAACTTAAGTGATCAAGAAGTAAAGGGCATAACTACTAGAGGCAGTGGTTATGATCTGGAGTACCTGTTCAGAACTATGCTTGGTCGTCCTTATGTCACTGATCTTAGGGGAACTACTGCGGATATTGGTGTAGCATTTGGACTACCTCTTATTCTTGACTTCTCTCCCAAGACTCTGACAGAGGCTAAAACTAGTAATACTTCTTATGTGTTGTCCGACGGCGTAAATCAGGCTCAGCACGGACAGCGTTACTGGGGAAGAATCTCTTCTATATCATACACACATAGAGAGTTCACCCAAGAGATGATACCGATGTTTACCGAGGTCTCTGTTAACTTTGCTAGATTCCCTGATGCTAAGGGTGAAAGACCCGACTTACAGCAGGACACATCTGACCCAAATAGTGCGGCACAGCTAGCAAATGGAGCAAGACTTACAGGTCTAGCAAAGGAATACTTTGCAGGACAGCACTATGTTCCTTGGACTGGGCAGGTAGAATCTCAATACAAGTACTACTACCAAGGCGCGGACGGCAGTGTTCATTACGGACCTATACCATCAGAGGAACCAGAATGATTAGATTAAGTAGTAGGTACGCCGATGGCGAAATTCTATTTATCCGAGATCCAAAGACTGGGAATACTGTACCTACGGTGCTTAGGACTGTGGTTCCTTCCTCTACCCATTCTATTGTTCACAGATGGAAGGACGGAGATAGAGTAGACATACTAGGAAAAACTGTAGAGGACAAGGCACATTTGTGGTGGAAGATTTTCGACCAGAATAGTGAGTATATTGATCCTCTTACTGTACCTCACGGAGCAAGTGTGGTGATTAGATGAGTTCTCCTGGCTGGTTCTCTGTTACCTTCCCAAAATCTGAGGTGAAGGGAAGAATTATATGGAGATCATTAGAGATTCTACAGGACATAAATAAACACGATGTTTGTACGTTCTCTTTCAGTTCTTTCGTTCCGTCATACAGCGACACGCTCGGTCCAGGGACTTCTGTGATTATTAATTATGGAGCCAGAGATGATGAGGCTGTGTTTATAGGATCAGTAGCTAAGATTAAGCCTGCCCAGACTATTGACAATGCCTTCATACACACTATCACATGTGTTGCTGCCTCTAGACAATTTAGGGCTACATCAAGGAATACGTGGAGAAATAAGACGGGTCCTGAGGTAGTTCAGTCCATAGGTAAGATGCTTGGATTCAAAGTTATAACCGTTCAACATACGCTGCGCAAGAAGACCATAACCCAGACAGGTGGCAGCTATTGGGAACTTATTAATGATCTAGCAAAAATGTGTGGGTATGCCCTACGTGTGGAAGGAACCACTATTTACTTCCTACCACTATCTGATATGCTTAAAATTTTCCGTTCTGGGGCCGCTCAGTTTTCCTATGCGTCTTCAGATACAGATACTGCCAGAATTCTTGAGTTTACTGCCTCTATCGGAGATACATCAGACGACCCAGATGATCTGGCGGATGCTGCGACTGTTACATCTTTTGGTCCCGAAGACACTAATTTTGTCGATATAAAAGAGTACCCTGTATCTGCTATTCGTATTGGGAAAAAGTACACTGCTCCATTTGAGCGCTCTTACCCAGACGTAATTGCTTACACCAGAGAAGAGGCTCGATCTATAGCTAGAGGCATGGCTGATAGAGGGCAGATGGCATTTGACGCTAAACTTATAAGTACTGGGGAACCCTTACTGGCACCATACCACCCTGTATATATAGATACTGGATCGTATGAATCTGCTGGTTGGTGGATAACTAAGCGTGTACAGCACCACATTGAGAGGAATGAATACTACTGTGAAGCCGTAGTAAGCACCGATGAGGTTAGCCAGCAGTATTCACAGCCTCCTAGGCTTATGCCATTTAGAGATATAACGATTGAGAGTATATACGGGAGTGGGAGTGCTTCTGCTATGTACGTAGACAGTGTTGGGTGGACTAGTACATCCCCTGGTATGTCATTGACCCCCAACAATGGTTTGCTTACTGGCAACGATGGTCTGGATACCACAAGCTACCCAAGTACTGTCTTGTTCCCGGCTACCACTCTTTACCCTTCCGTTTAAACGAAAGTAGTAGATACTATAGCTATGAAATCTATTAGTCTTCCATTCAGAATAGACGGGTACGGCAAGGTAATAACTACCACCGACCCTCAAAAAGTATGGGCTGATCGTACTAAAGCAGCAGTCACTACCCCTCTAGGGACTAGAATTATGCGCCCATCTTATGGCTGTGCGACTCCACTTCAGCTATTCGGCAACACTGAAGATGCTGCTATCACCTTTGACTCCGATGTAACTTCTACCTTTAGTCAGTGGTTGCCTGATCTTAAGTACCTAGGTGTGGACATAATGCAAGACCCAGTATCGGCTGAAGTTTCTGTATCTGTAAACTACTCGACCCCAGTCGCTTTAGAGAGCGACCAAGTAACTATTGTTGTGGAGTTCTAATGGCTGATCCAATCCCACCACAGATTGACTATACTTCTAGGGACTACGCTTCTATTAGGTCCGACCTTCTTACAAGGGTTGGTATATTTGTACCTGAGTGGGACGGCACTGATCCTAACGATTTTGGTGTAATCCTGGTTGAGGCTTTTGCCCACCTTGGGGACCTTCAATCTTACTACATTGACCGTGCGGCAAACGAGTCTGCACTTGCTACCGCCTCACGTCGTTCGTCTGTTTTAGCACTTTCACGTGACCTTGGGTATGAACCAGCAGGATGGATTCCGGCTAGAGGTATAGTGACGTTCTCCAATACTGATGTTACGGATAAATCATTACCAGCAGGGACTGTAGTAGTAGCCTCTGTAAATAAGGACGGATTCATAATTGAAGTTCCTTTTGAAACAGTTTCTTCAGTAACTGTGGAGGATGGAGATGTAGCAACCGTAGAGGTGGTGCAGGGTGAGACACTGCCAGCCACAGGAAATGGCACAGTAATAGGCGTTTCCTCAGGATCAGCTAACGCTCTGTTTAGAGTACCCACCACAAACATTATTAAGGACAGTGTACAAGTAACTGTATATGACGGCGTAAACTACCTGCCATGGACACAGGTCCAGCGTCTACAGGATTACTCAGGCACAGACAAGGTATTCTCTGTACGTGATGATGGGTACGGAAGCACCTACATTCAGTTTGGTGATGGTATTGGTGGGCAAATCCCCAGCAATGGTCACACGGTTTATGTTAGATACAGGTCATGTCTAGGGACAAATGGTAACCTAGCGTCTAATACAATAACAGAGATTAGTGTAGTTCCAGGCCTTACTTCTGGAGAGGTAGCTATTCTTATCGGAACTATGAGTGTAACCAATGTTAGCAACACCACTGGTGGAGCCGATCCGGAAGACCTGGCATCCATTAGAACAAATGCTTCTCAGGCCTATAGAGCTAACAACCGTGCGGTTACCCTTGAGGATTACCAGTCTCTTGCTATTCAGGTACCTGGATGCGGTAAGGCAAGTGCACAGTCTTCCACTCCTAGTTCTGTTTCTCTAGCTATCGCCCCTTCTCGTAATTTTGGTGGAGCTGAAGAGAGACCTGGGTATAGTTACAATGGATCTGCTTGGGTTACGACCACTGAGTATGAATCCCTTAAGGACTCAGTGTATGATTTTGTTTCCCAAAAAGTTCTCGCTGGAACTACCCTTTATATAGCCGATGTATCATACGAATATGTAGTAGCCACTATAGATGTGGTAGCACTGCCTTCCCTAAACAATGATGCAGTAGAGTCTACTATTAAAAATGCGCTTCTTGAGCGCCTAGATTATTCTCTGATTGGGTTCGGAGCCACTATTTCTCCATCTGGTATACAGGCTCTTGTATCTTCTCTTGGTATCACTACTAGTGTTACTGTTTCTGTTCTAAAGAGGTTCGGTGATGCAGACGCAGTAACTACTCTAGTTTCTGATCCTGATACAGTGTTTCTAACACTAGACCCTAATATTACTATTAACTCTACAGGTGGCATCTGATGAAGTTTGCTGGCGCATACCGAGGAATGGTAGTAGATACTAGAGACCCCGCTAATAGAGGCAGCATCAAGGCTAAGATTCCAGTAATTACTGGAGACTCTACTAGTGAGTGGATACCTCCTTTAGTGTCGGGTGGGTACGTGGTAACGCCACCACTAGGTAGTCAGGTATGGATTGTTTTTGAGGCTGGGGACGTAAACTTCCCTTTGTGGATTGGTTCTACCAAGACTGATCCAGAATACAATCGTCTGATAAACAGGATTAAAACCTTAGAGACCCAGATGGCGGCAGTTCAGGCATATATAGAGACCCATCCATAATAGACTTTAATTCGAGGTGACCAATGGCTGCTGTATTCCCTACAGGTATCAAGACATTCACAACTAAGATCGACTTAGTGGATACTGTTCTTGCTGCCCATGTAAATGACGTTCAGACTGAAGTAAACTCTATCGAGGCTACCCTAGGTACCGGTACGTTGGTGTCAACATGGAGTGGTTCTTTTACTACCCCAGGTAGCCATACCACTGTCACAGCACGATTCTTAAATATCGAGGCCGGACTGGTTGAGCACAATTCAACCCTAGCAACAAAGGCCAATGTGGCCTCTCCTACATTCACTGGTACGCCTTCTGGCCCGACTGCCTCTGGTGGCACCAACACTACTCAGCTAGCTACCACCGCTTTTGTAACCAGTGCTGTCTCTACACACGCAACGCTAACCGCAAGCCACGGTGTTTCTGGAGCTATAGTAGGAACCACTGATTCACAGACCCTAACTAACAAAACGATTAACGGCGGGTCTAATACTATTAGTGCCGTACCACAGTCTGCTATTAGCAACCTAATTTCTGACTTGGCAGCTAAATCCCCTTTGGCTTCCCCAACTTTTACGGGTACCCCCGCAGCCCCCACTGCCTCTGGGGGTACAAACACCACTCAGATTGCCACTACTGCATTTGTTAATGTCGAAGTAGCTACTCATGCTGCTCTTACTAGCAGCCATGGTGCTACAGGTGGAATTGTAGGAGCCACCAAAACACAGACTCTAACTAATAAGACTATGGATGGAGGCTCTAACACCTTCACCAATATCCCATGGTCAGCAATTAATGGAGGACCTTCTGGTGATTTAACATTCCAGTCCAAGACTGCCTCATTTACGCCAGCACTAGTAGACGTACACAAAGTGCATACAGCTAGCCATGCTACGGTTGCAATCGTGGTTACCCTTCCTCAAGACACGGACATTGCCTTCCCAGTAGGCTCTACTGTGCCTGTAGTACGATCAGGAGCAGCAGCCGTATCATTTGCAGCAGGAACTGGAGCCACTGTTAACTCTACACCTGGTCTTGGTCTACGCGCTCAGTACTCTCTGGCTACCGCTGTGAAGACTGCTGCCAACACTTGGCTAGTAACTGGAGACCTTGCATAATGGCTATAAGTCCTGTACTTCTTGGTCGTGTAGCAAAACCAGCAGCACCTATTCTTACTTACAGTCCATCCAATCCTGGGCATTTTACAATTAGTAACTGGGCCTCAAACATTACATATACCGTAAGTGGTGGTACACAGACAGGCTCTGACTTTGCTGTTACGTCTGTTGGAACTCCAGCGACCATTACAGCCAAATTTGCTGGTGGTCTACAAAGCACAGCTTCTACAGCCCTTACTCTTGCTCATCAGTGGTACGCCACGGGGGTTGCTTCTACTATTCCTGAAGATGAAGGATGTGGTCCAAGAGGAGACACTTGCTGTCCTTCTGGGTACTTGAATGTTAGCACTGGTCAAACTTGTGGCGTAGGACCAGGAACTCAACAACCTTCTCTGTGTGGTGGAGGATGTCCAGATGATTGCTACTACCGTGGAGCTATTGATTGCTATAACAGAGCCTTGACCGATTACAGCGGGTCAGGCTACACCTTGACTGGTAGTGTTTGGGGTAAGGCGGTTAATGCGTGACTCTAGAAGAAGAATTAGCCCTGCACGAAAAGCTTTTGGCTGAACAGAATGCCTTTGAAAAACCGGTAGAGGCTAAAAAAGTAACACCAATAGATTTATTAAAAAGGAATAACAGAGTAAATAATGAAACTCAGCAAGCGCGAATGGCTATCTGTCTAGAGTGTCCACAATTAAGACCGATTATTCATCAGTGTAAAGAATGCAATTGTTTGATGAATACTAAAACTACTTTAGCAATGGCAGAGTGCCCTTTAGGTAAATGGAAAGCGGTAGAAGTTAATGGCTAGATATGGTACATTCTCTTATGATACTGCCTTATATGGTGCTGCAGGTAACCTTTCCTCATCTGGTCTCCTTGCCAGAGTTACTGACTATGACGAGACCACTGTACGTGTAGTAGTACCAGACAGAGTTGGTAAGGATTACCTTCTTGTTCGATCTTACAATGGAGCTGCCGAATACCCAAATGAAGGGTATGTAATTTCTAGTGGAAACATAAGTAACTCAGAGTTTGAGTACACAGATAACGCAACAAACAGTGGTGCCCACCTAACACCTGGATGGTGTTACTACACATTGTTCGTTCTGGATGACCTTGCTTGGGTTAAGGATGCAGCAACTTCGGTTCTTATACCTCTAGATCGTGGAACGCATAAGTATCTACTTGAAAATCTACCTTCAATTTTCACTAGTGAAAATTTCAACCCTCTTGAGCCGGTAGATTATGATGGTACCCTAGCCAGGTTTCTGAAGGGGTTCGCACTTACATTTGATGAATGGGCTGGACATATTGATTCCCTACTACCAGATAGCCGTAACAATGAAGTTGTAAGACGACTAGACCCAACCAGAGCTGCCAGCATTGGTATGCCCAATGAGTACACAATTGGCACTGCCGCTGCACATAGACTATTTAAGCAGGCTGGGTATATTTACCAGAATAAGGGGTCTATTGAGGGCATTTCTTCATATGTTAAGGCACTAACTGGTTGGGATACTAGTGTTTATGAAGGCTTCAATTTAATACTGAACCTAGACGATGCTTCATTCGAAACTGGTATTGGGTCTTGGGAGATTGATGGTGGGACTCTAACTAGCACTCCTGTGAATGGCACTACCGTTATAGAGTGCGATCTATATGACTCACAAACTGGTCCTCTTTATGATTTTAAAAGAGAAGGTGTTGGAAGAGTAGTACTATCCGGCGTGAGTGCTGAAATACTTTTACCACTAGATAATGTTCTACTATCAATACCTGTACCTCACGGTTCCGAGGTTGGAGACTCCTTCACTTTTGTGGTTCCTGTTAAAGCAATATCAGGAACTCCTGACGTAACTGTAGGTATTAGGTATCTAGATGGTGAAGGTGCTTTAGTAGATAGCCTGAACGGGGACACAATAACCACCTCTTCTTCTTGGGCAGAAGTAACATCTACGTTCGAGGTCGTGGATGGGGCTAAGTATGTGCAGCTATACATCTTTGTAGAAGGAAGTGCTACTAACTCTATCGACATAGATATGCTTTACTTCGGAGAGACTCAGTCCACATTTTACTACTGGGACGCTAGAAGTGTAGATATTGTGTGTAATCCTGTACTTGTTAACCAGATTATGGACCCTTCTATAGATGATACCACTATTACCTATTACCAAGCACATACAGGCACTGTATCTATTGCCACTGATGAACACCTAAGTGGTACCAAGAGCTTAAAACTTGTTGGGAGTTCTAGCTTTTTAGCTTACCACCTACCTACTACAGTTAAGACATCGGAGTACTACACACTACGTATCGCAGCAAAAGGAAGCGGCACTCTGTCATCCTACATTGAATGGTACGACGAAGATTTTACTCTTATCAGCACCTCGGATGATACTAGTTTTAGCGCTCCGTCTGATTGGACTACCAACCAACTTACTATTCTATCACCTGAAGACTCTGTCTACGGGGTAGTGTCTTTCTCTGGTACGGGTACCATTTACATAGATACTTTAGTATTTGCCAACGCTTCACACGTAGAAATGTTTTTTTCTGGCGCACTTGGAGACACAGAAGGAGCAGATACGAATTGGTATGAAAACCCATCCGCAAGTATCTCTACTCTCTACCCAAGTAAGCCAACAAAACTTTCTAGACTATCAGACACTATTGAATACTATTTGCCTCTTGGGGTTAGTTGGAGAGTTCTTCTTTGGGGAGATTCCCCAGTAATTAACAATGCTGTAGATTTTATTCCTAGTACAGAGACTATGGATGAATTGATTTCTCGCCTAGCCGTACTATTTTTGGATGCTGATTACTCAACCTCTTCTCAAACTGTAACTAACCGAGGTACCGGAGGATCATCTCTAAATGCTACACTAGGCTCTAGTGGGTCTTCTGACTCCAACGATCCTAAGTGGCTGGAGTATGAAGGAACTCCATACGTCTACTTCCCTGGCGCGGCGAGCAATTCCTGTTCGGTTCCCAACGCCTCGAACCTGCAGTTCACGGGCGATTGCACTCTGATTGTGAAGGTGAATCTTGATTCGGTAGCACCTGCTGGCTCTTCGAGTCGCCTTGCGGGAAAGCGGCAGGGTACTGAGGCCTACGAGTTCTCACTGAAGAATTCCGGAGTGCTGGAATTCCAATGGCGCGACTCAGGAACTGGATCGTTCCGCTCCCTCAACTCGCAGGATTCTCTGGCGACGGCAGGGGTCGTGGCAGGCGCTGACATATGGCTCGCAGTCACCTTCGATGCAGATAATGGAGCCTCTGGTTGCAGCGCGCGCTTCTGGAAGTCGACCGATGGCATTTCATGGACACAGATTGGCACGACTCACACCATCTCAACGGTCGCGGCGATCCTGACCGGCACTGGCCTGTTCGAGATTGGCGCGCGCAACGCTACGAATGACCCCCTGGCGGGCCGCGTATATCGTGTCATCGCTCAATCCGGTTTTGGTGCGGGTGGTAACCCAGGCAGCGTAGGCGCGACGACGGTGCTCGATGTGGATATGGCCGTTGTCACTGGCTCCTCAACCTCGTTCATCGCGACCACGGGGCAGACCGTTACGATCAACCGTGCCACGTCTGGCCGCAAGACCGCGTGCGTCACGGAGTCCAAGTGGCTGTTTGGCACGGACGACTACATGGAGGTGCCCGATTCGCCTCTACTGGACTTCGGGGCCAGTGATGACTTCACAGTGCTGGCGGTCGTGAGGCAGTGGGCGACACCTACAAACTATCAGTCATGGATCAATAAGCGCGACGTGGTGGGTGGAGTAGCAGCCGGGTGGGGGTTCAACTCAGTAGGGACTACGAATGCGTCACAAGCATATTTGGGTGACGGCTCCACACTGAAGAACACTGCCGGTACAGGCGCGACTACGACCTCAGGCGCGTTCGCCGTGATGGGCTTCCGAGTGGATAGAACAGCACAGACCCTCGGTGAGTTCATCAACGGGACTCTCGGCTCGACGGTAAGCCTCTCTGGTTTCGGCTCGATGGCTAACTCTCGAAACGTGTACATCGGAGCGGGCAACTACGCAGACGGCGAGTTGGTTGCTGCTGCTGTGTTCCGTACCGCATTGCCTCTGACTTTAATTACTATGATTACAGACTACTACAACAAGCGAGCGTAAAATATGGGATTACTTAGAAGCAAGACAGACCACACAGGTATGTCTGTAAGTGGTGTTACTTTAGGTGCACCTTTGGCACCTGTTAGAGTAGATGGCAGTCCAATGCAACCAGGAGACTCTTTAGTTGACCTGTATATATGCTGGGACGACTCTGCATTCCCATACGGCGAAATTGATGAACTTGGTAATATAGAGATTGATGAGGTATCATTATGAATGCAATAGTCTCAGAATATGACTACACCGGAACAGTAATTGATGGATATGTTTTGGGTAACCCATATATACGTGAAGGTAAGTATGTATGGAGTGCTCCGTTTGATGGCTTCATCAATGAATTTGGACAGATTGAAGTAACCTCTACATGGTAGAACCTCTTATAGTGTCTTCCCTAGTATTAGGGTTTGCTCTAGCTATGCTGGAGTATGTTCCAGTTAATACTAAAGTGGTGTATAAACTTTTTAACACTCCGCTATTTACATTATTGTTCTCACTTTCTGTATCTGTACTAGTTCTATTTTTACTAGGACTAAGTGGAACACCATTAATACTTGTAGCACTAGGAAGTACTTTCTTGGGCAACTTACTTTTTGGACTCACCAAAAAGCTATGATTTGACATATTGACCGGTTAGGTGGATGATCGAAACCTAACCGAAGACGGGAACACATGAATCTGTTCGATCTATCGCCGAATGAGTATATGGCGTATCATTACATTCAATCTAGAGTAGTAGACTCTACCTCATATACCAGAACTGCTGATTTAGCCAGGGTTCTGAATTGCAGTATGGCTACTGCACGCCGTGTGGTCAACTCCCTCATTGATCTAAATTTGATCAAGCGTGTCATGAGGTCAGTGTACTCTGTTGAGCCTTTAGTGATCTCTGATGAGCGTTTAGCGCTCATTCCTCGCGTAAGTAGTAAAGCTAATAAGCTAATAGATAACTCTAATCCCTCTAACGAGGTCTTAGAGGGTGGAAAAATCCACCAAGAGAGTGCAGGAGTACTTGAAGTGAGGTATTACGACGATTCTGATGATGTAGCAGGAATCGGAAAGTTTGATCCGCCACAAACAAAAAGTTCTCATAAGTACCACAGAACTAGGCCCAGATCAGAGTGGAGCATGACCGACGTAGGCAGAGAGTTCAAGTTACGTCTTGCTCAGCACAATGCAGCCAATCTAACCGCTGCTTGGAAAGCCCCAGTTATCGGTGTTGGTGTTCAGGCTAAGGAACTAGCAGCTGGCTTAGTTGGGTACAAGAAGCGAGATGGTGTTACACCACAGGAGGCAGCTCAGTTACTAGACGAGTTCTTTGATTCCGATTACAGCAAAAAGATTGGAAATGAAGTTCCCGCCCACAAGATGTTTCTACACTACATCAAGGTCAATATTGACAACCTACGTGCTAGGACTGTAACGTCTTCAGCGGAAGCAGAAATCGAGGGACAGGATTTATCAGCATGGTCAATGTAGGTACACTAGCAGCTATCAAGGCTTCTGGTATCCCACTTCATTTACAAAAGATTGCCCAGGAAGAGCTAAATAAAGTCATCGACAGATCAGCCCCTGAAGGTGCAGTAGGAAAATATGCTCATGCCTTCCGCAATGATAGGATTCTGAAAGCATCTGAATCTACACTATGCGGTAAAGGTTTGTGGTTAGTGGGAAAGGGAAGTACGTTGGTAGCATCAGCACTAGTACAGTCCATTGTAGGTGAGGGCTTTGCTAAGTCTGCCACCTGGGTACATATTGATGACATCTTAGAAGAAGGTACATTTGATACTACTATTGATAAGTTCTCAGATTTGATGGTCATACAAGGAATTGGAGAGCATCACAAGTCAGCGAGCGGATTTGCAGATACTATGGTGTCAGGACTACTGACAAGGCGGTTCAATAAAGGGCTGCCAACATTGGTCCCAACGTCTGTACCGCTATCTCATACTGGTCTAGACGTTGCCGAAATGTTCATGCAGGTGATGTTCAGGTGAGGACTATTATGACCTCTGAATGGCGAGTACTACAGTTGTTCCTGCCGCCGCAGGATAGTCCGCTAGCTATCTATGAAGTTGAGATGGAAGTTGCCACTCGTCGTGTTAGGTGCAACTGCGGTACATATCTTGTTCAGTCAACATGTAAGCATGAG
>Ga0209066_10001716_pt1 | contig 28294 bp, 26 predicted proteins | sample All_14_2_FD_187198 | JGI IMG/M metagenome (GOLD analysis project Ga0209066, IMG submission 187198) | Freshwater microbial communities in response to fracking from Pennsylvania, USA - Allegheny Zone_MetaG_DW_15 (SPAdes) (version 2) ...
TGACGGCGTGCTGCAGTGGCCGCTCGTCGGCGCGTCAGCCCACACGCTCACGCCTGACATGTTTGACGGCGCTCGCTGTACCGCCACCCCCGCCGCCTCGCTGGGCGCCGAACATTGGCTGGGCCGGCCGCTGGCCGTGCTTAGCACAGCCGAACGCTGGCTGGCGGCGGCCCAGGGTCCGTGGAACCTGCGCCAGTTCGAGCTGGCCGCGCGCCACCGCGGCGTAGCCTCCGTCAAGCAGGCCTGGCAGACCTGGCTCAGCCCAGCCTGGCGCCCGGTGCGCTGGGGTATCGCCCTGCTGGTGGCCCTGCAGGTGGTGGGGCTCAATGTGCAAGCCTGGCAGGCGCAACGGCACCTGCGCGACCTGCGCAGCCAGATGACGTCCCTGCTGCGCGCCACGCACCCGCAGGTGCAGGCCGTGCTCGACGCCCCCATCCAGATGGCCCGAGAAACCGAGACCCTGCGCGCCGCAGCGGGCGAACTGGGCGATGCTGATCTCGAACGCCTGCTACAAGCTGCTGCTGCCGCTTGGCCCGAAGGCCTGGGCGTGGACGAGCTGCGCTTCGAATCGGGCCACCTGACGCTTCAAGCCGCCGCGCTCGGCCCGCCCCAGGGGGCCGATCTGCTGACCCGGCTGCAATCAGCCGGCTGGCGTGCCGAAGTGCGCGACGGTGAACTGCAACTCTGGCCGGGCGCCGCACGATGAACCAGCCCGCACGCACCTCATCGGCCTTGACGGCCGCGAAGGCTCAGTGGCAGACGCATTGGCAAACGCATGGCGCCCCTCGCTGGCAGGCCCTTTCTTCACGCGAGCGACTGGGCGTGGGCGCGGCCATGACCGCATTGGGCGTGCTGCTGCTGTGGTTCGTGGCCATGGCACCCGCCCTGCGCACCTTGCGCGAAACGCCGCTGCAGCGCGACCGCCTAGAAGCCCAACTCGCCACGATGCAGCGCCAGGCCGGCGAAGCGCAGACCTTGCGCGCCCAGCCCGGCATCAGCCTGACCCAGGCGCAGACCGCACTCACCGCCGCCACCGAGCGCCTGGGCAGCAAAGCCCGCCTGGTGACCACCGGCGACCGCGCCACCGTCACCTTCACCGGCATCGAAGGCCCCGCGCTGCTCGCCTGGCTGGGCGAGGTGCGCAGCGGCGCCCGCGCCCGGCCGGTGGAAGCCCAGCTCAAGCGCCTGGGCAAGGCCTATGACGGCACGATGATCCTGAGCCTGGCCACCGGCAGCCCTGGAGGCGCACCGTGAAGGGCCCGCTGCGCACACGCTGGTCTGCCAAGCCGCTGCGGCGTGACACCGCCCGAGCCGCGCAGCCGGCCACGCCGCACCGCCGCTGGGTTTGGGGCGGCATCACCCTGGGGGCGCTCGCCGCGCTGACGCTCTACGCACCCGCAGCCTGGCTCGCAGCGGGCGTGGCCCACCTCAGCGGCGAGCGCCTGCTGCTGGCCCAGGCCGAGGGCAGCGTGTGGACCGGCAACGCCGTGGTGGTGCTGGCCGGCGGCCCCGGCAGCCAGGCTGCGCGCGCCCTGCCCGGCCGCCTGGGCTGGCGGCTACGCCCCGGCGCCGGCGGCCTCACGCTGGCGTTGGACCACGCCTGCTGCCTCACCCCCGGCGCCGCCCTCTCGCTGCAGCCTGGCTGGGGCTCGCTGAGCCTGGCCGTGCGATCGACCTCACCTGGCAACCCCAGTGCAGAGCCGCTGACCGCAGTGGGACAATGGCCCGCCGCCTGGCTGGTGGGCCTGGGCACCCCATGGAACACCCTGCAGCCCGGCGGCGCGCTACGCCTGGCAACACGCGACCTGCAGATGCAATGGGTGCAAGGACGCTTTCGCATGACCGGCCAGGCACAACTGGACCTGCACGACTTCAGCTCGCGGCTGGCCACCCTGCCGCGCCTGGGCAGCTACCGACTGGCCGCCAGCGGCGACGGCCAGGGCGGTGCCACCCGGCTGCAGCTCAGCACCCTGGACGGCGCCCTGCGCCTGCAAGCCGACGGCACACTGGGCGCCAGCGGCCTGCGCCTGCGCGGCGAAGCCACCGCAGCTGAAGCCGATCAACGCGCCTTGAACAACCTGCTCAACATCATCGGCCGCCGCCAGGGCGCACGAACCCTCATCAGCATCGGATGACCATGACCGCTACGCATCGCCCTGCCAGACCCCTGCGCCTTGTGGCCGCCGGTGTGGCCGCGAGCCTGGTGCTGGTGCACGCCCCAGCCACCTGGGCTCAGAAGCCCTCCCGCAGCACGCCTCGCAGCACCGAGCCCGAGCGCCCTTCCGTCACGCTCAACTTCGTCAACGCCGAAATCGACGCGGTGAGCCGCGCCATCGCCGCCATCACCGGCCGTCAGATCCTGGTCGACCCGCGCGTCAAGGGCCAGATGACGCTGTACAGCGACGAGCCGATGCGCCCGCGCGAGGCCCTGCTCAACTACCTGGCCGCCCTGCGCGGCCTGGGCTACACGATGGTGGAATCGGGCGGCCTGCTCAAGGTGGTGCCCGAGGCCGACGCCAAGCTGCAAACCGGCACCGTGGCGGTGGACGCCGTACCGCGCAGCGGCGACCAGATCATGACCCAGGTGTTTCGCCTGCAGCATGAAAACGCCAACAACATGGTGACGGTGCTGCGCCCGCTCATCAGCCCCAACAACACCATCAACGCCAACCCGGGCAACAACAGCCTGGTGGTCACTGACTACGCCGACAACCTCAAGCGCCTGGCCAAGATCATCGCGGCGATGGACGTGCCCGCGGCCACCGACGTTGAGGTGATCCCGCTCAAGCACGCCGTGGCGGCCGACGTGGTGCAGATGGTGCAGCGCTTCGCCGACACCAGCGGTGCCGCCGGTGTGGCGGGCCAGGCCGGCGGCGGCACCGGCCAGGTGCAGGTACTGGCCGATTCGCGCACCAATGCGCTGCTGGTGCGCGCACCCAACAGCGCGCGCATGGGCGTGGTGCGCAACGTGATTGAGCGGCTCGACCGCCCCAGCGGCGTTGGTGGTGCAGCCGGCAACATCTACGTCGTCTACCTGCGCAATGCCGATGCGGCGCGGCTGGCCACGGTGCTGCGCGCAGCCTACAGCGCCGGCTCGGGCAACAACAGCGGCAGCAGTGGTGGCTTCAGCGGCGGCAGCACCACCGGGCTGGGCAACACCGCGCAGACCCTCAACAACAGCACCAATCCGGCGGGCAACACCAGCGGCAGCACGACGTCGAGCAGCGGCATGTCCAGCCAGGCCACGGCGCCGGTGAGCGCGCAGGCCGGTATCTCCACCGGCGGCTTCATCCAGGCCGACCCCGCCACCAACTCGCTCATCATCACCGCGCCCGAGCCGGTGTACCGCCAGCTGCGCGCCGTGATCGACCAGCTCGACGCCCGCCGCGCGCAGGTGTATGTGGAATCGATGATCGTGAAGATGGATGCCACCAAGGCGGCCGAGTTCGGCTTCCAGTGGCAAGGGCTGCTGTCGAACAACGGCAACAAGGCCGGCGTGTATGCCGGCACCAACTACAGCAACGGCAGCGGCGCCAACCTCATCAACCTCACGGCAGCGGCGGCCACGGGCTCGGCGTCCAGCAGCCTGTCGCTGGGCAGCGGCCTGAACATCGGCCTGGTCAACAAGATCGCCGGCGCCTACACGCTGGGCGCACTGGCCCGCTTCCTGGAAAGCGAGACCGGCGCCAATGTGCTGTCCACGCCCAACCTGGTGACGCTGGACAACGAAGAGGCCAAGATCGTGATCGGCCAGAACGTGCCCTTCGTGACCGGCACCTACGCCACCACCAACACCGCCAGCACCACCGTCAACCCGTTCCAAACGGTAGAGCGCAAAGACGTGGGCCTGACGCTGCGCGTGAAGCCGCAGATCGGCGAGAACGGCACCGTGCGCCTGGTGATCTATCAAGAGAACTCCAGCGTGGTGGCTGGCACCTCATCCGCCACCAACGGCCCCACCACCGACAAGAGCTCGATCGAAACCACCGTGGTGGTGGACGACGGCCAGATGCTGGTGCTGGGCGGCCTGCTGAAGGACGACTACGCGGGTGGTGAAGACGCGGTGCCGGGCTTGTCGAAGATCCCGCTGCTGGGCAACCTGTTCCGCTCCGAAAACCGCAAGCGGGTGAAGACCAACCTGCTGGTGTTCCTGCGGCCCATCGTGATGCGCACGCAAGACGACGCCAACCAGCTCAGCCTCGACCGCTACGACGCCATCCGTTCGCAGCAGCAAGGCTCGCAGCCGCGCAAGTCCAGCGTGCTGGGCATCAACGAGGCGCCGGTGCTGCCACCGTCCAAGCGGGGCGTCCCCTCGCCGGCCGCCTCGGCCTCGGCGCCCAAGCCCTGAGCCCCGCATGGCCTCGGTGCGTCACCCCCTGCCCTACGCCTATGCCAAGGCGCACACGTTGCTGCTGGAAGACGATGGCGACGAGCTGATCCTCTGGGCCGATGCCGCCGCTTCACCGGCGGTGCTGAGCCAGCCGCTGGCCGAGGTGATGCGCCGCTTCGCCATCGACCGCATCGAGCAGGAATCAGCCGCCACGCTGGCCCAGCGCATCGCGGCGGCCTACGCCGGCGGCGAGTCGAGCGCGGCAGTGGTGATCGGCGAGGTCGAAAGCGCAGTCGACCTGTCGCGCATGATGCAGGACCTGCCCGCGGTCGAAGACCTGCTTGAAGCCGCCAACGATGCGCCCATCATCCGCATGCTCAACGCGCTGCTCACGCAGGCTGCGAAGGACGGCGCCAGTGACATCCACATCGAGCCGTATGAGCGCGCCAGCGCCGTGCGCTTTCGCGTCGACGGCACGCTGCGCGAGGTGGTGCAGCCCAACAAGGCGCTGCATGCCGCGCTGATCTCGCGCCTGAAGATCATGGCCGAGCTGGACATCGCCGAAAAGCGCCTGCCGCAGGACGGCCGCATCTCGCTGCGCATCGGCGGGCGCGCCATCGACGTGCGCGTCTCCACCCTGCCCTCAGCCCATGGCGAGCGCGCCGTGCTGCGCCTGCTGGACAAGGGCGAAAGCAAGTTCAGCCTGGAAGGCCTGGGCATGAGCGGCAACACGCTGTCGCGCTTCGTCAACCTGGTCCAGCAGCCGCACGGCATTGTGCTCGTCACCGGCCCCACCGGCTCGGGCAAGACCACCACGCTGTATGCCGCGCTGGGCAAGGTGGACACCAGCACCACCAACGTACTGACGGTGGAAGACCCGATCGAATACGAACTCGCCGGCATCGGCCAGACGCAGGTCAACGCCAAGATCGACCTCACCTTTGCCAAGGCCCTGCGCGCCATCCTGCGGCAGGATCCGGACGTCATCATGATCGGTGAAATCCGTGACGTGGAGACGGCGCAGATCGCCATCCAGGCCTCGCTCACAGGCCACTTGGTGCTGGCCACGCTGCACACCAATGACGCGCCCAGCGCCGTCACCCGCCTGATCGACATGGGCATCGAGCCCTTCTTGCTCAGTTCCAGCCTGCTGGGCGTGCTGGCGCAGCGGCTGGTGCGGCGGCTGTGCCCGCGTTGCAAGCAACAGGAAGCGCCAGGCCGCTGGCGCCCTGTGGGGTGCGAGGCCTGCGGCCACACCGGCTACAAGGGTCGCACCGGCGTGTATGAATTGATGACGGCCGATGAGCAGGTGCGTGCACTGATCCACGAGCGGGCGGCCGAAGCCCGCATCGCCCAGGTGGCTCACGCCATGGGCATGCGCAGCATGCGCGAAGACGGCGAGCGCCTGGTGGCCGATGGCAGCACCTCGTTCGAAGAGCTGCTGCGGGTGACGCGCGAATGACCGCACCACCCCGGATGACTCCCTCGCCCCTCTGGGGAGAGGGCTGGGGTGAGGGGCAGGCACACAGCGAGCCTGTCCCCACTGCGCTCTCAGCATCCAGACCCCGCCCTCACCCCAACCCTCTCCCAGAGGGAGAGGGAGTCTGACCCATGCCCGCCTACCGTTTTGAAGCCCTCGATGCCGAGGGCAAGACCATCAAGGGCCTGCTCGAAGGCGACAACGCCAAGGCCGTGCGCGCACAGCTGCGTGGCCGCGAGCTGGTGCCGTTGGAAGTGCAGCCCGTCTCCGACCAGGTGGCTGGCAGTGGGGCAGTGCAGTTCGGCAAGAAGCGTGTCTTCAACGCCACCGGCCTGACCATCTGGACCCGTCAACTCGCCGGTCTGGTGAGCGCCGGCCTGCCGCTGGAACGCGCCCTCACGGCCCTGGCCGACGAGGCGGAAGACCCCAAGCAGCGCGAGCTGGTGGCACACCTGCGCGCCGAGGTCAACGCCGGCTCGGCCTTCGGCCGCGCACTGGGCACGGCGCCGCGCGAGTTCGACGAGGTGTTTCGCGCCGTCGTCTCGGCGGGCGAACAAAGCGGCCAGCTCGGCCGCGTGCTCGACAGCCTGGCCGATGACCTGGAAGAACAGCAGGCACTGAAAGCCAAGCTGATCGGCGCGGCGTTGTACCCGGCCATCGTGTCGCTGGTAGCCGTGGTGATCGTGGTGTTCCTCGTCACCTACGTGGTGCCGCAGGTGGCGCAGGTGTTTGCTGGCAGCAAACGCAGCCTGCCGTTCCTCACTGTGGCGATGCTCGCGCTCAGCGGCTTTGTGCGGCACTGGGGCTGGCTGATGGCCTTGGTGATCGCGGGCGGCGTGTTCCTGCTGCGCCTGGCCCGCCGCAACCCCACCACCCGCCTGAAGCTCGACGCCGCCTGGCTGACGCTGCCGCTGATCGGCCGCCTCGCCCGCGGCTACAACGCCGCCCGATTTGCCGGCACGCTGGCCATGCTGGCGGGCGCGGGCGTGCCCATTTTGAAGGCGCTGCAGGCCGCGATCGAGACACTGTCGAACCAGGCGATGCGCGCCGATGCCGACGAGGCCCTGGTGCGTGTGCGTGAAGGCGCGCCGTTGGCTTCAGCGCTGGCCGCGTATCCGCGCTTCCCTGGGTTGCTATCGATGTTTGCCCGGCTGGGTGAGCAGACCGGCGAGTTGCCCCGCATGCTGCAACGGGCCGCTCAACAACTCGGCGCCGAAGTGCAGCGCCGCGCCATGGCCATGGCCACGCTGCTGGAGCCGTTGCTGATCGTGGCCATGGGCCTGGTGGTGATGCTCATCGTGCTGGCCGTGCTGCTGCCCATCATCCAGCTCAATACCTGGGTTAAATAAGCCCCCAGCTCGCTTTGCTCGCGCCCCCCGAGGGGGTGCCTGCGGCGGACCGGCGAAGCCGGATCCACGCAGTGGCTCGAATTGACGCTTCGCTGCGCTCGCTAGGAAGTTCAGTCCGTTGGGAGCGGTGACGGGGGTTTGATTTCTTCGAGGCAGATCATGGAGCGGACGTCGGCGACGCCGTCGATCTGCATCAGGTGGTCGGTGAGGAAGAGGGACAGCGCTTTGAGGTCGCGGGCCACCACTTTGAGCAGGTAGTCGCTGTCGCCTGAGACGCTGTGGCATTCCAGGATCTGGGCGTAGCTGCGGATCTCGTCTTCGATGGCGCGCACGCGGGCGAAGGCGGCGCTCTGGATGTTGAGGCTGACAAAGGCCGTGACACCCAGGCTCAGCGCGGCCGGATCCACCGCGGCGTGATAGCCGCGGATCACGCCATGCTCTTCCAGCGCACGCACGCGGCGAAAGCATTGCGGGGCCGAGAGGTGCACCTCAGCGGCCAGGTCGATGTTGCTGGCACGGCCCTGGGCCTGCAGCGTGCGCAGGATCTTGCGGTCCAGGGCATCGAGGGTCTTGGGCATCGCGGCAGCTCCGGGCTGAGATGCACGGATCTTGCGCCCAGGCCGATGTCCCTGTCATGAATGGCATGCTCATTTCGCGGTGCTTTTTCTACAGTCAAGGCATCGCCTTCGCAGGAGCAACGCATGACCGCCCGACTGCCCCCGGCCGCCGCCGCACCCGAAGCCGCCTTCATGGCCATGGAACAGGCCCACGGCGCCCACAACTACGCGCCGCTGCCGGTGGTGCTGAGCCGAGGCGAGGGCGTCTATCTGTGGGATGTGGCGGGCCGGCGCTACCTGGACATGATGTCTGCCTACTCTGCCGTGAGCTTTGGCCACAGCCACCCGCGGCTGGTGCAGGCACTCACCGAGCAGGCGGGCCGCCTGGCGGTGTGTTCACGGGCGTTCCACACGGATCAGCTCGGTGGCTTTCTACGCCGCCTCTGCGAGCTCACCGGCATGGACCGCGCACTGCCGATGAATACCGGGGCCGAAGCTGTGGAAACCGCCGTGAAGGCCGCGCGCAAGTGGGGCTACCGCGTCAAGGGCATCGCGCCGGAGCGGGCGCAGATCATCGTGGCAGCGGGCAACTTCGCAGGTCGCACCACCACGCTGGTGGGCTTCTCCAGCGAAGCGCAGTACCGCGATGGCTTCGGGCCGTTCACGCCCGGCTTCATCACCGTGCCCTTCGGCGATGCCGATGCCCTGGCCGCAGCCATCACGCCCGACACCTGCGCCTTCCTGGTGGAGCCCATCCAGGGCGAAGCCGGCATCGTCGTGCCGCCCGCGGGCTACCTGAAGCGCGCCCGCGAGCTGTGCACCCAGCGCGGCGTGCTGCTGATCTGCGATGAAGTGCAGACCGGCCTGGGCCGCACCGGTGCGCTGCTGGCCTGCGACCACGAAGGTGTGCGCCCTGATGGCCTGACACTCGGCAAGGCCCTCGGCGGCGGGCTGCTGCCGGTGAGCGCCTTCCTGGCCAGCCACGAAGTGATGAACGTCTTTGAACCGGGCGACCACGGCAGCACCTTCGGCGGCAATCCGTTGGCAGCGGCCGTGGGTTCAATGGCCTTGCAAGTGCTGCTCGATGAACAACTGGCCGAGCGCGCTGCCGAGCTGGGCCGCTGGCTGATGCAGGCCCTGCGGGATCTGCGCCATCCCGCCATCCGGGCCGTGCGCGGCCGCGGGCTGCTGGTGGGCATCGACATGGACCCATCCTGGGCCTCAGCCCGTGCGGTGTGTGAAGCCCTGGCACAGGAAGGTGTGCTGAGCAAGGACACCCACGGCACCGTGGTGCGCTTCGCGCCGCCGCTGGTGATCCACCGCGCGCAGCTCGAAGGCGCGGTGGCGGCGCTGGTGCGCGCACTGCACGCCGTCGATCCCCGGCACGGCTCCTGCTAAAGCCTTGTTGAAGATCAGGGCACGCCTTGGTTGCGGCACGAATCGGCCGATCGGAGATAGCGCACTTTCCCCGGCTTGATCGCCTCCACGACTGCGGCATGCTTTGCTTCAATCGAGTCAGGCTCTGCGGTCAGGAGGTGCACGTGAGCACAACGACGACAAGCACGGAACTGGTCCCGGCATCACCGGCCATTCCGATCGCCCAGATGCGGCATGTCTACCGTCTCGACGAGGTGGAGAAGCGGCTCACCAAGCTGCCGCGGCAGGAACACGACAACCTGCGCGCCACCTACGAACGCATGCTGGAGATGGGGCCGCAGCGCTTTCAGGTGAAGCCCTCGTCACTGCCGGCGATGGCCCATCTCTACGACACGCTGCCCAACTTCCACGCCGTGCTCGACGACGTGCGCCGCCAGCTCGCGCTGTGTGAAGACAGCCGCGACGCGCTGGAGATCACGCCGATGCTGCTGCTGGGCCCGCCCGGCGTGGGCAAGACCCACTTCGCCCGCGAGATTGCGCAGCTGTTGGGCACCGGCATGGGGTTCGTCTCGATGAGCTCGCTCACCGCCGGCTGGGTGCTCTCGGGCGCGTCCAGCCAGTGGAAGGGCGCTCGCCCCGGCAAGGTGTTCGAGACGCTGGTGGACGGCCAGTACGCCAACCCGGTGATCGTGGTCGACGAGATCGACAAGGCCGGCGGCGAGCACGCCTACGACCCACTGGGTGCGCTCTACAGCTTGCTGGAGCACGACACCGCACACCAGTTCATCGACGAATTCGCCGAGGTGCCCATCGACGCCAGCCAGGTGATCTGGGTGGCCACGGCCAATGACGAACGTGCCATCCCCGAGCCCATCCTGAACCGCGTCAACGTCTACGAAGTGCAGACGCCCGACCGCGACGCGGCGCGGCGCATTGCACTGCGGCTGTACGAAGGCATCCGCGCCAGCCATGACTGGGGCCAGCGCTTCGACCCGGCGCCGGCCGACGATGTGCTGGACCTGTTTGCCGAACTGGCGCCACGCGAAATGCGCCGCACCTGGATGGCGGCCTTCGGCAATGCCAAGCTGGCGCGGCGATCGGCCATTCAACCGGCCGATCTGCCCGATCTGGGGGGCGGCAAGCGCGCGACCATCGGCTTCATGCACTGACGCAGCCGGCGGAGGTACTGGCGCAACCCGCGCCCGTATCATCCCTGCATGCCTGCCAGCCTCGACGGCCAACTGGTCGTTGCCATCTCATCGCGCGCCCTGTTCGACTTTGAAGAAGAGAACCGCTTCTTCGAGGGCGGTGATGACCGCACGTACATGCAGCTGCAACAGCAGCGGCTCGACGTGCCAGCCCAGCCGGGCGTGGCCTTCTCGCTGGTGCACAAGCTGCTGGCCTTCAACCGCGCCGGCGTGCAGCGCGTGGAGGTGGTGATCCTGTCGCGCAATGACCCGGTCTCGGGCATGCGCGTGTTCCGCTCCTGCCAGCACTACGGGCTGCCCATCCAGCGCGGCGTGTTCACACGCGGACAGTCACCCTGGCGCTACCTGCGGCCCCTCAACGCCAACCTGTTCCTGTCGGCGAATGAAACTGATGTGCGCTCGGCCCTGTCGGCGGGCGTGCCTGCGGCGCGTGTGTTCCCGCATTCGGCCCGCGCCAGCGCGCTGCATCCCAACGAGGTACGCATTGCCTTCGATGGCGACGCAGTACTGTTCTCGGATGAGGCCGAGCAGGTCTTCCAACGCAGCGGGCTCGATGCCTTCCAGCGCCACGAGGCCGACCGCGCCGGCCGGCCGTTGCCCGCCGGCCCCTTCAAGCCGTTGCTGGTGGCGCTGACCACGCTGCAGCAAGCCGGCGACGAGCACATGCGCCTGCGCACCGCGCTGGTCACCGCCCGCTCGGCACCGGCCCATGAACGGGCGATACGCACCTTGATGGACTGGCACATCGATGTCGACGAAGCCATGTTCCTGGGTGGCCTGCCCAAGGGTGAGTTCCTGCGGGAGTTCGAACCCGACTTCTTCTTCGACGACCAGACCGGTCATGTTGAACATGCCTCTGCGCACGTGCCCTCAGGCCATGTCGCAGCCGGCATCGTCAACACCGCATTGTCCAGCCCCGAGGAGCCCCGCTGATGGACGACTTCTTCGCCCCACCACCCTTCAAGCCAGCCGAGGCCCTACAACGCCTACAGCGCGACTTGAAGGCACTCGGACTGACCGAGCGCGCGGGCGTGTACGAGCGCCGCGGCACGCCATGGGTCAAGGCCGCAGTGACCGACACCGTGATCGACGCCGCCCTGGCCAAGGCCCCCGCACGCTCACCGCAATGGCAGGCCCGCACGCTGAACGACAGCGCCCAGGTGCGCGACTTCCTGGCCGCAGTGAAGCAGCACCTGGCCAGGCACGAAGACCGCGACGAGTGATCAGGCGGTGATCCTCATCGCCGGCAGCCGGATGCGCGCGGTCACGGCGCGTCCTTCGGATCATCGAAGTGCGCCTCCACGTCCATCGGCAGCAACTGGATCGTGGCGCGCAGGCCAGGCACGGCGCTCATCAGCGCCTGTTCTACCGCACCGCGCACGGTCGCCGCGCGGCTGAGCGACCAGCTGCCTGGCATGTGCATGTGCATGTCGACAAAACGCCGCGGCCCGGCGCGACGCGTGGCCACGTGGTCGAAGCGCACGGTCTCCTGGTGATGAAACGCCTCCAGCGTGCGGTCGATCTGCTGGCGCACGTCGTCTTCCACGGCCTGATCCATCAAACCCGACGCGGCCCCCCAAACCAGCGAGGCCCCTTCGCGCACGATGTTCAGGGCCACCGCAATGGCGATCACCGGGTCGAGCCAGAGCCAGCCGGTGAAGTGCACCGCCACCAGGCCCAACACCACGCCAGCCGAGGTCCACACATCGGTGTAGAGGTGACGTGCATCACCTTCGAGCGCGGCCGAGCGGTGCTCGCGGGCCTTGCGCATCATGGCCCAGGCCAGCGTGCCATTCAGCGCCGAGCTAAAGATCGACAAGCCCAACCCAAAGCCGAGCTGTTCCAGCGGCTGCGGATCAAACAGACGATGCGCGGCGGCCCAGATGATGGCCAGCGCCGCCACAAAGATCAGTACGCCTTCGAAACCGCTGGAGAAGTACTCGGCCTTGTGATGCCCGTAGGGATGGTCGTCATCGGGCGGCTGCTGTGCCAACGTCACCATGGCCAGCGCGAACATGGCGCCAGCCAGGTTCACCAACGATTCCAGCGCATCGGAGAGCAGACTCACCGAATCGGTGAGCCACCAAGCGCCGGTCTTCAGCGCAATCGTGGCCACTGCGACGGCCACGGAAAGTTTGAGGTAGGCGCTGACTTGCATAACGCGATTGTCTCGTGCTGCAGCGACAACCCAGCACCGCGCAAGGAAACGCCGGGACCACTCAGGTCAAGGTCACCTTTGCAAACTTGCGCTTGCCCACCTGCACGACATACGTGCCCGCCTCGACCTTCAAGCCCTTGTCGCTGACCACCGCGCCGTCGATGCGCACGCCACCCTGTTCCACCATCCGCATGGCTTCGCTGCTGGACGGCACCAGGCCGGCCTGCTTGAGCAGCGCGCCCAGGCCCAGCGCGGCACCGGTGAGCGACACCTCCGGCAGCTCATCGGGTACGCCGCCCTTGGCGCGGTTGTTGAAGTCCTGCTCGGCGCCATCGGCCGCGGCTTTGCCGTGGAAACGGGTGGTGATTTCCTTGGCCAGCAGCACCTTCACGTCCTTCGGGTTGCGGCCTGTGGCCACCTCCCCCTTGAGCGCAATGATCTCGGTCTCGCTGCGGAAGCTGAGCAGGGTGAAGTACGTCCACATCAGCTCGTCGCTGATCGACAGCAGCTTGGCGAACATGTCGTTGGCCGGCTCACTGATGCCGATGTAATTGCCCTTGCTCTTGGACATCTTCTCGACGCCGTCCAGCCCCACCAGCAGCGGCATCGTGAGGATGCACTGCGGCTCCTGGCCGTATTCGGCCTGCAGGTGACGGCCCATCAGCAGGTTGAACTTCTGGTCGGTGCCGCCGAGTTCAAGGTCGCTCTTGAGCGCCACCGAGTCGTAGCCCTGCATCAGCGGGTACAGGAACTCGTGCAGGCTGATCGCGGTGCCGGCCTTGTAGCGCTTGGTGAAGTCGTCGCGCTCCATCATGCGGGCCACGGTGTAGCGCGAGGCCAGCTGGATCATGCCGCGTGCGCCCAGCGGATCGCACCATTCGCTGTTGTAGCGGATCTCGGTGCGCGCCGGATCAAGCACCAGACTGGCCTGGCGGTAGTAGGTGTCGGCGTTGGCCTTGATTTGCTCGGCCGTCAGCGGCGGGCGGGTGGCGTTGCGGCCTGACGGATCGCCGATCATCGAGGTGAAGTCGCCAATCAGGAAGATCACCGTGTGCCCCAGGTCCTGTAGCTGGCGCATCTTGTTGAGCACCACGGTGTGGCCGAGGTGGATGTCGGGCGCAGTGGGATCCAGGCCCAGCTTGATGCGCAGCGGCACGCCGGAGGTTTCAGCGCGCTGGAGCTTGCGCACCCACTCGGCCTCGGGCAGCAATTCGTCGCAGCCGCGCCGGGTCACATCGATGGCGGCGCGCACGGCGTCGGACAGGGGCACGGCGGAAGAATCAGACAGCGGGGCGGACATCGGGGCGGACGCTTACAGGTTATTACGCGGAGCTCGAAAAGGGTGCATCGTTATACTGCCCCCAGCCGCTAAGTGGCCCGGATTCTAGAGCCTGGGGTTTTATTCCCTGGAGCGCCTCGCCAGAGGCCTGCTGATCCGGGCTGAACGACAACCGGGGTTTCGGGCGCACCGCAGCGCCGTGAAGGTTCCCCACAACCCTCGCAGTATCCCGTTGATGACCCTTGGCCCCAGCTTTGCCCGTTCTCAAGAACGCTCCTTTCACAGTTCCCTCCAGCGCCTTCAGGCTACCTTGCACGCTCACCCACGCCGTGTGGCTGCGGCCGTGCTCACGCTGCTGCTGGGCACCGGTGTCACCGCGTTCGGCGTGGCCCCGCTCACCGCGATCGAAGCTGCCCCGCTGCCACAGCAGCTGATCACAGAAGCTGTGCAGCCGCTTGACGTGGCCGCGCAGATCAGCGCGCTGGACCTCCAAGCCCTGGCTCTGCACCGCACTGACCACACCCGCAGCAGCGACACCGTCGACACCCTGCTGCGTCGCCTGGGCGTGGATGATGTCGACGCCGCCCGCTGGCTGCGTGCCGATGCCAACGCCCAGCAGATCCTGCAAGGGCGCGCCGGTAAGCGCGTGACCGCCACCGTGGCCCAAGGCCGCACGGGCGGTGGCCGCCTGGAAACCCTTGTGGTGCTCGGCCCCGCCACCAGCCAGGACGATCACGACCGCCTGTTCACCCGCATCACCGTTCAACAACAGGAAGGCCAGTGGGTTTCCACGGTGGAATCGCTGCCGCTGACGGTGCAGACCCGACTGGCCTCGGGCACCATCGAAAGCAGCCTGTTCGCCGCGGCCGACGACGCCCAGATTCCCGACGGCGTGACGATGCAGCTGGCCGAGATCTTCGGCAGCGACATCGATTTCCGCCGCGAGCTGCGCAAGGGCGACCACTTCGCCGTGCAATATGAAGCCCTGACCGCCGACGGCGAACCCATCAGCTGGGCGCCGGCTTCCGGCCGGGTGCTGGCCGCACGCTTCATCAACAAAGGCGAGCTGCACGAGGCCTTCTGGTTTGAACCCGCCGGCCAACGCGGCGGCTACTTCAGTGCCGACGGCCAGAGCAAGGCGCGTCTGTTCCTGGCTTCACCGCTGGCCTTCTCGCGCGTGACCTCGGGCTTCGCGATGCGCTTCCATCCGATCCAGAAGACCTGGAAGGCCCACCTGGGTGTCGACTATGGCGCCCCGACGGGCACCCCGGTACGGGCGGTGGGCGACGCTGTGGTGGCCTTCGCCGGCCGCCAAAACGGCTATGGCAACGTGATTCGCCTGCAGCATGCCGGCAACCGCGAGACGGTGTATGCCCACCTGAGCAAGATCAACGTGCGCCAGGGTCAACGGGTTTCGCAGAGCGACACCATCGGCCTGGTGGGCGCCACCGGCTGGGCCACCGGCCCGCACCTGCACTTTGAGTTCAAGGTGGCGGGCGAACACACCGACCCGATCAAGATCGCTCGCGCGTCCGAGGCCGCCACGCTCACAGCCGCCGCGCGCAGCCAGTTCATGGCCCAGCAACGTGCCGCCGCTGAGCAATTGGCCGGCGTGGCCCGCGGCGATGCCGTCGTTGCCCTGGCCCGCATGGAATAACCGGCCCGGCCGGTGCGCATGGCGCAGCAGTGGTTCATCGGCCTGATGTCCGGCACCTCGCTGGACGGCATCGACGGCGCACTCTGCCGCCTCGATGACAACGGCCAGTGGGGCGGCGTGCACGGCCATGTGCACCACGATTTCGACCCCGCGCTGCGCGAGGCGCTCTTTGCCCTGCAGCGCAGCGGCCCCAACGAATGCCATCGCGCCGCACTGGCTGCCAATGCACTGGCCCTGGCTTACGCCCGCGTCTGCCAGGCCCTGTGCGCTGAGGCCGGCGTGTCAGCCAATCAAGTGCGCGCCATCGGTGCCCACGGGCAAACGATCCGGCACCAGCCTGCGCCCCCCGGGCAGCCCCCTGGCAGCGGCTACACGCTGCAACTCAACCAGCCGGCCCTGCTGGCGGAATGCACCGGCATCGACGTGATTGCCGATTTCCGCAGCCGCGACGTCGCCGCGGGCGGACAAGGTGCACCGTTGGTGCCGCCCTTCCACCAGGCGCTGTTCAGCAACGCCGACGAACCCCGCGCGGTGGTCAACATTGGTGGCATCAGCAACCTCACGGTGCTGGACCCCGAGCGCCCGTTGCTCGGCTTCGACAGCGGCCCGGGCAACGCGCTGCTTGACCACTGGTGCCAGCGCCACACTGGCCATGCATATGACGACGCGGGACGCTGGAGCGCCAGCGGGCAGGTGCAGACGGCCTTGCTGTCCACCTGCCTGGCCGACCCCTACTTCGCCGCCCCACCGCCCAAGAGCACTGGCCGTGACCTGTTCAACCCCGAGTGGCTGGCCGCGCAACTGCACGGACAGGCCCACCTCGCGCCGGCCGACGTGCAGGCCACGCTGGCCGAGCTGACGGCGCGCTGCATTGCCGATGCCGTGAACCAGCACGCCCCTGCCAGCCGCCGGCTGCTGGTCTGCGGTGGCGGCGCACTGAACGACGACCTGATGACACGGCTGGCGACGCTGCTGCCGCACTGCCAGGTGCAATCCACCACGCTGCACGGCCTGCCGCCGCTGCAGGTGGAAGCGGCCGCCTTTGCCTGGCTGGCCTTCATGCACGTGCATCGCCGGCCAGCCAACGCGGTATCGGTCACCGGCGCAGCCGGGCCACGCATCCTGGGCGCCTGCTCTCCCGCCTGACGTCTCACTGAGAGCAGGCAACAAAAAGCCGCCCGAGGGCGGCTCTTGTTCAGCGCGCGTTCAGCGCAAGAGAGCGCTCAGACCGAGAAGCTCGAACCGCAGCCACAGGTGGTCGTGGCATTGGGGTTCTTGATCACGAACTGAGCACCCTGCAGATCGTCCTTGTAGTCGATCTCGGCGCCGGAGAGGTACTGCAGGCTCATCGCATCGATCAGCAGCGTCACGCCGTTCTTGTTCATCTGCGTGTCGTCGTCGTTGACGATCTCATCAAAGGTGAAGCCGTACTGAAAGCCAGAACAGCCACCACCCTGCACGAACACGCGCAGCTTCAGCTCAGGGTTGCCTTCCTCGGCCACCAACTCAGCCACCTTCGATGCGGCACTGTCGGTGAACACGATCGGGGCGGGCATTTCCAGGTCAGCGGTTTCGACAACAGCATTCATTTCCATCTCCAGACGGGGCCTTGCAAGCTCATTCCTTGGCCAGGGCCAGTTTCAGCACTTTCTCTTCAGCGCTGGCCTGTGGGCCGAGCCGCTGCATCGCACCCTCGATTGTCGCACCCTGGTGCATCTCCAGGGCGGCGTAACGGACATCGCCCTGGATGAGGGCCTTGGGCTGCAGTTCCAGCAACTGGGACGATTCGACCGGGCCGATCACCGTGCCGTTGATGATCACGTGCGCCGCTTGCACGAAGCCGGTCACCCGTGCTTTCTCGCTGATCACCAGGATGGTCTTGCTGTTGGGATCAGCCAGCACATCGCCCTGCACCTCACCGTCAATGCGCAGGCCGTCGCTGAAACGCAGCGTGCCCTCAATGCGCGACCCTTCGCCGATCAGGCTGCGGATGGCGGGCTGTTTCTTGGAACCGAACATGGTGTGATCCTTCAGGCGAGCCAGGCTCGTCGTTCAAAGGCGCTGCGTCTCGCTGACCAGCAGCGCGCCGCCCGCATCGTAAATCCTGACCGTCAATTGTCGTACCACCGCAGAAGCGGGATAGCCCACCGTACCCTCCAGCCGCTGGTAGGGCCGGCCTTCGAGGGCAGGCGCGCCATCTTTGGCGGGCTGGCTCCAGGGTTTGCCGTTCTGGGTGCCAGCCAGTTCAAGGGTGTAGCGCATGCGCGGGCCCACGGCCTTGCTGCCATCCTGCCGCATCACCAGCAGCTGGTAGCGCAGCGTGCCGGGCGCTTCGGCAGCCGCCTGTAGGCCTCGCACACTCCAGCCCTTCTGCCCACCTGCGGGCAGCAGCTTCTCAAAAAAACCCAGGTCAGCCGCCAGCTCGGCATTGCGCTGCTCCAGCGCCTTCACCTGCTCGGCCAGCCGCTCCTGGGCGGAGCGCTCGGCCTTCAGCACCGTTTCGGCCGAATTGGCTACCGCCCGGGTGGTGTTGTACTGCTCGCGCAGCGCAGCCAGCTCTTCACGCAACGCCACCACCTGCTGCTTGCTGGAACGATCGACGCCCGCGATGTCCTTGCCAAACTCGTAGGCCCACATGGCGAACGCGGCCGAGAACCCCAGCATCAACGCCACCACCAGCCACCGCACGGGCCAGGGCAGATGACTGCGCACGATCACGCGCGGCGCGCTGATGGACAGGCGGCGGCGCAGCAGTTTCCAACGCATCGTTCGGCAAGGCTCCTCGTTCTTATGGCGGCTCGACCTTACACCAAGGCCGAGCCAGCGCGGGCAGGAACCGGCAACAAGGCATGACCCAAGCCCAGCCCACACCCGCCCCAGAAAACACAAAGCCGCCGGCTTGTGGCGCGGCGGCTTGTGGCACGGCGGCTTGGTGCAGCCCCGCTGCGCAGCAAGCGCAGCAGGAGCACAGATCGATCAGCGCTTGCTGAACTGCTTCCGGCGACGAGCGCCGTGCAGACCGACCTTCTTACGTTCGACTTCACGTGCATCACGCGTCACGAAGCCAGCGCGGCTCAGCTCGGGCTTGAGCGTCGCGTCGTAGTCGATCAGCGCGCGGGTCACGCCGTGGCGCACGGCGCCAGCCTGGCCCGACTCGCCGCCGCCTTGCACGTTGACCTTGATGTCGAAGGCTTCGACATTGTTGGTCAGCACCAGCGGTTGCTTGACGACCATGATCGAGGTCTGACGGCCAAAATACTCTTCAACGGACTTGCCGTTGACGATGATCTTGCCGGTACCCTTCTTCATGAACACACGAGCGACCGACGACTTGCGGCGGCCCGTGCCGTAGTTCCATTCACCAATCATGGCCGCTCCTTAGATGTCCAGCGTCTTGGGCTGCTGAGCGGTGTGCGGGTGCTCACCACCGGCATAAACCTTCAGCTTCTTGATCATCGCGTAGCCGAGCGGGCCCTTGGGCAGCATGCCCTTGACGGCCTTCTCGAGCGCGCGGCCGGGATGCTTGGCTTGCATGTCCTTGAAGGTGGTGCCACGGATGCCGCCCGGATAGCCGGTGTGGCGGTAGTACACCTTTTGCTCGGCCTTGTTGCCGGTCACGCGGATCTTGTCGGCGTTGACGATGACGATGAAATCACCGGTATCGACGTGGGGCGTGTAAATGGCCTTGTGCTTGCCGCGCAGACGGAGGGCGACTTCGCTGGCCACCCTTCCGAGAACCTTGTCGGTCGCGTCAATCACAAACCACTCATGCACCACCTCAGCCGGCTTGGCGCTGAAGGTACTCATGTGTGTTCCTAAGTATTGAAACTTGGCTCGAACCGCCCTGAGGCTCGGTGTCGCTTCTTGGGATGGCGACCTCTCACCCGGGCGCTGCCGGCAGCCAGACGACCTGGCAACGACAGCATCTTCCAGGCGAGCCGCCCGGAAAAGCCCGCGAGTATAGCAGGCCCGCAACCTCGCTCAAGCTCGGTACCCCGAGGGTGCCCCGGCGACGGACCGGCAGAGCCAGATCCATGCCGAAACTCGCAGGAACACAACCCCCGGCTACTTGCCGCTGGGCACCTTGCCTTCCACACCCTTGACGTAGAAGTTGACGCCAGAAAGGAACTTGTCATCCGCTTTCACATCCTTGGCCAGCAACTCCTTGCCCGCCTGGTCGACGATCGGCCCGGTCCAGGGGTGGAAGCTGCCGTCCTTCAGGCCGGCCTTGAGGGTGTCGACCTTCGCCTTCACCTCCGCAGGCACTTTGTCAGACAGCGACACCAGGTCAATCGCCCCCTCCTTGACGCCCCACCACGACGGCTCGCTCTTCCAGCTGCCATCCAAGGCCTCCTTGACGGCCTTGACGTAGTACGGCCCCCAGTTGATGACGGCCGAGGCCAGGTGCGCGTTGGGGCCGAACTTGCTCATGTCCGAATCCCAGCCGAAGGCGAACTTGCCCTTCTCCTCGGCCTTCTGAAGCACGGCGCTGGAATCGGTGTTCTGCAGCAGCACGTCGGCACCGCCGGAGATCAGCGTCTGCGCGCCCTCGCCTTCCTTGGGCGGATCGAACCACTTGTTGACCCAGACCACGCGCGTCTTCACCTTCGGGTTGACGCTTTGCGCGCCCAGCGTGAACGAGTTGATGTTGCGGATCACCTCGGGGATGGGGATCGATGCCACCACGCCCAGCGTGTTGGTCTTGGTCATCGAGCCGGCCACCACACCGGCCAGGTAGGCGCCCTCGTAGGTGCGGCTGTCGTAGGTGCGCAGGTTGGCGGCCTGCTTGTAGCCGGTGGCATGCTCGAACTTGACGTCGGGGGTGTCAGCCGCCACCTTCAGCATCGATTCCATGTAGCCGAAGGTGGTGCCGAAGATCACCTTGTTGCCCTGGCCCACCAGGTCGCGGATTACCCGCTCGGCATCGGCCGCCTCGGGCACGTTCTCCACGAAGGTGGTCTTCACCTTGTCGCCAAATTCAGCCTCCACGGCCTTGCGGCCGTTGTCATGCGCAAACGTCCAGCCGGCATCGCCGGTGGGGCCCACATAGGCAAAGGCAATCTTCAGCGGCTCAGGCGCAGCCGCCGCCATCGAAGCAGGCGCCGACGCGGGCTCGGCCGCAGGCGCAGGTGCCTCCTCCTTTTTGCCACAGGCGGACAAGGCCGCGGCCAAAGTGGTCAGACTGGCCACCTTGAGCAGGAAACGTTTGCGGGGATCAATCATGAAGCTCACTCCTCGTGGACGGAAAACACTGGCCAGCACAGACGCGATCATGGCGTGGCGGGTCTGTAGCAGCCTCTCGCTTGGCAACAAAACAACAGCTGGTGCCCTATACGCCGTATGCCGTATGCCGGGCCGCTGCAGCAACAAAATCGCTCTTCTCAGAGGGACAAGGGGCAGTGTCGCCCGGCCTGTACAGGCCGACATACGCCACGACACATGACGGTATGGATGCGGTCATATGTCAATTTGATGACTGGATGCGAACCTGACGTCAGAGCGGCGAATCAGCCGTTTTTATTCACCCAACCCTTCAGGAATCACTTCCATGAAAGTCAAAACCTCCGCTCTTGCTCTGTTCGCCCTGACCGCTGTGGCCGGCGCTGCCCAGGCCCAAAGCAGCGTGAAGCTGTACGGCCTGATCAACACCGACATCGGCCAATACCAGACCGCAGGTGCCAAGAAGATCAACGGCATGCAAAGCGGCAACATGGCCACCAGCTTCTGGGGCATCAGCGGTGCTGAGGATCTGGGCAACGGCAACAAGGCCATCTTCGCGATGGAAGGCTTCTTCCTTGCTGACAGCGGCGCGCAAGGCCGCTTTCCCGGCGACACCCAATTTGCCCGCAGCGCCTACGTCGGCCTGAGCGGCGACTGGGGCCTGGTCAAGATGGGCCGCAACACCAACCTGACCTTCCTGTCGCTGCTGCTGTTCAACAGCTTCGGTGATTCGTTCGGCTTCTCGCCCACCATCCTGCACTACTTCACCGACCAGCGTGGCTTCGGTGCCAAACTCGAAGGCGATTCGGGCTGGAGCGACTCGGTCACCTACATGAGCCCGTCGTTCGGCGGCTTCAAGGTGAATTTGCAAGGCGCCTTCGCTGAAGGCGCGGCCAAAGGCAAGAGCAACTTCGGCGGCAATGTCATTTATAGCGCAGGCCCGTTCGGCGCCACTGTGTCGTATCAGACCGTAGGCAGCACCCCAGCCCCGGCCGGTGGTGTAGGCACCACGAGCTTCAACACCCTCAAGGAAAACACCTGGACCACGGGCGCCTCCTACGACTTCGGCGTGGTCAAGCTGTTCGGCCAATACGGCAAGATCAAAGACAAGATCTACAACACCGAAAACAAGATCTGGAGCCTCAGCGCCTCGGTGCCGGTGACCGCGTCTGGCAAGATTTTGCTGGCTTACGGCCAGTCCAAGGTCACGGGCATCAACGGCACCACTTTCGCCGACACCAAGCGCAAGACCGGCAGCATCGCCTATGACTACAACCTGTCCAAGCGCACCGACGTGTACGCGGTGTTCATGAACGACAAGATCCCCTCGTTCAACACCACCAACATCGGCAACCCCGGCAACAGCAACGGCAACTCGAAGGGCAACACCTTCGGCGTGGGCATCAAGCACGCGTTCTGATCGGTTCATCCAACCATCACGCTCAGCCCCTGGTTTGCGCCAGGGGCTTTTTTGTTGCGCGTTGGCGTGGTGGTTGATGAACCTGCTGAGATGGCGCGGTCGCCACGGCTGCCGGGTGGCCGTCTCCGCTCGTGCCCCCCGGATCGGGCTACGCCCGCCCCTCCTCCTTTACCTCGCTACGACAGCCACCCGACATCCGCGGCTCAAGCAGCGCGGGTGGCCTGCATGCATGGAGCGGTTCGCGACGACGTTGCAGTCGATCAGCACCACAGCTCAACGACCCGGAAAGAACGCCTTCCCCAACGACGCCGGCATGTTCACCCGAATCCACGTCGGGTTGCGCGAGATGAGTACCAGCACCACGATGGTCGACACGTAAGGCAGCATCGACAACCACTGGCTGGCAATCTCCACCCCGCGGCCCTGCAGGAAGAACTGCAGCATCGTCACACCGCCAAACAGGTAGGCACCCAGCAGCACGCGCACCGGGCGCCAGGTGGCAAAGGTCGTCAGCGCCAGGGCGATCCAGCCCTTGCCTGCCGTCATGCCCTCCACCCACAGCGGCGTGTAGATCACCGACAAGTAGGCCCCGGCGACACCGCACAACGCGCCGCCCACGGCCACTGCGAGCAAACGAATGCCGCGCACAGAGTAGCCCAGTGCATGCGCCGATTCGGGCGACTCACCCACGGCCCGCAACACCAGCCCAGCCCGCGAGCGATACAAGAACCACGTCAGCCCGATCACCAACACCACTGCCAGATAGACCATCGGGTGGTGCTTGAACAAGGCGGGGCCGATGAACGGCACCTCACCCAGGCCCAGCCAATCAAAGCTCGGGCGCGGCGGCAGCTTCTCCTGCGTATAGCGGATACCAGCAAAGGCTGAGAAGCCGCCGCCAAACAAGCTCAGCGCCAGCCCGCTGGCGTATTGATTGGTGTTGAGGCCGATCACCAGCACCCCAAAGATCAACGCCATCAACGCCCCCGCCAAGCCGCCGGCGCCAAAGGCCAGCCAGTCGCTGCCGGTGTGCACGCAGGTGGCAAAGCCGGCGATGGCCGCCACCAGCATCATGCCTTCGGCGCCCAGGTTCAGCACCCCCGAGCGTTCGTTGATCAACAGGCCGATGCCGGCCAGCGCCAGCACCGTGCCAGCGTTCAGCGAGGCCGCGATCAGCAGCGCGAGTTCATTCATGCCGGGGCTCCTGCCGCTGCGCTGCGCACCCAGCGCAGCCGGTAATGGATCAACGTGTCGCAGGCCAGCAGCGTGAACTGCAGCAGCCCCTGAAACACCCCCGTCAACGCTTTCGGCAAGCCCAGGCGCGACTGCGCCAGCTCACCGCCGATATAGAACATGCTCATCAGCACCGCCGAGAACACGATGCCCACGGGATGCAACCGGCCCACAAACGCCACGATGATGGCCGCGAAGCCGTAGCCCGCCGGCACATACGGCGTCAGCTGCCCCAGCGGGCCCGCCGCCTCCAGCGCCCCCGCCAGGCCGGCCATGCCGCCGGACACCAATAACGCCGTCCACAACGCCGTGCGCGATGAGAAGCCCGCATAGCGCGCCGCCGCCGGCGCCAGCCCGCCTACTTGCAACGCAAAGCCGCGGTAGGTGCGGAACAGGAAAGCCCAAGCCAGCGCGGTGGCCAACAGCGCGATCAGCACGCCGATGTTGGCCCGCACCCCGCTGAACAAGCGCGGGATCTTGGTCACCGCATCGAAGGTGATGGTCTGCGGGAAGTTGTAGCCCGCCGGGTCCTTCCACGGCCCGTACACCAGCCAGCTCAGCAGCATCTCGGCCACGTACACCAACATCAGGCTCACCAGGATCTCGCTGGCGTTGAAGCGGTCCCGCAACAGCGCCACCACACCCGCCCAAGCCATGCCGCCCAACACCCCGGCCAGCAGGATGGCCACCACGATGCCGCGCGACGTGCCCGGCCCCGCCTGCATCGCCACCCAGCCGGCGGCCAGCGCACCCACCACAAACTGCCCCTCGGCACCGATGTTCCACAGGTTGCCGCGAAAGCACACCGCCAGGCCCAGCGCGATCAACACCAGCGGCACCGCCTTCACCGACAGCTCGGCCCACGCATACGCGCTCTTGATCGGCTCAAAGAAAAACATCGACAAGCCAGTGAGCGGCGGCTTGCCCAGCGCTGCAAACATCACCGTGCCGATCAACACCGTGCACAGCAGCGCGATCAGCGGCGAGGCCAGCGACATCCAGCGTGATGGCGCCGGGCGGGGTTCAAGCTTGAACATGCGCAGCCTCCTCGATGACGCGGGCCGCCGCGGACGACGGTTCAGCATCCCACAAGCCCGACATCCATTCGCCCACCTGCACCACCGTGGCCTCGGCCGTGCGCACCGATGGCGATAGCCGCCCCTGCGCGATCACCACCAGGCGATCGCAGATCTCAAACAACTCGTCCAACTCTTCACTCACCACCAGCACCGCACAACCCGCATCACGCAGCGCCAGCAACTGGCCGCGGATCTGCGCCGCCGCGCCGACATCCACCCCCCAGGTGGGCTGCGAGACGATCAGCACTTTGGGGCCCGCCTCGATCTCGCGGCCGACGATGAACTTCTGCAGGTTGCCACCCGAGAGCGATTGCGCCAGCGCCTGCGGCCCACCGGCCTTCACCCGGTAGCGCTCGATCAGCGTGGCCGCCTGCTGCCCGAGCACACGCAGGTTCAACCAACCCAGCGTGCCCACGCCTTCGCTGCGCGTGAGCAACAGGTTCTGCGCCAGCGACAACGACGGCACCGCGCCGCGCCCCAGCCGCTCTTCCGGCACGAAGTGCAGGCCCAGCGCGCGGCGATGCCGTGGCGAGGCCTGGCTCACATCCTGACCCAGCAGCTCGATGCTGCCCTTGGGCGCACGCCGGTCTTCGCCAGACAGCGCCGCCATCAGTTCCTGCTGGCCGTTGCCCGAGACCCCGGCGATGCCCACGATTTCGCCCGCATGCACCTGCAGCTGCACCGCCTTCAACGCCATGCCGAAGGGATCCTGCTGATCCAGGCTCAGGCCCTTCACCGCCAGTGCCAGCGCACCGGGCGTGCTGGGCTTGTGCAGCAACGCGGGCGGCTCGGCGCCGATCATCAGGCGTGACAGCGAGGCGTTGCTTTCGTGGCGCGGATCCACCTCGCCGGTGACCTTGCCGCCGCGCAGCACCGTGCAGTGGTGGCACAGCGCGCGAATCTCGTCGAGCTTGTGGCTGATGTAGAGGATCGAGCAGCCCTGGTCGCTCAACTGCCGCAGCGTGATGAAGAGCTTCTCCACCGCCTGCGGCGTGAGCACCGAGGTGGGCTCGTCCAGGATCAGCAATTGCGGCTTCGTCAGCAAGGCACGGACGATCTCCACCCGCTGACGCTCGCCCACGCTGAGGGTGTGCACCGGGCGCAGTGGGTCGACCTCCAGGCCGTAGGTGCCGGAGACTTCGCGGATGCGCGCCGTCACCTCGGCCAGGCTGAGTGATTTGTCGAGCCCCAGCCACACGTTCTCGGCCGCGGTGAGCGTGTCGAACAGCGAGAAGTGCTGGAACACCATCGAGATGCCCAGCGCCCGCGCCTCCTGCGGGTTGCGCGCCGTCATCGGCTGGCCGTTCCACAGCAGCTGACCGGCATCGGGTCGCACCGCGCCGTAGATGATCTTCATCAGCGTGGACTTGCCCGCGCCGTTTTCACCTAGCACCGCGTGGATCTCGCCGGGCGCCACCTGCAAGCTCACGTCATCATTGGCCCGCACGGCGGGGTACTGTTTGGTGATGCCTCGCAGCGTCAGGCGGGCGGACACATCGGTCATGCGGGTTCGGCTCCGGTGCGGGCGTAGCGGCGTTGGCCCGCCACATAGGTTTCGATCAGGTTGCGCTCATCGGCCAGCGTCATCCAGGCAAACAGGCGCTCATGCGGGTGGCGCACCAGGCTGTCGCGGCGCTGCGCCACGGCGCCGTGGGCCCAGTCCCACACGGTGACATCGGCCAGCCGGCCGGGCTCGAACGAGCCGATTTCATCATCGAGCTGCAGCGCCCGCGCGGCCCCGCGGGTGGCCGCATAGAGCGCCTTCCAGGCGGTGAGCTTCACGCCGCGCAGCGCCTGCACCTTGTAGGCATCGGCCAGCGTGCGCACCATCGACAAGGTGGTGCCGCCGCCCACATCGGTGGCCAGGCTCACATGCGCCCCGGCCTCTTCCAGCGCGCGCCAGTCGATCAACCCGCTGCCAAGGAACAGGTTGGACGTGGGGCAATGCGCGATCTGGGCGCCGGTGTCGCGCAGCAAGGCGCGGTCTTCATCGTCGAGCCAGATGCCGTGGGCCAGCACGGCGCGTTCGTTCAGCAGGCCGGCTCGGTGGTACACGTCGAGGTAGCTGCGGGCTTCCGGGTGCATCTCCATCACCCAGGCCACCTCGGCGCGGTTCTCGGCCACGTGGGTCTGCATGTACAGGCCGGGAATTTCGCGCTGCAGCCGGGCCGTCATCGCCAGTTGCTCGGGCGTGCTGGTGACGGCAAAGCGCACCGTCAGCGCATAGGCCAGGCGGCCCGTGCCGTGCCAGCGTTCGATGAGTTGGCGGCTGTCGCGCTCGGCACCGGGCACGTCATCGCGCAGGCCATCGGGGGCGTGGCGGTCCATCAACACCTTGCCGGCGATCAGGCGCATGCCGCGCTCGTAGGCGGCCGACATCAGGCGGTCAGCGCTGATGGCGTGCACGGTGGGGAACACCACCGCACTCGTGGTGCCATGGGCCAGCAAGGCATCGGTGAAGAGCTGCGCACCGGCTTCGGACACGGCCTCGTCGGCATAGCGCAGTTCAGCGGGGAAGGTATAGGTCTCCAGCCAGTCCAGCAGCTCGGTGCCGTAGCTGGCGATCACGTCCACCTGCGGGCTGTGCACGTGGGTGTCGATGAAGCCGGGCAGCACCAGTTGGCCGCGGCGGTCGATCAACTCGCGGCCATCCTCGGGCGCCTGGGGCAGCACGTCAACGATGCGGCCGTCGTCGATCAGCAGCCAGTGGTCGGGGCGCCAGCGCACGCCGGGCGCGCCATCGGGAGCACCCCAACCGGGATCACCGGTGAAGTCGAGCAGATCACCCCGCAGGGCCCAACGCGTCACACCAGGAGTCACAGCAGTCATGCCGTCATCATGCAGCAGCCGCCAGGCGCGGCCGCGGCGGCGTCGTGGGCCGGGACATCAAGCCCCGGGCCACATCGCGCACTGTCTCGCGCAGCCAGCGCACCGAGGCGGCGTTGTGGGCCACGTCGTGCCAGAGCTGGTAGTAGGTGAGGCTGGGCACCGCCACCGGGCAGGGCACGATGCGCACCTGGAACTGGTCGACATAACGGCTGCAGAACAGCCGCCCGGTGGTGAGCACCAGCTGCGACTGCGACACCAGCATCGGCGCCAACGAGAAATGCGGGCTGCGCACCGCCACATCACGCTGCAGGCCCATGCGGCCCAGGTGCTCGTCGATCACGCCACGCGCGCCGGCCGACATCGCCGTGGGCGCGAGGTGCTCGCTGGCCAGATAGCGGTCAAGCGTCCAGGCGCGCGGGTTGCGCACGGCGGCGTGGTCGGCCGCCACCAGGCACACCACCTCGTCGCTGAAGAGGCGGCCAAGGTGCAGCTCTTCGGGCGGCTCCAGCCAGTTGCCGATCACCAGGTCGAGCTCGCCTCGGGCCAGGGCGGCGCGGTAGTCGTAGTCGGCCGACAGGGCGTGGATGGTGATCTTCGAGCGCGGCGCCTCCTGCTTGATGCGGGCGATCAGGCTGGGCAGGAAGAAGGGGTCGAGGTAGTCGCTGGCGGCAATGCGGAACTCGGTCTCGGCCGTGGCCGGCACGAAGGTGCGCGCGGCCACCTTGCCGCTGAACAAGGTTTCGGCACTGCGCAGCAGGGTGTCGGCCGGGCCCAGCAACTGCAGCGCCACCTCGGTGGGCGCCATGCCCGTGCCCGAGCGCACCAGCAGCGGGTCGCCAATGAGCGCCCGCAGCCGTTTGAGCTGCGCGCTGATCTGGGGTTGGGTGGACGACAGCAACAAGGCCGCCCGGGAAACGCTGCGTTCGCTGACCACGGTGTGGAAGACCCGTACGAGGAAGAGATCAGTCTTGTCGAAAACAGCGCGTTGCACCATATGGCTGACACCATGATGAATATGACCCTGGGGATATAGCAAGATCGATGCTCCCGGTTATCGTGGGTGCCTGTTCGCTGCTGCCGTCTACGCCAAACGACGTACCCCACCCCGCCATGACGAC
>Ga0209066_10001719_pt1 | contig 28286 bp, 41 predicted proteins | sample All_14_2_FD_187198 | JGI IMG/M metagenome (GOLD analysis project Ga0209066, IMG submission 187198) | Freshwater microbial communities in response to fracking from Pennsylvania, USA - Allegheny Zone_MetaG_DW_15 (SPAdes) (version 2) ...
CTGATCTGGGTGGGGAGGGCTTCGGGCGAACTCCCCACCCAGATCAGGGGGACGCCGCTACGGTGTCCGTATGGCGAAATGGGATCTCATCTACAACGGGGCGACGCTCATCCGAGGTGTGGACGACACAGACAGGGTTGGACTGTCCGACACGATCAGCGGGACGATCAAACGCGGCGAGACTGTCTGGGTCACGACGGGTCGGGGGGAAGACGTAGGTGTGGTCGCCTTCCTCGTCACACCAGGTATTGGGGCCGTGTTCGTAACCAGTGACGGTGAAGCGGAGACGGCTGTCCTTCGGGAGTGACCCACTCACGATCCACCCCCAGGACGCTCAGACGGGAGCGACCGGAGCCATCTCTCGCCTTCCTCGCGCATGATCAGCGGCTTCGACTTCGAGTACGAAGGCACAAGGTTCCCGTCGCGGATGTGTTGCCTGACTCCCTCTACAGAGAGGTCCACAGCCTTCGCGAAGTTCGGGATTGAGTAGGCAAGCTTGTCGAGAACGATCTGTTCTGGCATTAGGGGTCCACCAATTCGGTCGTGGTCAAACCCAAAAGGCCGCCAGCCCTCACAAGCTCCTCGACGCTGCAATCCGCGTGGGTGAGACGCTCATGCAGGTTTGAACTCGGAAGGCTGACGGCCTTGTTGTGGGCGATCTCCGCAGCTAGGGCGCTAGCGGATTCGCGTTCTGGTGATCTTCTATCTGACACATATGAAATATAACACGCCGAATGTGGGCAACACAAGCACATCTGGACCCATATCTCGCATTTTTGGGGGATTCAGTCGCTAAAGTGATGTGGTGCCCAAGAAAATCAAGCCAGTTACCTTTGCCCAACATCTCGGCGCTGCGATCAATGCTGTGATGACGGTTCAAGGCCGCACACAGGAAGAGATGGTGGAGGCGACCGGGATCACCGCCCAGACCTTCGGGCGTCGTATTCGTGGAGAGGCCCCACTGTTGGTCAGCGAATTGGTCAAGATCGGGGAAGTGTTAGGCGTGAGGCCTAGCGAGATTCTTGATCGCGCGATCGCCAACTACGGCGGAATTGAACGACTGATGTCGGAGGCGACCGATACACCTGACGAGATCGCCACGAAACGTAAGCAGAACGAGGCCCAGTCAATGACGACCGAGCAGATTCAGGAACTAGATGCCGCCGCAGAGGACAACCCCGAAGAACGGGAAGACGAGCCCGACCTTCCCTAGTGGTCGTGACTACGATCCTTTCGACCACGCACACGCACTCGGCATCCAAGTCATCGTCCGACCAATCCGAACAGCGAATGAGCTGTGGCTACCCGATCACAAAACGATTGTGCTACGAGACGGCCTGCGGCACGTTCACCAGCGCACTGCATTAGCCCACGGTATCGGGCACGCAGATCTCGGACACAGGGACGACCGTCCGAAGCATGAGGTACAGGCGGACCGATACGCGGCAGAGAATCTGATCGACTATGACGAGCTTGTGGACTTGATGCGGTGGACCCCAGACCCTGCCCGTCTGTCGCTTGAGCTGGGGGTCACTGTTCGATTGCTGCGGGTGTATCTGAACGTTCACCGGCTGGCAGAGTGAACAGGGTCGAGAATTGCTCCATCGCTCCGAGCAGTCGAACGTTATTGCTGCGGGTTTTGTAGGCCCTGGTCATGGTGCGAGTGGAGTGACCGACGATCTCGGAGATGAGGTCTTCGGGTACGCCGGCCAGATAGAGAAGGTCAACAGCCGTGTGGCGTAAGTCGTGGATGGTGACGTTCTTCTGGATGCCTAGTTCGGCTAGAAGTGTGCGCCAGTTCTCCCAGTCCTTTGCGGGGTCCAGCGGCTTCCCATTCGAGGTGAACAGGAGTCCCCAACGGTTGGGTTCCGCTGCAGCTATGTGTCGCTCAAGGATCGTTTTCAGGGGGTCGATGAGCGGGATGATTCGCCAACCTTTCGAGGACTTCGGGCGGGTCAGGTACAGGCCACCGGAGAGGTGACGGTACTCGAAGTCAGCGGGTACCTTGGGTACACCGATCGTCTCGGTGAGGGGGAGTCGCTGGATCTGCCAGGACAGGTCGATGACATCCGATACCCGGTCCTGTTCGATTCCGATCGTTTCGCCCTGGCGCGCACCTGTGAGGATCGCGGTGGCCCACCGTGCGCCCATCTCTGGGTCCTTGGTTACGTGTTCGAGCAACGCCAACGCTTCGTCCAGGTTGAGGGCTTCACGGGGCGCTGACGACTTCCTGGGGGCATTGGTGAGCTCGGCAGGGTTACGACCGATACGCCCTTCCCTGACGGCGACCTTGAGTGACACGGACATGGCCCGGTGGGCCAGGAGTGCGTACGTGGATGACAGCCCAGAATCGGTGATCCGGTCGTGGACTCGGCGGATGTGGGCGGCGGTCAGCTTCTCGAGCTTCACCTTCCCGATCTCGGGGATGATGTGCTGAAACACGACGGACTTGTAACCCCGGAGAGTGTTGGGCCGTACCTCTTTACTCGCGATCTGTTCGAACCAGTAGGAGAACCACTGGTCGACCGTCTGCCCCTTGGTGGGAAGGTCGCCGCGTTTCTTCAGTTCAGAGCGCAGGGATTCCATCTCGGCGATCAGGGCAACCTTGTCTTTACGACGTCGGGTGATCTTCCTGCGGTCTCCATCGTGTGACGGTAGTTCGATGGTTCCCACCCAGTATTTGAGGGGCTGCTTCCTATCCTTGGGTACTCGGTAGATGCCACCTTCACCCTTGCCGCGCATGTTGTCTCCTTGTTGTTTGGACGAGGGTGGGAGCGCCGTTGCTCCCTCACCTCATCTGGAATGGGCTGACCAAACTGCTTGATTGATCACGCCGGTATGGCGGGGTCTTCTGTGGTAAATGTGCTTGAACTGCACGGTGTCTTCTTCCGGCCAAGGAGGTGTAGCCGATGGTGTAGCCATTGCTACGTTTCGGCACGAGCCCGTGTGTGCCCGTATGGACACCTTATATGCCAGAAACGCCAGAATGCAAGCCATTACCGACACCGGTAGGACGACTTAAAATCGTCCCAGTGTCAGTTCGAACCTGACCGGGGGTACAAGTAAACACAGGGAAGTGGTCGCCTTACCCGTTGCTCAGTGTAGCCGCGAGTGTAGCCGACCATCAAAAAGCGAGGGGATATAGGGATCATGCGTTATTCATGACCCAGCCAACATCGCCCTGACAGTAGCTAATGGCATGACCACGCCACGAGGCGTAGTCATCTACGGGAGTGAAGCTCTCCCCGAGGGCATCCCCCAAAGGGTCCGCGAGCAGTCGGAACCATCCGAGAGTCTCATCATCGAAATATCCCAGCCGTAACTCTTCAACCACCCGATCGTTGAGTGACTGCAGTTCGGCGGCGCTCATGTCACCAGCCTCCGCAGAATCGAATTCTGGTAGGTATTCATCAATTGACCGACAGCCCATCTCGGCTAACGACGCTGCTTGCGGGGCACATCCGGTAAGCAGTAGTACACCTAACGTGATCCCCACGATACTGATTCGGTTCATGCGCGTAGCGTATCGAGATCGTCGCCTCACTGCCTAACGACGAATAGCCCCGCCCGAGATCCGTTGTGAGGATCAGGGGCGGGGCTTGTTCTGTCTAGTCGTGTTAGACGGTCACTGGCAGGATTCGCAGGCTACGAGCTCGGCTGGGTCTTCGGGCACGTAGTACGGGTCGCCGCTCACTCGCCCTGCACCGGGAGTTCGCCGGCACCATCGTTGAACGTGTCTGCGTAGGTGAGGTCTCGAGCTGGGTCGCGTTTGATGTACCCGGCGAGGGCTGTGCCGATCGCAGCGATGCCAAGGTAGGCGACACCCGCCCACGGGCCGAGGAAGGTGAGCAGGTCGGGAGTGATGCCAGCAATAGCGGCGACTACTCCAATGAGGATGATGTTGAAGATCGCGGGGGCGATCACTTTCGGGCTGATGTTCATGGGGGTGCCTTTCGTTAGGTTGTGGTGTTGAGAAGAGTTGCGATCAGTTGCGACCCGCCAGCACCCACAACCCCGGCAGCACCAATCCAGATCCACAGGTACCGTTCGATCGCACGGATGCGGATCTCATGGTCGGATACCCGGTCGGGGAGAGGGTTGACTGCATCACGGGTTTCGAGTGCGACTTTGTACACGTCGCGGAGGGTGATACGAGTGGCAGGTTCTTCTTCAGCCATGGTGACCTCCTACGGTCTAGGAGGTTATTTAGCGACGGTTACTGTGGGGTACTGCGGATCGGTTGTCACATCGCGGATGATCCGCCCAGTGAGTGGTCCCCGCCCGGTGAGCTTCGTGCCGTCATGAATGTCGGTGAAGCCCTTGGGGATCGGCAGGTACTCGGCGAACCCGTACAGCATGGCGATGATGCGAATGTCGTTGCCGCTGAGGGTGTCGCACACCGGACGCTGCTGCGTCACAACGACGTGCTCATATTCCAGGTTCGAGATCCCCAAGAGAGGACCATCACCTACCTGCTTGTACACCCAACCGTTGACGATAAGGCCATCGTCGGAGCCGCCGTTTGCGTGGTAGTAATCGGGCATGTCAGGGTCTGCTTTCTTTTCGATGATCGGGGTGCCGTGGCCAGCGACGATCAGACCGTTTTGTTCGAAGTGCCAGGCTTCGACCACGCTGAAGTTCTTGCCGGTCCAGATGATCCCGAACCGTGGACCAGTCGCCACGAGCCAGTTATGCTCCGCAGTACCGTGGGTGGCGCATTTGCCGCCGAAGTCCCAGGCGTTCCCGAACTCATGCACAGAGTGTCCGGGTGGGGCGGCGAGGTTGAACCCGGGCAGGTGGTTGATATAGCCCTGGTACAGATAGTTCTGCCGGTTCCGGGTGCGCCCCGCTTCTATCACCGGGAGGGCATACCCGAAGTGGGCGATGAACTCGCGGTTGAGCGCCTCAAATGCAGCCGCCGAGTTAGTTGTGCAGTACAAGCGGCCGTCAGGGTCTAAGAACGGCCCTCGCGCCGAGGTTCGAACCGAGAGTTGAACCCAGCTCGCTGGGAGTGAATTGTCGGTCATCCGCTATCCGTTGTATTCGCCATAAACGGTCACACGACCAGTGATAGTCCCCGTATTCGGTTTGATCGTGAACCCGTCATAAGAGGTCCCGTTGGTGTTCTGCGCCGCATAAAAACCACGAGTTGGAACGGTCCCAGTCGGGGCATCAACAGTGTCCACGAACAGCACAGTCGTGGCAGCCGCCGCCACATTACTGAGACTCAAAGTGATCGTATGGATGACAGCCGGTGTGATAGTCACAGCACCAAATGATGAGCTGGCAGTAACGACAGTCGCAGCTCCAATAGTTGATGCCGGCGCAATATACCCAGCCATGCTGTAGTAGTTCGTAGATGCATCTGTACCCGAAGCCCGCAACCACAAACTGATCTGGTTCGCTGCACTCGAGGCAGTGATCTCAATGACAACCCGATACTTGTCAAATCCTGCTGTAAAGCATCCGTTCAAACTCAACGACGTCCCAGCAGTGGTGAATGTAACCTTGCCGGCATCATTGATAGTCGCTGTTCCTGAGCCAACCGCAGTCGATGTAGGTTTCATCAGAAGACTTCCCGAGTTGGATGCTGACCAACTAGTGCCGTTGAACTGGATCGACAAGTCTGAATCGAGCAGCCAACCCAACTGAGACTCAAGATAGGTTCCTGCGTCCCTTTCAGTTGTGTTTCTGAAAGGGATAATCCCCCCGGCAAGGGCCGTGAAGGGAGCAGTTTGAGTAATCGTTGCAGAGCTAGTCGCGGTGATACCTGCCCCTACTGTCGCGCGAGCCAACTCGATTGCGCCAGGAAACGCACCCAACGACGGGGCAACAGGGACAGCCGCAGCCGTTCCCTGCACAACACCAATGACTGGGTTGGAGTCCACACCATCGAGGGAGTATTCACGGTGCCAGTGGTAGATGATGTCGATGCGCGAGTTAGACCCAGGAGCTGCGGTGGTCGCAACTGACAAGGTGCCATCGTTCCCGCCCAGCACTACGCCGGCTGATGCTCCCCTAGTGGTGACGCAGTTGTAAGCCGCGACTGAGTAGGCCATCCCGGCAGTGCCAGAGACGATAGTTGCGGTTCCTCCCCAGAACAATCCGGGTCGCACCGCATTGAGCGCGGTCTTTGAGATCAGACCAGCGTCAGCCATCTTGTGGTCCAGTGGTGTGACTACCCCTACAGCGTTGCCGTAGGTTCCGAGTCCCTTTACTGCGGTCATGTGGGGCCTTTCGGTTGCGCCCCAGTAGTGGGCGTGCTATGGCGGAAATCGGTGGGAGGCATTAATGTCTGCCATATGGCAAAGAAACGAACGTGGGGGATCATCGGCGGTAGCGCTGCTGTTGCAGTCGCGATCAGTGTCGCCGCGACCATCGGGCTGCTAGGTGTTCCCACACCTCAGGCCAGCGAGACGCCCCGGATCTCAGTCGAGCAGGGCGAAGTGGCTTCAACACCAATTCCTGTCGCGCCTGAGGTCGTATCGGATGAGGTCGCCCCTGTATCTTCACCGCCGGTTCCGGTTGGGCCGGTGAAGTGTCCAGCCGGAACGAAAGCCGGTCAGGTTGACGGTGCAGGAAATGAGACGAACTGCCAGACGACCCACAACGGTCAGCCGTGCGTCGAGTACAACGACGCGAACCAGTGCGTAGCTTGGTACAAGCCCTAAAGCCCTAAAGCCCGCTCAATTGCAGTCAGCCGATCGTCGGTCTTCTGCTTGTGGACCTGAAACGCAGCCCAAACCGTGCGCGCGGCTTCCACACCAAGAAGACCCATCATTTCGTAGTGAAGTGCTATTGGCTTTTCGTGATCTTCGTAGACGACGAACTGCCACAGACCGAGCTCGTGAAACCACTCAGCAATCGACCCCCACTCGACCGCGACCTTGTAATGCGGGTCGTAATCCGGGTTCTCGGGATTGTCCCGCTTGTCGATCTCTGCCTTGTAGTTGAAATGAGTGGAAATTCGCTTGGCATTGAGGAGCGTCTGAATGTCAGGGCCATCAACATCTGGGCGAAGACTCTTCTTGTTGAGACTTGAGGAGGCATACCCAGCCCGTCCATCATTTCCCCACCACGCGCCACGGCGGGTGTAGGTGATGTCGAACCCGTACGCACCAGTCGAGGTAATCCCAGTTGTCCCTACGACGGTGCCCGGTGTTGAAATGGTCCCGCCTGCTGTGACTGTCGTCCCAGCGGAAACGGAAGTCCCAGCGGAAACGGAAGTCCCAGCGGAAACGGAAGTCCCAGCGGTGACACTCCCCGTCGCATTGACATCCGCCTGCTCCAGTAGGCCGTTCACCAGATCGGTCAGTGTCGCAAGTGCCTCCGCCGTCTGCGATCCTGTAGGTCGCTCAAGTTCAGAAAGGCGAGCAACAATTCTGCGGATCAACTCGAACAGTTGTTTGATCTCGTCACCCGGCGGGGAGGGGTAACCCATGTCAAACCTCCGGGGCGAACGTCAGATCAACAGTTTTGGATCGAACATCACCAGACCGGCCCAGTATCCGCATGATGTGAGGTCCAGCTTCCAGGTACGGGTCATCGGTCACACGAACCTCAGCAAAGTCACCAGCACGGAACGAGGTGAGAAACGGTTGAGTGGATACGTTGTGGGTGAACGTCCACGTCTGGTATGGCTTCCGCCCGCGCATGACCGCCTCATCGGAGTACTCCTGCAACGTACCCAGTTCCTCGACGGTGGAGTGCGCCGAATCGACCACCTCAAGGAGGGGGTAACCAGCAGCGGTCAACGTCGAATCGGTAGACACGGATACCAACGCTTTATCGACCGATCGGCCACCCGAGGCGAATGCCTGCGAGGCTAACTTGGTCCCGTTCGTGGTAACGCGCAGTCGAGTCACTGAAGACTTGTCGACGCCGATGTAGAAGACAGGGCGTTGCGGGGAGAATATCAACGGTTGGGTGGGTGTACCGATCTCAGCAACCCATTGGATGCCGAGATGGTCAGTCGTCCACTGGGCGGTTAGGCGCACTTCTGGCCCGTTGATCACCTGGGTGAGCTCTCGAACACGCTCACCCACAGGCGCAACATCAGACCCACGGTACGGACGCTCCGAGGTACCAGCGATCACAGACGGAAGAGTAAGCGGGACATTGCCCGAAGGCCAGGAAAGCGCCTGCGCGAACAAGCCGACCATGATTCCCTGCAAGGATCGGCGAGTGTCAGTCGGCCACGGATAAGACGAATCAGGGGAAAGATCCTGCGGCATATACCGGGTATCCGTGGTCGGGTCAGAAGGGAGGCGACCCACAAGCACCGGCAAGACCGTACGGTGATCGAAATACGACAACAGCCCAGCACCGCGCAACGTCAGACGTCGACCATCACCGTCATAGTCGTGATCCCAAATCGGTCCAGCCTGAAGAACCGTATCGCCCTCAACTGCCGCCAAAAACGCTTTACCCGTCAACGCCGACTGGCTCAGCCCAAGACGCTTCACCACCCGGTTTCTGAGCGAGACAGTGCATGACACTTCACCGGCATCGTTGATGCCCTCAGACCATGAGCCCGATAGGGCCGGGAGGGTTTGAATACGACGACCAGTGAGCAGATCCCCAATGATGTACGTAACCACTACCAGTACCCATTCGCAATAGTCCAAGTAGCTGTTGGGGTGCCGGATGATCCACCGATCGCATTGAGCTGCACATCGAAGGTCTCACCAGGCAAAATGCTGAAAAACTCGTAACGGGTCAGATAGGTGGACCCATCCGACAGGCTGTCTATGAGGACTTCGCCAGTCCGAAAATTGATCTCCACCGTTGAACCGGCAGGGACAACACGGTCATAACGGACAACCTCACCCGTCGTCAGCTTCTGCACGTAGAACCCAGTAGTCAGCTCGCCTGTAACGGTCACGGACGGCCAGACCGTTGCCGTACCCGAGTTCGCCAACGACACACGACCCAGCGTTCCATTCGCCCCGTAGTAGAGAGCGCCACCGGACCCACCAGAGAACAGGTTGTACTCGAGCCCACCCCCCGCAGTCGGAAGACCCGTGGCCAAAGTTGTTTCCGCACCGTACTTGACTGGATCTCGTGCCACTAGTTGGAGCACATAGGCGGCATCCCCATCAATGCCTGGGTCGATGTCATTGACTGCAACTGAAACGGTGCAGCTCCGTGTTCCCATCGCGTCGGTCACACTGAACGTGGATGGGATTCCGCTTGGCTGCAGGGCCGCGAACGCATCCCACACCGGGATTGCTTCATCGGTGGACGCGGCTGACAGCAAACCATTGAGGGTGATCACTCGAGCAGCCCTAAAATCCTGGTCAACGTCAGAGGCCCCATCTGAGTTCGGGTTGTTCTCCACTTCGACCCGCTTGGGCGCTCCCGAATACCATCCCTCCATCGTCGCCAGGGTGTGATCTGAGCTGTCATCGACGGCGAACGAAAGCGCTCCGATGGTGGCAACGATTGGAGTGCTCACAGGTTCGCCAATCCGGCTTTCAGCCTCTGATAGACACGCTCAGCCGCAACTTCTGGGTCAACACCAGAGACGTTCAGGTCGATCTTCTGATTCCGCGTGGCGCTGGTCTGAGTCGGGGAGACTCCAAGACGTTGGCCGGCTTCAGCCCAGATAGCCCGGTTCCGGTCACCCTGCCCAGGCTTCCCAGAGATGTACGCTTCCCAGCCCACGTTCTCTTCCGCGAACTTGTGAATTCCACCCTGACGGCCCGCGTAGATCCCCGTTGGGAAACCACCATCAGCGAACGCTTGAGGACGTCCACCCCCATATAGGTTGCCGTTCTCGTTCGGGAGCCGGTTCACATAGGCGCTCAAGGTGACACCCGAGTTCCTGAACTTATCGAGTGAGGCTTGCACCCCATCAAGTTCACGTTTCGCTTGTGACGCTTCGACCGTCAACTGCACCTCTCGTGTAGTTGGGATCCCGTACACCTTGTCGGTCAATGCTTGCGCCGCATCTGCATTTCCGCTGATCGCCAAAGCATTGTCGTACAACGCCTGCCTGCCGGCTGCGACCGTCGCATAATAGGCATCCGAATTGCCGTCGAGCTCCAATTGAGCTTTCGCAGCATCCTGCGACTTCTTGGCCAGGTCTGCAAGCATGTCAGAGTTAGCTGATCCGGCCTCGGTGGACTCGTCCAGTCCGCCCTCTAGACTGCCAACCTTCTCGCGCACATCTGCGAGCGCCCGCTGGTAGGCGGCGTTTGTTGAGACGGCATCTTGACCGACACCATTCGCCTTGTTGATCGTGTCAATCAGAGAATTCAGGTTGCTGTTCAGACCCTCCGCTTTCGACGCAGCAGACTGGTACGCAGCGGCTGCATCCTGAGTCGACTCAGCAGAACCCTTCGCCGCAGCCTTCTCGTCGTCCAAGTTGTCGCCGGCCTGAACAACCGAGTCACCGAGACGGCTCACATCAGTAGCAGCATTCTTCGCACTCAGACCAAGGAACGGCAGGAAATAGGTCAGTGGATTGTTCGTAGCAACTGCTGACATCTTCACATTCGCCTCAATGAGAGCATCCCCGCCCTCGAGCACAGCGTCTGTCAGCTCTCGTTGCGAGATACCTGCCTGCTCAGCGACATCGAACGCGCCGGCTTCCGCAAGTTTCTTAGCCACCAACTCACGGGTGTACTCCGTGGTCGCCCCCGTGAGTTGGTCAAGCGAGTCCTTGAACTCTGCCGTGTTAGCTGTCGCCTCAGCCTGCTTCTGAACAAAATAGCCGATGACTAGCGTCGCAGCCGTGAGTGCCCCCGCAGTCGTTCCGATACCGATCGCCGCAGACTTTGCAGTGATCCCAAGAGTTCCAAGCGCAGTTTTCGCCGCAGCGATTTTCGGCGCAAGAACGAGGAACCCTCCGCCAGCCAACGCGACTGCAGCAGTCAATCCGCCGATCGCCAAACCGGCACCAAGCACCGGTGTCGGGAGCCCACCAATCAGATCCACCAGACCAGTGACCGACTGCACAAGAATTCGCAGAACATCGTTCGCCCCCGACCCCGACTTGATCAAAGCAGTGTCGAACGCGCCACCCAACTTCTCAACATCACCCTTGAGGTTGTCCATCCGCTGCGCCGCGATCCTCGCCGCATAACCAGTGTCGTTCACCTCAGCGGTGTACTTCGCAACATCCTTCGCGCCACCCTGGAACAACACCCGAGCTGCGGTCACCTGTTGGTTGCCGAAAATCAGACCCAACGACAGGTCACGCTGCTGATCAGTCAAACCACCGAACGCCTTATCGAGCTGCCCCGCAGTGTTCTCCACCCCAAGAAAACGACCACCAGTGTCGTACAACTTGATGCCCAGACGCTCAATCTCTTTACCCGCCTCAGAAGACGGCGAAGTCAGCGACGACAGCACACCACGGAGAGAAGTACCAGCCTGCTCCCCAATGATGCCCTGATCAGCGAACAACGCCAGCGCACCCGTGGTCTCCTCAAGAGAGACACCCATCGACGCAGCCACAGGACCAACAAACTTGAGACCCTGCGCCAAGTCCTCAACAGAACCGAGAGCCTTACCAGCGCCAGCCGACAACACATCCGCGACATGTCCAGCCTGTGTGCCATCCAGCCCGAACTGCTTCAGAGTAGTCGCCATGACCTCCGCAGCTCGAGCAACCTCAATCTGCCCAGAAGCCGCGAGCGCCAAAGTCCCACCGAGAGCATCGATACTGTTCTTCGTCCCCAGAGAAGCTTTCCCCAACTCCTCGAGAGCCTGAGCAGCCTCAGTCGCGGTAAACACCGTTGCGCCACCAGCATCCAGAGCGGCATCACGAAGCAAAATCAGATCTTCAGCAGACGCCTGAGTCGCAGCCTGCGTGTTCGACATCTGCGCGTCGAAGTCCGCGAACTTCTTTACCGCGATACCAACAGCAGCAGCAGCCAAAGCCCCGAACGCTAGCAACCCGGTTCCGAGCTGCTGAATAGCCTGACGTTTCGCCGCTAACTTCTCAGCCTCGGTACCCAACGTTCTGGTACGTGCCGCAGCCTGTTCCATGCCAGCGATGTAGCCGTTGACCTGAGCAATCAGATTCACTTTGACGGTGCGCTCGGGAATGAGAACCACCGCCTGTCTTTGTATTTATTGGTTTTTCAACTGCACTGACCAGAGATGCCCTGATCTGTCGATCGGGTTCTTCGGGTCGGTGTCGTACCTCTTGTAGTAGGCGTCTTTCGCCCTGGAGAGAGCTTGCTCAGCCCAGTCCACGACAGGGCCACGGGCAACAAACCTGTGCTGATTTGCAGGGTTGGTCGCATCGACGCGGGAGATCCCCAACGGCCCCGTCTCCTCCTCAACTTGTTGGAGGGCGAGCATCATGTCTATGTCGCGGCGGGGCCACTCTGCGACGAGTCGGGAGCGGGGGATTCCGAGAGAGCGGGCGAGAACGACTTCATCGCGGACTCGACCTCGAAGGCTTTTTTTGCCTCCGTCACCGCCAACGCGGGAGCCCACTGATTAAGCTGAAATATCGCATCCGCTATGGCCCGCAGTTGAGCCCCCGCAAGACCGCGAATCAGTTTCTTCCACCGGTCAGCAGAGAGCGGCACCCAGTCCTCACCGGACTGCATAAGCCCTGACGTTGTAGCGGCGAGGATCGAAGCCCCGAGGACGTTGTACCCGTATACGCGGTCAACATCCAGAACCTTCGGCACCTCACCCGCTTTAGTCGCTTCACTGGTCAACCTGGGCGGGTTCCTGTCACAGACATCAGCCCACGCGAGACCATCCATCTGCGTGAACTTCAGCCGACGTAACTTCCCATTGACCACGATTTGACAGATGGAATAGTCGGGCTCGAGCTCGGACTGTGCTTGCATGTCCTGATCGAGCTGTTCCTCGAAAGATAGTTCAGTCATCGTTTTCCTTCCACCGTTTCCACCGAGGGGAGGACCCTGCCGCACCGTCCGGTGGAAACGGTGCGGCAGGAACTTGCTACGCGGCGATAGCTGCGTCTTCCTCAGTCGGGAGGATCGGATACCACGCTTGCGTGTACGTCTGCACACCGTTCTCCACTGGCGCGTTCTTACGTCGCGCACCACACTTGATGTGGAGAATGTCAGCGATCTGAGCTGCGGCCGGCTCAGTCGCGTTCGGGAGTGAGTAGCGGACAGCCACATTCAGCACAGTTCCCGGCGCACACACGTCATAAGCCACATCGCCCGCGTCACCGAAGACACCAGTGACCTCGATCGTCTCGGTAGTCTTCCCCGGACGAGAAAGGTTCTGAGAGAGGGTCAGACGCGGGTCGTTGACTGTCGCTTCCGCGATCGTGCGGTTAAAGGTGATGAGGCTGTATGTCAGGTCATCACCCGCCGCCAGATCGGCGGCAGACTTGGCGTCATCAGCGGCTGCAACCGCGATGATTCGAAGGTTGTCATCAGAGTTGACGCTGAGAGGCGTAGCTTCCTGTGTCACGTTAGTTCTCCTTGGTTTCTTCGCCCTCGGGGGCTGGGGTAGCGGCCACCGGGGCGGTGGTCTTCTTTTCCGCCACGGGGCGGAAACTCACGTCGAGAGATGTCTTCCATCGGCGGTAGTGGGAGAGGGGGACGGTGACCTTCTTGTGGGTCTTCCGGTCCTCAAGTTCGATCTCGTTTTCAGGCATGGTGATGAACCCCTTTCAAGGGCAGTCGTGCGCGAGAAGGCTCTAAGCCGGGTCGCTAGTCCAACCGAGCTCGACCACCGCATATACAAGCCAGGGGGTAACATCACGGTCGGTTTGCAACGGCATCGGAGAACGCCAATACACGGGCCTGTTCCGGCGACCTGTCACGGTCACGGTGACCCCACGGCCAGCAGTGACGAACTTCGCCTTCACGAGACCAACGACGGTCTGCACCGATGTTGCGGACGCCCCAACAATGTGCAGGGTGTACTCCGGGTGAGTGGTGACCTTCGGCCCTGTCACCCGGTCAGTGTCGTCAACACCCTCAGACGGGTGGATGATGCAATAGGGGAGAGTCTGCGTGCCAGCCGGCACCAGAGTGACGAACGTGTGACCCGAAAGAGCACCAGCAGACTCGACCAAAGTCTTCACCGCCGCAGTGTCAGCCGCAGTCATCAGTAACTACCCCTCAGCACAGCCCCGAGGGAACCTGTGAACGATGAATCGATCCCTGCCTGACGTTCCGCCTCAGCGGTAGCAATCAGCAGACCTTCCTCAAGGTCAGGGGCGTTCTCGATAAGAGCACCAGCACCATACCCGCGAGGGGCACTGTTGTTACCGGGTGCCCCGAACTCGTTGACCACAACAATGGGGGCCTGCATGCGACCACGCTCAGCACCGATCTCGGCCTTCAAAACCGATACACCGAACGCTTGAGTTGAGGACAGGTCATAGGTGATGCTCCGTGAACCATGGGGGAGACCCGGTTCACCCTTGAGCTTGTCAGCCCAGGTCTTCTTCACATTCCGGGCAGTGATCTCCACCGCCTGCCGGATCTTCCGGCCCGCGTTATCGGGTACCTTCCCGAGATCCGCCGCAAGCTGGTTGATATCAGAGAAATCTATGTCGATGAAGTCCGTCACGAATCAACCTCGTTTCGTGCCTCGACCCGCCAGCGGAACCAGTTGCGTCCGTAGACGATGCCATACGCAACGGAAGAAAAAATGAAACCGTACTGACCTGTGACAATTCCAAAGACGAGCCATAGAACCTGCGCCCCGAAGCCGACAGCCCAGCCCCAGAGGCTCTTCCTCCCGGCGAGGTAGATGCCGAGGATGCCGACCACTGCGAGGGCGACTGACCAGATTAGGTTGGCGGTCATGCGGATTGCACCTCCACCGGAAACCTTCGCGCCGTCGAATGAGTCTGCGTATGAAACCCTGCAATACGGGCCACAACCGTGTTCGAGTCCAACGGGGTCGTGATCGTCGCCACATCATCTGTTCGCACAGCAGCCGACCCTGTAGCAGTAACAGGGAGAGACAGAATCGGCGACTGGACCTCGATCGACTGCCCCGCCGCCGCAACCTCATCCGACCGAGCATCAGACATCCGCAGACGGCACTTGCCCGTGTAGATGGTGGTCAACGATGGAGTTTCGGCTCCCGTAGCAGGGTCAACAGTCGGGGACCCAGCGCGAGTGATCACACAGGTGGAATCCATCAACGCCTCAGCAGTACGGCGACCCATCAACGTCACACCAGCGGCGAGAGTCATTTCGTGTTCACTACCCAGCCGGTCGTTCCGTAGGCGGATTGCAGATACGCGATCGTGAACGGCGTCGGGTTCATCCCTGACTCGGCACCGCCGTCAGCCCATGCCGCTTTGAAGTCATCAAGGGCGACGGAACTCAACCCGCCAGCGTTGAGCCCGATCCCGGCTTCAACCGTCATAATCGGCCCCGAAACGAGAGCACAATTGATGCCCACCAGATCATCGGGAGCGGTATCAAGTCCGCTGGTGACGGTGATATCCACTGGGTCGTTGCAGCCCAGAATGATCGTGTCCTCGAATCGGGTGTAGTCGGTGTCTTCTACCAACGTCACGCCGGCGAGCTCAACAGCATCAATGGACTGGATGAAACCTTGGGGCAGGGCCACCCGCCTCCCAACCGGGTACGCACGGTACGTCGATTGGGAGGACGGGTAAACCTGTGAATGCATCACGCCACGCATGATCCCCGCCGCCTGTTCGAGCAGTGAGGTAACCCACGTTTGCTCTTCAGTCGTGAAGGTGCGCTGCATCGCGGTAGCGAGTTGCGCGGCGGTGGCGAATGCATCCATGAGGGGGTTAGACCGCGAGTCCGCGATACACGCCGTGAGCGAGCACGTTGCCGTACTTCAGACCGATCTCGCCGTAAATCTGCGAGTCGATCGAAGAACCGACCTTCGCCAGCTCCTCCTCAAACAGCACACCCTTGCCGGGGATGTCGATGAAGACAGGATCAACCTGCTCGAGCGACACAATCGCGATGGTGTCAGCGGCGAGTGCCCGGTCCACCACAACGTTCAGCAGACCGAAGTTCGTCTCGATGGTCTGCAGGTTGAGGCCACCCACGTTGCGGGTGCCTGCGTACGGGTCTGCCTTGCCGTACTCGGCAGCGTACGCGGCGGTGAGGCCACGCTTCTGTCGTGACGAGCAGAACAGAGTCGCAGTTTCCTGCTCCGAGATTCCGCCATTGTCGAAGACGGTCTGCATGAGACCTTCGATCCCATCGACAGTGAGGGTGGTTCCGGCTTCGATGACCGACACAGTTGCAGTGCCCACGGTGATCGCCGAGCCACCAAGAGTAGCCGCGACCTTGAACGAAACGGTCGTGGATACCGACTGGATGTAGTACACGGTGTCGGGACGAACCGTAGTAGATGCCCCCACCTTCGTGAACACAACCTTGTCGTTGACCGAGAAGGCGTGCGTGCCGGTGATGGTGTCGGTCGAAGCCGAGGCGTCGACCACCTCACCAACCGCAATGCGGTTGGTGGTAACGACGGAAAGCAGACCAGCGGTCGCCCGTGCGGTGCCGTTGGTTGTCGGCTTGACCTTGATGCCGTGCCAGAAGGAGTAGTTCACATCGCGGGCGATGGTCTTCAGAGCAAGAGCCACCTGGTGGCCGTGCTCATCCGCGACAGGGTTCGGCTCGCCGCTTGCCGTGTAATACGGGGCGGATGAGGGCGTGGTGTACTGCCCAGTCGTTGCCTGCTTCGTGTACGACGTGGTGACGCGCTCGTGGAAGATCTGAGCAACATTCTCCACGTTGCCGCGAACACGCTCCTCAGCAGTCGGAGCTGCGGCACCCTCGAGGCGCGCGCGGATCTCGGGTGCGCGAAGGTCCTCAGTCTGCCACTCGAAGGCAACAGAATCAGACTGCTTCCCGCCACCGATGCCACCCGCAGCAGAGAGAAGCGGGGTGTCGGAGGGGGTGATGGCGATCAGATCGCCGTGGTAGTTGGGCAGGTTAAACGTGGTGCCCATTCCAGTGATGCCGGACATGGTTAGCCTTTCTTGGCTTCAGCGGCCTTCTGCGTGCGCAGAGTTGCGGCCAGTGCGAAATTGCGGGATGAGACTGCAGCCGCGATCGCATCGTCAAGGGATTCCTTCGGCTTCGGGGGAGCACCAGCTCCTCCATCGCCGGCACCGTCGAATCGCGGCGCGTTGCCGGATGCGAGGTGTGGCTTCTTCTTGATCAGATCTGCGATCGCCACCTTGAGCGCGTCAGTGTCGGCGTTCCCGTCTTCGTCCACTTCGAAATCCGTTAGATCGATGTAGAGATGTGCATCCTTGGGATCGACCAGTTGCGTTGCTGCTACTGCGAGCAGGTTGGCGCGTAGGATCTTCAGGTTTGCCTTCTCTGTGGCTTCCGCTGCGGCTTCACGCCGTGCGGCATCGAGAGCTACTTCCTCGGCTGGTTTGTCCTTCGCCGCGAGCGCCTGTTCGGCAGCAGCGAGCTTCTTCTCGGCGTCCTTGCGTGCAGCTCGTTCTTTCACGAGAGCAGACTTGGCACCAGCGTCAGGGTCATCGGTGGGCGGGTCAGCGACCGGAGGATCGGCAGGTGCCGGGTCGGTCACGATGGGATCGGTTGGTGCATCCGTCACGGGTGCATCGGTTTGTACTGACATGAAGAAATCACTCCTTCGAGATGGATGAGCGCCGCATCACACGGCAGTTCCACCGCTGTAGGAGCGGGGAAGATTTGGGCAAACGAAAAGCCCCACGTCACCGTGAGGCTCGAATGTTTGTACGAAATGGGTCGGTAGGTAGGAACAGAGAGGGCTCTAGGCGGCGCTGTACGCCTCCCTGAGCGACTTAACCCCCGATTTGGGCCTGGTCCTCGTTCGGAGAATCGACAGGTGGGGTCGGAGCGACTACCGAATTAGTGTTCGATGCCTCGGCACGTTCTGCCTTCAACATCTCTTCGATACGCGCCATGTCGTAGGGATCGATGCCGTCTTGCTCCATGATCCACTGCAGCGGGTAACCTGTCTGCCGTTTCTTCAGGTACGCATCAGCCAACTGAGTTTCAGAACGAATCGCCGGGTTCTTCCACACGATCGTGGAAAGCTTTGTCTCCTCGGCCAGAACCTTCTCACCCTTCGCCAAAGCAATGAGAGTGAAAACCTCCTGAATAGCCGGGTCCGCGAACGTCTGGAACTCGAGCGCCTTCTGAATCAGTCCCAGCTCGGACTTCTCAAGACCATCACCGCCAACATTCGACATTCCGACCTTCGAAATGAGGTAGGTCGGTGGGGTGCGGGTCTGGGAGAAGATATGCCCGACGAGGATGTCGATGACATCGGTGAACACCTCAAGGTTGGAGGCATCCCACTGGCCGATCTTCGCGTTCTCACCCGAGAACACCGCGAACCGAGTCTCGTTGAGCTCCTGCATGGTGATCTGTTCTTCATGGAACGTCACACCATCCGCATGCATCACTCGACGCATCGGCGGGTTCGCACCAAGCAGCACCCTCGCCGGCATGGACGCGTAGTCGGCAGCGAAGAACAGATACGCCCACAGAAGGTTCACCGCGTTCTGCTTCGGAATGACCGTCTCAATCTCCGAGACAGGCTCCCCCCGAAGCATGGGACGGTTCTTCACCTCAACGATCGGGACAACACCCATCGGGTTGCGCAGAGGCCAAGGCTCACCCTTGACCTCACGAGCAGTCCACGCACCCCAAGCGCCGTTGCCGTGGTTCTCCATCTGCACCGACTGAGGAGCGTTCCGCAGTGATGATGTGTTACGGGGACGCTCGAACTTGAACAACTCATCGGGGGTGTAAAGGTTCGCGTACTCTTTGGACTCATCCACCCATGTCTTCAGGGCTGCTTTCCGCTTACGCGGGTTCATCCAGTCATACTCGATCTCGACATTCGAGGGGTGTTCCCACGTCACCTCGGCGTCATCGCCCCACACCATCACGTAAGACCGCTTCGCATTGAATGTGGTCAAGAATCCCTGCGACGACTGGGCATCCATCTGATTACGCAGCCAGTGATCCCACAGCCCAGAGGCGCGCTTCTGAGTAGCGGCATCGCGAACCATAGGATCTTCGCCACGCAACTTGATCCCAATGACCTTCTCGCGTTCACCGATCGCGTTCGTCACTGAAGCGCACCAGTTGTCAGAGAACTCCGAGTACCGGGCACCATTTGACTTCAGCCACTCATCCGACGCGAAAGTGAGACGCTGCCGGCCGGCGTAATACTGCTCGAACATGTCGATCTCAGGCCGGCGAGCTGCGAGCCGTGAGTAGATGCTGTTCACCAGCGCGAGGGCATCGGGGGTTTCCATCTGCCCTCTTTCGTTTACAGGAGCCAGGTATATTCAGTCGGAACTTCGAAGTCGCCGGCCTTGATCGCGTCCATAGTCGCTTCATGCGCCAAATCGGATGACATGGCCTGGTCTATCTTTTGATGGTCAGCCCCATACGGCTTCCCCAGCACGTACCTGTTGCCGGTCTTTGCGATCATCACCGCGTTCGTGATGTGGGTACGGGTGACCGGATCTCCGTCGTGGGAGAACTTCGACTCTGGGTTGCGGATCGCTGATCGGAATTGCTCGAGCGAGGCATGCATCTGAGTTACCCGCGAACAGTTCCATGTCATAAAGACCTTTTCGCCGTACTTTGCGGCCCACTCCGCCACCTCGTTGCGCCATGAGTCGTCATCCACAGCCGTCTCATCGACTGCGCCCATGGCCGACCCCGCAGGGTCGATGTACGCACGCACGATGTGGAATCGGGTGGCAAGATAGTCGACTGCGGCGCGGACCTCGCCGCGAGGGATGAACCCCCCGAAGTTGGCTGGGTTCCATACCGTAGGCCGAAGGTCACCACCGACCTCATAGGTTGGAGTGAACTGGTACTGATCGGCCGTCTCGAGCCGGATGCCGGTCCAGTCGTTGTTATTCGACAGGTCCATACCCAAAGCCACAGAAGTGCGGGGCTTCACAGTGATTGGGGCGACCTTCTTGACATCCCATTCCTCAGCGGTTGACCACTGCCCTGCGCCGGCCACCAGACGATTGCCGAAGAACCGTTCAGCTTGTGCCGGGTCGCGTTTCATCAGACTCGCAGCCAGAGCCTCGATCGAGTCGAGGTTCACCCACCATGAACCTTCATAGGCGTACTCGTGGATGCGGCGGCGATCGGCTTTGATCGAGTACTGCAACCGCTTCCCGTGCTCATCCTTCAGAGCGTCGTCAGGATTCCGATAAAAAATGAAAACGTCATCCTCGGCAGCTTCGAAAATCTGCTGCGCGTACGAGTTCTCTGCCGGGTTCCAGGCATTTGTCGTGAGGTGGGTGCGCCCACCCATACCCGCCGCACCTCGAGCTTGAGTATCAGCAGTGTCGATCATCTTGTTCGACTTGAGGTACGTGCCAACCTCATCCTGCTCAGCATCCGAAATCGGGTTACCGAGTCGAGAGCGAGCAGAGGACGTTACAACGTCGATTCGGTCGAAGTCATCCTGATCCGACAACCCAAGAATGCGAATGAAACCCTCACGCACAGCCAGCAGCTTCTTCAGCGGACCAAGCTTCACCATCGCCGTCAAAGGGCGGTAGATATTCGCGGCCTGCTCTTCCGAGTTCGCAGTTATCTGAATCAGCGGCGATGGATGCCGCATACCCATAGGATCGCCGGGCTGGTAGGCGTACGTCCAACCACACTCACAACCTGCATCGGCGCAAGAGTAAACCTCGCCGCCTTCAGCCCAACCCGCAAACACAGACGGTCCACACGCCTCAAAGGCAACCTGAGACGCCGAGAACGGACCCTTGCCCGTCTTCTGCGGCGCGACAATCATCGTCTGCCGGTAGAAGAACGCCTGGTTCATCACCGGAGGCTCGTCAGGACCAACCCTCTCAGGCGGCACAAACTGTGCATCATCACGAACCCGATATCTGTTCGCGTGACACCAGAACTGCCAATCAGCCAACTCGAACGGCTTACCTCGAGTGAACCCATCCGGCACACGACAATGACGCGTGATCCACGCATCCCCGAGATCCCCAAGAGTGGGAAAATCGACAAGAAACTCAGTCACCAGCAGCCCGCAACCGGCGAACCGGCGCGGGAACGACAGGCTCATCACGCTTCGCCGCGAGCTCGTCAGCAGCGATCGCCCAACCGTTTTCCTTCAGACCGGCAGGCGTAAGCCCTAAGTCGGCCCGGAGCTGCCGAACGATAGTCGCAATGTTGACCGGCGCATCATGTGCCTCACCACGTACCTGCAGCCGTACGAGGTCAGCCACGTTCAGCCAACGCCACGACTGCACCGACCACGCACAAGCTTGGGGAGTAGTCCACAGCTCGGCCCAGATATCCAACTCGCGTTCTGTCGAATCGGGAAGCGGAAAATCGGGGACAACACCGGAGTAGCCCTCGGACGGCAGCGCATCGAGCTTGAACCCGCGCCGATCCGAACGACCAGAAGACGGATCTACCTGCGGACCGGACCTATTACGCGCACCACCTGAGCCCATGATCTACCTACTCCCTCAGCATCACGCTGGCCTCGTCACGAGGCGTCGGATATGTGTTCGAACGTTTTCAGCGAAAGGGGGGATTTGAAAGTCTTGAACCCTCCACACCACCGAAAGAGGTACCCGGCGCGTCCGTATCAGCCTTGTGTTGGGGGTGTCCCCCCGGTGTATCGAACGGGTGTACGAATGTGTCGACTGGGAGGTCTAAGCCCTTAGATGGGCGTACAGGGCGTCTAGTTGCGTGAACGACCTGTGTACGCGAAGTCAAAGGTGATATGGCAACGACGGCACCGTGGTACGTAGTGATCTAGGTCTAGTGCGTAAGGCCCGTCGTTCGAAGTTCGTTCGTCATCGCTTGCATGGTCATATGACCAGTCGCTTGCGGCGTCACCACAATCAACGCAGGCATGTAGCGATGCGGCACCCTTGGCCTTGCGCACCCGCTGATGCCAGCCTTCGTAGCTGACCTGATCACCAACCCAGTTGTGGTTCAGCGATCCTGATGCTGGCTTGCCTTGCAGAACGATGAGCGGGTCACCATTGAGTCGGGCGCGACGTGCGTGCTTCTCGCACCAGCCCTTGGATTCCTTGGGCTCGTCACAGCCCTCTATGTTGCATGAGCCGACTTGTCTCAGTCGAACCGTGATCGTTGGATCACCATGCCGGGTAAATCTTGCATAGTGCATTGCGCACATCTGCCCTGCCGCTTGTGGCTTCTGGCAGTCAACGACTGTGCATGTACGATTCGTCATATCGAAGCTCCAACTTCGGTCATGCTCCCGGCAGTTGACGCTGCGCGGGAGTCTTCTCTGTCCCCATTTTAGTGGATGGCACTGTCAGTCACGGCTATTCCAACCGCCCGGCTGATGTCGGGCGGTCTCCTGGTCATGGTGCCTCTTACACAAGCCCCTGCCGTACTCGGCTGAGTTGGGGTTGAGCCCGAGTTCGATGAGTTGTGTTCGTGAGCGTGGGTAGTGGTCGGCTATCTCTGATTGTGTGAGGTAGTCGATGACGCAGAGGGGGTCACGTCGTAGTACGGCTGCTCTGAATGCGCGGTGCCCTTTGGTGTTGTAGGCGGTGGTGCGTGACCAGTGGGCTCGCTTGGCTGCTGTCTCATGTGTTGGGCAGCGTGAGGTGATGCCGTCGTGAATTGTGGGGCAACCGGGGACGCTGCAAACTCGCACGCTACCTCTTACCCGTCTTCCATATCCCCGTTATCGATGCGTTCACGCATGAGTGCTGCGGCGTTCTGCATGTCGTCGTGGATGCGTGCTTGTGCGGTGATCGCTGCTACCTCGACAGGGGTGAGGGTGTCGAGTATTTGTGCGGCTACAGCTTCGGCAGGGGTGAGAGCATCCATCAGACGACGTTCTTCATGAACTCGCGCATGACGTCCTTCGACCTGTCATCAAGGTGGTCGATGAACTTCCATGCTTTGCGTTCTTGCTCGTCAGCTACAGCAACGACCACTGCTACGTCGTCATCGATCGCGCCTGGTGTTGCTGTCCAACTGGTTTCGCTCATGCGCGTAGTTGCTCCTCGAGTGGGTTGAGGACTTCTTCTGCGGTGGGGTTTTGAGGAGTAGGTCTTCGCGTTTGCCGTTGTCAGTCATTGAGGAGGAACTGCAGTTCAAGGTCGAGGTTCACCGGGATTTGCGGGTGAACGGGGACCCACCAGAAGACGAGGAGTGGCAATAGTGACACCAGCCCAGTGACCGGCCATAACGCGGCGACTGTGATACAGAGGGTGACCGTCAGTGCAGGCCATCTGAGTACCTGCCACATGAGGTCACCTTTCAAAAGGGTTTCTGTTTGGAACCTTTTATGACAGTCGAAAGGGTGCGGGCAGAGGCGGTGCCGAGATCAGTCGGTCCTGGTGCGTGCCCCGCTATGTTCGGCTCCGTCGTATTGACGCTGAGCCTGCTTATCGCCATTTGGATCGGTTGCGCGCTACCTACCCCTTCAACCCAATGACTTGGGGCTTCCCTATTTGAGCGTCTGCGAGAGGCTTGGGAAGGGTGGAAGATCAGGGAGTCGGACCCTGCTCCGGTCGTTGCTCTTGCAAGCCCTAACGACCGTCGAAACCAACTATCTCCCGTACAGATTTCCGACTATTGGAGGCAATCGGGGCCAGTAACTCTATGAATCTGGTTATTGCAGCGCACCTAGTTAGAGGATCTGTAGGTCCGCGAACTGGCCGGCCGCAGAGGTGAACACCAGAGCGCCACGCTTGCCAACATCTCCCGTGCGATGTCTCCACCAAGTGGACTCATCCTCGAAGGATGGGCAGCACATGACCGTGCGTTCACGTTTGCCGTACACGTTGAATTCGTGCTCGTGACCGTGGAGGAGGAACTGGGATGCGCCTGGTGCATGCCAGTTGAGTGATTGGCCGGCCCACCAGTCCATCGCCTTACCTCGACGCCATTTATGCCCGTGGGTCATGGTCATTGTCGAGTCGCCTACTGGGCGGGTGATGGTCGCTTCGTCTTTGTTGGGGACGTAGACCTTGACGTGTCCGTAGGCGGCAGGGTTGAGCTCGAGCGCATCGGAGAGGGCGACTGCGGATTCGGTTGCGTGTCCGTCGTCTTCGCGGGTGGCTTGGAAGCGTTGCGCTTCGTCATGGTTGCCGTTGACAACATCGATCTCGACTGTTTCGGCGAGGGGTGCGAACGCATCGACGGCGTACAGCATGAGGCGGCGGAAGAGTCGGTATTGCTCGGTGACGGTCAGTTCGGTGCGCCACATGTTGCGGCCACCTTGTGACTGGTTACCTTCGCCGCAGTCACCGAGGAAGCCGAGGTGGGCGATGCCGAGTGACCGGGTTTTGCGTAGGTGTTTGAAGTCGATCACTGCTGCATCGATGGAGCGGGTGAATGCGTCCACGATCCCTTGAGATCCGTCACCGTCAGCTTTCCCTAGTTGTAGGTCGCCGCCAACCCAGTTGTAGACACCGGGACCAGCCGGGAGCATTGGAGCTGGCTTGCGTTTGCCTATCGACTTGATGAGCTCGGTAAGGTCTGAGCTGATCGATACAGGTTCGACCATGAACCGGTAGAACCATGTGCCCTGGGTGGTGGCTTTTTTACCTTCTTCGGCGCGTGTCCAGCCGTGCGTGTTGTGACGCATCTCGACCAGGCGGACCCTGTAGCCGGCGGCGACCTTCCCGCCGTTCGCGGTTACGAACTCGGTCCAGTCATCCTCAGTCTCGAGCGCCACCATGGAGGTGGCTTTGATGTCCTGGGTGTTCGGGTCGTGGGGTGCGGGCAGGACGGTGAAGCCCCAGTCGCGACTGTCCCTCGAATGCACCGGCTCGGTGATCGGCGGGATCTCGAGACGGTCAGCGAGTGAACCCACGGCCACGTCTCCACGCCATGAGGGTGTTCAGGCTGATGCGGTAACCCTCGGCAGCGATTGCTTCCATGAGTTGACGGGTGGGCCACGCGATGTCCAGAGCCGCGACTTCGAGGGCGTCACGGTCAGCCTTGGGAAGTTCTGCTAGCCAGTCTTCGAACTTGGGCTTGGGTTTTTCTGCCAGCCGGGCAGCAAGAGACAACGGGTTTCTCCGATGTTCAGGCGGATGGGGAGGGGTTCGTCGGGATCGAATCGCAGTTGCGTTTAGCTTGTCGGGCCGTAGTGGGCTCGTGAATTGTGTTGGCCTGCGATGTGGGACGAACGCCTTAACGCAAAACAGCCACCCGAAGGTGGCTGAGTGCTTGAGCTGGGAACCGATAGTTCTCGAGCTTCTAAACTGAGTTTGCCAGTTGTGTCACTACAAAGTCAAGTCCTAGTTCTGGCGTGTCGCCGTCTCTCGTTCGGCGCGCTCTAGATCGGGAACGTTGAGCCAGAGGACACGCTGCGGCCTCCATGACCTGACCCGACCTTCACGCACCCACCGGTAAATCGTCTCCTTCGATCTGTCGAACCTTTCGGGAGCTTCGTGAACTTGTACCCAGTCTTCGGACCCGCTCATCCTTCTCTTTCTGTTCGGCTTCGATAAGCAATGCCATCCGCGCGAACATCTGCTCATCGATTACGGCACGGCATTCCTTGTTAGTGCATTTCACGGCTGAGTCGATGAGACGTTCACCTGCAAAGGTCGGTGGGTAGTACCGAAGAGTCAGCATCTGACACGCGGTACAACGGAAGTACCGAACGGATCGCGCTCGTTCTGACATGGGCCACTTGGCGCAAGCGGTCTCTACTTCCTTCGTCAGCAGGGTGCATATCTCGACGCCCTGTAGGTCATTGGCGGCGTCCTCGAGCTCACGCCACTTGTTGAGCTCGCTCGACAGTTGACTGATCTCCTCAGCCGCAAGCCACGTCGGCGGGAGTCCCAACGGCATCGTCCCCCGAGATCCGCGACCGCGTTCCTCGTCTGGGTCGGACCCCATCCGCACATAGCCGGCGACTCTCCACCAGGCCATGTGCGTCGATGCGTTGTGAACTGCCCGCCGAAGCCTGTCGAACTCTTCGGCCGTCAGGTAGCCGACGTTCCCTTCGGTGTTGTCCCAGTCGAGGTTCGCTGCGTTTGGCATGTCTTCCTTTCGTGCACGGAAAAGGACCGCCGACCCCGAGGGGTGACGGTCCATGGTTGAAGCAGGGTGTGGCTAGTTGAGCGCCTTGGTCAGTGCATCCGCGAGTGCCTGAGCTTCGGCCCGACGTTGATTACTGCCATGTCGCTATCCTTCTGGTTGTGCACTATTTGATGCTTAGACCGCCCGTGAGAGTGTCAGCAGCCGATGTTTGGCCTCGAGTAGCAGTGCACCGAGTTGATCATGCTCGGGCGTGTTCTGGTCGGTGCACCAGCCGGAGTACCAACTGAGACGGTTCGCGATGGTCTGATCATCGTCTTCTTCGTAGTTGGGCACATCCACTCCTTAGGTCAGCACGTTTCGATGCTTTGAAAGTCACACCTAGGCGATACTTTCAAAGCGTTTACGGGTGCGTAGTTGCTCAGCGGTCCACTGCGACAGTGGCCAAATTGTGTCGGTCGCAGGCTTCGAGCAGATCGTTCAGAAATTCAAGGGTTGATTCGACGGTGCCCCACCGGTTGTCGGGCTCCATCTCTCGGTACTGCTTCGGGTGGGTCGAGATCTCGCCAATCGCCTTCTCAAGCGCAGCGCCGAACTCAATCGCTCCTTTACCGTGGAACTCTGCAATGTCACAGCCGGCCGCTCGCCACATTCGGGCAGTGTTCGAGGTGTGATTGCGCGAGAACACGCTGACCGAGTTGGCCGACCCATCCGACCTCGCGCCGGTCGCGACCATCAGGTCTACGTCATAGCTCATCGTCTCGTCCTTCTATGCTCAGGTGCTTGTCGTAGCGGCGAGTGCTGCCGCCTTCTCTGCAAGCTCGTCGTCGGTGAGATCCCGGCTTGCCGAACACCTGTTGCAGAACGCCTGGTTGCACGTGCACGCTCCAAAACAGACGCACCAGGAGTGCTTGTGCGGCTCGATCTCAGTCATGGGTGAGCCTCTCTGAATCAGGGGATAGTGCGCGGCGGCGTGCGTCAGCCGCGTGGATCTCGGCCCACTCTTCAGGGGTTATCCGCTCGTAGACGTTCACGTCGCGCATCTGAAGGTGGATGGTTTCGCCGGACACATCGATGATGCACATCCAGTTGCGCTTGCTAAGCCGCTCCACATGGACTCTGGCCCCGGTAGCGACCACTTCATCGAGGATTCGACCCTCAGCGCCGTACAGGTTCTCGTCGTAGGTCTCTCGAACGAGGGTGCCGTCGATTGCGTCTGCGGCACGGTTGAATGTGTCGGCGAGTGAGGTGTTCTTCTTCTTGAGTTGCCCCTCAGCGCGCGACCTGAGCTCGGTTGCAAGGTCGATCTGCGGTTCGCCCATAATCGTGTCAGCCATCGGTTTCACCGGCACTCTCGCGTGCTTGCACATCGGCCAGCAGCTTCCGCAGGGTCCAGCGGCCACCACGGCGACCCGACTGCCAGATGATCTGTTCGCCGGCCAGTAGCCGGGTTCCGATCTCGGCTTGCCACGGCAGAAGTTCGACGCCAGCCATCTCGGCGGCGCGTACGAGGCGCTCGTCAGTCTTCACGACTACTCCCACGTGCTTGTTCCGCCTCAAGCTCCTCGCTCGTCTTCGGGCGGAGGCGGTACTCCTGCCGGAGACGGACCTCAAGGGGATCTAAGCCGAAGCCATCGGTCCACATCGTTTGTACCGGGCCGGTCTCGAAGACGTAGTCCTTCGCAAGTTCCTCGGGCGTCATGCGAAGCGCCTCGCAGACCTCCCGGAGATACTTCTCCTGCGCCGCGACGATCTCATCGCTGCCCTTCTTGACGGCTTGACTGATCAGCGTCATTGGGTCATTCACTTCGACTCCCGTCTCTGCACTCATACCTGCTTGTTCGCCTCGATAGATGACCTTCCACCCAGGAGCGCCCAGCCACATCGTGGCGTCGTGCTCATCGGTCATGTAGGTGGCATCGCTGCCGATCTCGCGCCACCCCTCCATCGTCAGGACGTAGGGGTTGAACTCCTCGTCATCCGTGTTGGCGATGACGGTTCCGATCATGTACTTGCTCATCGCTCACCAGCATCCATAGGTACAGGCATGAGCATTGGGGTCGCGTTCTTTGGTTTGCACGCTGCCGCCGACGAGTTGATGTGAATCCACCAAGGCTCAATTTTCGGGTTGTCGTCGTACAGGCGGATCGATTCGCCGCAGTGCAGGCAGATCGAGTGCATTGCTATCTCCTTACTCGCTAGTAATCAGTCTTTGGGCAGCTCGTCGCGATGTTCCGCGACGTACGCCTCGAGCGCCGGGCGCAGAACGTGCAGCGACAAGTTCTCCTTGCGGACGGCGGCGATCTTCTTCGCGTCATCCCA
>Ga0209066_10001721_pt1 | contig 28238 bp, 48 predicted proteins | sample All_14_2_FD_187198 | JGI IMG/M metagenome (GOLD analysis project Ga0209066, IMG submission 187198) | Freshwater microbial communities in response to fracking from Pennsylvania, USA - Allegheny Zone_MetaG_DW_15 (SPAdes) (version 2) ...
GCCGCACGCCAAATGCCTGAGCGCGTTGCAGCAACCTGAGCTTCGACAAGCTCGGGCGCGGTGCCACTCATGGCTAGGTTCTGGCGCATCGCCATCACCGCAAGGTCGGCAGATGCTTCGATGTATTTCGGGTTGTTGTAGTTCACAGCCGCGTCATTCGCTGCGCCAGTCACAACGCCTTTGGCCGTTTGTTCAAAAAACGAGCGACGCTCAGCCGACTCGTGGCGCGACAGGCTGTCAAGCGTGCCATCAAGCTGGCGGCGGTAGAGCGAGTCGAACTTAATGCGCGCGGCCTCGGGCAACGTGCTGCTGATCTTTTGCGCCATGGTGCCAAGTTCGCTTGCGCCACGGCCAGCGATGCCCATTGCATTGCCGCCCTTAGCGTTGAATAAGCCCTTCTCAGGCCCGTACAGATAATCGCGTTGCTCGTTCGAGAATTGTGTGTATGCGTTCCATGCAGCAGCCTCGGCATCCTCTTCAGCCTTCTTCGCCGCATAGCGATCAAGCATGGCCGATGTACGCGCAAGGCTTGCTGACGCAGCGCGCGTGTCTACGCCGAAAGCTGCTGCCGGCGCATCAATCGACTGGCGAACGCCGGGAAGCGCGGCAACATTCGCTTGCGGCTGGTCATATGTCGGCACTCTTGGCACTTGCTACTCACCCGGTATTGTGTTATTCTCAATGCACCTGTGTCTTTTATTCTTGGTTTTCCCTCGCTTCGGCGGGGGATTTTTTTTAGTAGAATCCGCCACCCATCCACGAAGGCTTCACGTTGCCGGAAGTCTGCCACGGTAGAGTTGTGCTGCTTTTGCCGTACTGCGTCGCGAACTTGCTCGCCCCGCCAAGCAGGTCAGCACCAGCGGTCATGTACGCAGAGGTCATCGCGTTCTTACCAGCCGCGCCATAGGCACCAGCCTGCGCAGTAAAGTTGCTGCCTTGCGTGCGGTAGCCCCAAGCTTCACGAGCCGCGTTGTTGCGGATAACCAGCGCATCGTACTCGCCCATTGCCGCAGCATCGCCAAGTAGCGAAAGCGATGTGTCGTCACCAAATTCAAACCCACTACCGCCAATCGCAGCACGCTGGCCGCCAACAAACTGGCGCACCTTCGCGCGTTGCTCATTCTCAGCAATCTTGCCGCGTGCTTCCGAATCCTGCGCCTGCCACTCAGCAATCTTCGCATTGTTCGTCGCAACCTGCGCCTGATAGTTCGCTTGTGCCTTCGCCGCCTTGCCCTGCTGAATAGAACCCATGACGCTCATCGCCGTTGAAGCGATGCTGCCAATCATGCCAATGGTTGCCATTGCTACGCACATTTTACTCTCGCACCATGCGGAAAGGGTGGAACGGTAGCCCATACGGGCCGTGAGGTACTGTTGCGAATATATCAAAACCCAGCCAGCTAAGCCAGCGAATTGATGTGGTGTTGCGCGCGTCTACGTGGTTCTCAAGCACTCGAAAGTCATCAAGCATATCAGCCACAACGCCGTGACACTCACGCAGGAATTTGCGCTGGTGTTTCACCACCAGGTCAGTGCCAACCATCCACGGCGAGCCAACGCCATCAAGGCCATCAACCGTTGCAACGCCGAACAGGCACATAGCTGTGCCATCCACAAGGCCAGCGTACACGCGCTCGCTTGCGCCAACACTCGTTCCAATAGCCATGGCCGGATGCATGCCAGATTGTGCCTTCACCTCAGCCGCATCGTCATCGCGCAGATTTGCAATTACGTGCTCAATGAACTCAGCCGTTGCCGGAACGATTGCATAGTGTGGGTGGTAGCTCATGCGTCAACCTCAGGAATAAGTGCGAGAACGGAAAGCGGCAACGGGTCGCGCTGCTGCACGATAAGCGTCGCCTGTTCAACATTCTCAGGCACAATAAGAAGTTCGAGTTCTTCGGTGCGCAGGCCGTTCGTCCACAGCGGGTCGCGCTTCAGCTCGGTCATATCATTGCGGTTCGGCCCAGCCCACATGCCGCGGCTACGCTCAACACGCGCGCGCAGTCGCACCGTCTTCTTGCGCCGGCCAATGCCACCTTGTGTATCGCCAATAGGCAGCGACTCGATCTCAGAAACGTAAGGCAAACCGATGTGAATCACGCTGGCAGCGACCGGCAACGTGATGCTGCCGTTCGTCACCGTGTCTTGAGGAAGAACTGCGCCATCGGCCAGAATGGCGACAGTTTCCCCTTCCAAGTGGTCAAGACCTGAAACCGTCGAAACCGGCGAGCCATCATACGTTAGGCCGCAATGAACAAAGAATGCATCCTCAGGCGCGCTTACAAGGCGCGAGGCAAAGCGCTCAACATAGCGGCGGGTCACGCCGTCGATAGTGCGCTTCACAATCACATACACGGCATCTTCGTTGCCCTCACTGATCGAGCAGACCGACTCGTACTCACCGTCAGTCACCTGATGCGTCCATGCGATAAGCTCTTGCTCGCGCATATACGTCATCGTTGCCATCTGGCCGTTATCAAGCACAGCCCACACGACTGAGTACGGCACTGCCGCATAGGCCCACTCTTGAATCTCACGCCCTTCAAACAGGTGCGACGAGATAACCGAGAGGTCAGAACCCACATAGTTATCAGCAGAGAACGAGTAGCCAAGGTCGCGAACGATGTTGCCCTTTTCCTGCACGTACAGCACGATGTCACCAATCACGATGGGCGGTACATGGCTGACGCCAATCTCGCTTTGCAGCCGCACCATCATCGACGAAGGCGTGACAACATCCGAATTGCCGCCAGCCGAGATTTTCCACACGCCGCCGCTGGTCAGAACAAGCAGCTCGCGGATGGGGACAAAGTGGCGAATCTCGTTGACCTGGCGCGCAGCAATGTTCCGGCTGATTGCGTCATCAGGCTTCGATGGGGTAGAGATGTTGTAGTTCTTGTACTGGCCAGACTGACTCATATCCAAACCCTGCGGCCTGTTTATCGAGCCGCCTTCTACTGAGCGCTGCTCAAAGTAAGACGAACACTGCGGGTATTTGCCTGCCGCATCAAACGGGTTGCGCGCTTCAGGCGGCGCATCAAGGGTGTCAGGCTCGATCTTCGTGTCGCGGAACGACCAGTTGTTGCTGCCATCCGGCACAGCCTGACCAATGAAGCCGTAAACGCCGTTAGCGCTTTTATAGATGTTCACCTTGCCAGCCGTGGCGGGGGCTGTACCAACAAGTTCAAGATACTCGCCGGCGTTCCAGTCGGCATCTACCACACCAGCTGCGGTGTATTCAGTGGTTGGCAATGACTCTTCAGCCGTGTCCTCGTCCGTCGATGTCGCCTTATATTTGTAGTTCTGCGCAGTACCGGCGCCGCTGAATGAGCTGCTCGAAATCGTGGGAGCGCTGATAGAAGGCGCATAGGTTGGCGTCGTCAGCGTCCACGAGTCATGGTCGGTGCGGGTCAGTTCGCGCTGCTGATAGCTGCGATGCGTCAGCGTCATCACGTCAGCCGACTGCTTGTATTTCAGAAGCGGGAGGTCAGCGGTCACGTATGGCGTCACAAGCGTATAGACGCGCGCCATGCTGCCGCCGCTGGTGTACGCGGTGAATCCGCTGGTGTCGATGGCGTTACCGTCAACGTCATTCAGCTCGAAAGTATTTGCGCCTGCGTTCACATTCGCCACAACGACCGTCTTGCCGTTCAGCTCGGTCATGCCGACGATGCCGCTAAGCACGAACCAGTCACCGTTCGACGGGTCAGCGCCAACATAGGTGAGCACACCGGTAGCAGCCTGAGTGATGCCGCCAATGTTCTGCGCATCTTCAAGCACGTATGCGCCGTCTTTGATGACGCGCATGTAAAGGTTGCCGAACTCAAGCGCGTAGGTTTGCGTGGTGTTAAATTGAAATGGAATCAGGCGTGTGCGTGCGGCGCTGTTCTTCACCTCGCCCACAAACATGGTGCCAGGTGTGTTCACCAGACCGCCCGCCCGTGTGACAAGAACATTCTCGCCAACCCTTACACCAGAGCCAAGCGCGGCAAGGTCTATACGCCCGTACAATGACGGGGCAACCTCACCCTTGGCAAATGATGGCTGAGGAACCCATTGCGCCATTACGAACCTTCGCCGCCGAGATAGCGCAGATAGTATTCAGGCGTGCCGCCGAGCCGTGCCTCAAGCCAGTCCGGTGCAGCAGGCTCTTCAGCCTCGCCCTCGCTTGCGTCAGCAGCTTGTGCCATGCGCATTGCATTCATGAATTTGGTTGCGGCTTCCTGCGACTTCGACGGCGCGATGGTCGGAGCCAGGCGGTACGCAAGGCCGAATGCGAATGCGTCAATGAAAGTGGCATCAAAGAGCAGATCGTTCTCAACGTCGAACGTGAAAACAAGTACCGCATCTTCTTGGTTTGTGTAGAGCACGCGCGTGGTGCCGTCAGCAGACAGGCCAACCTCGAATGGAATCTTGACGCCAGGCAGCGACGACACGATGTAGCGCGCTTTCACGCAGCCGGTCGGCAGTACATACATATACGTCCACGGCGCTGGGCCATCGCCAAGCAGCGCAAGGTTCACGCGAACGGTCGCGAAGTTCCACGGGTGTGCGCGCAATGTCGCGCGGCGGGCAACGTCATAGTAAAGCTTGCCGTAGCGAGCCTCTACGCTTGCCTCGTCGATAGACTGGATGAATGCCTTGTGGCCTATGCCAGCATACGCAAGGTTCAAAATGGAAACCTTAGACACAGAACGCCCCGCGGCTTGCGATTATCTCAATACGAGAGGCGAGGCATTACGCCCCGCCACCCATTACATCACCTCGTCAGCAGCCGGTTCAGGCTCGGCTACCTTGGGCGTTTCCTTTTTCGATGGCTTCGGCTTGTCTGCCTTGACCTCGATAGGCTCAACAGGGGCCATCCACGAGCCGAGCTTTTCGTTCGCGCCAATGTCGAACTCTTCGCCCTTCTCGCGGATGGCACCGCCGTAATAGCCTTTGCTGGTTGCAACGACCTTCATGCTAACCTCTACAGAGGCGCAGTCTGGTTGCCGGCAGTTACGCCCGCAGTGATCTTACCAGCAGTGAAGTTACCAGCACCGCCTACGGTGTAGTACAGGCGCATGTACTGGTAGTTCACACCTTTCGGGATGTAGTCGAAAGGAATCTGGAAGCCAGCCACCAGCTCGGCCTCGGTGTAAGTACCAAGGCTGATGCTTTTGTCAGGCGTGAACGTGTCAGTGCTGTCGAGTTGGATTGCGATGGTCAGTGTTCCATCCTCAGCAGCAGTGTCGAAGGTTTCCACCACCTGGATCAGCAGCGGCACCGGAGTGCCCTTGCCTTGGTCCATGTTGATGTCAGCCGACGCGCCATAGACACGCCCGTTGTCACCGAAGTCGATGACGTTGGTCGAGGCCGCGCTTGCCGTAATGGCCTGCGCGTTCGAGAGTTGAAGTTTCTTGTCGAAGATCATGGTTCTATTCCTTTCCTTCGATGGGTTACGCTACAGCGGTTTCGGTGTTGAGCAGCGCATCCGTTTCGCGAATCGGAATGCCGCGGTAGGTCATCACTTCCTGACCTTCCACTTCACGACGCTCAAGACGCACGAAGTTGTCCGAGCTGCCCTTGTTGGTGGCCAGCGCGTCCAGAACTTCAAGCATGTCGCGGTTCATGTAGATGACCTGTTTGCCACCGGCCACGCGACGCGATTGCAGCTTGTAGTAAGCATTGCGCATGTAGGTGTAGAGGTCTACAGAGCCGCCACGAGCATTGCTCACGTCGATGTTCGCGATGCGCGCGTTGTAGCGCCAGTCACGTACAGCAACGCCGAGGTGCCAGGTAAACAGTTCTTCTTTGACGAAGTACGGGTTGTTGTTTCCGTCAAGAACACGCTGCTCGCCCTTGTCTTCACGCTTCAGGCCAGCAGTCACGCCCTCGGGGTAGATCATGTGGGTGAAGTTCTCACCCCAAGTCACAAACCAGATCGAGGTCAGGTCGCTGTCCGAACCGCTTGCGTTCACAACCTGGCTGTTGCTCAGGGTGTTATAACGCGAAGCCAGACCCTTGATTTTCTCAGGGGTCGTCGCGGTGTCGTGGTAGAAGAAGCCGGTCGAAACTTCTTGGTTCATTGCCTCAAGGAAGCCGCTGGCTTCGTTCAGGCGAACCTTTGCCGGATTCTTCGAGATGTCCAGCAAGCGCTTATCAACGCTCGACAGGGCTTCAACGAAACCGGTGGTGTCATCGACCTGTTGGGTCAGGCCCTTGCTTTGAGGAATGCCCTGATAGAGAGCGCCCCACGAAACCGAGGGAAGACCGGTGCGGATGGTGTGACGATGCTTCGTGCCCATGTTGCATTCCATGGCAATCGCATCTTCAACGATTGGGTTTTGTTTAGCGAGAACCTCAACAACATCAGCAATGCCACCATCAGGGTCGGTCTGCTTCGCGATGTCGAGAAGGGTCAGGTTGCTGGCGGTTAAAGTGGCCATCACTTACTCCTTAACTTTTTGGTTGATCGTTTGGATAGAGTCGTTGCTCCGCGGTCTTGGCTTTAGCCGCTGGCTTGCCGAAACCTGGAGTGTCCTCGCGTAGAGCCTGGCCAACTTTTGCGAGTGCCTTGAGCACAGCGGGATGGTTATTCCCGCCTAGCTGTTTGATTGCCGCCGAGAAGTCAGCGCCTAAATAGTCACGGCCTACAGCCACCTCGGGGCGCACAGCCTTTGCCGATGCGTCGAAAATATCGGCATCCTTTTTGGCATCAGCGGCCCACTGTTTTTGTGTGGCCTTCCACTGCGCCGCCATCTTCTCACCAACCTTGGAGAGGATTTGCGGCCCAAGCTTTTCGACCAGACCTTGCGCCTGGTCTTTGTTCAGCCCCAGCTCTTTGAAGATGGGCTTGCTAATATCGGCCAGCTCAGCGTCAGCCTCATAGCCCTCGGGAATGGTGAACTCACCGTATTCGTCAGCACCATCGGCTGCGGCTTCAGGCTTCTCTTCTTCGCCAACCTTGCCATCAAGCAGGTCGTCGCCATCGTCAGCGCTCTCAGTCTTTTTCGCGCCAGCGTCTTCAGCACCTTCAGCACCAGCGGCATCGCCAAGAAGATCATCAGCGGCTTCAGTGGCCTCGGTTGCTTCTGTGACTTGCTCGGTTGCGGTTGTGTCTGCTGCTGCGGCTACGGTCATAGATACATCTCTCTATATAGTTTCATGAACCCTTGCGGGTCGTTATCGCGCAGGATTCGAGTAGCCATCAGCCCCACAGCGCGCGCCCCTTCGACGCGACCGGATGCTGCGCCTTCAAACGCGTTGATGTTTTCGAGCTGGCACAGCTTGAGGAACTCCCCCAGAACTGTACGGCCAGACTCCGATGCCAAGACCTCTGAAACGGCAACCGCCAAGCGCTTCTTTTTTTGCGCTTCGGTTTCTTTGCGCCGCCTAGCCTTGTCTTCATCAACGTGTTCAATCTCAGCCATTGCGATTATCTCAACATATCAAACAAGAAGCGCGCTCACAACGCAGGATATTCTGAACGTACAGCCATTAGTGGTTTTGCTTAACGGCGACTAAAGTCACATCAAGGTCAGAGCCGGAACCGCCAGATAGCAGCGGGCGAATGAATGCAGCCTTAGTGTAGACGTGCTTCAAGCCAGCAGAGGTGAATGTTACAGCAGCGCCAGCCTGGTCGGTTGCCGTCACCCAGTTTGAACCGTCATTGCTCGCCTGAATCGTGCAGGTAGCACCACCGAACGTGCCAGTCACCTGTACGCTCGCATGCGCAAACGACGAAGCCGCAACCGGCGAACCATCAGAGTTCGCGTTCGTGATCGTTTCCCAAAGAACTTTCATTGCGCCAAAGCCAAGGTCTTGCGCGACGCCTGCTACTGTTGCCATAAACTACACTCCCAATCTACTTCGCATATTGTTTTGCTTGACTCTCATGCAAGCGGTTGGCGTATGCCGTCGCTGCACTTGGCGTTCTAAATTTACCGAGATGCTTGCCAGTTTTCTTAAACATCTCGATGGCCTCTTTATTCGACACGACACGACCATCATCGCTGACTGTCGGTATGAGTATCTCACCCTCGTCAGTCCCAATAGAAATCGACCGCACTGTGCTTATTGAGCCGTCGCTGTTCTTAGCAATCGGGCGTGCGTTCAGGTCTATGTTACCTTTCTCAATCATACCAGACTCTAATGACTCAGGCTTAGCTGAGGAAGCCGGCGGTGGAGGTGGGGGCGCTGAGTTATTGCCTGCTACGCACATAACTACACTCCCAACATTGCACCCAGAGCGTTCTGCTGCGGGTTGATTTGCGTTTCACTTAAAGCCTTCGCGGCTTCCACTGCCTGTGCGGCCTGCACCTGCTGTTCCATTTGCTGCTGCTGCTGCGCGCGGCCTTCGCGAATTGCATCGCGCTTTTCGACCGGCGTGATGATGCGAACAGGCGCGCCACCCTTGTTGCCGAGAATCTGCGCAGCTTCATCAGCATCAAGATTATCCATCACATCGGGGTTGCCAGTGGCCTGCGCCATCAGCGCAAGGTTCTGCACATAGCCAATGGTGCGGGTCACTTCTTCTTGCTCCTGCGCCTGACGGAAGATCGAGAGGAATTGCACCTCAAGCTTCACGTCTTGCAGCTCAGGCGGCGGCGGCGACACTAGCATGGGGTTGCCGTCCATATCCTGCGCGGTCATCATCACATCAAACGAGCGATCAATAAGCGGCTCAAGCACCTCGTCGTTCAGGCGCTCAACCACAGGGCCGAGGCCGATAAGCTTCTCAGCTTTGCGCTCGATGATTTCAGTCGCGGTGATTTGCCCTCGCTCCATTTGGTGAAGCATCAGGAACAGGTCTTTGTAGCATCCGTGCTCGATGCGCTGCTGCACTTCCTGAATGTCAGCCACAAAATGCTGAAGGTTCGGCTGCACGGTCTGCGCCGGCGTTGCGTTCACGCCCTGCCCCATACCGTCAACGAAATTCTGTGTGCCAGGGTCGAGCGAGTATGCAGCCCCGCCGTGCTTCATCGCGCCAGGCAGGTTCACCGCAGGGTCAATTTGCTTGTCAACCGCGCGCGCCTTTTTCTTTGTCATGGCTTGCAGCGAGATGGCATCGCCAAGCACGTCACTGCCTGGGTGTCCCGTCCCATATGCATCACGGCCAATGACTTTCCATCGCGGGCACATGAATGGTTTGCTGTCGAAGCCCTCGGTCGCGAGAATTTCGTCTGCGTTCGAGCCTTGCTCCCACCAGATCGAGCGCCACGGTTTGCCACGCCAGCCGAATAGGCCAGGCATGAACTCGTCATTCGGTTCGATCATGTGGCAGACAACTAGCGTCGAATCGAGCTGGCCACGGTTGTAGAGATTGCGGGCCGAACGCGAGAGCTTCTCAACGCCAAAGCGGCGGGCTGCCTGCCCTACCGTCCACTGCATCTCACGCACCATCGTGCTGATTTCATCGCGGTCATCAGACGCCAGCCAGTATTCACCAATCGTCAGGCCGTAGCCGCGGATAATGTCTTGCCGGTCTTCGTACAGCATGATGACGCCAGTGCCGAAGGTGCCAAGCTCCTCGTAGCAATTCGACAGTACGTTGTAGACGTTGCTGTTCGCAAACATCCCAGCCATGCGGTTCTCGACTTCTTCAAGCCAAAGCTTGATTGAGCCGTGCTTCATCATGTCGGGGTCTGGCGTGGTCAGCTTGAACCACGGGCGAGCTGGCGAGGTGATGCCAGCCATGAGGCCAGATGCCAGCGTGCGCATCGCGTAGGTCGCGGTGCCATCGTAAATCTTACGGGGGCGCTTGGTTCCTCGGTTGGCCTCAGTCGTCAGCCATCGGCCTCGGGTCGGCAGAATGAAGTCCTGCTGATCTTTCCAGTCGGATTCCCACGGCGTGCGGTCAGCCTTCATCGCCTCGAGCCGGCGTTCAAGATACTGCCGAGGCTTTGATTTGTAGCTGAAGTCAGCCATTCATTACCACCTACTCAGCCGCAATCGCGGAGCCGAGAGAAACAGCAATGCACGCGCTACCCGCGTCACCATCAGAGAAGTATGCAATGCAGCCAGCGAACTCGGTTGCGTCCGGCTGCGTGGCCACGGTGTAAACCGGCAGCTCAAGCGGCAGCTCGATGGCAATGCGGTCATCACCAACAGTGGCAACCGTGTTACCAAAGCGGTCTTTGGTTTCGCTGATCGTCATCGCACGCGCAGTCAGCGTGTACGTAATCTCATCTTCTTCTTCTTCAGGGTCAGTGACCAGCGCGCGGAGGCGGTAGTTCGTCGGCTCGTTGATGTCGTTGGCGTACAGTGTGGCCGTAGTGTCCACAGCGTATTCGTTCACCTTGTCCCATACGTTGAGGCTGGTGCCACGCTCGACAACAACCTTCAGACCCGCATAGGTGCCTGAAAGCGTTAGGTCTACGAATTGGCCAGGGTAGACTGTGACAAGCGCCGATGCGCCTGCCGCCGTGAATGTTCCGCTTGCGCTCGTTGCCATGGCTTGCCCCTACTGTCCGATAAGTTTCTTTTGCATCGTGTTTGCTTCGCCGGTCACACCCATGGGGCTAGTGGCGACGGTTGATGCCGAACCTGCTGCTGCACGAGCACGGCTACGTTCATCGGTACGTGCGCGCTGCACGGCTTCATCAGCCTGCTTCGGCGGTGCGGGCGGCTTTACAGGTTCAGGCGGTGGCGGGGGCGCGGCGGGCGCAGAGAACATGCACATAGCTAAACTCCAAGGATTACGATGATTGCGGTCAGGTAGCCGGCAGCTACCGAGAGCGCTGGCAGTGTTTGCGATAAGCGCCAAAGGCCGTAGAGCTTCTCGTACTCTTCGCCCTTCTCTTCGCTGTATGCCATGAGCTTCGTGTAAAGCTCTTCGTGCATGTACGCGCTGGCCAGCGACAAGACGCCAAAGATGCCAGGGATAATGCCCGCGTCGATGCGGCGGCCAAGAAGCCAACCCGAGATAACGATGAGCAAAAGCGTCAGGATGTAGCCGATGACGAGTGCGTTAATTGAACGATTGTACATGCATGCTCCGTTGCGATTTCCTCAATATGCCAGAATTGCGGCAAGGCAACAACGCAGGATATTCCTAACATTGATGGCTACACAGCGAACGGGTCGTAGTCAGGTCGCCGCGACTGAGTGCGTGGCGCTGCGCCGTACACCGACTGAGCAAGCACAGGGAATGCAAACGTCAGTGCTAAGGCATCAGCTCGGTTGGGCGACGGAAGGCCGCGGTCTTTGAGCGCCTCTTTTGGCTCAAGCTGAATCTTGCCGTCCATGCGCGGCACGGTTTCAATGCCGGTCAGGTCGTCGCGCAGCACGTTGTCTTTGGGTATTGCACCGCCAGACTTCAGCCAGTCGCGCATCTCGCCCCACATTTCAGCACGCTTGTTCAGGTAGCCGGCGCTGGTCGGCTTGCCCGAGAACCAGACGATTTGCCAGCCACGCCCCATGGTGCTGCCTGCTGACACGATGCCAGTGCCATAGCCGCCATCGACAAACACGGCCTGAGCTTTGTGCTCGTCTTGCAAGCGGGCGAGAATGTTGGCCACATGCACATCGTTGTCGTTCTTCGGCATGGTGAGAAGAACCTCGCTAAAAAGACCCTGACGCTTGACAATCACCAGCTCGTCATCACCAGACCATGCAGGGTCAACGCCGAGAATGACCGGCGCGAAGTCGTATTGCTCTTTGCGTAGGAAGCGGCCAAATGCTGCATCCACATCGGCTTCGGAGATGAACTGCTTGGCTGACATCGAGGGGAATACGCCGCGAACACGCACCTTCACAAAGTCTGAGTCTTCGCCGTAATCCTCAACCCACTTGGCGATCTGCACCTTGTTCGTGCCATCGACCGTGCGGCTGTCGATCTGCCTGTTCACCCATCGGTGCTTCCATCTGCGGAAGCACTCACGGAAGCGACCAGTTGCCCGTGTTGGGTTACCAAATGCAATCCAGATGATTTCGGTGCCCTCGTCGGTCAGCGCGCCTTCTGCCACCTCCCACACCTTGTCAGCGATTGCTGAGCCTTCGTCGAAAATGAGGATGATGCGCTTGCCCTCGTTGTGAAGACCAGCGAACGCCTCGGTGTTGTTCTCGCTCCACGGCACAGCGTCGGCGCGCCATGAGCGGTCATGCTGCGGGTCGGTCGAGAAGATTGCGGTCGCTGTGGGTTTGAACCAGTGGTTGTTCTCGCCAAGCCTGAACCACTTGGTGATCTCAGGCCAGGTCTTTGTCATGAGCTGCTTCTCGGTGTTCGCCGTAACGACCACCTTGCAGTCTTCGCAGGTAGACATGCCCCAGTGCGTCACCTGCCCGATGAGCGCTGACTTGCCAATGCCGTGGCCGGATGCGACTGAGATGAGAAGAGGCTGGTGCCGTGTTGCCTTATTGCGCAAGTGCTTGCCGATGACGCCAAGGATGTCATCCTGCCACTCGCGTGGGCCATTGCTGTTCGACAGCTCGCCTTCGCCCCATGGGTAAGCATAACGCACAAAGCCACGAGGGTCGTGGGTATAGCGCGCGATGTCTTCGATTAGCTGCTGCTCGGGGTCAACCGCCATGGGCTATACGAATGCGGCACCAATCAGCATGCCGATGACGATGATGGCCAGCACAGCGACGGTGCCAGCGGTTACGAGCAATAGGTCTTTAAGCATCATCATCCTCACCCTCGGCAGCTTTTGCACGAGCACGCGCCTTTGCAATGCGGTCAGCAAGGGCAACGGTTCCGCTGTGCTCGATTTGTTCTTTGAACGCTTGTACAGCAACGTGCTTACCAAGCAGCTCAGTGCGCTTGATGCGACTATCAAGCTTGATCTTGCGCGTGTAGCCAATCAGGTTGCCCTGCTTGTCGCGCTCCTCGAACGTGTCGATGCCCTGCACTAAGCCCTGACGCCAGATTAGCGGCCATTGGCTTGGCGGTTTGATTGCACCGGTTTCGTCGTACAGGTCAGAAATATCGGCCTCAGCTTCAGCGGCCAAACGCTTGAGCACCCACGCCGCGTCAATCTTGGCTTCCCGCGCAACTTCAGCCATCCCCTCAGCAATAGCCTTAGCAACTTCAGGGTACTTCATGATGGCAACAGCCTGCTGTTCTGCGGACTTCGCGCTATAACCAGCTTCAATTGCCGCCTGCTTGCCATTGCGACAAATGAGGTATCGTTCAACGAACAGCCTGTGCTTTGGGTTAAGTGCCATGCCATCAGAATAGCATTGCTTGCGATTTTCTCAACGATGGATAATCCGAACAAAAACGGCTGTCCCACCGTCCCCATCTAGTCCCCGTTTAGATTGTCAGAACATGGGACAGAAAAAACCCAATAACTCCAATATATTATATACTATGTCCCTCTTGTCCCTCTTCTATTTGGTAAAAAGGTATAATGGTTGGTAGTGGGTATATGCATGTTCACATAATCATTACAGTATGTAGAAGTATCCCATTTCTGTGGTGTCACCATGAGCTATGTCTCGGGACAGGGACAGGGACGAATAAACCATTGTAAAACCTCAATTCACAAACAATCCGCTAACGTAACGATATTTGGCGTTGCGGTTATCTCAATGCTCATGTAGCTTCAATTTACAAATTCTATAATAAGAAACGGAGTCGTTAATGCGTAAATTTACACGCGAACAGAGGTGTGATGCGGCGCTAATTTGTCGTCGCTGGAGAATGGAAAAAGGTCTATCCCAGTATCAGGCTGCTAAGATTCTCGAAACACACGCGCCAATTATTTCGCTAGCCGAGAGCGCAGATCATCGCTGCCCAAAGTGGCTCGTCGCTACATTCTTATATGGGATGGGTGATTTATGAGCCTCTACGATACCGACAAAATCCGCGCAGACTACCCTGTGAGCCGTGCCGTTGAGGCTGCTGGCATCAAGCTCACGCGCGACGGGCAAGAGTTCAAGGCATGCTGCCCCTTCCACAAAGAGCGCACACCCAGCTTCACGATTAACGACGCAAAGGGCTTCTACCACTGTTTTGCGTGCTCAGCCCACGGCGACGTGGTGGACTTTGTGAAGGCATATCACAGCGTCAGCTTTCGCGAGGCATGCGCCATCATCACTGGCGACGAACCGGCACCCGAGGGTGAGCGTGAAGAACGAGCAAGCAAGGCTGTAGACGTATATGCTGGCCTGACTGGTTTGCCAGCGCCGCAGGAAGTATGGCAAGCGGGCAAGCGCACACCTCTTATATATAACCCCAAGCGCGCCGATGACGAGAAGCGCCGCTTTGTACGCTACACGCCAAGCATGGTGTTTCCCTATCGCAAGCCATCGGGCGAGATAGGCGGCTACGTCCTGCGCATCGACCTTGATGGCGGCGGCAAGATCACCCCAACCATCCGCTATGCACAATTGCCAGATGGCACCGAAGGCTGGACGCACTGGGCTTTCAAAGACCCGCGGCCACTATACGGGCTGGACAGAATGGCAGCAGCGCCGAACGCTCAGGTGTTCGTGTGCGAGGGTGAGAAGGCAGCCGATGCCTGCGCGCGCCTGCTTGGCGTTGTCGCTGTGGCGTGGCCAGGCGGTACGAACGCGGTTGAGAAGGTGAACTGGCCGTTGCTGCGCGGGCGCAAGGTCGTGCTGTGGCCGGATGCCGACCCCGTTGGTTGGGATGCGATGCAGCGTGTGGCTGTTGCCCTGCAAGGCATTGCCGCCGAGGTGAAGATCATCGACAGCCGCGACCATGCCGTGAAGGGATGGGATGCAGCCGATGCCGAAGCCGATGGCATGAGTAAAGCCGACGCACTGGCGTGGGGCAAGGCACGTATAAGCATATGGCGGCCAGAGATGGCAGCCAGTGAGGGGGATGCCTCTACCCGTAAGGATGAGGTTGCGAGTGCGCACGCATTGGCTGGAAATGGTCAGCCATCCCCCAACCCTACCCCAAGTGTTGAGATAAAAGCAACGCAGCAAGAGAAGCCAGAACCAGCGCCCGAGCCTAAGAAAAAGCCAAAGCCGCGCCTGACAGTGATCGAGGCAGGTGAGCCGCACCCAGACCTGTGGCGCAACCGGCTGGTGGTGAAAGAAGACGGCGCGCCAAAACCACGAAGCGTCGAAAACGGCATGCTGACTTTGCAATACCACGACGCCATGGCCGGTTCGCTGGTTTACGATGCCTTTGCCGATATGGTCATGTTCACCCGCCGCCCGCCATGGGAGAAAGAAGATGGCAAATGGCACCCCCGCCCTATTCGCGATGATGATGCCATCGCATGCGCCGGTTGGCTTGAGCGACCCGAGGCAGGCTCGCTAGGCTTGAAGCCGCACGAGGTGCAGGCATGCATGATGCGCGTGGCGAAGGCGAACGAGGTAGACCCAGCGCGCGAGTGGCTTGAAGCACAGGTGTGGGATGGCACCGAGCGCATAAACCACTGGCTTAGCGACTTTTGCGAGGCCGAGAGCACAGCGTTCGTCACCACAGTGGCGCGCAAGTTCCTTATCAGCGCCGTGAAGCGTGTGATGGAGCCAGGCTGCAAGGTCGATGCGATGCTTATTCTCGAAGGCTCACAGGGCTTGGGCAAGTCAGCGGCATTGCGCGTGCTGGGCACATGGGGTGGCCGTTCGTACTTCACCGACCAGGTGGACGACATCAACAACAAGGACGCGTTGATTCAGATTCAGGGTGTGGCCGTGATCGAGTTCGCTGAGATGGACACGCTCAATAAGGCTGACACCGACAACATCAAGAAGTTCATCACCCGTCAGGTTGACCGCTACCGACCGCCCTATGGCCGTGTGCTGGTAGACAGACCACGCCGCTGTGTGTTCGCCGGCACCGTGAACCCAGGCGGCAACGGGTACTTGAAAGACCCCACAGGCGCGCGCCGGTTCTGGCCAGTGGCCGTGGGAAATATCGACCTTGATGGGCTGGCCAAGGCAGTGCCGCAGCTTTGGGCTGAAGCCGTAGCCGCATGGCGTGCGGGCGAGCGCAACTGGATTGACGACCCCGAGGTGATGAAGCTGGCGAGCGACGAGCAAAGCGCACGGTATGAAGACGACCCGTGGGCTGAGCTGATCGACCGCCACCTGCTGCATGTGGATGCCATCACCATCACCGAGCTGATGGAGAAGCTTGACATCCCACCAGAGCGTCGCGACCGGCGCGCATCAAACCGCATTGGCGCGCACCTGCGTCATCGCGGCTGGTCGAATCGCAAAGACTACCGCCCTCACCCACGGGCTAACCCTCAGCGTCGATTCTATGCGCCGACAAGCAACCTCGTGGATGAGCAAGGCGAGATCGAGTTCACTTAAACAACAACGGAGATAGCATGTTCAATTTATTCAGATGCAAAAACTGGGATGACCTCCCAAAACCGCACCTAGATTATTACATCTTTGAAAAGTGCGGCAAATACTACGTGGTGCACAAATCGTGGGCCATCGACAAGCTCTATGGTCAAGACGTTTACCCGCGAGGAATTGTGACGAGCACCTGGCCGCCGCAGGATGCCACGATTTTGGCACGTGAATGCATGGTGCCAACCATCGAAGAAGCGCGCGACATTATCAAGCGCCACAAAGAGCACAACAAACAAGCAACCCTAGTAGAAATAGTAACGGAGTAACACATATGAAACGCATTAAACGCATCGTCGCTGTGACGGGCAAATACACTGACCGCGACGGCAACGAGAAAAACCAGTACGCAACCATCGGCGGCCTGTTCGAGCGAGAAGATGGCACACAGGCGATTAAGATCGACAACATCCCAGTTGGCGGTAGCTGGAACGGCTGGGCTTCACTTTTTGAACTTGAAGACCAGCGCAAGCCAACGGCGCACGACGAGGCAAAGGCGAACGGCTATCAGAAGCAGGTTGAAGACGAGATACCGTACTAAAGGAATCGGTTGGTGCTGATCCTCTGGTCGCACGGCGCGACATCGTACTCAGCCTCCCGAGTTTGCCGAACCGTGGTGATTTGTCTTCGGCACTCAGTAGGGCAATGCCTGGCACCGTAAACATAAGAGGCCAAGGCTGAGAGCCGCACTCACACTGGGTTACAGGGATGTGAAAATAATCCTTGACTGGCATGAGTGTTGAGATTATCTTAACACGACCAGACACACAGGAGGAACTTATGACACAAGAAACCAAACACACGCCTAAACCCTTTTTACTCAGCAAAGAGCATTACGAACTTATTGCCCAGTTTGAGAAGGAATTTAAGGGCTGCCGTCTGGACAAAGAAGAAAAGTCGTTTTGGTCAAAGGGAAATATTTTCCAGAGCGGCGAAGTCAATAATTTGTTTTTGGCATATCGTCGTGGCTATGCACTCGCCAAAGCACGCGGGGAGGCATAGCCATGACACGCTTACTCAACATCACATTGCTAGCACTGCTTATAGCCATGCCGTTTGCGGCTGATATTGGCTACAGCAAATGGGTGAAAATGGAGCAGGAACGCAATCAGTAGGAGGATTTGTGTCTAAGAAATTTGAACTAACATCGGAAACGACAATTCATTTCGGAAAGAAATTATACCGCATCAAGGCGCTGGTGTCATTTGGCAACGTTGCTGCTGGCGATCTAGGTGGCTTTGTTGAGAAAGAAGAAAACCTAGAGCAGCACGGCAATGCTTGGGTGTCCGGCAATGCTCAGGTGTCCGGCAATGCTTGGGTGTACGGCAATGCTTGGGTGTCCGGCAATGCTCAGGTGTCCGGCAATGCTTGGGTGTACGGCGATGCTCAGGTGTACGGCAATGCTTGGGTGTCCGGCAATGCTTGGGTGTCCGGCAATGCTCAGGTGTACGACAATGCTTGGGTGTACGGCGATGCTCAGGTGTACGGCAATGCTCAGGTGTCCGGCAATGCTCAGGTGTCCGGCAATGCTTGGGTGTACGACAATGCTTGGGTGTCCGGCAATGCTCGGGTGTACGACAATGCTTGGGTGTCCGGCAATGCTCGGGTGTACGGCGATGCTCAGGTGTACGGCGATGCTCAGGTGTACGACAATGCTCAAATCATCTGGATATCAAAAATTGGCAGCGAATTAGGAACGCTAACCGGCTTCAAAGACAAAGATGGCCAACTGATTTTAACGCGTGGTTGCTTCATCGGAACGGCGGAGCAGTTTGTTGAGGCCGTCAGCGAGAAGCATGGCGACTCAAAGATTGCTCGTGAATATGCCCTTGCAGTCGAGTTGATAAAGCTTCGTCTGTCGGAGGATGTATGACACACCTCACTGTGATCGAAGGCGGCAACAAGCCGCGCGGCAAAGAGCAGGCGCTATCACAATTCGCGCTTGAGTTCTCATTCACCGTGCACGCCTTGCGCACAATCGTCTACGGCGTAGCGCTGCTTTGTCAGCCGGATAGGAACGCCGCTGAGTGGAACGATGTGCTTGAGAGCATGGCCAGACTAACCGAGGCGTCAGAGCGTATGGCACAGGTGTATGGGGGTGAGTGATGACTAACGCACCCACCACGCTCGTTGAACAAATCAAACTACTAACCCGCCTGAAAGACGAATGCCGCCACGAACCTGACCCTATAGTGCGGGAAGCTGGTGAGAATTACTTTCAAGCACGTATTGATAAAATCACGAAGGAGCTGAAACGATGAAACAAGCCATAGAGTGGCATGCCCAGTGCCTGAAAAAACACAGATACTCAGTTCAGAGTATGCGCGAAACAGTGCGGCGTGAGATTGAGGGATTAGAGCGAGCGGAGAAACGACTAGAAGAACACGAGGCACAGTACGCTGAAGCAATCAGGCGGGGCGTAAAAGAATATGATGCAGACAAATTTAACAAAAAAAGGAATAAATCATGACCACTAAACTAGAACGCATTGCTAAGATGGAAGCCGAGCTTGCAGCACTTAAAGCTGATGTGCAGGCAGAGAGTAAACCAAAGACACCGTGCTTTACGCCTGAGGGTGGTGAGCGGCATTCATATTTGTGCGTTGGCTTAGACGGTGCCCACCTCCAATCAGCAACGTCTAGTGTTTGCCCACCCAAAGCAGCATTCCGCGACCAAGCCACAGCCGATGCATACGCAGAAGCATTCAACGTCATGCTTGAACTGCGACTGTATGCTGATGGTGGGGATTGGTACATTTGGTGTGATAGTTGTGGTACGAACTGTTACGCTGAATACTCAGTAACCGACTACTCAGTCCCCGGCGCATTCAGTGGCCGCTACTCATCCCGCGAGCAAGCCGAACTGTCCTTTAAATCCGTAGGCGAAGCACGCATCATTGCTGCAATCAAAACACTGTGCGGGGCTGTATGAGTGACGAAGATTCAGGCTACCTAGTTGGCAACGATGATATGTCGGTAGCTTTCACCGATGAGGAAAACATGGCGATTGCGTCAATCAAGCCAGATGCATTGCGGCCAGTTCTTAGCGATGAACAATTCACCGCGCTAACCAAGCTTATTAGCTGCATAAGCGCATGCGTATTTATGAATCAGGGAGGGCAGAAACAATGACAATCGACACTAAACAATTGGCGCAAGATATAGCGCGGGTGATGAGCATTGCGCATAAAAACCCGCGAGGCAAAAGTGAACTTGAGGCGGCTGCACTTTACCATGAAAAAAGACTTGGTTTGCAAGCCGAGATTCCAACCATGCTTGACATCATCCGCCGCCAGCAAGACGTAATACGTGAGTTGGTTGGTGCAATGCAGAAGGCAAAAGAAGACGGATGTGTGAAATATTTAGACACGTGCGACGATGGTGGTGAGTTTTGGCACTCGGCCCTCGCACTTGCCGAGCCGTTGCTAGGGGGTGAGTGATGCAAACTATGTATTTTATTTTTGTGACGGCTGTTTGCCTCTGGATATGGTTTGGGGTGTAGCCATGAGCGAGCAAACCATACACGCCATTGCAGCGGCTCTAACAGTCCTAGCCCTGCCGTGTGTACTTTTGATCGGGCTGATGGGGGGAATGTGATGAGTAAAATTTGGAGGCGACTATTTCCTGTGCGCGAGAAGTATATTCCGTATGAAAGCGGAAGCGTTATTTCGCATGTGCAGCCATATCGTGACTGCGTGCTAGTCATCACGAGTTACGGTGCGATGTATTGTGTACAGTGGGCTGATATTGCGCACAGCTTCGTCGTGACCAAAATCACGGAGTTCCGCAATGACTAAACCAATCAACCTAACCGAAGTGCTGGAGCGGATGAAGGAATACAACGGCACACTATATGACTACACCGCTGGTGCTTATTGCGGCGTTTTAGTTACTGAAAAAGTAATGAAGAAGCTTGCAAAATTACAAGCCGAGCATTTGGCAAAAATAAAACGCTTATTAGGTGATTCAGTGGGCGAGGTTTTTCCATCATCATGGACGCTTCATTACCCGAATGGCGAGCAAACAATTGTACGCTATATTGATGGTTCTGCCGATTTATCAGAGCGCATTGACCTCGCGGTTATTGGCAGTCAACCAAGGGCATGTCATCCAGTGTTCTTTGCCGACAGCATGGATGAAGCCAGAAAACTTGCCGATGAACGACACGCCGCGCAGGCACATGGGGTGAAGGAGTAGTGGTATGGCCAAGATAATAACGAGAAAATGCCAACGCTGTAAGTGCGAATTTGAAGCGCGTGAGGCTGACGTGAAGCGCGGCTGGGCAAAGTTCTGTTCTAAATCCTGCAAAGCAATCAAGCAGACATACGGCAAAATGGCATTCAAGGAGCAATTATGAACGAACTAAAACAATCAATGGCTAAAGCGATTTTCCCCTTCGTATCTGACAACCCAGATAACGACCATCACAGGGCTTTGGCTGGAGCCATAGCACAAGCCATACTCGACATGCCTGAGATTAAGCAGGCACTACAAAACACCGTCGCGTTAGATGGCGGTGTGACTATGGGGGATGCCTCTACCCGTAAGGATGAGGTCAGCAGCACTGCTGCTTTTGTTACGTCCCCCACCAACCCCCGCGATTGTAAAGAGTGTGGGCAATCTGCTCGCGGTGGAGTGCACCACTGCCAGCCCACCTACACGCACGAGCAGGTCATGAGGCCAACCATGACAACGGATAACACACGCGGCAAAGTGAAGGTGCCTAGTGGTGTGGTTGAGCGGGCGTTAAAACAGATTCCAACGGAAAACGTGAATATGAGTGCACGCGATGCTAGACGCATTGTAACGGAATTAGCAGCAGCACTCGACCACGAACGCGCACGGCTTATGCCAGTGCTGGAACAGGTGAGGGAGGCTTTGTCATTTATTCAGATGGTCGGGATAGAGCCAAATGACTTGCCAGACAATATAAGACTACGGCAATCGGCAACTATGGCCACCAAAGCACTCGCAGCGATTAACGAAGTGTTGAAGGGGTAGGGTGATGCTGAGTCCACGCATATTATTTGGTGATACTACACGCCTGATAAAAGTTGGCATGCATAGACAGGCGGCTTTGTGGTTTGGCTTTAATGTCTGGGCTTGGGTTGCGAGAGTGCCTGTGTTTATTATCGTCGCTCCCTTGGTTTTAATTCATCTAATAGCAGAAGGCATTGTTGAATGGCTGCGCTCAAGCCGCGTGAAGCGTTACTATGTTGCGTTGGACGATAAAGAAGATCGCTGGCGCGATGAATTGCGCAAAGAATATATAAAACGCAAGGAGTCCGTATGACCGATAACCACTATGCGCTTTTCAAAGATGGGAAGCAGATAAGCAAAAAACACGCTTCACGGCAAGTTGCTTTAATAGAAGCCTATGAACGTGGCGCTATTGTTCATTACTCGGCTGATTTTATTGGCGATGCCAGCGGCACTGAAATGATTGGTGGCTACGAAATACGGGAGGTTCAGAATGACCGATAACCAAGAGCTACTGCCATGCCCTTTTTGTGGTTCGACAGATGTTGACCCAACTGGTGTTGCTTCATTCAAAGATAATGAGAAAAACAACCCTGATGGAAGCCCACGTAATTGGTATAAGGCTAAGCCAGAATGGATAGAGCATCGCCCCGCGTGCAATAATTGTGGCGCTAGCACAGATAGTGATTGGAACACCCGCCCCACACAGCCGCAGGGCGACGTGGTGGAGCTTAGAGGTGTTGCAGAAGTTCTAGCCGAAACAAAGGAAGAAGGCATAGGTTTCTGGCGAACCTGCACCGGATGCTATGAAGGCGTAGACGGGCAAAACGTTCATGGCTACCAGCACAGCAAGGTGTTCGAGTGCGTGATCGGCATGGGTTGTCGTGAATGCGGTGGAATTGGCGCGACATGGGATACGACAGATTATGAAGAGATGGCTAAAAGCATGATTGCCGATGATATATCCGCCATGCCGCAGATGCCGGAGGAGGATGAAATCGAGAAGGCATTACGCTATCTTTTCCAAGTGGGTTATAACGTAGGCCACGGCGATTGTGTTCTCGGTAAGCCTTTCAATAATGATGCAGGCAAAGAATATGCGATATTCGATACGCGAGAGCCGGAGTCATCCACGCTTCGCGCCCTACTCAAACACATGCGGGGTGAGTGCCGTGACATTGCGCCACGCGAAAATTAACTTTTGATTCCGAATTGTTATGCACCATCTCTCTATGTAATTTTACACATGGGAGAGATCATGCGCTGGTTGGAAGGCATCAAGTGCGAAGACGGACTTGAAGAAGCTAGTTGCGGCAGGCTTGTTTCCTACATCAACGGCGACACACAGATTCAGCTCGCCGGTTTCTTTACTCCGTGTGAACTGTGTCGCCTGGCATGGTTTGTAAGATGGCAAGGGCAGCCTCCTCAGAACGCGCAACCCCAGCAATGCCCCCAGCAGTGCGCACCGCCTGAATAAAGGAAAGCTGCGCATCAGTAGCGCGCCCTTTATCCTTCACCTCAACAGCAACGAACACGGCCAAACGCGCACCGACCATCTCGGGCGTGACCGTAACCGTGCGCCATCCAATGAGATCACTGCCGCCTGGGTTGGCGACCCCGTACCTTACCCACTGCCCGTTCTTATCCTGCAACGCGCCGCAGTTATTGCGGAACATCCGCACAGCGCCACGGCTACACGCGAGCATAATACGCTTGAGAATGGCAGACTCAGACACCGCACCTCTCAGGGCCGGCGCACCACCATGTTCCAAGTAGGTGTTGATATGGCTTGCCCGCCCCCGCTGCGTTGAGAGCTGCACGGTACTGCACACCAACACCGAACGCCGGCATGTCACAGCCACACCCAGCGCACACGCGGCGAATAATAACCGTGCCAGACTCAGCGCGTCGGGTTAGGCGGGGTGATGTGATTTTATCAACGGTCATGGCGCAGCATTACCTACCTATCGCGCTCAAAACCCACGCAGCGAACTTCCCAGGGTCAGGCTTCCCGATGCTGCTTGCGTAAGCCACCAGCTCACCAAGCGTAGCCTCACTGCCCTTGCGCGCGCGGTGATAATGCGCCGCCCAGAATAGCGGGCGCTTGTAGCCCCTGCCCTCACCCACAGCGACCAGCTCAGCGAGCGACTCGCACTTGCGGTTCTCGATCACACGGCGTTTGCGCGCGGCCTCAAGGTCAACCTCGACCAACTCAGCGTCCACAACCTCAGGCTCACGAGCTTGCACCACATATTCGTGGCCGCACTCGGGGCACTTAGGCGCAGGCGCGTGCGCGGCGTAGCAGCTTGGGCACTGGCGCACAGCGGGTCCACTATCCACACCTTTGCCCCCAGCTTTCTTTGCCCGACCCTCTAGGCTCCATTCCCGTTCATCGTCAGGCAGGCCGTGGCGCGCGATGTTGCCGGCGTGGTCGAGAATGAGCGCCTGCTTCTTGCCCGCATCAGGTCGAAGGCACCGGCCAACCTGTTGCAGATATAAGCTGAGCGACTGCGTGGGGCGAAGGAGAATGGATACCTCAAGCTGCGGAAGGTCGAACCCTTCACCGAATAAATCGACGTTGCAAAGAACCTGTATCTCACCGCGTCGGAAGGCCGCGATAGTCTGCTTGCGAACCTCAGGCTGCGTCGTGCCATCGAGATGCACCGCGACAACACCAGCCAGCCGGAACTGTTCAGCCACATGCTGCGAATGCTTGACTGACACACAGAACGCAACCGCAGACTTGCCGCGAGCCAGCTTCAGATAATGCTTGATCGCGTCACCCGTGATGGTGGGCTTATCCATCACGCTTTCATTCTCACCTCGGGCGTAGTCGCCCATACGCTTTGTCACGCCAGCCATGTCAGGCGCGGGCGGGGCAAAGGCTCGGTACTTGCTGAGGTAACCATTCTCTATCAGCCACGGCACGCTTGGGCCGCGCACCATTGCGGCAAAAAGATCATCAAGACCCTTGCCATCAAGGCGCTCAGGCGTAGCGCTCAGACCCACATGCTTTGCCTGCGGGTTGGCTTGCATCACCCGCTTCCAGCCAGCGGCGGCGGTGTGGTGGGCCTCGTCCCACACAATAAGGTCGGGCGCGCGGTAGCGGCTCATACGATTTTTTAAGGTGTCTATGCTGCAAATCTGCACCGGCATGTTCGGGTTCACAGGCCAACCTGCTGCAATCACACCATAAGGAATGCCGACCTTATCGAAGGTACGCGCGGTTTGCTCTACCAGCTCAGCGCGGTGGCAGTTGAACCATGAGATGCGACCACGTGAAGATGCCGAGCCAAGCATGTGCGCAGCAAGCGCAGTCTTACCAGCACCAGTGGGTGCCTGAATGAGAACCGAGTCATTGTGCCGCAGAAGGCCGCGCGCCTCCGCAATCATCGCGTCCTGATATGGGCGAAGCTGAAATGTCACAGCCCATTCAACTCTTCAAACGAAAGGGCTGCGCCGCGACGCCGCGCCTCCATCACCAGAAACGCATGGTGGCGGGTAGGAATCTTGCCGTCTTTGCGGGTTTCCCACTCGCGTGGGCAGGTGCGGGTTACGCCACACAGCCGCGCCAGTTCGGCCTTCGACCCAATGTCAAGCCGTTTCATTACCAATTTGACTACCGTCATAAAAACTCACCAGTTAGATTTTCACAACCATACCATTTCGTAAATCACAACGCAACATTATTGACATTTTACCGACACTTACTCTATGATACCTGACCCTAACCAAGGAGGCCGAACGTGGCCATCAACGGCAAGTGGTTTCGTGCGAAGCTGGTCGAGAAATCCCGAAGCCAAAGGCAGCTTGCAAAGCACCTCGGGCTAGACCCCGCCGCCATCACCCTCATGCTTCGCGGCGACCGCCGCATGCAGCTAGACGAAGCCAAATCCATAGCCGCTTTTATAGGTGAACCGCTGATTGATGTGCTGCGTGCCGCTGGCCTGCCACTGCGCCAGTCTGGTAGCGCGTCCATCGGAATGACACCCATGCCAGAGAGCGCCGCCGACAGCGCAACCGTTCGTGATCTTGTGCGCAAATATAACGGGCTACTGGCTGAGGCCGAGAAGGTTGCGCGCGCTATTGAGGTATTGAAATCATAGGCCGCAAACTTTCCTGTTGACTATTGCGAATGTTGAGATAATCTCAACGGCGCAATATAGCACAGGAGAGAACATGAAAGTAATGCCAGTTGATACCCTAGCAGCGCGCATGGCCGAAGCGGTCATCATCGTCGCCTCACATCAAGGGTATCGCGCCCCCGCCAAACCAGACATCGAAACCCTACGCGCACTCATTGCCGACTGGGTAGATGCCAACCTAGGACCAGCGCGCGCCGAGGTGCACACCATTGCCCGCGCACCGCTTGCTATGGTGGAGGGTTAGATGCAACCAGGTATCTACAGCGATCTAAGCAATGAGCAATACCACGGCGGCGAAGGCATCTCGAAGTCTGGCCTGTGGAAGCTGCACACCAAGTCGCCCGCGCATTACCGCGCCGAGGTGATGGAAGAAACCGACGCAATGAAGTTCGGAACCGCAGCGCACATGGCGTTGCTTGAGCCGGAAAAGCTCGAACGATTTTATGCTCGGCTGCCTGATGCTTACGATGGGCGCACCAAGGCTGGCAAAGACCTGCTTGCAGCCATCGAGGCATCGGGTGTCGTGGCACTCAAGGCCGCTGAGTTCGATGCTGTGCTTGCCATCCGCGACAAGCTGCACGCCGAGCCTCTTATTAAGAAAGCGCTGGCCGGTGCTCAGTTTGAATATAGCGCGTACTGGATTGACGATGTGACCGGCGAACTATGCCGCTGCCGACCGGATGCATATAACCCAGGGCTGCGCCTCATGGTTGACCTGAAGACCACCGTAGATGCCAGCCCGTCAGCCTTCCCTAAGTCGGTGGCTAACTTCGGCTACCACATGCAACAAGCATGGTATCGCGACGGGTGGGAAGCAGCAGGTGGCGGCGAGGTCGATGCGTTCGTGTTCATCGCGGTCGAGAAAACCGCGCCGTTCGCATACGCCATCTATGACTTGAACCCCACCGACGAGGCTATTGGCCGCATGCTGTGCCGAGAGGCGCTGGACAAATACGCCGCATGCAAACGCGCCGATGACTGGCCAGCCTACCCAACCGGCGTGCAGTCCCTATCGTTGCCCGCGTGGGCACGACCAGCCATGCCTGAAGCATTGATCTAATCACAACAACGGAGAGAATAATGACTGAGAAAGTACACCCAATCGTAGAGTTCAAAGGCGAGCTTGAGAAACGCTCAGGCGACTTCAAGGCTGCCCTGCCCGCGCACATTCCCGCCGAGCGCTTTATTCGCACCACCGTCACGGCAATCCAAAACAGCCCTGACATTCTCGAATGCACTAAGGCCAGCATCCTCACGTCCTGCATGAAGGCAGCGCAGGATGGTCTGGTGCTTGATGGTCGCGAGGCAGCACTTGTCAAGTACAATGTGAAGGAAGGTGACAAGTGGGTGGCCAAGGCACAGTACATGCCTATGATCGCCGGCGTGATGAAGCTGGTGCGTAACAGCGGCCAGCTCAGCAGCCTCACTGCACAGGTTGTCTATAGCGGCGACAAGTTCTCATACAACCCCGCCAGCGGCGAAGCGCCAAACCATGAGCCAGACTGGTTCGGCAAGCGCGGCACCGTCATTGGCGTATATGCCGTAGCCCGCCTGAAAGATGGCAGCGTTGTGGTCGAGGTGATGAGCCGCGACGATGTGGAAGCAATCCGCGCGCGCAGCAAGGGCAAAGACAAAGGGCCATGGGTAACTGACTGGAACGAGATGGCGCGCAAGACCGTCATTCGCCGCATCAGCAAGTACCTGCCAAAGTCTACCGACCGCGACGACGACGCGCGGTTGTTCTCGGCAATCGAACGTCATGATGAAGACTTCGACTTTGAAGCAGAGGCCGAGCCAGCCACCGCGCCAAAGCAGAAGCGCAAGCGCGCGGCTGAAATTCTCTCAGGCGCAACGGTTGAGGTGAACCCCGAAACCGGCGAGATCATCGACGCACTTGGGTCAGTTACCGAACCGACTGACAGCGACGTGATGTAGTTATGCGCTGGGTTGTCTGGTTTTTCGCTATCTGGATGGCAGTTGCGGCAATGGCCGCGCTGCTTTCCGGCTGCGAAATTGAAAGCGACAAAGTAACCCCAACGTCAGTGTGGTTCGTATGACCAGGTACTACATGCCATCACCACTGCACGCCTCGATCATGCGCGGCACCTACGGCATGCGGTTTCAGCGCATAGGCGAAGACGGTGAAACGCACGAGATTGCGGTTGACGAGCCTATGCCAGTGATGGGGCGCATCTATGTTCACCCCGAAAGCGTGCACATACTTGAGCCGCGACGTGGCGACATCGTTGCCATTGGCGAGGTCGATGGTTGGGTTCAGTACAAGGCATGGCATGAGAACGACCGCAACGTGCGGTGCGTTGTCAGCCGCGTAGGTCAGCCGTTCTTTTGGCCAGCACGAGAGGATGCATGAACGCGGGTGAGCTTCTAACTGCAATGGTAAGGGGCAAGGCGAATTGCTCGGTCATCGAGCCATGCCCCTATGTGTCATTCTTCAACGGGCAGATGATTGATTACGTCTGGCAGTTTTACGATTCTTATGCCGACTTCGTTGAATTCGATGACGGCAAGCCAAGTAAATGTACCCGCTATTTTTACACGGACTATGTGACATGAAACTACTATCACCAAAGCAGGCCGCTGAGCGTCTTAGTTTGGCCGAACAAACGCTGGCGAACATGCGCTGCGCAGGTGGCGGGCCTCGGTTCTACAAGCTTGGCCGTCGCGTTGCCTATTCAGAGGCCGATCTGAATGAGTGGCTTTCACTTCGCGTTTTCGACAACACCCAGCAGGCACAGGAAAATAATCCTTGACCTGAGATAAGTGTTGTGATTATCTCACAACACTTATCTCAGGTCAAGGATTATTTTCCTGTGCCTGCTGGGTG
>Ga0209066_10001722_pt1 | contig 28235 bp, 29 predicted proteins | sample All_14_2_FD_187198 | JGI IMG/M metagenome (GOLD analysis project Ga0209066, IMG submission 187198) | Freshwater microbial communities in response to fracking from Pennsylvania, USA - Allegheny Zone_MetaG_DW_15 (SPAdes) (version 2) ...
GGACTGGTTGCGCTACGAGGTGCCTGACCGCTTCATCCGCCGCGACGCGCGTGGACACTACAAAGGACAAAAACAAATCTGGTACCTGTTGCGTCTGGTGGCGCAAGACTGGAATTTGAATCTGCGCGCAACCAGCCACCCGGAATTTGACGCTTGGCGCTGGCACGACTATTGGGTCCCGCTGGACGTGGTGGTGGAGTTCAAACGGGGCGTTTATGAGATGGCACTGACCGAACTGTCTCGCTACTTGCCGCGGAACGACATGCGCAACCGCTTTCTTCGTGGTGGAATGCGCCAGCGTTTGTCAGAAGAGAGCCCCTCGCAGATGCTGTTCACCAGCATGCCCCAAGGATTGGAACTCCCACCGGGTGCCAGCTTCGATCCCGATCCCCAGAGCGAGCACCGAGCCCAAGAAATATGGCCTCGGCTTACAGAGAGCAAGCGCGACGAAAGCAAGTAGTGCGAATCACCTTATGCCTTCCGATACAGCTGCTGCGGCATCCGAAGGCATTCTGGCTGCACAACGATCATTCACCCGCGAGCGAGCACCATGTTGTCGCGGTGAATCATCTCGGGTTCGGCCATGTAGCCCAGCAAGCGCTCAAAGTCGCTGGACGCTTTGCGGCAGATCAGGCGTGCTTCTGAGCTGGCGTAGTTGGCCAGTCCCCTCGCAATTTCCTGGCCGTTGGCGTCGCGCACGGCAATCACGTCGCCACGCGAAAAATCCCCCTCCACGGCCGTCATACCAATCGGCAGCAGACTCTTGCCTTCGCTCACGATCTTGCCCACCGCACCAGCATCCACACTCACCGATCCACGCAGTTGCAGATGGTCGGCCATCCAGCGCTTGCGCGCTTGGTTTTTGGGTGTCTGTGCCAGCAAACAGGTGCCAATGGCTTCGCCCTGACACAAACGCAGAAGCACCTGCGGCTCTCGCCCCCAGGCGATGACGGTGGAAGCGCCCGAACCGGCTGCGCGCTTGGCGGCCAAAATTTTTGTGAGCATGCCGCCCTTGCCAATGCCCGAGCCGGCACCGCCCGCCATCAGCTCCAGCTGGGGATCGCCCGCGCGGGCCACATGCACGAATGTTGCCGCCGGGTCGCGACGCGGGTCCGCCGTGTACAAACCTTTTTGATCGGTCAGAATGACCAAGACATCGGCCTCCACCAAGTTGGCCACCAGCGCACCCAAGGTGTCGTTGTCGCCAAACTTGATCTCGTCGTTCACCACAGTGTCGTTTTCATTGATCACAGGCAGCACACCCAACTGCAACAACGTGAGCAGTGTCGATCGGGCATTGAGATAGCGCTCCCGGTCGGCCAGGTCGGCGTGTGTCAGCAGGACCTGTGCACTGCCTATGCCACATTCGCGCAGCTTGGTCTCGTACATCTGCACCAAACCCATCTGCCCTACCGCAGCTGCGGCCTGCAGTTCGTTGATTTCCTTGGGTCGCACAGTCCAACCCAGACGCTTCATGCCTTCGGCCACGGCTCCGCTGCTGACCATGATCAGTTCCCGACCATCCTTGACCAAAGCCGCCAGCTGCTGGCTCCACTGTCCGATGGCTTCTTCATCCAGGCCACGGCCTTCATTTGTTACCAGACTGGACCCCACCTTGACGACAATTCGGCGGGCGTTCATCAACAGCGCCGACTGAGCGACCTGCTGGACATTCAAGAAAACATCAAGCTGCATGAGGGTTCAGGTGACGTCAACAGGAAAAACTACCAAGGGGAAATCAGTTCGCGTCGGGTGCCACAGCAAAGCGGGGGTCGACCTCAACCGGTTGCTGAGACTTGTGCACCTGCGCGATGTGCTGGTACACCTTTTGCACCAGCAACTCGCAACCCTCGCGCGTTAACGCGGAGATCTCGAACACCGGCCCCTTGTACTTCAAGCGCTTCACAATGTCCTTCACCCGAGCCTCGCGCACGTCGGTTGGCACCATGTCCAGCTTGTTCAGCACCAGCCAGCGTGGCTTGTCATACAGCGACTGATCGAACTTCTTGAGTTCAGCCACGATCGCCTTGGCTTGCACGACCGGGTCAACGCCCTCGTCAAAAGGAGCCACATCCACAAGATGCAGCAGCAAGCGGGTACGCTGCAAGTGGCGCAGGAACTGGTGACCCAGGCCTGCACCTTCCGAGGCACCTTCGATCAAGCCAGGCACATCCGCCACCACAAAGCTTTTCTCAGGCCCCACGCGCACCACACCTAGATTGGGATGCAGGGTGGTGAAGGGATAGTCGGCAATTTTCGGGCGGGCGTTGGAGATCGCAGAGATCAGGGTGGATTTGCCCGCATTGGGCATGCCCAGCAGCCCCACATCGGCCAGAACCTTCAGTTCCAGCTTAAGCGTGCGCCGCTCACCAGTCCAGCCCATTGTTTTCTGACGCGGCGCACGGTTGGTAGAACTCTTGTAGTGCATATTGCCGAAGCCACCGTCACCACCCTTGGCGATTGTCACCTGCTCACCCGGTTGCAGCAACTCGTGCAACACCTCGCCAGTCTCGGCGTCTGCAATGATCGTGCCCACAGGCATCTTGAGCACAATATCGTCACCCTTGACACCAAACATGTCAGAGCCTTTGCCGTGCTCGCCCCGGTGTGCTTCAAACCGGCGTGTGTAACGGAAGTCAACCAGCGTGTTCAGGCTGGCATCTGCCACCGCGTAGATATTGCCGCCGCGGCCGCCATCTCCCCCATCGGGGCCACCAAATTCCTTGTACTTTTCATGCCGGAACGATGCGCAGCCGTTGCCGCCATCGCCCGCAGCGACATCGATCGTAGCTTCGTCCACAAATTTCATGAGATTTCTTCCTGGGAACAACACACAACCATGACCAATACAAAAAGCCCGCACAGGCGGGCCTTTTGTATTCAGGATATCACCAACGCCGACAGACTGCGAGGTTTTGCAAACCCGGCAACCACACCGGCAAGCCTCATCACAAAGGCGTGATGCTGACCGTCTGGCGGTTCAACTCACCTTTGATGGCGAAGCTGACACGGCCATCAACCGTGGCAAAAATAGTGTGGTCTTTGCCCAGACCCACATTCGTGCCGGGGTGGAACTTGGTCCCACGTTGGCGAACGATGATCGAACCCGCACTGACCACTTCACCGCCAAACGCTTTCACGCCGAGCATCTTGGGCTTGGAATCGCGCCCGTTTCGCGTTGAGCCGCCGCCTTTTTTCTGTGCCATGTTGACTTACTCCTCAGGCTGCGATTGACGAAATCTGCAGTTCGGTGAAATTTTGACGGTGCCCTTGGCGCTTTTGATAGTGCTTGCGACGGCGCATCTTGAAGATATGCACCTTGTCGTGCCTGCCATGCGACAAAACCGTGACTGTGACCGTTGCGCCGGAAACCAAGGGAGTGCCGACCTTGATCTCGCTGCCGTTACCGACAGCCAGAACCTGATCAAACACAATCTCTTGACCCACATCCGCAGCAATCTGTTCTACTTTAATTTTTTCGCCAGCAGCAACACGATACTGTTTGCCGCCGGTTTTTATGACCGCGTACATATGAACCTCTTGTAAAAATCCACGAATGGATACTCGGCGGACCAAATTCCACCGAACTTGGGATTATAGCAAGGGTTAGCGAACAGGTCAATCCAGCTACAAAACTCGCTGCACCGCTTGAAGTTGCGCAGTTTCTGCAGCCTCCCACGTACGAAGCGAGCGGCACCCGTTTCTATAATCAAAAGACTGCTTACCAAAAAGCCCACCTGTCGTACACCCACCTTGACCACTCTTTCAAGCCATCAAGACAACCCTCTGGGCCTCATCCAGCCCGATATGCAGCGGGTTGACCACGTGATCAGCGAGCGCCTAGCCACAGAAGTACCCTTGGTGCGTGAGGTCGCGCAATACATCATCTCAGCAGGAGGCAAACGGCTACGCCCGGCCCTTCTACTGCTCATGAGTGGCGCACTGGGCAGTCACAATGGCCACCGCCACACCCTGGCAGCGGTCGTGGAATTCATTCACACCGCAACGCTTCTGCACGACGATGTGGTGGACGAGTCGACGCTGCGCCGCGGACGAGAAACCGCAAACGAGCGCTTTGGCAATGCCGCCAGCGTGCTCGTGGGTGACTTTTTGTATTCGCGGGCCTTCCAGATGATGGTGGACGTGGACAACATGCGCGTGATGCAGGTGCTGTCGGATGCAACCAACGTGATCGCAGAGGGTGAAGTACTGCAGCTGATGAATATGCGCGATGCCACGCTCACCGAGACGGATTACCTGCGTGTGATTCGTTCCAAAACCGCAAAGCTGTTTGAAGCCAGCGCGCGGCTAGCGCCTATTTTGGTCGCTGCCGACATCCAAACAGAGACCATCTGCGCCACCTACGGCCAGGCGCTGGGTACTGCATTTCAGGTGATTGACGATGTTCTGGACTACGAGGGTAAGGCTGACGAACTGGGGAAAAACTTGGGTGACGATCTGCGTGAAGGAAAAGTCACACTGCCAATTATCTGCGCGCTCAAAACCGGGTCAGAGCCCCAAAAAAAACTGATTCGCAATGCCATTGAACAAGGTGACGCAGCCCACCTAGACGACATTTTGTCCATTATCTTGGAAACAGGAGCACTGGATCAGGCAAGAGCCAGTGCGATGGCGGAAGCACAGCGTGCAGCAGACGCAGCCTTGCGGCTTCCCGTCAATGCATACAGTGCTGCTTTGCTACAATTGGCCACCGAGCTTATGAGCAGGCGCTCGTAGTCATATCCAAGCTTGGAAACCGCACGATGTGCGGCGCTTGAAGCAGTAGATCGGGGTGTAGCTTAGCCAGGTAGAGCGCTACGTTCGGGACGTAGAGGCCGGAGGTTCGAATCCTCTCACCCCGACCATATCCAACTCGTTTTGTGCAGCCCTCGCCAAGACCTCGGCGGGGCACAACGCACTGCAATGGGTTTTCGTTTTTTTCACACAGCACCCAACCCACGTACCCTTGCGTTTTCGACATAAATCGCCTGAATAACCACATGCAAGTTGTTGATTTACGTTAGATTACGCAGTTATGGCATCTATAGATCCCGTTGTACAAGACAGCTCCCCTGTGGCATTGCCAGGGCTTGGGCGCGCACTCGTGGCGGCTGGCAAGCTGGGGCAAAAGGCGGCCGAGGATTTATACAAAAAAGCGCAGGCCAATCGTACAAGTTTCATTGCTGTACTGGCAGATTCAGGTGCTGTTTCTGCCGCTGACATGGCACACACAATGTCGACGGCTTACGCAGCACCACTGCTGGATCTTGATGCTATTGACCGGGAACGCTTACCCAAAAATCTGCTCGACAGCAAAATTTGCGCGGATTACCGCATCGTTGTTCTAAGCAAGCGCAACAACCGCCTCTTGGTGGCAACAGCCGATCCAGCAGACCAACAAGCGGCGGAGAAAATCAAGTTTGCGACCCAGATGGGAGTGGACTGGATCATTGCAGAGTACGACAAGCTCAGCAAGCTGGTTGACACCCAGACCACCAGTGCCAACGAGGCGATGGACAACATCATCGGTGGCGATTTCGAATTCGATGACGTTGTCTCAGAGGCTGTGGTCGCGGATACAACGGACAAAGCATCCGAAGTAGATGACGCGCCGGTGGTCAAGTTTCTGCACAAAATGCTGATTGATGCCTTCAACATGCGAGCATCTGATTTGCACTTTGAGCCTTATGAACACACTTACCGCGTGCGGTTTCGTGTAGATGGCGAGCTCCGCGAAATCGCATCGCCACCGATTGCCATCAAGGACAAACTGGCTTCCCGTATCAAGGTGATTTCTCGCATGGATATCTCCGAAAAGCGGGTGCCGCAAGACGGACGGATGAAGCTCAAGATCGGCCCGGATAGGGTGATCGACTTCCGCGTCAGTACGTTGCCTACGCTGTTTGGTGAAAAGATTGTGATCCGTATCTTGGATCCAAGCAGTGCCAAGCTGGGTATTGAGGCTTTGGGCTACGAGCCTGAGGAGAAAGAGCGCCTGATGACCGCCATCGCGCGACCCTACGGCATGGTACTGGTCACAGGACCGACCGGCTCAGGCAAAACCGTCTCGCTCTACACCTGTCTCAACCTCCTGAACCAGCCTGGCATCAACATCTCAACGGCAGAAGATCCATCGGAGATCAACTTGCCAGGAGTGAACCAAGTCAACGTCAACGAAAGGGCTGGGCTAACCTTTGCTGCAGCGCTCAAAGCTTTTCTGCGTCAGGATCCCGATGTGATCATGGTGGGCGAAATTCGCGATCTGGAGACTGCAGACATTTCGATCAAGGCTGCACAAACGGGTCACATGGTGCTGTCTACGCTGCACACCAACGATGCGCCTACCACGCTCACCCGGATGATCAACATGGGAATTGCCCCATTCAACATTGCATCCAGTGTAATCTTGATCACAGCTCAACGTTTGGCCAGGCGCTTGTGTCCGAATTGCAAGACCCCCCTGGACGTACCACGGAAGGCCTTGATCGATGCGGGGTACAAAAGCGATGACCTTGATGGAACGTGGACGCCCTACAAACCGGTGGGTTGCTCGGCCTGTAACAACGGCTATAAGGGCCGTGTTGGTATCTACCAAGTGATGCCGATTTCGGAAGAAATTCAACGCATCATCCTACGGGGTGGCGGTGCCCTAGACATTGCCCAACAGGCCAGCAAGGAAGGTGTTCGCACACTGCGTGAATCTGGCTTGCTCAAGGTCAGACAGGGCATGACTTCACTGGAAGAAGTGCTCAGCGTCACCAACGAATGATGCCGTGCTAGACACACGACCCCGAGGACAACATGGCAACCGCTGCATCAAAAAGCATCAAAGAATTTGTTTTCGAATGGGAAGGCAAAGACCGCAATGGCAAAACCGTTCGCGGCGAGACGCGTGCGGGGGGAGAAAACCAAGTGCTTGCGGCCCTGCGCCGCCAAGGCATCGTTCCCAGCAAATTAAAAAAAAGGCGTATGGCATCGGGCAAGCGCATCAAGCCCAAAGACATTGCCATTTTCACGCGTCAGCTGGCTACCATGATGAAAGCGGGCGTGCCTTTGCTACAAGCCTTCGACATTGTGGGTCGCGGCAACCCCAATCCCAGCGTGACCAAGCTCTTGAACGACATCCGGACCAATGTTGAAACGGGTACTTCGCTGAGCGCCGCGTTCCGCAAAAACCCACTCTACTTCGATAATCTTTACTGCAATCTGGTCGAAGCGGGTGAATCTGCCGGTATTCTTGAAGAGTTGTTGGATCGATTGGCGGTCTATATGGAGAAGACCGAAGCCATCAAATCCAAGATCAAGTCGGCCCTGATGTATCCCATTTCGGTGGTCATCGTCGCCTTCGTGGTTGTGGCCGTGATCATGATTTTTGTGATTCCGTCTTTCAAAGAGGTGTTCAGCTCATTCGGTGCAGACCTCCCTGGGCCCACACTTTTCGTGATCGCCATCAGCGAATTTTTCACGGCCTACTGGTGGCTGATCTTCGGTGGACTGGGGGGAGGCATCTACTTTTTTATGCAGGCTTGGAAGCGCAATGAAAAAGTCCAGAGGGTGATGGACCGCCTCATGCTCAAAATGCCCATTTTCGGCGCCCTGGTCGAAAAATCCGTCATTGCCCGCTGGACCCGAACGCTCTCCACCATGTTTGCGGCAGGCGTTCCGTTGGTAGAAGCGTTGGACTCGGTAGGCGGCGCGTCCGGCAATTCGGTCTACGCGCTGGCCACCGAGAAAATTCAGCAAGAAGTATCCACCGGCACCAGCCTTACAGACGCAATGACCAACGCCAACATCTTCCCTTCTATGGTGCTGCAAATGTGTTCTATTGGCGAAGAATCCGGTTCGATTGATCACATGCTGGGCAAAGCGGCCGACTTTTACGAGGCCGAGGTAGATGACATGGTGGCCGGCCTGTCCAGCCTCATGGAGCCAATTATCATTGTCTTGCTGGGCAGCATTATCGGCGGCATCGTGGTGTCGATGTACCTCCCCATCTTCAAACTGGGTGCGGTGGTTTGATGCAAGCTCTCAACATGTCAGACGTTTTTTTGATGGGCTTGCTGGGCTTGCTGGGCTTGCTGGTTGGCAGCTTCCTGAACGTGGTGATTCACCGCCTGCCAAAAATGATGGAAATGCGTTGGGCAGCTGAGTGTGCTGAACTTCACCGTCCCCATGAAAGGGCTGCGGATGAAGCATTGCCTGAGCCTGCCACGTTCAACCTGATGGTGCCTCGGTCCAGGTGTCCACAGTGTGGACATCCTATTCGCTGGTTCGAAAACATTCCCATAATCAGCTACATCGTTCTCAGAGGGCGATGCAGTCACTGCGCTGCATCCATCAGCCTGCGCTACCCATTGGTGGAATTGCTGTGCGGTGCGCTGTTTGCCTGGTGTGGCTGGAAATGGGGAGCGACGTGGGAAGCTCTGGCTTGGTGTGTTTTCTCTGCTTCTGTCATCACGCTGGCCTGCATTGACTGGGACACCACGCTGTTACCAGACGACATCACGTTGCCATTGCTTTGGGCGGGTCTGTGTGCGGCCGGTTTGGGACTGATCGACACAGATCTTCCTCATGCGGTATGGGGTGCGGTGGCTGGATACATGTCGCTGTGGCTGGTCTACTGGGCCTTCAAGCTGGTCACAGGCAAAGAAGGCATGGGCTACGGTGACTTCAAGCTCTTTGCAGCGTTTGGCGCATGGTTTGGCTGGCAAGCGCTGATCCCAGTCATCCTCATGGCATCGGTCATCGGTGCCGTGATGGGTATCGCGATCAAGTTCATGGGACAACTGCGCGAAGGAGGCTATGTACCGTTCGGTCCTTTTCTGGCCATCGCAAGCCTAACCGCCATGATTTTTGGCCCTACTGCCATTCTGGCCTTTATTGGGCTGTGAAACTGGTTACAAGTGCACATCCTGCCCTTCGGCTTGGGCTCACGGGTGGTATTGGCAGCGGCAAAAGCACCGTCGCCACCTTACTCCAGCAGCGCGGTGCATTTGTCATTGATGCTGACGCCATCTCTCGTGCATGTACTCTCTGTGGAGGTAGCGCCATGCCTGCGATTGTCAACACGTTCGGAACTGACTTTGTGGGTGACGACGGAGGTCTCGATCGCCAACGTATGCGTGACCATGTATTTGCCCAACCCAGCGCGAGGCACACCCTCGAAAACATTATCCACCCCCTGGTTGGTGTAGAAATCCAGCGCCTGGCCGCCACGTCCAGAGCATCCTGTTTGGTTTTCGACATACCACTGCTGGTCGAATCTTCTCATTGGCGTCATCAGTTGGATCGCATCGTGGTGGTCGATTGTTCACACGCAACGCAAATGCGCAGGGTCAGGCAACGCAATGCATGGGATCCCGCCACCATCGACGCAGTGATACGCAGTCAAAGCTCGCGCGAACAGCGCCTTGCCGCGGCAGACTTTGTGCTTTTCAACGACATGGACGAGATCGTACCCTTGCAGCATTCTGTAAAAGTTTTGGCCCATCGGTTCGGGCTATGATGAAAGTCTTGTTCGATCTGGCCTCTTGGCCCCTTCTCAACGAAGCCCAGCCACTGTGATCCTGTACGAATACCCATTCAACGAGCGCATCCGCACCTATTTGAGGCTTGAACAGCTCTTCCGGCGTCTGGCCGAGTTGAGGCAACGCAGCCACCCGTTGGATCACCACTACGCAATTCAAACGATTTTTGAAATTATGGATGTGGCCTCCCGAGCCGACATGAAATCGGATGTTCTCAAGGATATCGACCGGCAGAAGCTTCAACTCAACAGCTACCGTGGCAATCCAGCCATTTCAGAGCAGGTGCTGGATGGCGTGATAGCCCAGCTCGATAACTGCTTCATTCAGTTGAATCAGCTGAGCGGAAAAACTGGCCAAACGCTGACTGAAAACGATTGGCTTATGAGCATACGCAGCCGCGTTGGTATTCCCGGCGGAACATGCGAATTCGATCTTCCAGCGTACTTCGACTGGCAACATCACAGCGAGGAACAGCGCCGTGCCGATTTGCTGCGCTGGACAGCCTCACTGGAACCACTGGCGGCATCGATCGGCTTGTTGATCAAAATGCTGCGTGACTCAGGCTCTGCACAAAAAGTGGTTGCCTTAGGGGGGCAGTTCCAACAAAATCTACCTCAGGGACGCACCTTTCAGTTGCTGCGCTTGCGCATAGACTCAGCGGCAGGTCTGATTCCCGAGATCAGTGGTAACAGGTTGATGGTATCGGTTCGTTTGATGCGCCAAGGCACGGACGATCGGCTGCATCCCGCACGGGAAGATACGGCTTTTGAACTCACGCTCTGCGCTTGAGGTTTGCCATGACCAACAGCTCCGTCGAAGTGCAGGTCAAAGTTGTCCGCTGCCCAGCCTGTGCTGGCACCAGCGTCTATGCGGCTAGCAATCCGTACCGGCCATTTTGTAGCCAGCGTTGCAAAAATCTGGACTTGGGCGCCTGGGCCAACGAAACCTTCAAACTGCCTGAAACCCTGGAAAACAGCGATCCTGCATTTGATCAGAGCTGACTCGTGGCACCTTTCGTCCATCGCATGTCAACCCGCTTGTTCTGCAGTCAACCATTCCAGCACGGGCACGGTGCCCGGTAACACAGGAGCACAACGGACTGGCAGTCGCTCCCAAGTAAACCTCTGCCCTTCGCGCATCTGCAGTGCTCCGGTCCACTCGAACACCTTGCAAAAGTGCAGACGAACAAGTGCATGCGGATAGTCCACCAGCTTCTCTTTCCAGGTGTGGATCGCGCCTATATGTACGCCGATTTCTTCCTGCAATTCGCGCCGCAAAGCCTGCTCAATCGATTCACCCGCTTCCAGTTTGCCGCCAGGAAACTCCCAGTAGCCCGAATACACCTTGCCTTGAGGTCGGGAGGTCAGCAAAAACTCACCACTGGGCGCGATCAGAAGGCCCACGGCCACTTCAATAACGGGGCGCACTGGTCCGTCTGTGCGGTTGTGGCCGGCGTCCACCACCAAAACCTGGTCGTTCATGGAAAAGCCTTGCGGAGGTCGACAACCCATCGCATCCATTCAACCACGCGCAGCATGGGTTCCTGCGTAATCACGGGCAAACTGGTAGGCCACCCGACCGCTGCGTGAACCTCTTTCAAGAGCCCATACCAGCGCGGCGGGGCGAGCCGACTCGATTGCCTCAGCAGACACACCGAACGATGCCAGCCACTGCGCCATGATGGTGAGGTACTCGTCCTGGCTGAAGGGATAGAAGCTCACCCAAAGACCAAAACGCTCGGAGAGGGATATTTTTTCTTCCACCACCTCGCCTGGATGCACCTCTCCATCTGCGGTGTGTGTGTAGCTGAGATTTTCCTTCATGTATTCCGGTAACAGGTGACGCCGGTTGCTGGTGGCGTAAATCAGCACGTTTTGACCCGCCGCCGACACCGACCCATCCAGGATCGACTTCAACGCTTTGTAACCGGGCTCTCCGTCTTCAAAGCTCAGATCGTCACAAAACACCACAAAGCGTTCAGGGCGGTCTGCCACCACATCGACAATATCGGGCAAGTCCACCAGGTCGGCCTTGTCCACTTCGATCAGGCGCAACCCTTCAGCAGCGTACGCGCTCAAGCAGGCTTTGACCAGGGACGACTTGCCGGTACCACGAGCACCTGTCAGCAGCACGTTGTTGGCAGGCAGCCCCTGCACAAACTGCAAAGTGTTGCGTTGGATTTTCTCTTTCTGCCCATCGATTTCCTGCAAGTCAGCCAACCGCATATGCGCGACATGCCGCACGGGCTCCAGCACGCCATGGCCGTTGCTGCGCTTGCGGTAGCGAAAAGCCACCGAAGCTGACCAGTCGGGTGCCCCCAGGGGTTGAGGGAGCACCGACTCGATGCGCGCCATCAGCTGCTCGGCACGCTCCAGCAAGCGCTCGAAATGGGCGTTCATGAGCGGTAGTCGGCGTTGATGGTGACGTAATCGTGGCTGAAATCGCAGGTCCAGACGGTTTCAGTAACCTCGCCGCGACCCAGGCCGATGCGCACCACGATCTCGGCGTCCTTCATGACACGCTGACCGTCTTCCTCGTGGTAATCGGGGTGCCGGCCCCCGGCAGATACCACATGCACATCTCCCAGGTGCAATTCAATTTTTGTGGCGTCCAGATAGGCAATGCCTGCATAGCCCACCGCGGCCAGGATGCGGCCCAGGTTCGGGTCGCTGGCAAAAAATGCGGTTTTGACCAAGGGCGAATGCGCCACCGCGTAGGCAACCAGAAGGCATTCAGCCGACGTCTGACCGCCTTCAACACGGATGGTGATGAACTTGGTAGCACCCTCACCGTCGCGCACAATGGCATGCGCTAGTTGCTGCGCCAGCGGCGTCAGTGCGGCCAGCAAGGCCTGGCCGTCGGGGCTGCTGAGATCGGTGATCGGTGCGTGCCCAGCGCGACCCGTGGCGACCACCACAAACGAGTCGTTGGTGGACGTGTCGCCATCCACCGTGACGCGGTTGAACGACACATCGGCCAGCTTTCGAGCCAGTGCGCTCATCAGTTCGGGAGCCACATGGGCGTCGGTGGCCAAGAAGCCAAGCATGGTGGCCATGTTGGGGCGGATCATGCCAGCCCCCTTGGCAATGCCCGTGGCTCTCACCGTGGAGTCACCCAGCATGAACTGGCGGCTGGCGGCCTTGGGCAGCGTGTCGGTGGTCATCACACCTTCGGCGGCAGAAAGCCATTGCGCACCGGAAGCCACGGGCGACTGAGCGGCCTGCTCAAGCGCCTGGGGCAAACCCGCAAGGAGCCGATCCAGAGGCAACGACTCCATGATCACACCTGTGGAAAACGGCAGCACCTGCTCGTGACCCAAACCGAGTGCGCGCGCCATGGCGGTGCATGTCTGGCGAGCCGCTGCCAAGCCCGGTTCGCCCGTTCCTGCATTGGCGTTGCCTGTGTTAATCACCAGGGCGCGAATGGCGGCTCCCGAGGCCAGGTGATCACGGCACACCTGCACCGGTGCGGCAGCGTAGCGATTCTGGGTAAACACGGCACCCACCGTACTGCCTTCGTCCAGCAGGAAAACCGTCAGGTCTTTGCGATGGACCTTGCGAATACCCGCCTGTGCCACACCGATGCGAACGCCAGGAATTGCCAGCAAGTCAGACGCCAGCGGGGTATTGAGTTGAACAGGCATAGGATCTCCGTGAAAAAGACGTGGCTTGCCGTGTGGCGACCCAAAGGGGTCAACCGCGGAATATCAGTCCAGCTTGCCGTGGCAATGCTTGTATTTTTTGCCGCTGCCGCAAGGGCAGGGGTCGTTGCGACCCACACGGGGAACGGCATCTGCCAGAGCACCCGAGGCAGCACTCACAGACCCGACGCTGCTGATGACTTCCACCTCACCGGTTTCGGTGGGTGCGGTGTAAGTCACATTGGCAATCTGTTCTGCTCGCTCTCCCAACTGCTCTGCCGCCTGGGCAATTTGCTCCGCTGACTGCACACGCACATTCATCAAAATGCGGGAGACATCGTTCTTCACGCTGTCAAGCAGTTGTCCGAACAACACGAAGGCTTCGCGTTTGTATTCCTGTTTGGGCTGCTTCTGAGCGTAGCCACGCAGGTGTATGCCCTGGCGCAGGTAGTCCAGCGCTGAAAGATGCTCACGCCACTGGCTATCGATGGTCTGCAGCAATACCACGCGCTCAAACTGGGTGAAGTTCTCTTCACCGACCACCTGGACCTTGCCGTTGAAGACCTCCTTGGCCGCCACCAGCACACGCTCCACAATGTCGTCAACATCAATCGCCTCGGCATCCGACACCCAGCTGGACATCGACACATCCACAGCCCATTCTTCGCGCAAATTGCGCTCCAGACCCGGCAGGTCCCACTGCTCTTCCACGCTGCCTACGGGCACATACTGGTGCACGAGGTCGGTGAAACAGCCGTCGCGCAGCGAATCGATCTGAGCGCGCAGACTGCTGGCGTCCAGAATGTCGTTGCGCTGCTGGTAGATCACTTTGCGCTGGTCGTTGGACACATCGTCGTATTCCAGCAACTGCTTGCGAATGTCGAAGTTGCGCGCCTCGACCTTGCGCTGAGCGCTCTCAATGCTGCGGGTCACAATGCCCGCTTCGATGGCCTCACCCTCGGGCATCTTCAGGCGGTCCATGATGGCGCGCACACGATCACCCGCAAAAATGCGCATGAGCGAGTCATCCAGACTCAGATAGAAACGCGACGAACCCGGATCGCCCTGGCGACCCGACCGGCCGCGCAACTGGTTGTCAATGCGCCGCGACTCGTGGCGCTCGGTCGCAATGATGCGCAAGCCGCCCAGCGCCCGCACCTTCTCATGGTCCAGCGTCCACTGCTGACGCACCGCATCAATACGCGCCGCTTTGGTGGAATCGTCAAGCGAAACGTCGGCCTGCACCGCTTCGACCATTTTCTCCAAGTTACCGCCCAACACGATATCGGTACCACGACCCGCCATGTTGGTGGCGATGGTGATGGCGCCCGGACGCCCGGCCTGGATGATGATGTCCGCCTCGCGGGCATGCTGCTTGGCATTCAGCACCTCGTGGGGGAGATTTTCAGCCTTCAGCAGCGCGGCGATGATTTCAGAGTTTTCAATCGACGAAGTGCCTACCAACACCGGTTGACCACGTTCATGGCATTCGCGAATGTCTTCGATCGCTGCGACGTATTTCTCTTTCGTCGTTTTGTACACCCGATCAAGCTGATCGGTGCGCGAGCTGGGACGGTTCGGTGGAATCACCACCGTTTCCAGGCCATAAATTTCCTGGAATTCGTAGGCCTCGGTGTCGGCCGTACCGGTCATGCCGGAGAGCTTGCCGTAGAGACGGAAATAGTTCTGGAAGGTGATGGACGCCAGCGTCTGGTTTTCTGGCTGAATCGTCACCCCCTCTTTGGCCTCCACAGCCTGGTGCAGGCCATCGCTCCAGCGGCGACCCGACATGAGGCGCCCCGTGAATTCATCCACGATGACAATCTCACCGTTCTGGCTGACGTAATGCTGGTCGCGGTGGTATAGGTGGTGCGCCTTGAGCGACGTCACCAAGTGGTGCAGCAAGGCAATGTTGGACGGGTCGTACAACGAAGCGCCCTCAGGCAACAGACCCGCCTGGCTGAGCAACCGTTCCGCGTTTTCGTGGCCTTGCTCGGTCATGTGAATCGAGTGCGCCTTCTCGTCCATGGTGAAGTCGCCGGGCTTGATCACACCCTCACCCGTGCGCGGATCGGCTTCACCTTCTTGCCGCACCAACTGCGGAACCAACTGGTTGATGGCAAGGTACAAAGGTGTCTGGTCTTCAGCCTGGCCACTGATGATCAACGGCGTACGTGCCTCGTCGATCAGGATCGAGTCCACCTCATCAACGATCGCGTAGTTCAGCGCCCGCTGCACGCGGTCAGCGGCTTCGTACACCATGTTGTCGCGCAGGTAGTCGAAACCGTACTCGTTGTTGGTGCCATAAGTGATGTCAGCACGGTAAGCGGCCTGCTTTTCTTCGCGTGGTGCCTGCGGCAGGTTGATGCCCACCGTCAAACCCAGAAAGTTGTAGAGCCGCCCCATCCACTGCGCATCTCGGCTGGCCAGGTAATCGTTCACCGTCACCACATGCACACCTTTGCCGGTGAGGGCATTCAAGTAAACCGGCAACGTAGCGGTGAGTGTCTTGCCCTCACCCGTGCGCATTTCGGCCACCTTGCCATGGTGCAACGCCAATCCGCCCACCATTTGCACATCGAAATGTCGCATCTTCATGACGCGCTTGCTGGCCTCGCGCACCACGGCAAAAGCCTCGGGCAACACAGATTCGAGCGCTTCACCGTCGGCCACTCGGCGCTTAAAAACATCGGTCTGAGCCTTCAACTCTTCGTCGCTGAGCTTTTCAAACTGCGCTTCCAAACCATTGATACGCTCCACAGTCTTGCGGTAGGTCTTAAGCAAACGGTCGTTGCGGCTACCGAAAATTTTGGTAAGGAAGTTTGTGGCCATACGTACAGGCCTGCACCGGACACCCGCAGGGTGCCGTTCAGGCAAAAGGGAATCGGAAGGTTCTTTCGAACGTGAGTGGTAAAAAGCACCAACAGCTTGCCGTTAGGTTCCACCAAACGTTCGTTTTTCAAGAGCAAGCGCACATTTTAACTGCGGCTTCAAGCCAGTCTCAGGGCTTGCGGGTACGGGCTGTTTGCAACTGCGCCGTCGCCATCGACTCGCCGGCAGCCAAGAACCGCTGGGGGTCTTGCGGAACACCAGAAACCCAGACCTCGAAGTGAAGGTGCGGACCAGTCGAACGACCCGTTGAACCCACCTCGGCAATTTTTTGACCCCGCTTGACGATGTCACCTTTTTTCACATCCACCCGCGAAGCATGGGCATAGCGGGTAATCAACTGGTTGCCATGGTCCACCTCGACCATATTGCCGTAGGCTGGGTGGTATTCCTGCACCACAACGACACCACCCGCTGCAGCCAGAATGGGAGTACCCGTATCTGCTGGAAAATCCAAACCGGTGTGCAATGCGGACCGACCGGTGATCGGATCAATGCGAAATCCAAACGGAGAACCCACAGGCACATTGGACACGGGCTGCTCAGTGGGAACCATGGTGCGTTGGATCTTCTGGTCAAAAAGTCGGGATTCGACCACAGTCAACCAATCGACGCGTGAACTGCTGGAAAGATCAAGTCGATCCATGGCCACCATCAACTCCGACACAGAAAGATCCCTTCCTGCCACCAGAACACCGCCAGCACCAAGGTTTGATTTGAACTCGGCAGGATTCAAACCAGCCAACCCAGCCACTCGCTCACCCAGCGACTCCAACTGCAACATCCGGGCCTGCATTTCCCCCAGCTTTCGTGCCATCGCATCGAGATTTTCCCGCATGAAAACCTCCTGCGTCTCCAGTTCGCTCCGATGCACCATACGGCCAACCGAAGCAAAACCAGGCCACCCCTGACGCACCCCTTCTAGAAACACCCCGTGGTAAGTGACAACGGAGCCCAGCATGAGCAAGATGGATACAAGCAGGCCTGCCCCGATCAGTTTGTAACCACTGAGGTGAAGGGCCCGACTTCTGGCCAACCAAGCGTCCGTGATAATGATGTGCACAATTTAACCTTCTCGAACAACCCCGGCACACTGCCGAAGCGACCCTACCGCATGCGCAACGCCCCACGACTTCACAGCATGCTCAGCTTGGCTCAAGCCGTCGGCGAGGCGCCAAGCTTGGCGGCACTACAGGAACGCATACGCGCATCTCAGCACTGCCTACAAATAGTGCGCCCCTTGATCCCTTCAACCCTACGGCAACACATCAAGGCAGGCCCCATGCAGGACACTGAGTGGTGCATTTTGGTAAACAGTGCTGCAGCATCGACCAAGCTTCGCCAACTGCTGCCTGCGATGCAGCAGGTTTTGACGCAAAACGGTGTTCAAGTCAGCGCGATTCGGATCAAAGTCCAAATGGCGTGACCGCAAACCATGCTTACCCGCTTTCGATAGCAGAAACGTTGCCGGGAAATTGTGGTGCCGCTTGTCTGACTCGAACAGACGACCTATCGCTTACAAGGCGATTGCTCTACCAACTGAGCTAAAGCGGCACTGGACAGCATTTTACTTGACGCGCGTCAGCTGTGGCCTTCCACCGCGCGTAGGCCCATCGGGAGGAGGCAGTGACTCGGATCCTTCGACAGGCACATCGTCGGTCGGCACGACTCGCAATGGACTGCGGCACAACGGATCGACTGCGCCTTCTGCTTCCCCAGAGGTACCAGGAGCAGAAACAGCATTTACCGGCACTTCGCCAGCCAGATGGACCGTTGCGGCAGGGGGCGCAGGAAATGCCATACCTTGACCATTTTCACGTGCGTAAATGGCAATCACATGACCAACAGGCACGATTATCTCGCGCGCCACACCGCCAAAGCGGGCCTTGAACTCGATAAAGTCATTGCCCAAGTGAAGCGCACTGGTTGCATCTATACCCACGTTAAGAACGATTTCACCATTTTTGACGAACTCCATCGGCACTTTGACCGAAGCGTCGACTTGCACCGCAATATAGGGTGAAAAACCGTTGTCAACGCACCATTGGTGCAGAGCACGTATGAGATAAGGACGCGTAGACGGTGTTTCTGACTCAAAAGAATTCATGGGTACTATCCAACAAGAACCCGACATCAGCCGTGAAAGACTGAATGACAGCTTATTTGCGCATGACCTTTTCAGAAGGTGTGAGTGCCTCAATGTAGGCGGGACGCGAAAAAATGCGTTCTGCATACTTAAGAAGCGGGGCGGCATTCTTGCTGAGTTCAATGCCGTAGAAATCCAGACGCCACAGCAGCGGAGCAATCGCCACATCCAGCATCGAGAAATTGTCACCCAGCATGAACTTGTTCTTCAAGAAAACCGGTGCCAACTGGGTCAACCGGTCTCGGATGTGCGCACGAGCCTTTTCTAGGGCCTTCTCATTGCCTTTGGTGCTGCGCGACTCCAGCATGGACACATGCGCAAACAGTTCTTTTTCGAAGTTCAACAAAAACAGGCGCACGCGTGCGCGGTCGACGGGGTCGCCGGGCATCAACTGGGGGTGCGGAAAGCGCTCATCAATGTACTCGTTGATGATGTTCGACTCGTACAGGATCAAATCGCGTTCGACCAGAATCGGGACTTGGCCGTAGGGGTTCATCACACTGATGTCTTCCGGCTTGTTGTACAGGTCCACGTCGCGGATCTCGAAGTCCATGCCTTTTTCGAACAGGACAAAACGGCAGCGGTGGGAGTAAGGGCAGGTGGTGCCCGAATACAAGACCATCATGAGGGAGTCTCCTTAAAGCAAAAACAGTGGGTTGCATAAACACCGAGCGGTGCCGCAAACCACTGTGGAACGGAAGGCCCCATGCCCATGAGCATGGGGACTAAACCTAAATCGGATTACTTGATATCTTTCCAGAATGCCGCGTTCAGTCGCCAAGCGATGACAGTGAACACCGAGAGGAACAGCAAAACCCACACGCCAATGCGCACACGGTTGTTCTGCTCCGGCTCTGCCATCCATTGCAGATACGCCACCAAATCGCCCACATTCTGGTCGTAGGCAGAAGCACTCATGGTGCCGACCTTCACAGGCTCCCAGCCTTTGTGCAGCTCAACCTCGTGCCCATGGCTGCTCACTTTGTCAAAAGTGGGCCTACGCTCACCCTGCAACTCCCACAGAGGGTTGGGCATGCCAATGTTTGGAAACACCAAGTTGTTCCAGCCCGTGGGCTTGGTGTCATCACGGTAGTAGGTACGCAGCAACGTGTAAACGTAATCAGCACCAGAGCCTTGCTTGCTGGCGCGGGAACGCGCCACCAATGTCAAGTCGGGAGGATTGACACCAAACCACTTTTTTGCCAAAGCTGGATCAATGTTCGACTTCATCGTGTCACCGATTTTGTCGGTGGTGAAGGTCAAATTTTCTGCAATCTGTTTGTCGTTCAAACCAATATCGCGCAGGCGGTTGTAACGCATGAACGATGCCGAGTGGCAACTAAGGCAGTAGTTGACAAACAATTTGGCACCGTTTTGCAGCGCCGCCATGTCATTGGTCCGCTGGGGGGCTTTGTCCAATGGGAACCCTGCACCTGCAGCCAGCGCAGCACCCGACAAACCCAAGGCCATCATGAAGCCCAGAAGAATTTTTTTCATTTGCTTGACTCTCCGGAATCGCTGGTTGGGGCTCAATGAGGCGTGAACGTGACGCGGGTCGGAACGGGCTTGAACTCGCCGATCCGGCTCCACCAAGGCATCAACAAGAAGAAGCCGAAGTAGAACAAGGTACCCACCTGGGAAACACGCTCACCGATAGGCGATGGCGGCAACACACCCAGATAGCCAAGGATCAGGAAGTTGATCACGAACACTGCGTACAACCACTTGTTCCAGCCTGGACGGTAGCGAATGGACTTCACAGGACTGTTGTCGAGCCAAGGCAGCGCAAACAGGATGACCACGGCACCACCCATGGCAACCACACCCCAGAATTTGGCGTCAATGGCCAGCATCAAAGCCACCATCACCACAGCACCACCAACAACAGCCACTTTCATGACCGAACCAATCCTGGCTTTGGTCACACCCAGCACCGCGCCGAGCAAGACGCAGGCAATCAGGGCGTACATCATTTCGTTGGTGATGGCACGCAGCATGGAGTAGAACGGCGTGAAGTACCAAACAGGCGCAATGTGCAACGGCGTCACCAGCGGATCGGCTGGAATGAAGTTGTTGTACTCCAGGAAGTAACCCCCCAGCTCAGGGGCAAAGAACACGATGGCCGAGAAGACCATCAGGAACACCGAGACGCCCAAAACGTCGTGGACGCTGTAGTAGGGGTGGAAAGGAATTCCATCCAGCGGAATGCCCTTCTCATCCTTGAGCGCCTTGATCTCGACGCCGTCAGGGTTGTTGGAACCCACTTCGTGCAGCGCAATGATGTGCGCAACCACCAAGCCCAGCAGCACCAGCGGCACGGCAATGACGTGGAAGCTAAAGAAGCGGTTCAGCGTGGCGTCGCCAACCACGAAATCACCGCGGATCAGCAGCGCCAGGTCAGGACCCACAAATGGAATGGCGGAGAACAGATTGACAATCACCTGTGCGCCCCAATAGGACATTTGCCCCCAAGGCAGCAGGTAGCCCATGAAGGCTTCGGCCATCAGCACCAGAAAAATGGCGCAACCGAATACCCAAACCAGTTCGCGCGGCTTGCGGTAGGAACCGTAGATCAAACCACGGAACATGTGCATATACACCACCACAAAGAACGCAGAGGCGCCCGTGGAGTGCATGTAGCGAATGAGCCAGCCCCAAGGCACATCGCGCATGATGTATTCGACCGACGCGAAAGCCACCGGGACGCCAGCGGCGTTCAGGTTGGCATCGGGCTTGTAATGCATCACGAGAAAAATGCCGGTAACGATCTGAATCACCAGCACCAGCAGCGCGAGCGACCCAAAGAAGTACCAGAAGTTGAAGTTCTTGGGCGCGTAGTACTCAGCCAAGTGCTCGTTGTAGAGCTTGGACAACGGGAACCGGTTATCGACCCAATTGAGCGCTTTTTGGCCCATGGGAGCGTCGGGGGAAATTTCTTTGAATTCAGCCATTATTTGCCTCTGAGGTCAGGTGTCTGCTTGCACTGCGAAGTACGGCAGCTCAGGCTTTCTTCTCTTCGCCGACCAACAGGGTCGTCTCGGACAGGTAGTAGTGCGGGGGCACTTCGAGGTTGTCAGGTGCGGGCTTGTTCTTGAACACACGCCCAGCCACGTCGAACGTGGAACCATGGCAAGCGCACAGAAAGCCACCCTGCCAGTCATCTGGCAGCGAAGGTTGCGGACCAGGGGAAAGCTTGTCGCTGGGGGAGCAGCCGAGGTGGGTACAGATCCCCACAGCCACCAGCACATCGGGCTTGATGGAGCGATGGCGGTTTTTCGCGTATTCGGGAGTGGGGTATGCCTTGCGATCCGAGTTGGGATCGGCGAGCTGGTCTTCCTGCTTTTCAAGCGCAGCCAACTGCTCGGGTGTGCGGCGCATGATCCACACAGGCTTGCCACGCCACTCAACCACACGCTTCTCACCAGGAGCCAGCGTGGAAATATCGACCTCGACAGCTGCGCCGGCTGCCTTGGCCCGCTCGGACGGCTGAAAACTGCTGACGAAGGGGACAGCGACAGCGGCTGCACCTACGCCACCCATGGCGCAGGATGTGATCAGCCAAGTTCGGCGGCTGCTATCCACAGTCGCATCGACGGTTGCTTCACTCATGGGGATCTTTCAAACTGGTTCGAGAGGACACTAGGGACAACCCGGGATTGTACTGGACCCGTCCTGATTCTCTACGGCTTGCCGGGGTATAGGACTGGGCTATTGTCGCGGCGACAAAAGCACAACAGATGTCAGCGTCTTGCAATGCTGTCGCTGAGACGGTCAAATTTTTGATGTCATGGCTCATCGTCGCAATGCGCACACAGTTCAGTCGCCTCGATTTTTTCTATCTCTACCTGGCGCGGGATCCGGCACCTCGGCGTGTGCACGGAGCATCGGATGGTTCGCGACGATATCGTGCAGAAGAACCGCCCAGTCCAGCTTGGTTCACCGCTCTGCAACCTGGGTTGGGCGGCATGCCTTTGCTTGCAATTTCCTGCAACGCGACGCCTTCCTGCTCTGCCAAGGTGGCGTTGTATTGTTCCATTTTCGTGGTCGACGCCACAAAGCTCGTGACGCGACACCAGCCATGACGCGGAAGTTTTCATGCAAGTGTTGCTGTGCACAACGCTGCATCTAGAGCAGCCAGCAAACTCGCAGCACTGGCTCGACCCGTGCCGGCCAAGTCAAATGCGGTACCGTGGTCTGGACTGGTGCGCACAAAGGGCAACCCCAGCGTGGTGTTGACCCCGTGCTCAAGACCAAGCAACTTTACAGGGATCAAGCCTTGGTCGTGGTACATCGCCACCACCACGTCAAAAGCCCCCTGACGAGCGCGCATGAACACCGTGTCGGGCGCATGTGGACCCGTGCAATTGATGCCTTCAGCCCTGGCCTGCGCCACGGCAGGGGCAATGACATCAATCTCTTCACGCCCAAACAAACCACCCTCGCCCGCATGCGGGTTGAGGCCCGCCACGGCGATGCGCGGGTGCGCCATGCCGTACAGCTGAAAATGGGCGTGGGTGAGGCGTACCGTTTGCAAAACTTGGGCCTGCGTCACAGCATCCAATGCTTGTCGCAACGACACATGGATGCTCACCAAAACCGTGCGCAGGCCAGGGCAACTCAGCATCATGCGCACCGGTAACGCGGCTACGGCAACCCCTTGGTGGCTGGCTGCAATCGACTGCAACAACTCGGTGTGCCCCGGAAACGCAACACCCGCCGCCGCAAGCGCCTCTTTGTGAATCGGGGCCGTCACAACAGCGCGAGCCTGTCCAGTCAAAGCAGCCTGCGCGGCAAACCGAATGCAATCGGCCGCGGCTTGACCTGCGTCCACACTGATGCGTCCCAGAGCCACCGGCTGCTTCAAGGAACAAGCTTGAATGACCGCCACACAGCCTGGTGGCACCTGGCTGAAATCCCGCAGATCGCTCAGTTCAGCCCACATGTGAGGGTGCACGGCCTGCTTCGGCGACAACTCAGCCACCAACCGCGCGGCATGACGCAAAGTTGCCACATCACCCGCCACCACCACCTGCCGCATCAAGCCAGGCTGCTCACGAAAGGCCTGGACGATGATTTCAGGCCCGATGCCAGCGGGATCCCCCATGGTTAACACGACGGGCTTGCGGGATGGCATTTGGGCATTCGTCATAGGGGAGTGCCTCAGGCGGGGTTGTCGATATCAATGAATTGGTGCTCCAGACCCAGTACTTGGGCCACATACGCCCCCACCGCCTGCACGCCATACCGCTCTGAAGCGTGGTGGCCGCAGGCAATGTACGCGACGCCGCATTCCCGGGCGTAATGAGCCTGAGGCTCCGAAATTTCGCCGGTGATGAACACATCGGCACCAGCGGCAATGGCCGCTTCAAAATAAGATTGAGCCCCCCCTGTGCACAGCGCGACACGCTCGACCGGCCTGTCTGGCTCGCCCACCAGCGTCACGGCGCGCCCAAGTGACTGCTCCACATGAGCCGCCAGTGCGGCTGCCGATACGACATTCCGGTGACCCATAAAACCCAAACATTGCGGGCCAAACCGCCCATCCACACCCTCAAACACCGACACCCCAAGGCGCAGTGCAAGTTGCGCGTTGTTGCCCAACACAGGGTGCGCATCCAAGGGCAAGTGGTAGGCCAGAAGATTGATGTCATGAGCCAACAAGCGTGCGAGCCGCTGTTTCATCCAACCGGTGACGCAACCATCTTGACCACGCCAGAACAGACCGTGATGAACCAGAATGGCATCGGCGCCAGCGGCTATGGCCGCATCGATCAAAGCCCGACAGGCTGTGACGCCCGTGACCAGCTTGTGAACTTCCTCGCGCCCTTCCACCTGCAAGCCATTGGGGCCATGATCGTTGAACAGGCTCGGCTGCAACAAGCCATCCAAGGTCTGCAACAGAATGGTGCGGGAAATTGGGCTCGAGGTTGTCTTCATAAAAGGTTTGCCTTCACAAAAGAGTGGCAGGCCCACTCCAAGGCAAACCCGCTTGTTTATTTTGACAGTCCCCAGCGACACAAGGCCGCGCCCCGCTCCCTCCAAGTCATCCTACTCGGCATGAACCGATCCAGACCCGCGCTGTGCACGTTCAGACTCTTGCATCTTGCGGGTGAAAAACCGGTAAAACCAAATCGCCATGCCGATCATAAAAATGATGCCGGAAATACTGAACAGACCGTAATCGGTCGAGAAGAGATCCACGATGGCTTTCATTTATTGCTCCAGTCCTCGGTTAGAAGACTGTCATTGCACCGCGTCCTCTACAGAAGCACCTTGACATGCATCAAGGTGCTTGAAATCAAGGCGTTGGTGGCCACATACAGGACAATTGGACGCGCAGGGTCAACCGACCCTTAACCCATAGCCCTCACACACACTCATGAAACGACTCTGGCTTGTCTTTGCCCAATCCGTTACCGTGTTACTGGCGGCATTTTTCGTGGTGGCCACACTCAAGCCACAGTGGCTGAACCGGAACCCCAATCTGTCCACGGTGGTTCCAGTGTTCCAAGCTGCAGCGCCAGCGTCATTGGAGGGCATGGGTGGAACCACTGGTTTCAGTGGTGCAGCGCGTGCTGCATCGCCTGCGGTAGTGAGCATCAACACCAGCAAAGCAGCCGTCAACAACATTCACAGCAGCGACCCTTGGTTCCGATTTTTCTTTGGTGACCAACTGCAAACCCAACCACAAACGGGGTTGGGCTCGGGCGTCATTGTCAGCCCAGCAGGTTACATACTGACCAACAACCACGTGATTGAGGAAGCCGATGAAATTGAGGTGGTGCTCATTGATGGTCGCAAAAGCGTTGCCCAAGTGATCGGCACAGACCCGGAAACCGACTTGGCGGTCCTCAAGATCGCGTTGACCGAATTGCCCGTGATCACGCTGGGCAACTCCGATGCTTTGTCTATTGGCGATCAAGTGTTGGCAATTGGCAACCCCTTCGGGGTGGGTCAAACCGTCACGGGTGGCATTGTCAGTGCACTGGGCCGCACACAACTGGGCATCAACACCTTTGAAAACTTCATCCAGACCGATGCCGCTATCAACCCAGGGAACTCCGGCGGGGCGCTGGTGGATGTGAACGGGCACCTGATGGGCATCAACACCGCCATCTACTCCCGCTCTGGGGGCTCCATGGGTATTGGCTTTGCCATTCCCACGTCCACCGCTCGCAGCGTGATGGAGTCTATTGTGCGCGACGGACAGGTGACCCGCGGCTGGATCGGCGTAGAGCCGCAAGACCTTAGCCCAGAACTTGCTGAAAGTTTTGGCATTCCAGCCGGCACCGGCGTGATCATCACCGGCGTATTGCAAAACGGCCCTGCGGCGCAAGCCGGTATTCGCCCAGGCGACGTGATCACCCGTGTGGCCGGACGCGAGGTGGGCACGGTCGCTCAACTGCTGTCCGCTGTGGCCGCCCTGCCGCCGGGCACCTCTGCCACCATGGAAGTGGTTCGCCGTGATGGAAAAACCGAGTTGAATGTGACCCCTGGCCGACGCAGCCCGCTGCCTCGACAGGAGGCGCGTTAAGGCGTTTGATAAGCCGCCTTTTGGCGGCTTTATTCAGCGGACTCGTCGGGTTTGACTGCGGCTTTTTGGATAAACCACTGGGCGCCAAAAATACCCAACTCGTACAGCAAGCACATGGGAACTGCCAGAGCCAACTGCGAAATCACGTCCGGTGGCGTGACGATGGCCGCAATGACAAAAGCCACCACGATGAAGTAACCGCGAAAATCGCGCAACTGCTTCACGGTCACCATATTCATCTTGACGAGCAGCACCACCACAATCGGCACCTGAAAAGCCAGACCAAAAGCCAGGTACAGAGACAAAATGGCTTCAACGTAAGACGCAATATCGGGTGTAGCCGCCACACTGTCAGGCGTGAACTGCTGGATGAAACCAAACATTTTATCGAGCACAAAGAACTGCACGAAAGCAATGCCCACATAAGCCAGCGAACTGCCCAACAAAATCAGTGGGATCGCAAAACGTTTTTCATGGCTGTACAAGCCCGGCGCCACAAAAGCCCAGACCTGGTACATCCACCAAGGCAAAGACAGCAACAGCGCCGCCATGGCCAACACTTTGATGGGCACAAAAAATGGCGAGAACACACCCACTGCGATCAGCTTGGCATCGGGTGGCATGTGCGCACGGATCGGCACAGCGATCAAATCAATCAGGCCACTCGGACCAGGCCAGAACGCCAGCAAGGCCATGCAAATGGCCAAACCCACAACGCCATACAGCAGGCGGTCGCGCAACTCCATGAGGTGCTGGACAAACGGCTGCTCGGAACCGGCAAGCTCGTCGGTGGAATCTTTGGGGTCGGACATCAGCGGGGCGCAGAGGAGGAACGGGGCCGAAAACGGGCCACACGGGCCGCTCCGGACTGGGTGCGGGTACGCACGCCGGTGCGTGCCTTGTACCACTGGGGCATGGCCTTTTGCTTGATGCGCCAGTTCTTTTTGGGGTGTTTGTAGCTGGGGTGAAAATCCGAGCCAATGCTGTGGTGCGCATCAGACCCGTAAGACGGGGCACCATCCAGCCCGACGGTGGCTTCAGACCACGATTTTTCAAAATCGCTGGCACCGCTTTGCACCGACGATTCCACGTCACGGGCAGCGCTCTCCACCGTCTCTTTCATCTTCTTGAGCTCTTCGAGCTCCATCGAGCGGCTGACCTCGGCCTTGACGTCGGCGACGTAACGTTGCGCCTTCCCCAACAAAGCACCCACCGTGCGGGCCACCCGAGGAAGTTTTTCGGGCCCGATGACGATCAACGCCACCGCCCCAATCAGAGCGAGCTTGGAAATGCCCAGATCAATCATGTATCAGCCATCCTGCGGGCAATGCCGGGCTTTGAAAAAAGCCCTGAACCGGACTGCTCATGCACATGCGCACACGACCAGCGGGTAAAAATCAGCGGGTCGAAATCAGCTTTTTTGCTTGGCTTCGACGTCGATGGTGTTTTTGTCGGTGCGGGGCGTGCTCTGCGTCACCTGACCAGCGGGCGCAGCATCCGCTTCGGCAGCGCTCTGGTTGCCATCTTTCATACCATCTTTGAAACCTTTGACGGCACCGCCCAAATCGGAGCCCATGTTTTTAAGCTTCTTGGTACCGAAGACCATCACCACGATCAACAGCACGATCAACCAGTGCCAGATTGAGAAGGAACCCATCGTTTTCTCCAAATATAAAAGTAATGCGTTGAACGCTTGGAGTGGGATTCTAAGCCGGCCCAAGAGTTCAGCACGGTTCCTGGCAAAAAACCCGCCTCAGGCAAGATCGCCACCCTGGCATGCGGTTAGCAGATCAGCCGCGCAGCCAGGGACGCGGACCACCCATGACGTGAACATGCAAATGGTGCACCTCTTGCCCCCCCTCGGTGCCGGTGTTGCACACCATGCGAAAGCCACCGTCGGGATAGGGGTTGCACCCCTGCTCTGCCGCGAGTTGGGGCGCCAGCAACATCATGCGCCCCATCAGACGCTCATGCTCGGGGCCCAACTGCGCCATGGACGGAATGTGGAGTTTAGGCACCATGAGAAAGTGCACCGGCGCCCAAGGATGGATGTCGTGGAATGCGAAGATATCTTCATCTTCATACACTTTTTTGGATGGAATCTGCCCAGCAATGATTCTGCAGAAAATGCAGTTGGGGTCGTGTGCACGCATGGAAAGTTAGTCAGGCATAGGTTGGTTGGCGTTCATGCGCACCATGCCTTTGACGATGCGGTAGAGAAACCAGATGGAAATCAGGGCCCAGGCAATCATGCCGGGCAACACAAGGAGAAACCAGAGCGGGATGGTGACGACGTACAGCACGCCAGCCCAGATCACGGTGCGGATGCGCCACGAAAAATGGCTGGCCTGCCAAGTGCCCTCGGCGTCTGATTTCTTCACCAGGTCAATCACCAGCGCCACGATGAGCAAGCCTGCGCCCACTTGAGCGCCAGGCAACACCGCTGCCACCGCCACGATCAGGTGCAGGATGTAACTGACCCAACCCACGCTTTTGAGC